>Ga0164243_10006287_pt1 | contig 18020 bp, 13 predicted proteins | sample OricompcompostOP_FD_108781 | JGI IMG/M metagenome (GOLD analysis project Ga0164243, IMG submission 108781) | Organic Plus compost microbial communities from Emeryville, California, USA - Original compost - Organic plus compost (OP) | ecosystem: Engineered > Solid waste > Mixed feedstock >... | reverse complement strand
TGCAGGATGCCGGTGCCGCGGGTGTCGGTGAGGAACTCGGTGCGGAAGCCGATCAGGCCACGCGCGGGGACCAGCCACTCCATCCGGATCCAGCCGGTGCCGTGGTTGACCAGCTGCTCCATCCGGCCCTTGCGGGTGGCGAGCAGCTGCGTGATCGCGCCGAGGTATTCCTCCGGCGCGTCGATGGTCAGCCGCTCCACCGGCTCGCAGGTGCGGCCGTCGATCTCCCGGGTCACCACCTGGGGCTTGCCGACGGTCAGCTCGTACTGCTCGCGGCGCATCTGCTCGACCAGGATCGCCAGGGCCAGCTCGCCGCGGCCCTGGACCTCCCACGCGTCGGGGCGGTCGGTGGGCAGGACCCGCAGCGAGACGTTGCCGACCAGCTCGCGGTCGAGGCGGTCCTTGACCATGCGGGCGGTCACCTTGGCACCCTTGACCTTGCCGACCAGCGGCGACGTGTTGGTGCCGATGGTCATCGAGATGGCCGGCTCGTCCACCGTGATCAGCGGCAGCGGCCGCGGGTCGTCGGGATCGGCCAGCGTCTCGCCGATCATGATGTCCGGGATGCCGGCGACGGCCATGATGTCGCCTGGGCCCGCCTGCTCGGCCGGCTTGCGTTCCAGGCCCTCGGTCATCAGCAGCTCGGAGATCCGGACCCGCTCGGTGGTGCCGTCGGTGCGGCACCACGCCACCGTCTGTCCCTTGCGGATGGTGCCCTGCCGGACGCGGCACAGCGCCAGCCGGCCGAGGAACGGCGAGGCGTCGAGGTTGGTCACGTGGGCCTGCAGCGGGGCACCCTCGTCGTAGGAGGGCGGCGGGATGGTGTCGAGCAGCGTACGGAACAGCGGCTCCAGCGAGTCGCTGTCGGTCGGCACCGCGCCGTCGGCCGGCTGGGTCAGCGAGGCGACACCGTCGCGGGCACACGCGTACACGATCGGGAAATCGATCTGGGAGTCGTCGGCGTCGAGGTCCAGGAAGAGCTCGTACGTGTCGTCGACGACCTCTTTGATCCGCGCGTCCGGCCGGTCCACCTTGTTGATCACCAGGATGATCGGCAACTTGGCCTTCAGCGCCTTGCGCAGCACGAACCGGGTCTGCGGCAGCGGGCCCTCGCTCGCGTCGACGAGCAGGACCACCCCGTCGACCATGGTGAGCCCGCGCTCCACCTCGCCGCCGAAGTCGGCGTGGCCCGGGGTGTCGATGATGTTGATCACCACCGGGTCGCCCTCGGCGGGGGCGTACGTGATGGCGGTGTTCTTGGCGAGAATGGTGATCCCCTTCTCGCGTTCGAGGTCCATCGAGTCCATCACGCGGTCGGTCAGCTCGGCCCGCGCGTGGAACTGGCCGCCCTGGCGCAGCATCGCATCGACGAGGGTGGTCTTGCCATGATCGACGTGGGCCACGATGGCGACGTTGCGGAGATCGGCGCGGGTCGGCATACCCCCATCCTCCCGGGTGACGAGATCGCGAACCCCGTCGGGGTAACCCGGAGGTGGCCCGGATCTCCGAGATTTGCCTGTTTGCGATGTGCGTCGCGCTGGCATGCTGGTCCGGTGGACCGGGGGACGCGATGGTCGAGCTGCTGACACGCCTTGCCGACCTTCCCCCGATCGTGATCTACGTGGTCGCGTTCGCGCTCATCGCCGGCGAGACCGCCGTGCTGCTCGGCCTGGTGTTCCCCGCCGAGGCGACGCTGCTGCTGGTCGGCTTCCTCTCGTTCACCGGCACGCTCCGCCTCGGCCCCACCCTCGCGCTGATGATCATCGCCGGGCTGCTCGGCGACTCCCTCGCGTTCCGGGCGGGCCGGCGGTACGGTGCCCGGCTGCGGCAGGGCCGGTGGGGCGAACGGGTCGGGGCCGAACGCTGGGCGAAGGCCGAGGGGCTGCTCCACCGCCTCGGCGGCCGGGGCGTGTTCGTCGCCCGGTTCGTCGCGTTCGCCCGCACGCTGGTGCCGCGGCTGGCGGGGGCGGCCGGCATGCCGTACCGCACGTTCCTGCTCTGGAACGCCCCCGGCGTCGCCCTGCTCGTCGGCGCCTCGGTGCTGGCCGGCTACCTCGCCGGCGAGTCGTACGAGACGGTCTCCGACTACCTCGGCAAGGCGACCGGCGCCGTGCTGATCCTGATCGGCGCGATCATCGCGATCGTGCTGGTGGGCCGCTGGCTCGGCCGCAACCCCGACCCGGTCCGGGCCATCCTCGCCCGGGCCGGCGCGCTGCCGCCGCTGCGCTGGCTCAACCAGCGGTTCGGGCTGCTGTTCTTCGTCCTGTCGATGCAGATCGGCCGCGGCTGGGCCCTGGCGGCCAACCTCGTCCTCGGCGTCGCGCTGCTCTTCGGCATCGGGCTGGGCCTCGCGTTCGTGATGAACTGGGCGGTCGCCCAGAGCGGGCTCAGCGTGGTCGACGACAACATCGCCGCCTGGTTCGCGCAGCGCCGCGCCGAGCCGGTCGTCGACGCCGCCGTCGGCACCCTCAACGTCCTGCGCGGCTCCGTGCTGATCGCGGTGGTCGGCCTGGTCGCCCTCCTGCTCGCCTGGCGCCGCCGCTCGTGGCGCGGCGACCTGGTCACCCTCGTCGGCACCGCCGGGGCGTTCGTGCCGCTCGTCGTCCTGGCGGCGATCTCGGACCTGACCGCCGCCAACGCGCTCTCCCCCGCCAGCGCTCCGGTCGCCGGGCTCTTCCCGTCCCGCAGCGCGGTCGTCACGGCCGGCTGCTGCACGCTCGCCTGGCTGCTGTCCCGCCACCGGCCCTGGCCGATCGCGGTCACGGTCTGGACGGTCGCGGCCGCGGCGGTCGTCACGACCAGCGGCGCTCGCCTCTACGTGGGCTGGAGCACGGCCAGCGAGACCGCGACGTCGGTGCTGCTCGGCGCGATGTGGACCGCGTTCTTCATGGTCGCCTGGGCGACCCGGGGCCGGCGGGAGGACCGCGCCGGCCGGGAGGACGCGACGGTGGCGGAGCCGCGCGTCACGACGGAGCTCACCACCGAGGCGCAGCCGTCCCAGGCTGCGGGATAAAGCCTGGTAGCGTCACTCCCGTCACACGGGGAGGGCGTCATGAGCGGTTCGCGGCGGTACGGGCTCGCGGTCGCCGCGGTGGCGTCGCTGCTCCTCGCCAGCGCCTGCGGCGGCCAGCCGGCCGGCCCGGAAAGCCGGGACAGCGCCTACACCGCTCCCACCGACGGCACCGAGGTGGCGGGCCTGACCGGGCTCGGCGGCGCGCCGACACCGACACCGACCGCGTCCGCGAAGCCGAAGCCCTCGCCGTCGAAGTCGGCCAAGAAGAAGACGGCCGCGAAGAAGACCAGCCCGCCGCGCAAGCCGACCGCCGAGAAGCTGCCGCCCCCGCCACCGAAGCAGCCGCCGGCCAGTTGCCGGCCCACGTACGTCGGCACGCAGGCCAGCCGCGCCGAGGCGAAGGCCGCGCTGACCGAGGCCGCCGGCCGGACCTACTGGCCCACCAGCGCGCCGGACCTCCGCGTCCCGCTCGGGCTCGTGAAGGCCACGGCGTACCAGGAGAGCGGCTGGCAGTCCAACATCGTCGCCTGCGACGGCGGCGTCGGCCTCATGCAGGTCATGCCCGACACGGCGGCCTTCGTCAACCAGCGCTTCGGCCAGAGCTACGACATCGACGACTACCGCGACAACGCCACCCTCGGCGCCAACTACCTGGCCTGGCTGATCAAGTACTTCGGCGACGTCTACTTCGGCGGCAGCTACGCCGCCGATCCGGCCGACTGCGCCGACCACGGCGACCTCTGCCTGCTCAACGCGGTGATCGCGGCCTACAACTACGGCCCCGGCGCCGTCGACACCGCCGAGGGCCTGGTCATTCCCAACCCGCGGTACGTCGACAACGTCCGCTCGCTGATGCGCACCTGCGTCTGCCTCAGCTGGTGACTCGTACTCCTCGTATCAGTCGGCGTGCGTCGTACCCGGCGGTCACGTCCGGACCTACCGACCGCGCGGCGCCGGACGGGGCGGTGTTCGCGCACAGCGCAGGCCCTCTAAGGTCGGGCGGGTGAGCACCTGGGACGACGTCGACCGGGCCCTCGCCGCCGCGCCGGGGATCGCCTCGGCGTGGGTCGGTCCGGTGGGTGGGCCGCCGGCGTACGCGCGGCTCGCCGACGCCACCCACTACGCGGCCAGCACGATGAAGGTCGGTGTCCTCCTCGCGCTGCACCGGTCCGGGCTCGACCTCGACGCACCCGTCACCGTCCACAACAGACACCGGTCGGCGGTCGGCGGCTGGTACGCCAACGACCCGGCCGAGGACGCCGACGACGAGACGTGGACCCGGCTCGACGGCGGCACGGCGTCGCTGCGCTGGCTCGCCCGCCGCATGATCGTCCGGTCCGGCAACCTGGCCACCAACCTCTGCCTGGCCGCGGTCGGCGTGCCGGCCGTGCGGGAGGTGTGGCGGCTGGCCGGCGCGCGGCACAGCGTCACCGCGCGCGGCATCGAGGACGCCGCCGCCCGTGCCGCCGGCGTCGACAACCTGGTCACCGCCGCCGACCTCGCCGCCCTGTTCGGCGCCGTCGTGCGCGGCGCCGCCGGACCGGGGGGCATCGCCGACCCGGCCGCCTGCCGGGAGGTGCTGGCGCTGCTGGAGGCGAACGAACACCGCGACGACCTCGCCGCCGGGCTGCCGCCGGGGACCCGGATCGCGCACAAGAACGGCTGGGTCACCGGGGTCCGCCACGGCGCCGGCACCGTCTTCCCGGACGACGCGCCGCCGTACACCGTCGTCGTCTGCACCTCGACGGGGCTGGCCGACGACGCGGCGTGCGCACTCGTCGCGGCCGTCTCCGCCGCCGCGTGGCGGGAGCGGCGCGCTACTCGAGGAGCCGGTCGCGCAGGGCGGTGACGGTTGCCGCGTTCACGCCGAGGCCGTCGCGCAGGTAGCCGTCCATGCCGCCGAAGAGGCGGTCGACCTCGTCGTAGGCGGCGTCCAGGTACGCGGCGCGGGCCTCCAGCACCGGACGGACCGCCGCCAGGTCGAGGCCCGGCCGGCGGACCAGCATGGCACCCAGGATCGCGTCGTTGACGCCGTCGGCGAGCTCGTTGGTGCGCAGGTAGTCGGCGCGGATCGCGTCCCGGTCGACGCCCAGCGCGGTCAGCAGGATCGCGGTGAGCCAGCCGGTGCGGTCCTTGCCGGCGCTGCAGTGGTAGAGCACCGGCAGGTGGTCCGGCTCGGCGATCGCGTGCACGGCCCGGGAGAACGACTCCCGGGCCCGGGGGCCCGCGACGAACCAGCGGTAGATCGCCTCCATCGCGCCGGTCGTGCCCTCGCGCGCCAGGGCCTCGTACGCGCTCAGGTCGTGGCCGAGCATCACCGCCGACACGTACGTGAAGACCGGATGCTCCGGGTCGTGCACCGGGATGTGCAGCACGCGCGGCTCACCCACCAACCGGTCGGGCGGCGCGACCTCGATCTCCCCCGCCGAGCGCAGGTCGATCACGCAGGCCACCCGCAGCGTGCCCAGCGTGTGCAGGTCGTCGTCGACCAGCCGGCCGAGACCGCTCGCCCGGATCAGCATGCCCCGCCGTACCGGCCGCCCGTCCACACCGACCAGCCCGCCCAGGTCCCGCGCGTTCGGCGCGCCGGTCAACGACCAGCTCGCCGGCAACGACTCCGTCGCCATCCTCGTCCCTCCGTCGCCCGAGTTCCTGCCGATAGGGTGCCGCACATGACGATCGCGGATATCACAACCCACCGTGTCCGTGCCCCCCTGCACACGCCGTTCGTGACGGCATTGCGGCGCACCACGGCGGTGGAGACGCTGATCGTCGAGATCGTGGACAGCGACGGACGCTCCGGCTTCGGCGAGGCACCGCAGGTGTGGCAGGTGACCGGCGCCTCGCTGGCCGGCTCCGAGGCGTGCGTCGGCGAGGTGCTCCGGCCGCTGCTCGTCGGCCGCGACCCCGGCGACCTCGTCGCGCTGTGCCGGGCCGTGGCCGGTGCGGTCGCCGGCAACGAGGCGGCGAAGGCGGCGGTCGACGTCGCGCTGCACGACCTGCTCGCGCGCCGGCTCGGCGTACCCCTGCCGCACCTGCTGGGTGGGACGGCCCTGCGCGTCCCGACGGACGTCACGCTCACCGCGGCCGAGGAAATCGGCGCCGCGCGCGCGGCGCGCGACCGCGTCGCCGACGGGTTCACCGTGCTCAAGGTCAAGGTCGGCGCCGACCCGGCGACCGACCTGCGGCGCATCCGCGACGTCCGCACGGCCGCCGGCCCCGACACGCGCGTCCGGCTCGACGCCAACCAGGGCTGGCAACCCAAGGAGGCGGTACGGATCATCCGCGCCGCCCAGGACCTCGGCCTCGATCTGGAGCTGGTCGAACAGCCGGTGCACCACCGCGACCTCGAGGGCTTACGGTGGGTCACGTCCCGCGTCGACGTGCCGATCCTCGCCGACGAGTCGGTGTACGGGGTACGCGACCTGGTGGAGGTCATCCGCCTGCGGGCGGCCGACATGGTCAACGTCAAGCTCGCCAAGTGCGGCGGGTTGCTGCCGGCGCGGACGTTGCTGGCGCTGGCCGAGGCGCACGGGATGGGCACGATCGTCGGGACGATGATGGAGACGCCGGTCGGCGTGGGAGCCGCCGCCAGCCTGGCAGCGGCCTACGGCACGACGGCGGTCGCGGATCTGGACGCGGCGTGGTGGCTCGCGTCGTCCCCGGTGCGGGGTGGGCTCGTCTACGACGGTGCGACGGTGGTGCTTCCGGAGTCGGCGGGGCTTGGCTTGACGCTGTGACGCCGGCTTGGGTCCTTGCCGTGTTTGTGGGTGGTTGCGGTGGGGGGTTGGGGGCTGGGTGACTCGCTCCGGGCGGTCAGGCTTGATCCCTCCGCGAGTCACCCAGCCCGGCGAGACCTTCGCGGCGAAGCGTCACTGCCGCGTGGCGGCTGCGTGTCAGGGTGTCGGGACGCGGTGGACGGCCACCAGGGTGACCTCGCGGTTGTGGGCCAGCGGCTCTTCGACCACCCGGCGCTGTGTGTAGCAGGCGTGCAGCATCCGGCGGGCCGCGCCGGTCGAGCCGGTCACGATGCCGACGTGGTGGATGCGGCGGCCCGGACGGGCGAAGAAGTACAGGTCGCCGGGACGCTCCTCGCCGAACGGCACGGCGGTGGTAGCGGCGGCCTGGTCGGCGGCGTCGCGCGGCAGGATCACGCCGAAGCGACGCCAGGCCAGGTGGACGAGGCCCGAGCAGTCGATGCCGGACGCGGAGAGCCCACCCCAGACGTACGGCACGCCGCGGAAACGCCGGGCGACGGCGAGAGCGAGGGCCGCCGGGTCGGCGGCATCCGCGTTCGCAGCGGCCGGTCTCGCCACAGCTGGGCCTGTGGCTACGTGGCGCACGGCAACCCGGCTGGCCGCAGCGGACCCGGTGGCCACCACGTCCCCACGGTCGGGGCTCGCCACAGCACCGTCGCGGACCACCGCGTTCCCGGCAGCCAACTCCGCGGCAGCACGCTCAGCGGCCGCGGCGTTCCCGACAACCCGGCTGCCCACAGCCGGCTCGGCGGCCGCCTCATCCCCACGGCCGGGGCTCACCACAGCGGCGTCAGCCGCCGCGGCGTTCCCGACAGGCCGGTCCGTCGCGGCGGGGTCGGCCGGCGGCGGGTTTTCGGCAGGCTGGCTCGCTGCGGTCGCGGACGACGTGGTCGGGGGCGGTGGGGGTCGGTGGATGGTGGGGGTGATCGGGTGGAGCGTGGAGGCGGCGGCGACGTCGGTCGGGGCCGCCCAGTAGACGGCGCCTGCTGCCCGCACCGGGATCCAGCCGTGGGGGTCCGGCGGGCCGGCGGGGGCGAGGCGGGTGCCGAGGACGACGTGCGGGATGGCCACCGGGCCGTCGGGTGAGGCGCGCAGGTCGGTGGAGGTGGCGTCGACGACCAGGGTGGTGTCGTCGGCGCTGCCTTCCGTCAGTTGGTCGACCGGGAGCCAGCCCGGGTAGCCGCGCCGGTCGCGGGTGGCCGGCTGCTGGATGGCGACGACGCGGGCCCAGCCGTCGGGACGTACCTCGTCGATCCGGACCGGCTCGCCGAGCAGCAGCTGGCTGAGCACGCCCTCGCCGATGCGCTGGTCGGGCGACAGGGACGCCACCCACGCGGGGATGTCGGCGGTGCGCCCGAGCGCGCGGCTGTCTACCGGACGGACCGCCTCGGGTGTGGACCACAGTGTCGCGACGGCTACCCGCACCGTCGCGTCGCTGCCTGCCCGCACCGTCGCCGCCGCTCCGCTCGCACTCGCCCGTCCCCCGTCCGCACCGCCGACGGGCCCCCACCCGACGGCCAGCGTACGAAAGTCTTCGTCAACCCTCAATCGCCCATTGGAACTCTTCTTCATTTCTGGCCGGTCGGCCGACCCTGGACGGGAAACGCCGCACCCGGCGGTGGTTCGTGCCGGGTGCGGCGTGCTTCCGTACCGTCAGTTGCCGATCTTGGCTAAGTCCTGCTCGCGGCGCCTGTCCCGGGCCGATTTCAGCAGGCTGGCGATCGTCGCGATGATCAGCGTGCCGAGGATGACCGTGAGCGAGAGCCAGATGGGGATGTGCGGGGCCCAGCCGATGTGCTCGCCGCCGTTGATGAACGGCAGGTTGTTGTCGGCGAGCGCCTCCAGCACCAGCTTGACGCCGATGAACGCCAGCACGACCGCGAGGCCGATGTTGAGGTAGACGAGCCGGTCGATGAGGCCGCCGAGCAGGAAGTACAGCTGGCGCAGGCCCATCAGCGCGAACACGTTGGCGGTGAAGACGAGGTACGGCTCCTTGGTCACGCCGAAGATCGCGGGAATCGAGTCGAGCGCGAAGATGAGGTCGGTGGTGCCGATCGCGATCATCACGATCAGCATCGGGGTGAAGAGCCGCCGGCCCATGTCGTCCTTCGTCGTGATCTTCACGCCGTGGAACTCGCGGGAGAACGGCACGGCCCGCCGCGCCGTGCGGATGATGATGTTCTCCTTGAACTCCTCCTCGGCGGGCTCACCCTGCCGGACGAAGTTGATCGCCGTGTAGATCAGGAAGGCGCCGAAGATGTAGAACACCCAGGAGAACTGACTGATCAGCGCCGCGCCGGCCGCGATGAAGGCACCGCGCATGACCAGCGCCAGGATGATGCCGATCAGCAGCACCTCCTGTTGGAGGTGCCGCGGCACGGCGAACCGCGACATGATGATCACGAAGACGAACAGGTTGTCGACGGAGAGGCTGTACTCCGTGAGCCAGCCCGCGTAGAACTCCCCGGCGAAGACGGGCCCGGAGGTGAGCCACACGCCGAGGCCGAAGAGCAGCGCCAGCCCGACGTAGATCGAGACCCAGATCGTGGATTCTTTGAAGCTCGGCTCGTGTGGCCGCCGGCCGATGATCAACAGATCGGCGAGCAGCACCGCGACCATGACGACGAGGGTGATGCCCCAGACGAGCGGGGACACGTCGAGCGACGGCGTGTTCAAGTAGACCTCCGGCAGGCACACCACATCGCCGTCGCGGCGACGTGCAGGGACGTGACTGACGGAGGTCTCTTCCACCACCGTGCCGGATCTGGCCACGGTGACCGACGGTGCCGGGAGACACCCGGCTCACACCGGGCGGCTGCCGTGCTGACGACAACGCCGCGGGGGAATACTCCCCTCCTCGCCGGCCATTGTCTCCCATCCTTCGAAGTTTTTGCACATCGGCCCGCGCGGTTGCTGTGACCTTGCGCATACCCATTCGGCATCCTAGGACAATTGGGTACGGCCGGGCCTGGCGTGCGACGCTTCGCGCCATGATCCTCGAGGTTGCCCTGATCGACGTCACACCTGGCGAAGAAGAGGCGTTCGCCGCCGCGTACCGCACCGCCCACACCCTCGTCACCGGCACACCCGGCTTCCGCTCCATCCGCATGACCCGCGGCGTCGAGTCCCCGTCCCGCTTCGTCCTCCTGGTCGAGTGGGACTCCGTCGAGGCCCACCTCGACAACTTCCGCGCGACGGACCGCTTCACCCAGTGGCGCTCCCACATCGGCCCGTACTTCGCCACTCCCCCGGTCGTCGAACACTTCGTCGACGTCCCGACGTCCGAGGCTTGACCCCTCGATCGCGCCTGCCGGTGCCGAAGCCACCGGCGTGGTGCGGTCGTCGGTTGATGGTTGATCAGGAGGAGTTCGACCAGATGAACCAGCGCATCGCCGTCCTGGTTGAAGTCCGTCGACGAGTTCGGGCCTGAGATCACGAGCCAGCGATGATCGACAATTCTCGTCTCTGCCGCTTGTGGGACCGTCGGTGGCCCGACAGCCAGCCCCGCGCCGATAGGCTCAGACATGCCCATCCGTCCAGGTGGCTTCGGTTCCACAGCCTGCCGGGTTCCAAGCGGTATCCCACCAGCGAGGACGAATACGCGACCGTGCTTCACCGCCACAACACGGTCATCGACGAACTCGCCGACGACGCGAACCTGTTTCTGATCACGTGCGGCTGGGGTGAGACCCAACAGCCGGGACGCCGCGACGAGCGCCTCAGCGCGCTGGACCCGGCTGGCGTCTTCTGGCATGCGCTGCCGCCCGACGACTACGACGAGTTATGGACGTATCTGTACGCCAGCCAGGTGCGCTGGTCCCGCGGTCTGCTGGATCCCGTGCTCCGGGCCGTCGCCGACGGCCTCCTTGGCGGAGTGATGATCGCGGCCAGTGACCTGAGCTGGATATACCATCCGTACGACGGCGGCGCCGACGTGCTCTTGCCGACGAGCGAGCAGCGCGATCAGCTCCGCGGACGTCACCGCGATTGGCTGTCCGTGCACCCGGCCGGGCTGTAACACGACGAAGCGGCCCCGAGCGGCGGTAAGCAGACGCGTGAGAAGGACAGCATGCTGCGATGGGCGTCGCGGTGTGGGCGTCTGCAGCTCGATCTCCACCTGAGCGGTCACGCGGGGCTTCCAAAACGTACCGCGGGCTTCGCGGACCTGCTCACCATTACCTTCGTAGCGGGCAATCCGGCGGTCAAGGAGGGGGAAACCGGGGCAACGCCGCCTCGGTCGACGAGGCCGGCGAGTAGGCGTCCGTCGGCCCGGGTGGGTGGGAAGGCGGCGTGCCCGGACGAGGCGGGGTCACAGGGTGGCGTGAGCCGGGCCCGGCGGCGCGGTGGTCGCCAGTTGGGCCGGTGTACTGCCGGTGAAGGCGCGGAAGTCGCGGATCAGGTGGGCCTGGTCGTAGTAGCCCGCGTCCGCCGCGACCGCGGCCCAGCCCTCGACCGCCGCGCGTCGGGTCTGGGCGTAGGCGCGTTCGAAGCGGAGGAGTCGGCCCAGGGTCTTCGGTGGCAGGCCGAGCTCGCGGCGGAGCAGCGTCGTCAGGTGGCGGCGGGTCCAGCCCGCCTCCGTGGCCAGCGTCTCGACCGGGACGGCGCCGCCCGTCGCGCGGAGGCGGTGCCAGACGCCGGCGATCCGTGGGTCCGGCGGCGGTGCGGCCGACAGGCGGGCGGTGAAGGCCGCGTCGAGCAGCGCGAAGCGCTCCGGCCACGTCCGGGCCGCCGACAGCCTGGACGGGAGCGCGCGGAGGTCGCGCGAGGCGCGGCCGTCCAGACAGGACAGCGGGACCACCCGGTTGGCCAGCTCGCCGAACGGGCAGCCGAGCAGGCGGCCCGCGACGAGCGGGTCGAGCATCACCTGGACGCCGCGGGCGTGGCCCGCGGCGGTCAGGGTGTCGACGTACGAGTCGGAGAGGCCGGCGGCGAACGACGTGACGCCGGTGGCGCCGGCCCGCGGGTCGCGCGGGTCGACCACGTCGAGGGGCTCACCCCAGCCGATCACCAGGACGCACCGGGACACCGCGAACTCGCGGCGGGGCAGCGGCGTGGGGGCGTGCTCGACGTAGCCGACGTACGCGCCGATTTCCCCGCGGAGCGCGCCGGACGGCGAGCCGAGCGTGTAGCCGGTCACTTGACGCCGGCCACGTCCATGCCGCGCAGCTCCTTCTTCAGCTCGTGGACCTCGTCGCGGATCCGGGCCGCCAGCTCGAACTGCAGCTCGCGGGCGGCGGCCAGCATCTGGTCGTTGAGGTCCTGGATGAGCTGGGCCAGGTCGGCCCGGGCCATGCCCTCGCGGGACGGGCGGGCGGCCGCCGCCTTGCCGCCGCGGGAGCGGGTCTCCGGCACCGGGGCCTTGCCCCGCGACATCTGGCGGCCGGCGCCGCCGACGATCGCGCCGCCGGGGCCGTGGCCGCCGAGGGCGCCCTCGGTGTCCTCCGCCTCGCGGTAGATGTCGTCGAGGATGTCGTGGATCTTCTTGCGGAGCGGCTCCGGCGAGATGCCGTTGGCCTGGTTGTGCGCCAGCTGCTTGGCCCGCCGGCGGTTGGTCTCCTCGATCGCCTCGGCCATCGACGGGGTCATCTTGTCGGCGTACATGTGGACCTGGCCGGAGACGTTGCGGGCCGCGCGGCCGATCGTCTGGACCAGCGAGCGGCCGTCGCGCAGGAAGCCCTCCTTGTCGGCGTCGAGGATCGAGACCAGCGACACCTCGGGCAGGTCGAGACCCTCGCGCAGCAGGTTGATGCCGACCAGCACGTCGAAGTCGCCCTTGCGCAGCTCGCGCAGCAGCTCCACCCGGCGCAGCGTGTCGACCTCGGAGTGCAGGTAGCGCACGCGGATGCCGTGCTCGAGCAGGTAGTCGGTGAGGTCCTCGGCCATCTTCTTGGTCAGCGTGGTGACCAGGACCCGCTCGTCGCGCTCGGTGCGCGTGCGGATCTCGTGCATCAGGTCGTCGATCTGGCCCTTGGTCGGCTTGACGACGACCTCGGGGTCGACCAGGCCGGTCGGCCGGATGACCTGCTCCACGACCTCGCCGCCGGACTCGCGCAGCTCCCACTTGCCGGGTGTCGCCGAGAGGAACACCATCTGGCCGACCCGCTCCAGGAACTCGTCGAAGCGGAGCGGCCGGTTGTCGGCGGCGCTCGGCAGCCGGAAGCCGTGCTCGATCAGCAGCCGCTTGCGGGACGCGTCGCCCTCGTACATGCCGCCGATCTGCGGCACCGTCACGTGCGACTCGTCGATGACGGTGACGAAGTCGTCGGGGAAGTAGTCGAGCAGACAGTTCGGCGGGTCGCCGTAGTTGCGGCCGTCGATGTGCATCGAGTAGTTCTCGATGCCCGAGCAGAACCCGACCTGGCGCATCATCTCGATGTCGTACGTCGTCCGCATGCGCAGCCGCTGGGCCTCCAGCAGCTTGCCCTGCCCCTCCAGCTCCGCCAGCCGCTGCTCCAGCTCGGCCTCGATGCCGCGGATCGCCCGCTCCATGCGCTCGGTGCCGGCGGCGTAGTGCGACGCGGGGAAGATGAACAGCTCGTCCACCTCGCGGATCACCTCGCCGGTCAGCGGGTGGAGGTAGTAGAGCTTCTCGATCTCGTCGCCCCACAGCTCGACCCGGACGGCCAGCTCCTCGTACGCCGGGATGATCTCGAGCGTGTCGCCGCGGACCCGGAACGTGCCCCGGGTGAACGACATGTCGTTGCGCGTGTACTGGATGTCGACCAGGCGGCGGAGCAGGTGGTCGCGGTCGACCTCGGCGCCGACCTTGAGCCGCACGGACTGGTCGAGGTATTCCTGCGGGGTGCCCAGGCCGTAGATCGCCGACACGGTCGCCACGACGATCACGTCGCGCCGGGTGAGCAGCGACATCGTCGCCGAGTGCCGCAGCCGCTCGACCTCCTCGTTGATCGAGGAGTCCTTCTCGATGTAGGTGTCGGTCTGCGGGATGTACGCCTCGGGCTGGTAGTAGTCGTAGTACAACACGAAGTATTCGACGGCGTTGTTGGGCAGCAGCTCGCGGAACTCCTTGGCGAGCTGAGCGCAGAGCGTCTTGTTCGGCGCGAGCACCAGCGCCGGCCGCTGGAGCCGCTCGATCAGCCAGGCGGTGGTCGCGCTCTTGCCCGTGCCGGTCGCGCCGAGGAGCACCGTGTGCCGGTCGCCCCGCCGCACGCGGCGCTCAAGCTCGTCGATGGCAGCCGGCTGGTCGCCGGCGGGCTTGAAGTCGCTGACGACCTCGAACCGGCCGTCGGCGCGGGGGATGTCCAGCGTCATGTCCACCACGCTACGTCGGGGGTACGACAAGTTCCCACGGGCGGCCGTCCGCGGGCCATCGACTTCGATATTGTCATTGTGTGGGATAGGTCACCGCGCTAACGTTTGAGCGTAGGCCGCTCGCGGCGGCCGTCCGGGAGCGAAGACCGGGCCTCCACACCGGCCGGTCGGCCCCGGCGCTGTGGTTGCAGCCCCGGCGCTACGCCGGCGAGCGCACCCGAGCGGTCGCGCGAGGCGCAGACCGGCCGCCGCGAGCGCCCCACCCTGCCGGCAGGCCGCACACGTCACCTCAGCCACGCTCGACCGTTCAACCACGCGTGACCCTTTCCCGTCGCCCGGCCGAGCGGCGCCGCGTCGTCGCGCTGGTCATCCTCGCCTGCCTCGCCCTCGGATCGGCCGCCGGCCTGGTCGGCGGGCTGGTCTCCTGCGCGCCGGCCACGGACACGGTCGAGGCGCGTCCCCTCTCCACCGCCGAGGCGCGGCGCCTCGCCGACATGCGGGTCACCAACTACCGCGACGAACGCGCCGGCGTCAGCGCCGTGTGGGGCGAGGGCGACCAGCAGGTACGCCTCGCCGGCTGGATCGACTGGAAGCAGGCACTCGCGTACGTCCGGGTCGGCGGGCCCGGCGCCGGCGACCGGCGGGGACTGCTCCAGGCCGTACCCGGGCTCGTGGCGACCCGGGCCACGACGGAGGCCGAGGAGGCGGCACCGGCCGGGTCCGCCGACGCCACGAAGCCGGCCCCGCCGGTCGCCGAGCCGCCGGCCACGCCCCCGGCGGACGGCTGGCGGCTGCGTCCCTGGGCGGCGTCCGGCAAGAACGCGACGCCGCTGGACGCGTTCCTCTCGCTGCTGTTCGTCATCGCGAGCACCAAGCCGGACCCGGCGGATCTCTTGGCCCGCACGGAATCACGCTGGCTGGGGCAGGAACGGATCGCGGGTACGACGGTCGACGTCCTGCTCGGCCCCGCCGTACCCCCGCAACCGCTGCCGACCGCGACCCCGAAGCCGGCCGGAAGCGCGCGGCCGTCGGCGACACCGTCGCCCTCCCGCACCGCCCCGCCGACGGCCCTCGCCGAACTGGGCGGCGGCGTCCGCTACTGGCTCGACCCGGCGGCCAAGCTGCGCCGCTTCGAAGCACTGCTTCCCGGCAACCTCTCCGTGCGCGCCGACCTCGACCACGCCGACCGCCCGCCGGTCACCGCCGTCGCCGCGTTCGGCGGGGCCACGATCGCGCCGCGCGCGCTGACGAAGAAGGAGACCGCGCTGCTCGCCGGGATGCGCCAGCGCAACCTCGACCGCGGCGGCGGCCGGATCACCGTCAGCATCTCCACCGTCCCGGTGGCCAACCTGCGCGGCGCGGGCTGGATCGACTGGACGTCGCGGGTCGGCTACCTCGCGCTGCACGACGTCGACAAGCCGGCGGACGTGGCGTACATGCGGGCCGATCTCAGCGGCGTCGCGTACCAGGCGGTCTCCGGCAAGAAGCGCGACCTGCCGCCGCTGCCGGCGCCGCGCACCGGCTGGCAGTTCCAGAGCTGGTCGCAGCGGACCGACGCGCGCGGCAGCCTGGACGTCGACCTGCTGCTCGGCGAGGCCCTGGCGCTGGCGAGCAGCGGCACCGACGACGGCGGCGCGCTCGCCGACCGGGGCTCGTTCCTGCGCGAGGACGTCGTCGGCGACGTCCCGGTCAGCGTGGTCGAGCTGGCGAAGCCGGCCGAGAAGGGCTCGATCGCGCGCGGTCAGGCCCGGCTGCGGTACTGGATCGACGGGACCGGCGCGCTGCTGCGGCTGGAGGCGCGCACCCGCGCCGGCACCTTCGCCCAGCTCGACATCCAGGACGGCGAGGTGCCGATCCTCCCGAGCGGCCGGCTCGGCTAGCGGCCCGCTCGGCTAGCAGCCCGCGCGGGCTAGCCGCCCGCCGGCGACCAGCCGGTGCGTTCCGCCCAGGCCCGGGCCCGGGCCTCCAGGGCGTCGAAGAACGGCTCCTTGGCGTCGGCGTACGCGTCCACCAAACGGCCCTCGTGCGCGCGCTTGAGGGCGAGGTACGCCGCCCGCTCCCCCGCGTCGGCCCGCAGGTAGTCGCGCAGCAGCAGGGCGGTACGCCAGCCCGGCGAGCCCTCGACCCGCACGTGGACGTTGACGGGCCGCGCGGGGTCGGCGTTGGCGTGGAACCGCTTCTCCCACCGGCCCGTGTCGGGCGGCTTGGGCCGGTCCCACCATTCGCCCGGCTTGCGGGGAAAGCCCGCCGCGCCGAGGTCGCCGGCGATGGCGTCGGCCTCCGCCAGCGACGGCACGGTCACCATCATGTCGATGACATCCTTGGCCGGCAGCCCTGGCACCGCCGTCGAGCCGATGTGGTCGACCCGCCGGTCGCCGACCCGGTGCCGGATCCGCGCGGCGAGCCGCCCGAACTGCGCCGGCCAGCTCGGGTCGGGATCGACCACCGTCGCCTCCGGCGGCCGGTCGGCGCAGCGTCCCTCGCGGACGTTGCGCTCGTACGGCACGAGCCGCCCGGCCCACAGCGCGTCGACCGCCGCGTCGAGGGCGGCCGGTGCGCCGCTGTTGTCGAGCACCACGTCCGCGGCGGCGCGGCGGGTCTCGTCGTCGATCTGGGCCGCGATCCGCGCGCGCGCGTCGCCGGCGGCCATCCCGCGGGAGCGGACCAGCCGCTCGACCCGGACCTCCGGCGCCGCGTCGACGACGACCACCAGGTGGTACGCGGAACCGGCGCCGCCCTCGACCAGCAGCGGAACGTCGTGGACGAGCACGGCGTCGGGCGGCGCGGCGGTGGCCAGCGCGGCCGCACGGGCCTGGATGAGGGGGTGCAGGATGCCTTCGAGTCGCTTGCGGGCGGCGGGGTCGCCGAAGACGACCCGGCCGAGCGCCGGGCGGTCGAGCGCGCCGTCGGGCCGCAGCACGCGCTCGCCGAAGGCGGCCGTGACCCGCGCCAGGCCCTCGGTGCCGGGCTCGACGACCTCCCGGGCGAGCACGTCGGAGTCGATCAGCACCGCCCCGTTGGCCGCGAAGCGCGCCGCCGCGGCGCTCTTGCCCGCCCCGATGCCTCCGGTCAGCCCCACCCGCAACACGGCGCCAGGCTAGCAAGCCCGCCGCGGCGTACCCGGTCCGGAGACGCGGAAGGCCCCGCCTGGCGGCGGGGCCTTCGTTAGGAAGGGCCCCTTCCTCTACGTGAAACGTTAGGAAGGGGCCCTTCCTTCGCTACTTGCCGGCGAGCTTCTCGCGCAGTGCGGCCAGCGCCTCGTCGGTCGCCAGGGTGCCCGCGGGCTCCTCGGCGGACCGGGACGGGCTGGACGAGGACGACGCCCCGCCGCCGCTCTGGCCACCCGACGGGGCGGCGGCCGCCTCGGCTTCGGCGGCGCGGGAGGTCTGCACCTGCTTGGTGTGCGCCTCCCAGCGCTGACGCGCCTCCGCGTACTGCTGCTCCCACGCCTCGCGCTGCTTCTCGTAGCCCTCGAGCCACTCGCCCGTCTCCGGGTCGAAGCCCTCCGGGTAGATGTAGTTGCCCTCGGCGTCGTAGGTCGCCGCCATGCCGTAGAGGGTGGGGTCGAAGTGCTCCTCGCCCTCGACGAAGCCCTCGTTGGCCTGCTTGAGCGACAGCGAGATGCGCCGGCGCTCCAGGTCGATGTCGATGACCTTGACCATGACGTCGGAGCCGACCTGGACGACCTGCTCCGGGATCTCGACGTGGCGCTCGGCCAGCTCGGAGATGTGGACCAGGCCCTCGATGCCGTCGTCGACCCGGACGAACGCGCCGAACGGCACCAGCTTGGTGACCTTGCCGGGCACGATCTGCTGGATCGCGTGCGTGCGGGCGAACTGGCGCCACGGGTCTTCCTGCGTGGCCTTGAGCGACAGCGAGACCCGCTCGCGGTCGAGGTCGACGTCGAGGACCTCGACCTCCACCTCCTGGCCGACCTCGACGACCTCGGACGGGTGGTCGATGTGCTTCCAGGACAG
>Ga0164243_10006286_pt1 | contig 18020 bp, 6 predicted proteins | sample OricompcompostOP_FD_108781 | JGI IMG/M metagenome (GOLD analysis project Ga0164243, IMG submission 108781) | Organic Plus compost microbial communities from Emeryville, California, USA - Original compost - Organic plus compost (OP) | ecosystem: Engineered > Solid waste > Mixed feedstock >... | reverse complement strand
GAACACCAGCGCGAACTCCAGGAACAGCGTCTTGATCAGGTCGTTGCTGTCCGCGGTGACCGCGCCGAAGTCGGTCTTGCCGTCCTCGAACATCCACCAGCGCGGGTTCGGCATGCCGGCGTACGTCACCGGCCCGGGGATGACCGTACGGGTGACGCTGACGGCCGTGGCCGGGCCGCTCGACGTGCCGAGCGTCGTACCGGAGCGGTCGTAGGAGAAGTCGTGCCAGTCCAGCTCGCCGCCCGGGTACTCGGCGGCGGCCAGCACGGTCTCGCCGGTCGACTCGGGCACGCCGAGGGAGAACCGGTGTTCCAGCCGGGTCGGGTCGTACGCCTCCGCGCCGGCGCCGGGCTGCGCGATGAGGCCCTCGAACCAGGTGATGAACCGGTTGTTGAGCTTGTCCAGCTCCTGCTTCCAGTGGTTCGGCACACCGGAGGTGCCGTCGTAGGAGTGCCCGCCGCCCTTCAGGTGGACGTACAGCTCGTACCCGTCCATCGAGCGTCCGGCGACCGCCTGCATCGTGGCCCAGACGTCCGGGTTGGCGACCAGCGTGGCGTCGGTCTCGGTGCTGGGGTCGGGCAGGTCGACCGGCCACCGGTCGATGATCGTCTGCCGGACGGGCGGCGGGCTGATGTGGTCGTTCATCAGCTTGGCCCACCGGCGGCCCATCATCAGCCGCAGGTCGAGGCCGACGAGGTCGGTGCCGATGGTGAACGGCACGGCGCGCCGCTCGACGGTGGTCTCAAGCGGCAGGTCGGTGGGCAGCGGCCCGGCCGCGGTCTCCCGGGGCCGGTACCGCGTGGCCTTCGCCGTACGCAGGTGGTAGGTGGCGGACACCGGCGAGCCGGCGTCCTCGCCGCGGAACTCGCCGAACTGCCACTGCCGGGCGAGCATCCACAGCGCGTCGCGGACCTCGGCCTTCAGCGCGCGGTCGAACTCGGTGGTGCGCGGCCGTCCCTCCACGCGGTTCCACACGGTCACCGCGGGGAACGCGCGGTCGGCGAGGGCGGAGCGGATGTCGGTGATGACGGGTGGTCGGACCATGGGTCAGCCCCTCGCGGGTCGGAACGGGACGCCGGCGACCGTGAGGTCGTTGTTGGCGGACAGGTCGGTGGCGATCGTGATGGACCGGGCCGCGGAGGCCAGGACGGTCGCGGGGAGCAGCTGCGCGTACGTGGTGGCGTCCAGCTGCCCCGGCTCGACCGCCCGGGAACGCGCCATGGCGAACGTCTCGGTCACGGCCGCGGCCAGGTCGTCGAACTTCCAGGTGCCGGTGCGCACCGGCGGCGCGACCAGCAGCATGGTCTGTGGCGGCTGCGTACCCGGACGGTCGTAGTTCACCGCGATGCCGGTGCCGGCGGTGGGCTCCGGCAGCGTCTCGGTCCACTCGTCGAAGAGCAGCGCGCACTGCTCGTCGCCGGGGTCGAACGGGGCCGAGTAGTGCGCGGTGTGCAGCAGCCGGTCGCCGTTCAGCGTGAACGTGGACGGGATCTCCAGGCCGAGCCACGGGTCGCCGGTGGTGAACGGGAGCTGCGCCGGGATCAGGTCCGGCTCGTCGCGCCCGACGGCCCCGGCGAGCAGCGTGATCCGCTCCCACAGCGCCATCCGCGGCCGGACCCGGGCCAGCCCGTGCAGCCAGTCGTCCACCGGGAAGTCCCGGGTGAGGTGCTGGGTCAGCTTGCCCTGCTGGGCGGCCTTCAGCACGTTCTGCCAGGTCTGGCCGAGCTCGGCGGAGATGCCGAACTCGCTGGTGGCCAGGGCGTCGGGGCCCAGACCGGCGCGGATCGCCGCGGTCGCCGCGGTGACCCGGTCCTTGCCGGCGGTGGCCGCGTCGTACTGCGCGAGCGCGGCGTCCACCGCGGTGATGCGGTCGTTCAGCTCGCCCTGCAGGCTCTGCGTACGGGCCAGCAGGTCCTGCAGGAAGGCGATGACGGCGTCCTGGATGCTCGTCATGTCCAGGCCGGTGGGGTCGAAGTCGGTGATCGGCTGGAGCGCGTTCACGTCGGACAGCAGGCCGCTGATCGTGCCCCGGTTGGTGTGCGCGAGCGCGGTCAGCGCGTTCAGCCGGTTGGCGAACGCGGTACGCCGCTGGCCCACGATCTGGCGCAGCCGCTGCGGCGTGTTCGGCCGCGGGCTGGTCGGCTTCGTGGTGAGCAGCCGTTCGGCCTGCTGGAGCAGCGCGAACCGGTCCTCGTCCGTCGTGCCGGACGGCAGCGCGTCGTACGCGGTGATCTTGGCGTTGGCCGCGGCCAGCGACGCGGTCATCCGGTCCGCGGTCTGTTTCACCGCGGCGAACACGTCGCCGAACCGCTGCCGCCGCCACAGCGCCACCTCGCCCCAGCCGCTGCGCACCAGGCCGCAGCCGCTCGCGGTGATCAGCAGGTCGGCGTAGCGGGTGAGGAAGGTGTCCGCGCCGGACAGCAGCTGCTGCCGGTGCGCCACCGGGTCGCCCAGCGGCTGGGCGAGGTCGTGCTCGAAGTCGTCGAGCTCGTCGCGGAAGTTATCGAGGGCGTCGCGTACGGCCTGCGGGCGGTTGCGCGGCAGATCCACGGCGGCGTCCGCGTCCGCGTCGATCGTCGCCCCGTCGGCCGGGGTGATGAAGTCGCTCGGCTTCGCCGGGCGGGCGCTGAGGATCAGCTGCCGCAACGCGTCGACCAGCGGGGACAGCTCGAAGAAGGTGATCTTGTGATCGATGCGGTCGGTGTACCGGATGGCGAGCTCGACGTCGCCGCGCAGGTTCTGCGTGTGCACGACGCGGCCGACGATCCGGTCGTCCAGGTCGGTCATCGCGGCCTGGTCGTTGGGGCGCAGCGCCCACAGCAGGTCGATCGGCTGCAGGTCGATGTCCTCCTGGGTGACGGTGGTGCTGTGCTGGGACAGCGTCACCGGGTCGGTCCACACGACCTTCACGGCGACGTCGTTCGGGTTCGGCAGCAGGTCGGCCAGCCACCGGTCGACCGACGGGTCGCCGTTGCCGCGCGGCGTCATCGGCACACCGCCGACCGGCGAGGACTTCGGCGACAGCCCGTCGCGCAGGTGCACGCCGACGCGCTGGGTGAGCCGCCGGCCGCTGCGCGGCGTCCGTACGAACTGCGGATCCGGCGGGTTACCGGTCTTGGTGTAGGCGTCCATGCTGGACGCGGCCCGCTCCGGGTTGCCGACGACGATCTGGTGCACGCTCTCCGCGACGGACAGGTCGGCCAGCGCGTCGTTGACCGCGATGAGGTCCTGGACCGCGGCGGAGATCTTGCCGGCCTCGTCGGGCGTCGCGGGCCGCAGGCCGTCGAGGCCGAACGGGTAGGTGGCCGGTCCGGTACGCGTCACGTGCCGGATGAGCGCGAGCCCGTCGACGACGTTGCGCGCCTCCAGCGACTCGATGGCGGTGCCGGACTCCGCGGTGTCCGCCAGCTTGTTGGCGACCAGCGGGAACGCCGCCCGCAGCGAGCTGATGAACGCGTCGGTCTCGGCGACCTGGTGGTTGTCGTGCAGCGCGCGCTCGAACCGGTAGCCGAGCAGCGCGCCGAGCGACTGGCCCTGGCGGATGCCGTCGATCAGCTGGAGCGCGGTGCGCACCCGCTCGGAGCTGAGGTTCACCGCCAGCGAGCCCGGGTTGTCCGGTGTCGCGTTGGCCAGGTACCCGGTGCGCAGCAGCGCCGAGGTGGCCGCCTGCGGCAGCGACGGCGCGTGGATGAACCCCTGGTTGGCCGGGTCGTGCACCAGCGGCGCCGACCCGGGCGGCGTGAACACCTGGGCCAGCTCGCCGCTCAGCGTCACCGGCGTGGGCTGGACGTCGCGCGGCCGTACCTCCTCCAGGTAGCCGAACGCGCCGATGTGCACGCCGGTGACCGTCGGGCCGGACGGCGGGTAGCGCAGGGCGAACAGCCGCTCGGTGGCCAGCCCCAGCCGCCACGCGTCCAGCCGGTACGCGCAGGCGTCCAGGTGCTCGACCAGCGCCCGTTCCAGCCGCGCGGTGGGCACGGTGGCCAGCGCCGCGAGCGCGTTGAGCTGCTCGGCGAGCTGCTGCGTCGCCGGCTGCTGCCCGAGGTGCGCCGGGATGTAGTCGGCGACCAGCAGGTTCGGGTCGCCGGTGACCGCGGCGTCGGGCGCGTACAGCCGGCCGTACCGGCTCTCCGTGCCGGTCACCCGCAGGCTGACGTGCACGAACGGCGCCTCGCGCCGCTCGGCCACCACGGCCGGGTCGGTCAGCCCGTGCGCGGCGGCGGCCAGCCGCAGCGCCGCCTCGAAGTACCCGTTCAGCACCGCGTGCCGGGCCATGAGGTACAGCAGCGCCGCGGGCGGCGTGTTACCGGTGAACCCGGCCTCCTGCCGTACGACGTCGAACGCGGCGCGCCCGTTGGCGGCCAGCCACTGCAGATAGTTGCCGCCGTCGTCGGTGTACGCGCGGATGGCCGTGTCCTCCGACAGCGGGCGGTCGTCGATCAGCGGGCCCTTCAACGCGTGCTGCCGGCCGGTGAACAGCCGGTTCACCGCGTCCGGCTCCGGCCCGTTCTCCGGGAACCCGAGCCGGTTGAGCAGCGCGCGCACGTTCTGCGGCTGCCCGAGCTGGGTGACGGCGTCCAGTACGGAACCGCCGTCGCCGCTCAGGTTCTGCCGGTTGAAGTAGTCCTCCACGCTCTGCGCGTACCGCTGGTAGAACTCCGCGGACGTCGGGTGCAGGCCCAGGATGCCCAGCAGCGTGGCGTGCGGGTCGCCGTCCGCGCCCAGGTGCGGCACGTCGGCGGCCTGGTCGTTCCAGTCGCCGGCCAGCACGGACAGCACGGAGTGCAGCTTGCGGCGGTGCGGCGCGACCGGGTCGGTGTCCGCCCAGCCCATGCGGGAGAACGCGGTGGTCACCAGCACGCCGTACGGCTGCTTGCCGACGCGGAACGCCGGCACCGGGCCGCGGCCGCTGACGTACCGGGTGAAGAACGTCCGGGTGGCGTCGATGGCGTCGGTGCCGAACATCGGGTTCAGCATCGTGCCGAGCTGGTACCCCCAGGTGGCCGGCCACAGCGCCGTGTTCATGGCGCGGGCCTCGTTCTGGTCGTTGCCGTCGGCGCCGGGGACGTCGAGGACGACGGCCGGGTCGATGCCGATCAGCTCGGCGAGCCACTGGCCGTCCGGTTTGGGCGGCACCACCACGACGGGCGGCGGCGGGCCGACGTGCTGCGCGGGGGTGAGCTGCGCGTCGAACGTCTCGGCCGCGTCGTCGCCGCTGCCCAGCGCGGACGGCGTCTTGCCGGTGTTGTTCGTGGCCGTGCCCTGCGGCAGCAGCCGGAAGCCGGCGCGGCTGTCCGCCTGGTGGCCGATCAGCTGCTCCAGGTCCTTCTTGGACGTGGCCGGGGCGCGGTTGCGGATGCCCAGCACGACCAGCCGGTCCAGGCCCGGGCGTAAGGCGTCGGTGAGCGGGATCCGGAAGCCCATGCCCTGGTTCACCGCGGTCGGGAAGTCGAACAGCCACTTCACCGCGGCCGGCACGTGCAGCGAGCCGTTCTGCGCGCGGAACTGGTCGGCGTCCGGCGTGCCCGGGTCCGGGCCGACGACCAGGTCGGTGGGCACCGGATTGCCGGTCACGTTCAGCACGAGCTGCCCGTTGGCGTACCCGAGCAGCGTGAAGGCGTCCGGCAGCAGCCGCGCGTGCGCCGGCTGCGTCCAGGTGCTGGGCTTGGTGTCGGCCGCGGCCACCTTCGGCATGTTGGCGAACGCGACCGTGATGTCGGCGTGCGCCCGGTCGCCCACGCGCGGGTCGCTGTTCAGATGCGCGGGCGGGGTCGCGCGCACCTTGTTCGCGCGGGTCTGCCCGATCGCGTTGTTCAGCGCCTGGTCCGCGGCGTGCACCGGGCCGGGGGCGCCGTTCGCGCGGTAGATGGCGCGCCAGTACGTGGTGGCCGGGCCGCGGTCGTTGTTCGGGATCGGGTCGTCGGTGGCCACCACGAGGATGACCTGCCCGTCGTGCGTACGGTGCGGCTCGTCGCCCGGGTTCAGCGGGCGGCGGTTGCGCACGATGTACCGGGCGCGGCCGGGGCCGACGTGCGACGCGAGGACGCGCCAGGCGGCGAGCCGCTCGGCGTGCACGCCGCCGGCCTCCCAGTACGAACGCCAGTACCGCAGCGCGTGCTCGCTCTCGCGGGCGGTGCGCTTGTCCTCGAAGTCGTCCACCTGCCAGTCGTCGGGGAACACCCGGACGAGCAGCTCGGACGCGGTGAAGCGGTATTCCACGCGCACCGGGCCGAGCAGCACCGGGAGTGCGTCGCTGAGCGGCTGCGGCGGCGGCGTGGTCGTGCCAGCGATGTCAGCCATCCCCGAGCATCTCCCTCGCGTGCACGGCGACCAGGACGGGCGCCTGATACAGGATGTAGGCGAGGTCGGCGCTGTTGATCTGGGCGTTCCAGGTCAGCGCCTTGTCCTCGTTGTACTGGTCGGTCTTCTCGGTCACGTCGTCGCCGGTCGGCGCGGTGACCGTCAGCGTCGGCGTGTTGGCGTCGAGCCGGATGTACAGCGGATGCGTGCCGTTGCCGCTCGGTGTCACGTCCGGCCAGGTCAGGTCGTTCCACACCTCGATCGGGTCTCCGGGGTCGCGGGAGATGTCCAGGCCGAAGCGCGGGTCGCCGGGGCGTTCCTTGATCACGAAGAACCAGCCGGGGTCGTCGTTCCCGGGCTCTCCGGTGCCGCCGCGCGCCTGCTCCTCGGTGAGGCCGAAGCCGAAGAAGTAGATGTCGGACTCGACCTTCGCGTCGAACAGCGGCATCTGCACCTTGTCGGCCGGCGGGTTCGCCTCCTCGGCCGGGGTGAGCGGCACCAGCACCCGCTCCTTCGACGGGTCGATCTGCCCGTTCGTGCGCTGCCAGTCGGCGCGGTGCGCGTAGATCACCGCGGTCGGGTACTTCTTCAGCAGCTCGCCGCGGATGACCAGCACCAGGTCCTCCTGCTGCGGGCCGCGGTTGTTGTGCGTGCCCAGCTTGGAGGCCTTGTCCCACAGGTGGATCTTCTGGATGTCGCGCAGCCGCTCCTTGCGCTCGTCGTCGGTCTCGAACGGCAGCGGCAGCACCGCGCGCGGGTCCCAGAACTGGCGGAACACGCTGCCCCGCTGGTCGGTCGGGTACTCCCGCCACAGCAGCTCGCGGGCGAACTCGTAGTTCAGGCCGACCATGTAGGACTCGATGAACCGCGGGTTGGTCTCAAGCAGCGTGATGCTGTTCGGCGGCACCTGGTTGACGTTCGGGCAGAACAGCTCGGACGACGTGTCGATCAGCGGCCGGAACATCGGCAGGTCGATCACCGGATAGGCCATCACCGGGGTGAGCGGGTCGGGCGGCGTGGCCGTGACGGCCCGCGCGGTGATGACCGGCCCGCCGTCGCCGCCGCCGTCGTCCGGGGGCGGCGGCAGGAGCCGCTCCGGCACCGTGATGCCGCCGAGCGCGCGGCGCGGCACCGTCGTGTCGGGGTGCAGGCCGTCCAGCGTGGCCTCGGTGATCGCCTGGAACGGGATCGAGAAGCGGGGCGTGACCTCGCCCTCGCGGAACGCCGAGTTGAACACGCCGTACGTGTCGGACAGCGCGTCCTTGAACCGTACGGCCTCCGGGCTGTCCGCGCCGCCCTCGTGCGGGTGCACGCCGTCGCCGGGGAAGGAGACCACGAAGTCGGCGCTCGACGGCAGGCCCGGCACCGGGTCCGGTACCGGGTCGGGGGCCGACGCGCCCTCCGGCACCGCGTGCGGCGGCTCGGGGATCTCGATGATCGGCCCGGACAGCACCTGCTCCAGCGCGTCCACGGTGACCACGCCGGTCGGCGCGACCTTCTCCGGCGCGGCCCGTACCTCACCGGAGTTGATCCGCTCGACCAGGTCCACGCTGCGCGGGGGCGCCGGGGCGCCGCCGATCGCGCCGACACCGCCACCGCCGTCGTCGCCGCCGGTCCCGGGCGGGGCGAACGGCAGCCGCCGGATCAGCTTGGAGCCGGGCCGGACGATGCGCCGCATCACCGGGGTCAGCGGCGTCGTGGCGATCACGCTGTCGGCGATGGTGGCCGCCACCGTCTCCGCGGGCGCGTCCTCGTGCGCGACGCCCATCCGGGTGGCGACGGCCGCGCGGATCTCGTCGTTGTCGGGCACGACCCGGCCCTGCACCGGCCCGCACAGCTTGAGGAGCTGGCTGGACGCGGTCTGCGCGAGCGGGGCCAGGTGGTTGGTGTGGAAGGAGAACGACACCTCGCGGGCGAACTGCGCCGCGGTGATCTTCTTGTTCGCCTCCAGCACCGAGCCGAGCTGGTCCCACGCGGCCTGCATGTACTCCTCTTGATGGTCCCGGATGACCCGGCCGCCGGTGCCGGCCGGCACGCGGAACCGCGGGTCCAGGTTCAGCTCGTGCACCCAGTTGTCGTTCGGCGTGATCGGCGTGCCGTCGCTGTTGTGCAGCAGCCGGTTGGTCAGCGCGTGCCAGCGCCCGTACAGCGGCGGTGTGACCAGCGGGTCCGGGTCCTCCGGGGTGACCATCCGGGTCTCGGCGAAGCTGCGCACGGCGGCGGTCAGCGCCTGGTGCGCGGTCTGCACGCCGACGACGCTGTAGTCGTCGGCCAGGTTGATCAGCGCGGCCAGCGCCTCCTGGAACGGCACCGGGTACGGCTGGTCCCAGTTCTCGTACAGGTCCGCCTCGGCCTTCTCCTCCGGGCTGAGCGCGGTGTCCGGCACCTTCAGCGCGCCGCCGAGCCGCAGCACGCCGCCCAGCCGCGGGTCGTCGATGGGCGGCAGGCCCGCGCCGGGGTTCCGCACGTCCATGTCCCGGTTGCCGACGCGGGCGTTCAGCGAGCGCGGCTTCAGCAGCCGGACCAGGAACTCGAAGTCGCCGGTCGGCGCGGTGCGGAACTCCCAGGTGTAGTAGTACGGCATCGACGCGGACTCGAACCGGTTCGGGTAGTCCACCCAGCTCGACGCGATCGCGCCGGGCGCATGCGCGGGGTCCTGCCCGAGGCCGGCCAGCCGCCCGGTCTCGAACGCCGGCACCAGGAACGCGTGGTACCCCTGCTCGGGATCGAGCCGCCGCGGGCACATCAGCCGGGAGCAGGCCAGGTCCGGGTTCTCGTCCAGCACCGACTGCAACCGGGGCAGTACGGCGGTCATGTCGGTGGACGCGGTCTCGGTGTCCGAGGCCGTGACCGTACGGTTGACGTGCACGTGCGCCCATGCGCCGGTCTGGTCCGGCGGCGGCAGTGTGGCCAGGTCGCCGAGCTCGATGAACGGCAGCGGGCGGCCGGGCAGCGTGCCCTTCAGCTCGTACTCGTCCTCGGTGAGCACGATCAGCGCCAGCCACGGGCGCAGCCGCCCGGTGGCCGGGTCCACCACGTCCGGGCTGTACCGCCAGGGGAAGTCCTCGTCGTAGAACTCGATGAGCGGCAGGAAGTTCGGGTCGAAGTTGGTGATCCAGTTGCGCGGGTCCGTGCGGACGATCGCCCGCGGGTCCACGCCGACCACGTCGCCCGGCCCGTACAGGGCGACGTCGTGCTGCACCGGCGGCGCGGTGATCGTGTCGCCGTTGGAGACGGCCGGGCCGCTCAGGTTCAGCTTGACGTTGACGCTGGCCCGCGCCGACGCGCCCGCCGGCGTCGTGATCCTCGTGGCGAGGCCGCGCCGCAGCCAGGACAGGAACGAGTACGCGTTCGGTGTCGTACTCATGCGGCCACCTCCATGGCGGGAATGACGTGCAGCGTGTCGACCCGGTTCGGGTCGGCGGCGAGCAGCGACGACAGGTGCGCCTGGGCCTGCGCCTCGCTGGTGAACACCGGTCCGGCGGCGCTGTTGTCGCGGGTGGAGGCCACCACGTACGTGTCGCCGGGGACGGTGATCGTGTCGGTGAACGGCTGCCGCAGCGACTTCTCGGCCTGCGCAAGCACCGACCGTGCGGTGCTCGAACCGGCCAGGAAGTGGCTGAACAGCGTGGAGTTGAACGAGCGGCCGCCGGCCGACACGCGGCCGACGTTGTCGATGACGATCTCCTCGTACCGGGCGCTGCGCCGCACCGCGCGGAACGACGCGAGCGCGGTGCCGTCCGGCGCCAGCTCCAGGCCGGCGTGCTGCTTCTCGAACGACGGACGGGAGAGCTTGTCCGCGTCGCTCATGTCCTGGAACTGGGCGACCGCGAAGTTGTCCACCGCGTCGGACAGCTTGGTCAGCCCGCTGGGCTGGCCCGCGGTGCCGTCGAGCGCGACGGCGACCTGGCGGACGTCGGTGGCGCGGTCGGCGCCGACCTTGTCGACCTTGATGTCCAGCGGCAGGGCGCGCTGCTGGACGAACAGCGTGCCCAGCGGGTGCAGGACGAAGGCGGCCTCGCTCTCGGCGAGCTGCCGCAGGTTGACCCCGGGGGCGCCGCCGGCCGGGTTGCGCGCCGTCCAGCTCTCCGGCTTGTTCAGCTCGCCGGCCAGCAGGTCGAGCAGGGCGAGCGGCGGGAACAGGATGTCGACGATGCTGCCCCACTGGATGTCGAAGTCGACGCCGATGGAGAAGAACCAGAACCCGATCGAGGCGCTGCCCTTGATCTCGTACGGGTTGGGGCCGGTGAGCGTGCCGTCGAGGGTGACGGTGAACAGGCCCACGCCGAACGCGTTCAGCCCGATGTCGCAGTGCAGGTCGATGACGAACTGGAACGGGTCGAACTGGAACAGCGCGTCGAACCCGATCGTGCCGGACAGGTTCAGCTCGCTGAACCCGAGGAACACGTCGGCGTCCGCGCCGAACTGCACGGTGTTGGACGTGACCGCGAAGTACCCGGTCAGGCCGATGTGCGCGGCGTCGCTGTCCAGGATGTTGATCTCGATGCGCTTCGGGGTCGGGAACGGCAGCGGCGGCGGCTTGAACGCGTGGTGGAACCCGCCGACGGTGATCACGAAGTCGGGGTTGTCGCCGTAGCCGAACAGCAGGCCCAGCTCGCCGTCGAGGGTGATGGTCAGGACCCGCGACTGGTACAGCGAGGCGAAGAAGTAGATCAGCTTCTTGTCGAACTCGATCGCGCCGGCGAAGTTGACCTGCAGGAGCAGCAGCGGGTCGTCCTCGTCGGGCAGCGCCACCTTGATCACGCCGAGCAGCGCGATGTTGCCGGGGATCTCGATGATCACGCCGACCGAGGCGCTGATCAGCGTGGGCGTGCCCCAGCCGATCTTGGCCATCGGGCCGATCAGGAAGATGCCGTCCTCCGGCGGGAAGAACGCCTTGAGGTCGGAGATGATGCGCGGCGCGTTGGCCACCACGTCGTGCGGGAACATCACGGACTCGATGGAGCCGGTCCGCACGCCCTCCATGATCGCGTCGAGCCGCATGCCGCGGTTCAGGCCGATGATGCCGCCGACGCCGATCAGCTTGAACCCGAAGCCGAGCTGCAGGCCGCCGGGGAACTCCGCGGTCAGCACCAGCAGCAGCGAGAAGCCGTCCGAGCCGTCCGGCATGCGCGTGGTGATCAGGCCGATGGCCTTCAGCGACAGGAAGTCCAGGATCTCCAGTTCCAGGACGCCGTCGTACTCGCCGGCCTCGACGTCGATGTCGAGGAACCCGCCGCCGGTCACCACCCCGGCGTCGACCGCCAGGCCGACGCCGGTCGGCGGCTTGAACCCGAAGGCCAGGTCGGCCGGGCCGAGGTTGCCGCCGCCGTCCGGGAACGTCAGCGTGGCCAGCAGGCCCATCCGGTCCACGGCGGCCTGGATCGGGCCGAGCGACGCGGAGAAGCCGGCGGACAGCTCGATCGGCACCGAGCCGTCCTCGATCGACGCGCGCAGGTACGCGGCCTGCACCTCGACCGGGCCCAGCTCCACGTGCACCGGGATCTGGATCTGCAGCGCGCCCGACCCGTGGAAGTGCACGCCGGTGTCCGCGGTGAAGCTGAAGCCGACGCCGAAGTCGGTCTCGAAGTGCACGCCGGACAGCAGCGTGGAGATGAAGCCGTCGCCGCCGGAGGAGTCGATGACCAGCTTGCCGCCGGTGATCTCGCCGTCGGCGGTGGGGCTGGCGTGCCCGGCCCCGGTGGCGGTGTCCACGGTGAACGTCACCCCGGCGTCCACCTGCGCCGTCTTGAACTCAAGGCGGCTGCCGCCGGCCGTGCCGAGCAGCAGGAACGTGTCCGGCGGGGTGGCGGAGACGCCGACGGTGACGCCGGCGGACAGCGTGCCGGACGGCTGGTGCAGCGTGAGGTCGAACGGCGGCCGGATCTCCCCGGTGGTCTCCTCGACCAGTGCGCCGGTCAGTGCCACGTGCGCGTTCCACGTGGGCGGCGACAGCGGGAAGTCGAACGCCGCGACCGCGTTGCCGCGCAGGATGACCCGCAGCGCCAGGCCCTGCCCGTCGGCGGTGGGGGTCAGCTCGAACGCGAAGAACTGCAGGGACGCCGGGGTGCCGGCGGTGGGCGGGGTGAACACGACCGGCAGGCCGACCGCGCCGAGCGCCGACTCCAGCGTGCTGAGCAGCCGGGTGGCGTCGAACGACGGCCCGCCCCAGCCGTACAGGGTCTTCAGGTGCTCCACCGGGTTGGTGACGGCCGGCACGATCTGGTCCAGGTGCACCTTGAGCGCCTCGAACGGCGGCTTCGTCACGTCGTTCGGGTCGCCGGGGTTGAACGTACGCTCCAGGACGCCGAACAGCTCCAGAACCGCGGCGGTCGGCCGGGACACCTGGAGCAGGTCGGCGATCAGCAGGTCGGTGACCTTCGACGGGAAGTCCTCGACCAGCGCGTCGATCTCGACCTTGGTGATGCCCGGCAGCGTGGGCCCGTTCGTGGCGATCGCGTCGGCCAGCTCCGGGAAGGCCGCGATCACCCGGCCCAGCTGCGCCAGCAGCGAGACGGACGCGGACGCGATGCCGGCGTCGTCGCCGCCCTCGATCGCGGTGACCAGGGTCTGCGTGAGCGACCCCAGCTCGGCGCCCACCGTGAACACCGTCTGCCGGGCCGCGGTGATCTGCGGCTGGGTCAAGAACTCGTCGGGGAAGTGCACGCCGAGCTCGTCGAAGGTGTCGATCGCCCCCTCGTCCCCGAACCGGTTCGTCGTCCTGCCCAGCACATCGGCCAGCTCGATGGCCAGATGCTCGATGCTTCCTGCGGCGTCAGCCATCGACGATCAGCTCCTCTACGCCGGCCGCGCGGCCGTCCAGCGCGGCGACGATCTCCGTATAGGTCAGGCCCGCCAGGTCCGGCAGCGCCGCGCGGGCGCGCGCCAGCGCGTCGCGCAGCCCCGGTGACCCGGCGCGGGCGAGCGACGCCAGCACGGCGTCCACGGCGTCCATGAGCGGGCGGCCGTTCAGCGTTTCCGGCAGTGAGCGGCGCGGGTCGCCGGGCAGCCGCAGCATGAGCTGCATGAGCGCCGCCCCGCCGCCACGGTGCCAGGCGAGCAGCACGCGCCGGTCGCGGCCGATCAGCGCACGCAGCTCCGTACCGTGTTCCTCCCACAGGTCGAGCAGCCGCCGCCCGGACGCGCTGCCCGCCAGGTCGTCCAGGACGAACGCCGCCGTGTACGGGGCGGGCACGAGGTCGGTGAACCACGACGCGGCCGCCGGGGCCCGGTTCCCGATCCCGGTGAACGCCCGCCGCTCGGCCGGGTCGGCGGCGAGCCGCTCGGCGATCTCCGGCGGCAGCTCGGTGAACGCGCCGCCCGGGACGGTGTGCACGTCATCGGGGCCGCTCGCGACGGCCACCTCAAGGCCGATCCCGGTATCGTCGCTCAGCCGCTTGAGGACGTGGCCGATGGGGTAGGCGTGGGCGTTGCCCGCGTCGTCGCGGGAGAAGACCAGCCCGACCACCTGGTTCGCGGCGTTGACCAGGGCGGATCCGGAGTCCCCTTCGACGGCGAAGAACACCGTCCGGGTACCGGCGGCCGGGTTCGGGTTGGGCGCGACGACGATCAGGTTGTCGGCCTCGGTCGTGGTGGCCTGGAGGGCGGTGACCACCCCGCCGGTCAGCCGGGACAGCTGGCCGCGCTTGGCGACCCGGTACGGGCTCCCCGGGACGCCGATGTCGTCCTGCGTGAGCTCGTGCGTGCCGGTGACCGGGCCGATCCCGGCGATCTCGGGCCGCCAGGTCGTGCCCGGATTCAGCCGCACCACGGCCGCGTCGTTGTCGGCGTCGTACGCGCCGCCCGCGTACGTGCCGACGACGTCGTTGCAGCACTTGGCGACGCTGTCGTTGCCGGACGGCTGGCCGATCTGCGTGACACCCTTCGTGACGGTGCCGACGTCCGCCGCCGCCACGACGTGCATGCAGGTCAGCACGTAGCCGGCGTCGGGGCTCGCCGTGTCCCGGAGCAGGCAGCCGCCGGTGCCGTGGCCGCTGCTGAACACCGTGGTGACCTGGGCGCCGCCGGTCACCGGGCGGTACACGGTCTCGTCCCGCGGCAGCTCGCCGGCCGGTGGCTCGAACACGCCGGGCGCGTCGACCGGCGCGGCGATCGGGACCGGGTCGCCGCCGATCTCGACGTCGGTGAGGACGCCGTCGATGCGCGCCGGCACCAGCTCGTCCGGCGGCACCTCGGCGGCCGGGCGCTTCTCCCGCACGAACACCTTGATGGCGGGCTCGCCGGTGTGCCGGCCGCCGGTGACCTTCTGGCCGATGCCGACGGCCACCACGTCCGGGATGGCCAGCAGGCGCCGCGTGGCGTCGCGTTTGACGCGGGCCACGGTCTCCGGATTCCGCTCCGGAGGTGGATCGGTCACGAGACCCCCTCCGGTACGGCGGCCTCCGCCAGCCCGGCGACGAGGCCGGCGTAGGTCTGGCCGGACAGGTCGGGCAGCACCGCGCGGGCGCGCGCCAGCGCGACGCCCAGCTCCGGCGACCCGGCGCGGGCCAGCGCGGTCATCAGCCCGTCCACGCACTCCATGAGGGGCCGGCCGTTCAGCGTCTCCGGCAGCGAGCGCCGCGGGTCGCCGGGCAGCCGCAGCATGAGCTGCATGAGCGCCGCCCCGCCGCCGCGGTGCCAGACGAGCAGCACCCGCCGGTTCCGGTCGATCAGCGCACGCGCCTCCGTACCGTGCTCCTCCCACAGGTCGAGCAGCAGCCGCCCGGCCGCGCTGCCGCCCAGGTCGTCCAGGACGGCGGCGACGGTGCGCGGCGCGGGCACGATGTCGGAGAACCACGGGGCGGCCAGCGGCGCCCGGTTCCCCGTACCGGTGAAGGCGCGCTGCTCGTCCGGGTCGGCGGCCACCCGCTCGGCGATCTCCTCCGGCACCTCGGTGAACGTGCCGCCGGGCATCGTGTGCACCTCGTTCGCGTCGGTCGTGTGCGCGACCTCGACGGTCAGGTTGTCCGGCGGCCCGGCGAGGCGGGCGAGCACCCGGGTGATGCTGTACGCGTACCCGTTGCCCACGTCGTCGCGCGACGTGATCAGCCCGACGACCTCGTTGGACTCGTTCACCAGCGCCGAACCGGAGTCGCCCTCGATGGCGAAGTAGACGGTGTTCGTGCCGGAGCCGGTCGCCGCGTTGGGCTTGATCGTGATCAGGTTGTCCACCTCGGCCGTGGTGGTGTCGAGCGCGGTGATGATGCCGCCGGTCACCCGGGTCCGCATGCCGCGCTTGGCCACCTTGTACGGGTGCCCGGCGACCTGGATGTCCGCCTGCGTCAGCGGGTGGGACCCGGCGACCAGGCCGATCTCGGTGATCTGCGCCCGCCACTTCATGCCGGGCGACAGCTTCACCAGCGCCTCGTCGCGGACGTCGGAGATGCCGCCGCCCGCGAACGTGCCGATGACGTCGTTGCAGCACTTGCTGCTGCTGTCGTTCCCGGAGGGCTGGCCGACCTTCGTGGTGCCCTTGGTGACCGTGGTGACGTCCGGCCCCTGCACCACGTGCATGCAGGTCAGGACGTACCCGGCGTCGTGGTTGCCCGGCTCCCACACGAGGCAGCCGCCGGTGCCGGAGTACCGGCTGTCCACCGTGGTGATCCGCGCGCCGCCGTCGACCGGGCGGTACTCCTTGTTGTCGAGGGTCGAGTCGTCGGTCGGCACCAGCGGGATGCCGAACACGCCGGGCCGGTCCACCGGCGCCGGGTCGGCGATGGGGACCGGGTCGCCGCCGAGCTCGACGTCGGTGAGCACGCCGTCGATGCTCGGCGGGATGACCTCGTCCTGCGGGATCTCCGACAGCGGCCGCTTGTTCCGTACGAACACCTTGATCGCCGGTTCGCCGGTGTGCCGGTCGCCGATGACCTTCTGGCCGATGCCGACGGCGACCACGTCCGGGATGGCCAGCAGGCGCTGCGTCGCGTCCCGCTTGACCCGCGTCACGGTCTCGGGGTCCCGCTCGGGAGGTGGGGTGTCGGACATGAGGACTCCTCAGCGGGTCGCGATGGCGGCCACGAGTTGGTCGTACGTCAGGGCGGCGGGGTCGGGCAGGACCGTCAGCGCGCGGTCGAGCGCGCGGCGCAGTTCGGGGGAGGCGTTGGCGTGGAACGCGGCGTGGATCCGCGTGACCCGGTCGAGCGGCGGCTCGCCGTTGACCGTGGCGGGCATGGCCAGTGCGGGGTCCGCGGCCATGCGGATCAGCGTGTGCAGCAGGGCCGGGCCGCCGCCACGGTGCCAGGCGATGGTGACGCGGCGCCGGTGCTGGACGAGGTCGAGCAGCTCGGTGTGGTGGTCGGTCCACAGGTCGCGCAGCCGGCGGCCGGCGGCGGACGCGGCGAGGTCCGCGCCGACCCGGCTCAGCGTCCGGGCGTGCGTGGAGCCGGCGCCGACCGGCGCCTCGCCGGTGGTCAGCGGCGCGCGGACCCGCTTGCCGGGCACCACGCGGACGTCGCCCTCCGTGGCCGCCGTCGCGATCTGGATCGGGAAGCCGTCGGCGGTGAAGCGCGCGATGACCCCGGCGATCGGGAACGCGTACGCGACGTGCAGGCCGTCGGCCTCCGCGCCGCCCATGTGCAGCCCGACGACCTCGTTGGCGTTGTTGACGATCGCCGACCCGGAGTCGCCGGCGTCGGCGAAGAACACCGTGCCGATCTCGGCCTGCTTGTTCTCGTTCGGCCGGATGACCATGATGCCGCCGCGCCGGAACGACCGCTTGGAGTTCGGGTCCGTCACCAGGGGGTTGAAGTCGACCACGTCGACGAAGCCGCCCGTACGGCGGGTCATCTGGCCGTACTTGCGGACCGGGTACGGAGTCGGCAGCCGGGTGAGGTCGTGCACCGGGTCGATGTCGTGCGTCCCCTTGACCGAGCCGAGCTCCTTGATCTCGGGCAGCCATTTCGTCTCGGGCCGGAGCTTGATCAGCGCCTCGTCGCGGACCTCGTTCTCATCGCCCGCGACGACCGTGCCGATGATGTGGTCGCAGCAGTCCGACGGGCCGTCGCTGTTGTCGGCCTGGCCGATCCGGGTCTTGCCGAGGACCGCGCTGCCGCGGTCCGACGTCGGCCGGCGCAGGTCCTCGGCCGCCATGAGCACGTGCCAGTTCGTCAGCAGGTAGCCGGTCTGCGTGTCGGCGCCGATCGTCCAGAAGCAGCCGCCCGTGCCGAGCCCGGCGCCGATCAGGTCCACCTGGATGCAGCAGCCGCCCTGCCGTACCTTCTGGCTCTCCTGGTCGGCGGCGGGCCGCCGCACCGCGTCCAGCGCGCCGGGCGGCAGGGGCGCCGGCGGCAGCGGCTGCGCCGGGACCGCGCCCAGCACGAACACATCCACGCCGACGCCCTCGAAGGCGGGCGGGATCAGCTCTCCTGGCGTCAGCTCCTCGGTCGGGCGCTTCCGCCGTACGGCCACCTTCAGCACCAGCTCGCCGGTGCGGCGCCCGTCACGCTCCCGGACACCGATGCCGACGCCGGTGACGCCGGGAATGCCGGATAACTCCGCGGTCGCGCGGTCCTTCACCGCGACCAGTCGGGGATCGGTCATGGATTCTCCCCCTACCCCCGAGATACTCGGGCCCCAAACGAAAGCACGTTGCGTAGTCGGCGTAAATGAGATCCTGCGGCCGAGGGTGGCCACGTAGCGTCATTTGTCCCGGGATCACCAGCGGAGACGCGAACGGTTACGGGCGCGTGCGGCCGGACACGGTGCGTGGGCATTTCGGGCGT
>Ga0164243_10006285_pt1 | contig 18022 bp, 22 predicted proteins | sample OricompcompostOP_FD_108781 | JGI IMG/M metagenome (GOLD analysis project Ga0164243, IMG submission 108781) | Organic Plus compost microbial communities from Emeryville, California, USA - Original compost - Organic plus compost (OP) | ecosystem: Engineered > Solid waste > Mixed feedstock >... | reverse complement strand
ACTGGCTGCACAACGGCTGGGTCACCATGGGCGGCGAGAAGATGAGCAAGTCGCTGGGCAACGTGCTCTCCATTCCCGCTGTGCTGCAACGGGTCCGGGCTGCCGAGCTGCGCTACTACCTGGGCAGCGCACACTACCGGTCCATGCTGGAGTTCTCCGAGACCGCGCTGCAGGACGCGGTCAAGGCCTACACGGGCATCGAGGACTTCCTGCACCGTGTGTGCAGTCGCGTCGGCTCGGTGCCGATCGGGGAGTGGACGCCGAAGTTCGCCGCGGCGCTCAACGACGATCTGTCGGTGCCCATCGCGCTGGCCGAGATCCACGCCGCGCGCGCCGAGGGCAACCGGGCGCTGGACTCGGGCGACCACCAGACCGCGATGCAGCAGGCGTCGTCGATCCGCGCCATGATGGACATCCTCGGCTGCGACCCGCTCAACGAGCGCTGGGAGTCGCGTGACGCGACGTCGGCCGCGCTCAAGGCCGTCGACGTGCTGGTGCAGTGGGCGCTGGCCAGCCGCGCCGAGGCCCGTGAGCGCCGCGACTGGGCGGCCGCCGACGCGATCCGCGATAGGCTCAAGGAAGCCGGTATCGAGGTCACCGACACCGCCGACGGCCCGCAATGGGCCCTGATAGAGCGGGACAAGTAATGGCCGGAAATTCACAGCGGCGCGGCGCGGTCCGCAAGCCAGGGACCAAGAAGGGCCCGACCGTCGGTTCCGGCGGTGTGCGCAGGCGCGGCCTGGAGGGCCGTGGCGCAACGCCACCGGCCCACATGCGCCCCAACCATCCGGCGGCCAAGAAGGCCAGGGCCGCGGCCAAGGCGCAGCAGCAGCGCGCCGGCCGCAAGACCGACGAGACCGAACTGGTGCTCGGCCGCAATCCGGTGCTCGAATGCCTGCGCGCCAAGGTGCCCGCGACCGCGCTGTACGTCGCGCTGGGCACCGACGCCGACGAGCGCGTGACCGAGTCCGTCCAGATCGCCGCCGACCGCGGCATCTCGATCCTCGAGGTGCCCCGCACCGATCTGGACCGCATGAGCAACCACGGGCTGCACCAGGGCCTGGGACTGCAGGTGCCGCCGTACGCCTACGCGCACCCCGACGACCTGCTGGCCACGGCGAGAGCCGATGCCGCGCCCGCGCTGCTGGTGGCGCTCGACAACATCTCCGATCCGCGCAACCTGGGGGCGATCGTGCGATCGGTGGCCGCGTTCGCCGGCCACGGCGTGGTGATCCCGCAGCGCCGGTCGGCATCGGTCACCGCGGTGGCCTGGCGCACGAGCGCCGGTGCCGCGGCACGTGTTCCGGTGGCGCGCGCGACGAACCTCAACCGGACGCTGAAGAGCTTTGCCGACGCGGGCCTGCAGATCGTCGGCCTCGACGCCGGCGGTGACACGACCCTCGACGAACTCGACGCGACGGGCCCCACGGTCGTCGTCGTCGGCTCCGAGGGCAAGGGCCTGTCGCGGCTCGTGCGTGAGCACTGCGACGCGATCGTGTCGATCCCGATGGCCGGGCCCACCGAGTCGCTCAACGCGTCGGTGGCCGCCGGTGTGGTGCTCGCCGAGATCGCGCGTCAGCGCCGCAGCTGACACGGCTCAGCCGAACAGCTCCAGGCCCGCCCACAACCCGAGGACCGCGGCGACCAACGTCAGCGGTGTGGTGACCACACCCACGCGGCTGAACTCGCCTGCCTTGGCCGCCAGACCTTGCCGGTGGACGACATGGCGCCACAACAGGTTCGACAGCGAACCCACATAGGTCAGGTTCGGGCCCACGTTCACACCGATCAGCACGGCCAGCACCGCGCCGGGGCCCGCCGCGGCCACCAACGGCAACAGCATCAGCACGGCGGGCAGGTTGTTCACCAGATTGGCCAGCACGGCCGCGATCGCGGCGTAGCCCAGCAGCGCGGGCAGCGAGTCGCCGTCGGGCAGCACATCGCGCATGACCGCCTCGGGTCCGTTGAGCACCACGGCATCCACCACGACGCCCAGGCACAGCACGAACGCCAGGAACGGCACGTTGACCGCGCGCACGATGCCGCGCACCGTGCTGCGGCGCTGCGCGAAACTACGTATCCCGAGCACCACGGCACCGGCCAGGGCGGCCCACGCGGGTGCGAGGTCCAGCAGCGAGGTCACCGCGAAACCCACGAGGGTCAGGCCGAGCACCACGAGGACGAACACCGGCACCTCCGGTGGTGGCGGCGCGGTCTCCGGCACCGGCCGCGGCCGCAGCTCGGCGCTGAAAAGCCAACTCAGCAGCGCGAATTCGACCGCCACGGCGGCCAGCCACGGTATCGCCATGTACGCGCTGAACTCCACGAAGCTCAGCCCGGCGACCGTGAACGCCAGCAGGTTGGTCAGATTCGACACCGGGAACAGCAGCGACGCGGAGTTGGCCAGATGTGCCGAGGCATACGCGTGCGGGCGGGGTGCGATCGCGAGCGTGCGTGCGGTCGCGAGCACCACCGGCGTCAGCAGCACCACGGTCGCATCCAGGCTCAGCACCGCGGTCGTGGTCGCGCCGATGACGAAGACCCGCAGCAGCAGCTTGCGCGGGTGCCCGCGGCTCGCCCGGGCCATCAGCGTGCCCGCCGCGTGGAACAGGCCCTCGTCGTCGCACAGGTGCGCGAGCACGAGGACGGCCGCGAGGAACCCGACCACCGGTAGCAGGCGGCCTGCCTCGTCCACCGCGTCGTGCACCGAGATCGCCCCGAGGGCGATGAGCAGGACCGCTGCGGGCACGGCGGCCACGGCCTCGGGCCATCCGTTGGGGCGCACCATCGCAAAGGTCAGCACGACGACCAGCGCGATGAGCGCCAGCGTCAGCGCCAGGGCCCGCTCCCGGTCTCGATCCAGGGGTCGCTGCGCTGCCACAGCGTCGGCAGGTGCAGCGCGACGCCGTCGTGTGCGGCCAGCGTGGTGAGCACGCGCATGGTGGCGTCGAGATCGTCGGCCACATACGGCAGCGCACGCAGCGGGCGGTGCAGGGGCCGGAAGAAATCGTCCCAGTGGATCAGCACCACGCGGCGCGCGCCGACGGTGCGCACGGTCTGCGTCCAGTAGTCGGTGAGGTAGCGCTCGGGCTGCCGTCCCAGCTGCCCGACTCCCAGGTACACGACGTCGGCGCGCTGCCCGGCCAGCGCGCCGGGAACCGCGCCCGCGCTGCCGACGATCAGCACGCGACGGTCGCTCGGGCGGTGGTGCACGAGCGTCGACCACGCCTCACCGCACTTGTACGCCGACGCCTTGGCCGGGGGCACCACGGGCTCGGTGATGACGCCGGGGAACCGGTCCGGCGGGCAGTGCTCGGAGACGAACAGCGTGACGTCGTAGGCCTCCATGGCTACAGGTTCACCCGGGGTGACGGTGACGATCCGGTCGTCGGGCAGACCGCCGCCGATGCCGATCTGCGCCGCCGAGGATCCACCGACCAGCGCCGCTCCGGTGCGTTCGGCGACGACGGCGGAGTCCATGGCGTGATCGAAGTGGGTGTGCACGGGCAGCACCGCGGCGAGCCGGTCCACACCCAACCGGGCCAGGCAGCCGTCGATCCGCGGCACGTTCGGCGCGAGCGGGCGCAGGCCAACGGTGAGCAGGCCGGGGCGGCTGAAGAACCCGTCGGTCAGCAGCGCCGACGCACCGTCGTCGACCAAAAGCGTGGTGACACCGGCCCACGTGACGGTGACCGGGGAATCCGGTGTGGCCGTGGGCGCGTCGCAGAACCGCGCGTGGTCGGCCAGATCTGGCCTGCCGGGTTTGAGCCGCATGGCCCCACCCTAAGGTGGACCGTCATCCGTAGCGACGCCGGAACTTCTCCACCTGACCCGCGGAGTCGATGTGCCGTGCCGATCCGGTCCAGAACGGATGCGAATCGCTGGTGACGTCGACCACGATCAGCGGGTAGGTCTTCGGCCCGCTGGGGGTGGGCCATTCGATGGTGCGGGTGCTGGTGGCCGTCGAGCGCGTCAGGAACTGCGCGCCCGTTGCGGCGTCCTGGAACACCACCGGGTGGTAGTCGGGGTGGATGCCGGGTTTCACGATTGCTCTCCTGTCTGGGGGTCGGGGTGGTGACGAGCGTCTGAGAATTGCGCGGCGTGGGCAGCCTGGTCGGCGTCGCACGGTTCCTGGTGCCAGTCGCCGAACGGGTCGGGGTAGTGACGCCACTCCTGTCGTCGGGCGAACTCGGCGTCGGTGAGCAGGGCGCCACGCAGTGCGTCGAGGATGTCGTCGGTGCGGGCGCCGCAGACCAGCATGACGAGCGAGACGTGCCGGTCGCCGAAACTCGGGTCCCAGTCGATGGCCGCCAGCGCGCGCCACTGCGGATCCGTGTAGGCAAGCTCGCTGGAATTCATTGCGGCCAGCCATTTTCCAGCGGTGCTGACACGCAGTCCGCCACCGGCTGATTCGATCCACATGACCTCGGCGTCCCGGTTGGCCAGCCAGGCGCGGCCGCGGGTGCGCACCACGCCGTCGAGCAGCAGGTCGATGGCCGCATGTAGCCGCACCGGGTGGAACGGACGCCGTGCGGTGAACTCGACGATGCGTACTTCGCCGTCGGCCGTCAGCGGCGGTTGTCCGGCCAGCAGGGAATCGCGGGGCGAGAGCGCGCGTCCGCGTGGGGTGTCCGGTTCGAGGTGGGCCAGGGCCAGCTCGAGGCGGTCCGGCCCGACCGTGATCCGTGCGCGGGGCGCGAGCCGGCGCAGCACCGCCAGTGTCGTTGCCTCCGGTTCGCCGAGCACGAGGACGTCGGCGACCTCGGCCTGCCCGACCACCACCTGGGCGGCCGTGCGGCCGTCGGCGAGTTCGTCCTCGCCGAGCGCCTGCTCCAGCCACGCCGCGGTGTCCACGCATGTCACCACGGCTGCCACCTCCACGTCGCGGGCCGCGGGCCCGTCGATGTACCCCGGGCCGACCCGTACGTGCACGTTGTCGATGGCCCAGCGCACGGGTTCGGGCTCGAGCCAGGGCATCATCTGCACGACGATGCGGGTCACGTCGGCGCGCCGGTGCAGACGGCGAAGCAGGATCAGCAGATCGTCACGCACGGTGCACGAGACGCATCCGTGCACCAGCTCAAGTACCCACTGAGAGCTGTCGACCGAGCTGCTCACGGTGCGGACGACGACATGGCCGTCGAAGGTGTGGCTGACGAGCAGGGTGCCAGGTGCCTTGAGCAGTTCCTCGACGACGGCCCGACCGGTTCCGCGGGCGTCATCCTGTCCGGCGACCAGCACTACCGGCGTACGCATGGGGCCTCCCGGTTTGCTTATTGAAAACGATTGTCATTATCGTACGACGGTACCGCACGACGAAGGAGAGTCAATGTCGGCCCACTGCCAGGTGACCGGGCGCGGCCCCGGATTCGGGAACTCGGTGTCGCATTCGCACCGACGCACCCCGAGACGCTGGGACCCCAATATCCAGAACAAGACCTATTACCTGCCGTCGGAGGGACGACGAATCCGGCTGCGGGTCAGCGCAAAAGGCATCAAGGTGATCGACCGTGACGGCATCGAGGCCGTCGTCGCCCGAATGCGTGCACGGGGGGAGAAGGTCTGATGGCTCGCAACGAGATCCGGCCCATCGTGAAGCTGCGGTCCACTGCGGGAACCGGATACACGTACGTCACCCGCAAGAATCGCCGCAACGACCCGGACCGCATCGTGCTCAGGAAATACGATCCGGTCCTGCGCCGCCACGTCGAGTTCCGCGAGGAACGCTGATGGCGAAGAAGTCGAAGATTGTCAAGAACGAGCAGCGGCGAGAACTGGTGCAGCGCTACGCCGAACGGCGCGCCGAACTCAAGAGGACCATCCGTGATCCGGCCAGCTCGCCAGAGCGGCGCGCGGCCGCGGTCAGCGCATTGCAACGGCTGCCGCGCGACTCCAGTCCCGTGCGGTTGCGCAACCGCGATGTCGTCGACGGCCGACCACGCGGGCATCTGCGCAAGTTCGGGTTGTCCCGTGTGCGGGTGCGCGAGATGGCGCATCGCGGCGAGTTGCCCGGTGTGCGGAAGGCGAGTTGGTGATGGCAGTCAAGAAGTCCAGAAAGCGCACGGCCGCAACTGAACTCAAGAAACCGCGGCGCAATCAGCTAGAGGCGCTCGGCGTCACCACCATCGACTACAAGGATGTCGCGGTGCTGCGCACCTTCCTCAGCGAGCGCGGCAAGATCCGCTCGCGCCACGTCACCGGCTTGACGCCGCAGCAGCAACGGCAGGTCGCGACCGCGATCAAGAACGCCCGCGAGATGGCGTTGTTGCCGATGGCGGGTCCGCGCTGAGGCGTGCGGTATGACACCATCGGTGCCGAAGGCGACTGCGGATCGAGGAAGCCGGTGCGAATCCGGCACGGTCCCGCCACTGTGATCGATGCCCGCGGGGCGTCGAGAGTCAGACACTCACCGCAGTCACCACCTCGCAGGGTCTGGGGCGGATCTCCCCGGAGAGGAATGGAGAGAACATGGCGGCGCGGCGCTCGATCGCATGCTGGTCGGTGGTTTCGGCGATCGCGCTGGTGGCGTCGGGATGTACCAGTACCTCAGCGTCCGACGCCGGTCAGGCTGCCGCACCCGGATTCCCGATCACGGTGGACAACTGCGGCGTCACCACCACCTATGAGCGGCCACCCACCCGCGCCGTCGCACTCAACCAGCATGCGATCGAGGTACTGCTCGCATTGGGGCTCGAGGATTCCATGGTGGGCACCTCATTCCTCGATGACGCGATCCTGCCCGAGTATCAGGGCGCCTACGATCGCATACCGGTCCTTGCCGACGAGTACCCGTCGTACGAGGCGCTGCTGACGGTCGAACCGGACTTCGTCTACGGCGGCTGGGACAGCGCGTTCGACGACAAGGAAGGTCGCGCGCGACAACGCCTGTCCGACGCCGGCATCAACACACACCTCAACATCGAGGACTGCAGCGCAGAACCCGCGACGATGGCGACCGTGGACGAGGAGATCCGCACCATCGGAGAGATCTTCGGGGTCGAGGAGCGCGCGCGACACCTGCTCGACCTGCTGCATCGCGATCTCGCGGAAACCGCAGAGTCCGTGAACGGCGTCGAGCCGGTCCGCGTCGCGGTCTACGACAGCGGGGAGGCGTCGGTGTTCACCTCCGGCGGCAAAGGCATCGGCAATCAGATGATCGAGGCCGCCGGCGCGGTGAATCTCTTCGACGACGTGCAGAAGGTGTGGGCCGACGTGTCGTTCGAGCAGTTCGCCGACCGAGCACCGGACGTGATCCTGATCTACGACTACGGCGACGAGTCGGCGGAACAGAAGAAGGCGTTCCTGACCGCCCATCCCATGCTGGCCCACGTGCCGGCGATCGTGCACCGGCGTTTCGCGGTGCTGCCGCTGTCGTCGGTCGTGGTGGGTGTGCGGGTGGCCAAGGCGGTGGATTCGCTGGCGCGGCAACTACATCCGGACCGGTTCTAGGTGACGGTCCGGTCGCGGCTGCCCTACGCCCTGGTGGTGGGCGCGTTGGTGGTGCTCCTGCTGCTCGTGATGACCGCGGGTGTGGCGATCGGATCGGTGCCGATCGCGCCGCGGCAGGTGTGGCAGATCGTGTTGAACGGCATCCATCCGGCACTGGCCGAGCAGACCTGGCCCGCGGTACGCACCTCGATCGTGCTGGACGCACGCCTGCCGCGGGTGGTGCTCGCGGCGGTCGTGGGCGCCGGATTGGCTGCGTGCGGGATGGTTCTGCAGGCCGTCGTGCGCAATCCGCTCGCCGATCCGATGCTGCTCGGCGTGTCCTCGGGCGCGACGGTCGGGGCGGTCGCCGTACTGGTCGCGGGGGCCGGTGTGCGGCAACTGGTCACGCTGCCGGTTGCCGCGTTCGTCGGTGCGCTCGCGGCACTGGTCGCGGTGTACTTCCTTGCGCGTTCCGGCGGACGGATGACCACGGTGCGGCTCATCCTGGCCGGCGTCGCGGTCGCCGAGGTGCTCTCCGCGGTGGCGAGCCTGCTGATCGTCACCTCCGACGACCCGCACAAGGCACAGGCCGCGTTGCGGTGGATGCTGGGCGGTCTCGGCGGCGCGACCTGGCGCGCGGTGTGGATTCCGGCCGTGGTGGTGTTGATCGGCGTCGTGGTCCTGCTCGCGGTGACCAGGCCGCTGAACCTGCTCTACACCGGGGAGGAGGCCGCGGCCTCGCTCGGACTGGATGTCCATCGTTTCCGCGCGGCGATGTTCGTGGTGGTGGCCCTCATGGTCGGTGCGATGGTCGCGGTCAGCGGGTCGATCGGCTTCGTCGGCCTGATCATGCCGCACGCGGTGAGATTCCTTGTCGGCGCGGATCACCGGCGCGCGCTGCCCGCGGTGGCGTTGCTGGGTGCGGCGTTCCTGGTGGTGTGCGACATCGCGGCCAGAACCGTCGGCGCTCCCGAGGAACTGCCTGTGGGTGTGCTCACCGCGCTCGTGGGCGGACCGTTCTTCCTGTGGTTGATGCGACGGAGGGCACCGGCATGACGGCGGAGGTGCGGCTGCACCGGATCTCGGTGGTGATGTCGACGATGCGCCGCAACCGACCCGTCGTCGACGGTGTCTCGCTGCGTGTCGCGCCGGGTGAGATGGTCGCGGTCGTCGGCCCGAACGGGGCCGGGAAGACGACTCTTCTGCGCACCATCTACCGCGCGCAACGCCCCACGGCAGGCAATGTGCTGATCGACGGTGCCGATCTGTGGAAGCTGCCACGTAAGCGGGCCGCACAGCGGGTCGCGGCGGTACTTCAGGAGATGACGACGGATTTCGAGCTCACCGTGTACGACATCGTGGCCATGGGCCGCACGCCGTACAAACGCTCGTTCGAATCCGACAACGCCACCGACCGCGAGATCATCGCCTCGGCACTGGCGGCGCTCGACATCGCCGATCTGGCTCACGCGCCGTTCGGCAGGCTCTCGGGTGGGCAGAAGCAACGTGTGCTGATCGCGCGGTCACTGGCACAACACACCGATGTCATCGTGTTGGACGAGCCGACGAATCATCTGGATCTGCGTCATCAACACGACACGCTGCGCCTTCTGCGTGCCACCGGATCGACGGTCATCGCGGCGCTGCACGACCTCAATCTCGCCGCCGCCTATTGCGACCGCATCTGCGTGCTCGATCGCGGGCAGGTGGTCGCCGTCGGTGCCCCGCGTGAGGTCCTGACCGTCGAGCTGCTCGCGGAGGTCTACGGGGTCGACGCCACGATCGGCGATACCGCGGGGGTTCCTCAGATCACGGTGGTACCCGGACAGGCGGCTCCGCGGTGAGCATCGGTGCCGCTCAGTACGCGTAGGGGTGTGGCGGCGGGTCGATGCGGGACAGCCGCACGGCTGTCATGGTGGGGAGCGTGCGTCGTGTCGAATCGTCCTGCGCCGCAGCGACTGTGCCCTCGACTTTGATCCAGGAGTTCTCGGGGTAGGTCACCGCCTGTGCGGCCGCGGGGCCGGCCAGCCGGATGCGGGCGAGCTGGGCATCGGCCGCACAGCAGATGATGACGATGCGGGCGAGGTCGATGTGGTCACCGTCGCGCATGGTGAAACCCGTGACGGTGATCGTTCGACCGTCGAGGGTTGCGGCGGAGTCCTGTGCGATGCGGATCAGTACGTCCGGCAGGGAGATCTCCGGGGCATGACCTTCCGGCAGCGGCGGGAACGGCCTGCGCACGCTGTCGTTGGCGACCTCGGTCACCGACGCGGCGTCGGGACGGATAGCAGGCGGCGCCACGAACGCCAGCAGGACGATGGGGATGAGCAGCAACCACGCGACACCGCGTCGATGCGAGTGGTCCTGGTTGTCGGAATCATCGTCGTGATGGCCGCCACGGCGGATATCGCGCACGATCGCAACCAGCGCCAGTGCGATGAGCAGACCCGCGGTCGCGGCCAGGTAGGGCAGCAGCGACGGTTTGACGTATCGGGTGTAGGACCCGGTGACCGTGATGATCGCGATGCTCACCCCGATCAAGAGCAGCAGCGCGTTCTCGGTCTCGCGGCTCACCGTGGCCCCAGGATGAGCAGTCCGACAACCGTGGCGACCAGTGTGGCCACCGCGAATGTGGCGGGAGCGAAACGGATCGCGAACGCGCGGCCGAACATCCCGGCTTGCATGGCGAACAGCTTGATGTCGACCGCGGGCCCGACGACCAGGAACACCAGGCGCGGCAGCAGCGGCAGCATGGTCAGGCTGGCCGCGACGAAGGCGTCGGCCTCCGAACACAGCGCCAGCACGACCGCCAGCACCGCCATCGTGATGACTCCGAGCGCGATCTGGCCCGCGACATGCTCGTACACCCAGGGCGGGACCAGTACGTGCAGTGCGGCGGCCGCGGCCGCGCCGACGACGAGATACGAGCATGCCGAGAGGAAATCGTGCCGTGCTGCCTCGGTGAACGCGGCCCAGCGCGACCCCGCGCTGTGGTCCGGCCGGGCGAGGCGGTGCGTGATCCACGCCGGATTGCCGAACCGGGCCCACGCCGCACCCATGATGATCGCGGTGAGCAGTGACGCCGCACAGCGCGCCGCGACCATCTGGGGGTGCTCGGGAAATGCGACCGCGGTCGCGACCAACACCACGGGGTTGATCGCGGGGGCCGCAAGCATGAACGTCAATGCGGCGGCACCCACATGCCCCTTGCCAGTGCCCTTGTCAGTGCCCGCGCCGGCGCCGTCCCCGAAGAGCCTGCGTGCCACCGGCACCGACCCGCACTCGCACCCGGGCAACGCCGCCCCGCCGACACCGGCCACCACGATCGCGGCGCTCGTGCGCCGTGGCAACCAGCGCGCGAGCCGGTCGGGCGTGACCACCACCGCGATGAGCCCGCTTATCACCACGCCGAGCGCCAGAAACGGCAGGGCCTGGACGAACACCCCGCAGAACACCGTGGCCGCGGTGGCGACGTCCGGCGTGTCCGCCACGAACGCGCGGAGCGTGGTTCCGGCGAGCGCCAGGCCGACGATGCCGAACACGAGCACCTGCATGGAGTTCGGCCGCCAACGAGCCACCGCCAGGTTCATGGCCACGGCGGCCATGATGCCAGGCCGATGTTGTGAACTCCGCAATAGTCAACAATGACTATCATTTCCACTAACTCGCGATAGGCTTGGCCGATGGTGTGGCATGGACTTCTGGTCAAGGCAGCAACGACAGTGGTCACCGGGGCTGTCGGCGTCGCGGCCTACGAGGGGCTGCGTAAGGCGGTCGCCAAGGCGCCGGTTCGTGAAGCGGCCGTGGCGACGACCGCGTTGGCTCTGCGGGGAGCGCGAAAAGCCGAGGTGGGAGCCGAGTCGGCGCAACTGAAGGTCGCCGATGTGATGGCAGAGGCGCGCGAACGCATAGGTGAGGAAGTGCCGCCGCCCGCCGCGGGCGACGCCGGCCACGACCACGACCACTGAGTGACCACTGAGTACCGTGGCTGATCTGACGGTCGTATCCGACGCGGCCGGCCGCATGCGCGTACACGCGCCGTGGTTCCGCGGGGACGCCGTGCGCGCGGTCGCCATCGAACAGGCCGTCGACCAGGTGCCGGGCGTTCGCGCCGTACACGCCTATCCGCGAACAGGATCCGTGGTGGTGTGGTACTCGCCCAGGCGCTGCGACCGTGACGCGGTGCGGTCGGCCATGACAGCGGCAGCGGGGGTGGCCCGGCACCTGGTGCCCGGTCGTAGCCCCCGATCCGCCGACGTGCACAACGCCGACATCGTTCGTATGGCGATCGGCGCTGTGGCGTTGATTCTCTTGGGGATTCGTCGCTACGGATTTGCCCGGCCGCCGCTCTTGGGGTCGACCAGCCGCACCTTGGCAACGGGAGCGACGATAATCACCGGCTACCCGTTCCTGCGGGGTGCGTTACGAACTCTCACCGGCAACCGTTCCGCTGGAACGGATGTGCTGGTGTCGGCGGCCACGGTCGCGAGTCTGGTGCTGCGCGAAAACGTGGTGGCCCTTACGGTTCTGTGGCTGCTCAACATTGGCGAGTACCTCCAGGACCTGACGTTGCGGCGCACTCGCCGGGCGATCGCCAATCTGCTCCAGGGCACGCAGGACACCGTCTGGCTGCGGCTCGCGGACCGAACCGAGATCGAGGTCGCCGTGGACGGGGTGCGCGTCGGTGACCAGGTCGTGATACACGAGCAGGTTGCGATCGTGGTCGACGGCGTGGTGTGCGACGGTGAGGCGATCGTCGATCAGTCGGCGATCACCGGGGAGAACCTTCCCGTCGCGGTCGGGCCGGGTAGCAAGGTGTACGCCGGTTCGGTGGTCGTCCGCGGACGATTGGTCGTCACCGCGGAAGCGGTGGGGAGCCACACCACCATAGGTCGCATCATCACCCGGGTCGAGGAAGCGCAGCAGCATCGCGCGCCCATCCAGACGGTCGGCGAGAACTTCTCACGGCGTTTTGTCCCCGCCTCGTTCCTGCTCTCGGCCGCGACCCTCGTGGTGACGCGAGACGTGCGGCGCGCGATGACCATGCTTCTGGTGGCATGCCCGTGTGCGGTGGGACTCGCCACTCCGACGGTGATCAGCGCCGCGATCGGCAACGGCGCCCGGCGCGGCATCCTGATCAAGGGCGGTTCGCACCTGGAGCAGGCGGGCCGGGTCGACGCGATGGTGTTCGACAAGACCGGGACCCTCACCCTGGGACGGCCGATCGTCACCAATGTGGTTGCGTTCCACAAGGACTGGGAACCCGAGCAGGTGCTGGCATACGCCGCCAGCTCGGAGATCCATGCTCGTCATCCGCTGGCCGAGGCCGTGATCCGTTCCACACGGGAGCGCCACATCGTGATACCCCCGCACGAAGAGTGCGAGGTGCTCGTGGGGTTGGGCATGCGGACCAGGGCGGACGGGCGAACGTTGCTTCTCGGCAGTCCGTCGCTCTTGCGTCAGGAGAAGGTGCGTGTCACCAGTCGGGCCGCGGCATGGGTCGACAAGCTCCGCAAGCGCGCGGAAACGCCGCTGCTGCTGGCGGTTGACGGAAAGCTCGTCGGCCTGATCAGCCTCCGCGACGAGGTGAGGCCCGAGGCCGCCGAAGTCCTGCGCGCACTGCGCACGGCCGGCGTGCGCCGCATGGTGATGCTCACCGGGGATCATCCGGACGCCGCGGCCGCCGTGGCCGATGAACTGGGTATCACCGAGTGGCGTGCGGAGGTGCTGCCGGAGGACAAACTCGCGGTGGTGCGCCGGCTGCACGCCGAAGGGCACACCGTGGCGGTGATCGGTGATGGCGTCAACGATGCGCCCGCGCTCGCTGCCGCCGACATCGGTATCGCTATGGGATTGGGCGGCACCGACGTTGCCGTCGAGACCGCCGACGTCGCGCTCGCCAGTGACGATCTGCGACGGCTGCTCGACGTACGGGATCTCGGCGCCCGCGCGGTTGACGTCATACAGCAGAACTATGCGATGTCCATCGCGGTCAACGCCATCGGTCTCGCCGTCGGCGCCGGGGGCGCGTTGTCGCCGGTTCTTGCCGCCGTATTGCACAATGCGTCGTCGGTTGCGGTGGTGGCCAACAGCGCCCGGCTGATCCGGTACGAAATCGACTAGGGCGTTCGGCGAACGCTGCCGGTGTGCAACACGTCGTCGTACCGCCCACCGGCGCGTTCACCATGTCGGCCGCCGGCATTCCCGTGGCGGCCGATTCGCTTGACCTAGTTCATGTTCCAGGGCTCGCCGTAGGTGGTGACGCTGTCGCCCGTCGAGGCGATCAACCGGGCGAACGGACGCAGGAGCACGCCGCCGGCCGCGCCGGTCACGGTGCCATGCGCATTGGATACGGCGACCGCTCCTTTCGCGCCCTTCACGTCCACCGAGAAGGTGGCGACCTCCTGGATACCGGGACCGTTGCCGAGGTCGGCACTGATGGACACGCCGGGGAAGAGGTTGGGGGTGATGATGGTGTCCAGGCCGAACGGCGGCTGGGTGATGTCGCCTCCGTCGATGAGGATGTTCGGGGTCGTGTACGAGAAGTTGATGCCGACGCCCAATGACCACGGGAAGCCGACCTGATACCCGAGTTCGAGCGTGCCCTCGAATTCGTCGGCACCTGGGCCGGCCACATGGTAGGTGGCGCGGCCGGAGTGAAACCACTCACGGGTCAGTCGGTTCCGGTCGAGAGGGAACACGCCGTTGAGGAATGTCTCGGCTTGCTGCACGGTCAGCGTGCGACCTTGGCCGTCGACCACGCTGAGCTGATTGTCCACCGCGTTGGCAGGGCGGGGGCTCACAAGCGTCACGGACACGAGTAGAGCGAACATCATGACGAGGTAGCGCACGATTGGGTTGATGTCCTTTCGGGAGGATGGGCGGAACGCACACTTCGGTGGTTCCTCTTGGGGGACAGCGGGATCGGTGGTGTCACAGGACCTCGGTCGGCCGACTTATTGAAAATCGTTTTCGACAAGGGCTCCGCAGCACTGTAGCGTGAGACCCGCCTGTTGAAAACCGTTACCGATTAGGGGTGCGATGCGTACGCCGGTGGTGCTCGTCTCGACCGGCTGCGACGACAGCGCGTTCCGTCGCACCGATCAGGAGGGTTTGTGAAACCGGATGGGTGTCCGACCGCCCGGCCTTTCACCGTGGCGGTCTGCACGGGCTGCACCACCTCTGCGGTCTCCTCGTTGGTCCCGACCTTGGCGGGGGTGATCGGCGATTGCCCTCATGGCGTCTTGGTGGTCACCCGCTGCCTGCTCGGCGGGCTGACGTGTGCGACGCGCCGCCGCGAACACGGGGTGATCCTGATGCTGCAACCGTGCACCGCGGACCGAAGGCCAATTGGTCCGGCGAAGTGGATCGGCCCCGTCGCGACCGAAAGTGACCTTCGGGCCGCGTGCGATTGGATCACCGACGGGTCATGGCACAGCCAGACGCTGTCGCCGCGGCTGCGCGCCGATGTCAACCTGACCAGGGCGGCTCGACGTAACTGAACTCCTCCGGTACGTCACCGGCCGGTTTCGGACCGCGCCCCGGTGAACGAGGCCAGCTCGACCGGCTCGGCCTCAAGGCGCTCGCGCACGGCCTTGGCGATCCGCACCGCGCCGGGTGAATCGCCGTGTACGCACACAGATTCCACGGTGATGTCGATGACCGTCCCGTCGACCGCCGTGACGCGTCCGTCGGTCACCATGGCCGCCACACGCTCGGCGATCTCGTGTGGATCGTGCAGCACCGCACCCGGTTCGCGCCGGGACACCAGTGTTCCGTCGGACCGGTACGCCCGGTCGGCGAACGCTTCGGACACCGTGCGCAACCCGAGGCGTCGTGCTTCGGCGAAAAACGCCGATCCGGGCAGGCCCAGCACCGGCAGGGCCGGGTCGACGGCGTGCACCGCGGCGGCCACCGCGGCGGCCTGTTCTTCGTGGCCGACGATCGTGTTGTACAGCGCGCCATGGGGTTTGACGTATCCGACACCTGACCCGGCGACGTGTGCGATGGCCTGCAGCGCACCGATCTGATAGATGATCTCGGCTTCCAGGTCCGTTGGATCCACCTCGATGAAGCGCCGGCCGAACCCTGCCAGATCCCGGTAACTCACCTGTGCGCCGATCGCCACACCGCGCTGCGCCGCGGTGCGGCAGGTCCGCAGCAGCAACGCAGGATCACCCGCGTGGAATCCGCACGCCACGTTGGCACTCGTGACGAGACCGAGCATCGCCTCGTCGTCACCGAGCTGCCACACGCCGAAGCTCTCACCCAGGTCTGCGTTGAGATCGACTGTCGACGGCACAAATCCAGCTTAAGCGTCCGGCCTTACACGGACGCGTGCTCGGGCCAGCCGTTCTCCGATACGAACTCCGGCAGGGGACGACCTGTCGTCCAGTGCTCGATCTCCAGGACCGGCCGGTCCGGAAATTCCGGCACCGGGCCGAGGCACAGGATGGCGACGGGTTCGGCGCCGTCAGGCATACCCAGCAGCTCGGCGAGCGGCTGCGGCTCGAAGATCGACACCCACCCCATGCCGAGCCCTTCGGCGCGCGCCGCCAGCCACATGTTCTGGATCGCGCACGACACCGACGCGAGATCCATGTTGGGCAGCGTGCGGCGGCCGAACACGTGCCGTTCGCGGCCTTCGCCCAGCGCGACGACGAACAGTTCCGCGCACTCCCGGATACCCTCGACCTTCAGCGCCAGGAACTCCTGCGCGCGCGGTCCGAGTGCGTCGGCGGTGTTGACGCGTTCTTCGTCGACGAGCGCGTGGATCCGGCTGCGCAGGGTGTCGTCGGTGATGCGGATGAACCGCCACGGTTGCATGAGGCCCACGCTGGGCGCGGCGTGCGCGGCGTGCAACAACCGGCTCAGGACCTCATCGGAGACGGTGCTGCCCGGGACGAACTGGCGCATGTCACGGCGTTCGGTGATCGCTCGGTATACGGCTTGCCGTTCGCTGGGGCTGAACGCATGTCGAGGCACGACCCGAGCCTAGCGTCGCGGCGTGTCCGCTCAGGCCGGTAAGGCTCAGGTGGTGCTCGAATTGGTCGAGTGCATCGCCGTCGTGGGTGGCGGCCACGATGGTGGTCCCAGAGCTCGCGAGTCGGCGAAGCTGCCGGTAGACGGTCTGCGCGCTGTCGGCGTCGAGGCTCGCGGTCGGTTCGTCGAGCAGCAGGATCGGGGCCTGCTGGGCGAATGCCTGCGCCAACAGGGTGCGTTGCCGCTGACCGCCGGACAGCTCGGTCATGCGGCACGTGCGGAGATCGTCGAGGCCCAGTTCGGTGAGCCAGAAGTCGACGATGTCGCGGTCGGCGCGCGATGGGCGGCGCAGCAGTCCCAACCGACGCCAACGACCCATCATGACCGCCTCGGCGACGGTGATCGGGAACGTCCGGGCGACCTCGTCGCGTTGGACGGCGAGGGCCACGTCGCGGGCGCACAGCTCGACCGTCCCGGAGTGTGGTCGTGACACACCTGCGATCAGGCTGAGCAATGTCGACTTACCGCAACCGTTGGGTCCCGTCACCGCGGTGCAAGCCGCCCGGGGAAATTCGACCGTCAGATCGGTGAACACCGGATTCCTGTTGTAGCCGAAGGTGATTCGGTTCAGCCGGACGGCACTCACCACGTACTCCTTTTGAAAACGATTATCATTAATGATAAGAGTTTACCTGTGAACTGGTTGGTTGCTCCGTTCGGCTCGGAGCTCGTCGTGCGCGGTGCTGTCGCAGGGTCGCTGGTGGCGTTGATGTGCGCGATCGTCGGGACCTGGGTGGTGTTACGCGGCTCGGTGTTCCTCGGCGACGCGATGTCGCACGGCATGCTGCCGGGCGTGGCCGCGGCATCGGCGCTCGGCGGCAATCTGCTGGCCGGCGCGCTGACCGCCGCGCTCGCGATGGCCTACGGCGTGTCCGTGCTCAGCCGAACCGCGCGGTTCTCCTCGGATACGAGCATCGGCCTTCTCCTCGTCGGCATGCTCGCGGTCGGGGTCATCGTGGTATCGCATTCGAACAGTTACGCGGTCGATCTGACCGCCTTCCTCTTCGGCGACGTGCTCGGCGTGCGGCTCGGTGACATCGCTGTGCTCACCGGCGCGCTCGTGCTCGTCGCCGTCATCGCCTTCGTCGGACGCCGGGCGTTCATCGCGGCCACCTTCGATGTGCGGAAAGCCGCGACGCTGGGGCTCAGCCCCGCATCGGCCGGCATCGTGCTGACCGTGCTGATCGCCGTCGCGATCGTCGCGTCCTTCCATGTGGTCGGCACGCTGCTGGTACTCGGCCTGCTGGTGGCACCCCCGGCGGCCGCCACGCTGTGGGCGCACTCGATCGGCCGCATCATGCTGCTCGCCGCCGTCGTCGGGGTGGTGTCGGTGTGGCTGGGCCTGCTGCTGTCCTGGCATGCCGCAACCGCAGGCGGCGCGAGCATCGCCGCCGTCGCGGTCGCACTGTTCTTCTGCTCGGCGGCAGCATCCGCGGTGTTGCGGCGGGCGGCGGCATGAGGGCAGGTGTCGCCCTGGTGGGCTGCGTTCTGCTCGTGGCGGGCTGTGGTGTCGAGCAGAAGTCAACCACGCCAACGCCTTCGGCACCGACTT
>Ga0164243_10006282_pt1 | contig 18028 bp, 17 predicted proteins | sample OricompcompostOP_FD_108781 | JGI IMG/M metagenome (GOLD analysis project Ga0164243, IMG submission 108781) | Organic Plus compost microbial communities from Emeryville, California, USA - Original compost - Organic plus compost (OP) | ecosystem: Engineered > Solid waste > Mixed feedstock >... | reverse complement strand
TACGCCCGTGCAGCTCACGCTCCGTGCAGGTGCCCCGCTCCCTGGTGACGCGGAACGACGAACCGAACAGCGCCTTGCCCGCCGTCGCACCCAGCACCACCAGCACCTCCGGCTCGGTCAGTGCCAGCTCCGCCGCCAGCCACGGCCCGCAGGCCGCCCTCTCGCGCAGCGTCGGGGGCTTGTGGATGCGCCGTTTGCCGCGGCCCTCCTCGTGCGCCCACTTGAAGTGCTTGACGGCGTTGGTCACATACGTCTGCGCCGGATCGATGCCCGCCTCCTCCAGCGCCCGGTCCAGCATCCGCCCGGCCGGGCCGACGAACGGTTCGCCCTGCCGGTCCTCCTGGTCGCCGGGCTGCTCCCCCACGAGGAACACCCGCGCGTGCGCGTCACCGCTGCCGAACACCGTCCGGGTGGCATCCCGGTGCAGCGGGCAGCCCCGGCACCCGGCCGCCGATTCCCGCAGCCGGCGCAGTCCCGCGTTGCCGCTCCCCGGTCGGGCGGGCAGGAACGGCGTCGCGTCGTACGCCTCCTCGGGCGCCGCCCCCTCGGCCTGCCCGGACTCCTTCGTCCGCTTGCCGCTGGTGGCCTTCTTCGCTGCCATACGGCTCGCGGTACCCCCTCACACGGGGGTCCTCACCGCACGGGTGGGGCTTACACCCGCATGGGCTGGGGCGACTCGCGCCGGTCGGGGTCCGGGCCCTCGTAGGTGCGCAGCGCGCCGTAGCGGGCGTCCCGCTCGACAGGACGGAAACCTGCGTCCCTGATGAGGTCCACCAGGTCCTCACGGAAGAGCGCGTCCGCGTCCCGCTCCTCGTCGCCCTCCACGACACGGCCGGCCATCTCGTCCGCGCCGTGCTGGAGCGCCAGCTGCGCGGTCTGCGCGCCGTGCAGCGCCCAGTCGACGGCCACGTGCGGCACGTTGTCCAGCATCAGCCGCGCGACGGCGAACGTCTTGAGGATCTCGGCACCGGTCGCCCCGCGCGGGCCGGGGTGGCGCAGCGGGAGGAGGACGCGGAACCCGCCGGTCTCGTCCTGGAGTTCCCGCAGCCGCAGCAGGTGGTCCACCAGGTCTGCGGGCTCCTCGGTGTGCCCGTAGGGCAGCGTGCACGGCGTGGTGAGGCCCCTGCGGTGCGCCAGCCGCTGCACCCGCGCCCACTCCTCCCACGAAGGCTCGGGGCCGGCGGCGGGACGAGCGGTGAGGGACGAGGGACCGGCGGCGGTCAGCGCGTCCAGCACGGCCTCGGCCGGGGTGCCCTGCTCGGCGAAGCGGAGGACGTCGGCGACGGTGAACGCGTGCAGCGCCACCGTGTCGGGCACCTGACGGCGCAGCGCGCCCAGCACCTGTGCGTGGTGCTCCCAGGGCAGCTCGGCTGCGGCCGGCAGCTCCAGTTCGACGGCACCGGCGGCCACGGCCTCGGTCGCGTCGCGCACCGCACCGTCGGGGTCCGTCACGTCCACCGTGCGGCGGACGGCGAAGCAGGCGGTGTCGCCGCTCTTGAGGGTGCGCACGTGGTGGGCCAGACCGCCCAGCCCGGCCAGGTCGTCGGACGCGAGGAGGGCGAGACCGTCCTCGCGGTCCAGCCGCTCGCCGGAGCGCACCTTCTTCTCGACGTTCTCCATGCCTCGCGCCACCTGTCCCATTCGTCCGTTCCGCTCACTGCCGCGCGCTGCCGACGAGACTACGCCAGCCCTGGTCGCGGCCTACTCCTCGGGCAGCTGCCCCACCCGGTTCTCCCACTTCGTGGAGAGCACGATCGTCGTACGCGTCCGGGAGACGCCCTTGGTGCCGGACAGCCGGCGGATGGTGCGCTCCAGCCCGTCCACGTCGCCCGCCCGGACCTTGAGCATGTAGGAGTCGTCACCGGCGATGAACCAGCAGTCCTCGATCTCGTGCAGATCCCGCAGCCGGCCGGCGACCTCCTCGTGGTCGGTGGCGTCCGACAGCTGGATGCCGATGAGCGCCGTCACCCCGAGACCGAGCGAGGTGGCATCGACGGTGGCGCGGTACCCGGTGATGACCCCGGCGGCCTCCAGCCGGTTGATCCGGTCGGTGACGCTGGGGCCCGACAGCCCCACCAGCCGCCCCAGTTCGGCGTAGGAGGCTCTTCCGTTCTCCCGCAGCGCCTGGATGAGCTGCCTGTCCACCGCGTCCATGGATGCCGCTGCCTCCCTCGTAGAAGTCCGGACAACGAATCTGCGTCCGGACAACGAATCTAAGGCATGGGCCCGACAGGACCCCGCCCAAGTTCCCCCTCCCAGCGGCGGTAGAGCCCATGTGGTACGCCCACCGCGTCCAGCGCCCGGCCGGCCACGAAGTCGACCAGGTCCTGGATGTGCCGGGCCCCGGCGTAGAAGGCGGGCGACGCGGGCAGCACCACCGCGCCCGCCTCGTCCAGCGCGACCAGGTGGCGCAGCGTCTGCCCGCTGAGCGGGGTCTCGCGCACCGCGACGACCAGGGGGCGGCGCTCCTTGAGCGTCACGGCGGCGGCCCGCTGCAACAGGTCCTTCGACAGCCCCAGCGCCACCCCGGCGACGCACGCGGTGCTCGCCGGGACCACCAGCATCCCCTTGACCGGGTACGAGCCGGAGGAGGGGCCTGCCGCCAGATCGCCCGACGGCCAGTGCCGGACGCGGGCCGGATCGACGTCGAACGCGTCGGGGGTGCCGTCCGCGCCACGGGCCAGCCAGCGGCGCAGATCGGTCTCCGCGTGGGCGTCGCGGAAGGGGTGCCCGGTCTCGTCGAGGATCGTCAGCCGGGAGGCGCGGCTCACGATCAGATCGACGTCCTCACCGGCGGCGAGCAGACCGCGGATGACCGAGGCCGCATACGGTGTGCCCGACGCCCCGGAGACCCCCACGACCCACGGTGTGCGTGTCATGTCACTCACGTTCCCGACCCTACGCCCCGGGCGTACGGGCCCGGGGCGGGCCACGGGGCCCGCCGGCCCACGTACCCTCGATCCATGCGTGTCACCCGAGTCCGGGCCCGACTGACGGCCACAGCAACGTGCGGAACCCTGCTCGTCGCCGCCCTGACCGGGTGCTCGGCGACGGAGAGGCTGACCACCGGCCTCAAGGTCAAGCACGCCTTCGAGAAGCTCGGCGAGCAGCCCACCGCCTCGGTGCTGATGTCCGTCGACGGCAACACCCGCGACGCCGAGAAGTGGCTGCGCGCCGCCGGCGCCTCCGACAGCGCCGCCACCCACCACGCCGCCCGGCTGCTCAGCCGCGGCGAACTCACCTTCGCCGTCGGCTCCGACCGCGAGGAGACCCCCCTCAAGGAGCTGGACCGCTCCGAGCGGCTGCGCTTCGCCGCGGGCGTCAACTTCGGCGGACGGGACGTGGTGAACGTCAAATCGGTGGAGGAGAAGCTCTACGTACGCCTCAACCTGCGCTCCCTGGCCGCCCAGTCGGACGGCACCCTGCTGAAGCGCAAGCGGGCCCGCAAGATCGTCTCCCTCGCCGACGACCTGCCCACCACGCTGCGCTCGGCCAAGGACGCCCTCAAGGGCGAGTGGGTCGAGATCGACCCCGAGTCCTTCGACGACTTCGCACGCGCCGCGCAGCGGATCGCCGAGGACGAGAGGACCGGCCGCCTCAAGGAGCACGGCACCGCCGCCACCGCCCAGAGCGACGAGACCAGCAAACGGCTCAGCCGGGCCACGGAGGCCGGCCGCGCACTCAACGGGGAGTCCGAGCGGGAGTTCCTGGAGGGCCTGGAGAAGACCCTCGGCAGGCACGCCGAGTTCCACAAGGCCGGCGAGTGGGGCGGTGCCGAGCACGTGACGGTCACCATGCCCGCCCGCAAGGCGGCGCCCGACCTGTCCCGCGCCCTGGCGGCGCTCGGTGCGCGGCTGGATCCCGAACGGGTCCCCGACAAGACCGTCAGCGCCGATCTCCAGATCCGGCGCGGCCAGCTGACGGGGCTGACCGTGAACCTGGAGGAGTTCCTCACCGGCAAGCAGGCGAAGAAGGCCCACCTGCCGCTGCGCATGGACTTCGGCGGCGGCGACGCCGTCTCCGTCCGCGCGCCGGACGGGGCCCGCGAACTGGAACCGCAGGACCTGCTGGCCGCCGTCGTCTACGGCGCCCTGGGCACCGGCGACCTGTGACGCCATCCTGGTAGCCGCGGACGGCCCGCCCGGGGCCGGCCGGGCGCGCGCCGCGGCGGCCCCGGGGAACCGGGCCGGTGCCGTCCGCCGTTGTAGAGGGAACGGGACACGTCCCGGTGCTGGGGGGAGAGGCTCCTCATGAGGGAGGCGGGCATGACGAACGGCGCGGAGGGCTCGGGCGCCAAGGCGATGGCGGCCGGGAAGCTGATCTTCGGCTGGGTGGCGCTGCTGTGGGTGCTGGAAGCCGTCGACCAGGCCACGGGCAACGCGCTGGACACCTTCGGCATCGAGCCCCGCCGCGCCGGTGAACTGGTGGACGTCGTCCCGAGCGCCTTCATGCACTTCGGGTTCGAGCACCTGATCGCCAACACGCTGCCGCTGCTGATCCTCGGCTTCCTGGCCGCCCTGCGCGGCGTGGCCAGATTCCTGGCCGTGGCCGCCACCATCATCGTCGTCAGCGGGCTCGGCGTCTGGCTGATAGCCCCCACGGGCAGCAACACCGCCGGCGCCTCGGGGCTGATCTTCGGCCTCTTCGGCTATCTGGTGGTGCGCGGCTTCGTGGACCGCCGCATCACCGATGTCGCGCTGGGCACCGTCGTCGCCTTCTTCTACGGCTCGATCCTCTGGGGCGTCCTGCCCACCGACTCCGGCATCTCCTGGCAGGGCCACCTCTTCGGCCTGCTCGGCGGCATCCTCGCCGCCCGCCTCACCGCGGACCGCCGCACCGCGGGCGAGGGCAGACCGGCCTGGCACTGAACCCGCGGGGCCAAGCCGTCACGGCCGCCCGTCACACGCCCAGGCCGCGCACCGCGAGGTCGAGCAGCGCACACACGAACAGTGCGATGCCGATGAAGCTGTTGACCTGGAAGAACGCCCGGTTGAGCCGGGTGAGGTCGTGCGGACGCACGATGGTGTGCTCGTAGACGAAGGCAGCCGCCACTATCACCATGCCGAGCCAGTAGAAGGCCCCCGCATGGGTGAGCAGACCGAACGCGACCAGCAGCACCGTGGTGACCAGATGCGCCGCCCGGGTGGCGTGGATGGCGGCTGCGGTGCCGAACCGGGCGGGCACGGACTTGACGCCGTTGGCACGGTCCGCCGTCACGTCCTGGCAGGCGTAGATCAGATCGAAACCGCCGATCCAGATCCCCACCGCCAGGCCGAGCAGCACGGCGTGCCAGGACCAGGCACCCGTGACGGCCAGCCACGCACCCGTGGGGCCGATCGCCTGGGCGAGCCCCAGGATGGCGTGCGGGAAATTCGTGAACCGCTTGCCGTACGGATAGACCACCATCGGCACCACGGCGACCGGCGCCAGCGCCAGGCACAGCGGGTTGAGCAGGGCAGCCGCGCCCAGGAAGACGACGAGGGCCACGGCGGCGCCCGTCCACGCGGTACGGACCGACACCGCCCCGGTGACCAGCTCCCGGTTGGCCGTGCGCGGGTTACGGGCGTCGATCTCCCGGTCGATGATCCGGTTCGCCGCCATCGCGAACGTCCGCATCCCCACCATGGCGACCGTCACCAGGAAGAGCTGCCACCAGTGGACGCTGCGGTTCTCGCGGAACATCGCGGTGAGCGCCGCCATGTAGGCGAACGGCAGCGCGAAGACGGAGTGCTCGATGACGACCAGCCGCAGGAAGGCCCGGGTACGCCCCACCTCGGCACCAGGCCCCGGCCCCGGCCCGGAACCGACGACCCCTTCAGCCGCGCTCACAGCATCTCTCCGTTCGCTTCTCCGCCCCCGCGGCACCCTGCGGGCCTCACTCCACACAGCAGCCCGGCAGCCGCGCGTGCGACGCTCACAGCACTTCTCCGTTCGCTTCTCCGCCCCCGCGGCACCCTGCGGGCCTCACAGTCCGTACTCCTTCCACCGGCGGGTCACCAGCTGGGCCACGCGTGGGTCCGACTCGATCATCTCCGGCCAGCCGCCATCGCGCGTGTACCCCTCCTCGGGGAGTTTGCGCGTGGCGTCGATACCGGCCTTGCCGCCCCAGAACTGCTGGTAGGAGGCGTGGTCGAGGTGGTCGACGGGGCCCTCGACCACCGTCAGGTCGCGGGCGTAGTCGACGTTGCCCAGCGCCCGCCAGGCCACCTCGTGCAGATTGCGCACGTCGCAGTCCTTGTCGACGACGACGATGAGCTTGGTCAGCGACATCATGTGCGCGCCCCAGATGGCGTGCATGACCTTCTGCGCGTGCTTCGGGTACTTCTTGTCGATGGCGACGATCGCGCAGTTGTGGAAGCCGCCGGACTCGGGCAGGTGGTAGTCCACGATGTCCGGCACGACGATCTTCAGCAGGGGCAGGAAGAACCGCTCCGTGGCCCGGCCCAGCGGCCCGTCCTCCGTCGGCGGGCGGCCCACCACGATGGACTGGAGCAGCGGCCGGCGCCGCGTCGTGACGCAGTCGATCCGCAGCGCCGGGAAGGGCTCCTGCGGGGTGTAGAAGCCGGTGTGGTCGCCGAAGGGCCCCTCCGGGAGGGTCTCGCCGGGCTCCAGCCAGCCCTCCAGGACGACCTCGGCGTTGGCCGGCACCTGGAGCGGGACGGTCTTGCAGTCCACCATCTCGACGCGCTTGCCCTGGAGGAAGCCGGCCAAAAGGTACTCATCGATGTCGCCGGGCAGCGGCGCCGTGGACGCGTAGGTGACGGCGGGCGGGCAGCCGAAGGCGATGGCGACGGGCAGCTTCTCGCCACGGCGGGCGGCCACCTGGTAGTGGTTGCGGCTGTCCTTGTGGATCTGCCAGTGCATCCCGATGGTGCGGCGGTCGTGCCGCTGGAGGCGGTAGAGGCCCAGGTTCCGCACGCCCGTCTCGGGGTCCTTGGTGTGGGTGAGGCCCAGGTTGAAGAAGGAGCCTCCGTCGCCCGGCCAGGTGAACAGTGCGGGCAGCCGCTCCAGGTCCACCTCGTCGCCCTGCTGGACGACCTGCTGGACGGGGGCCTCCTTCACCTTCTTGGGCGGTACGTGCGCCATGGCGCCGAGCTTGCCGAAGGCTTCCCGGAAGCCGACGAAGCCCTGCGGCAGCTCCGGCTTGAGCAGCCCGCCGATCTTCTCGCTGATCTCGTCGTAGGAGGTCAGCCCGAGCGCCTTGAGGAGGCGGCGGTCGGTGCCGTAGACGTTCATCGCCAGCGGCAGATCGGAACCCTTGACGTTCTCGAACAGCAGTGCGGGACCGCCGGCCTTGTTGACCCGGTCGACGAGCTCCCCGACCTCCAGGTGCGGGTCCACCTCGGCCTTGACCCGTACGAGGTCGCGGTCACGCTCCAGGGCCCGCAGGAGCGAGCGGAGATCGTCGTATGCCATACCCCTCAGTATCCTCTCCGCCGCCCGCGCCCTGAGCGCCGGGGGCTGTGCGCGGCCCATTACGCTGGCCTTGTGGGGACCCGCGAGCCGGGCCCCCGCACGGCATCCGTTAAGCGGCATCTCGCACCCAGGGGGGCGTTCCGCGTGATCATCAGGCTCCTGCCCTTCCTTCTGATCCTCGCCCTGTGGATCTACGCGTTCATCGACTGCCTGAACACGCCCGAGAACGAGGTGCGCAAACTGCCCAAGGTGATGTGGGTGATCATCATCCTGCTGTTCGGGCAGGTGCTGCTGGGGCCCATCGCCTGGTTCGCGGTCGGCCGGCCCCGCCGCAACGCCCCGTACGGCGCGACCCGCCCCGACGAGCGCCGCTGGGTCGCTCCCGACGACAACCCCGAGTTCCTCAAGTCCCTGGACGAGCAGCACCCGAAGGACCCCGAGCGGGACGAGTGACGCTCAGCCGCGTCCTCCCCGTCCGGTCCCGCTGACCGGTCCCTCGCGTCCGGGCCGCTGACCGCCGCCGGTCGCCGACGGGCGCGGCGCGGGCCCCCGTCTCAGACCCGGGCCGCGTACTGGGCCCGCAGCTCGGCGAAGCGCTCCGGTGTCCAGGCCGCCCAGTCCACCGGGCGGCCGTACAGTTCCTCGCTCAGCAGCTCGAAGTGCTGGTGCCAGTCGGCGAGGGCGTCCAGCAGGTGTTCCGCGTCGCCGGTGAAGTCGTTGCGGAAGCGGACCCGGGTGCGGTCGTCGTCCAGTGCGCCGCGCAGGGTGAAGCCGAAGGACCCGCGCGCGTCCACGGTGTACTCGGCGAGCCGCCGCCGCGACCAGGCGGTGATCCGACCGGGGGCGGGGGCCGGGTCGCCATCGGGTGCCCCGTCCCGCCAGCGCAGGGTGACCGCGCCGCCGGGACCGGGCTCGAAGCGGTCGGCGGCGGCCAGCCAGCCCCGCAGCCCGGCGGGGGTGGCGACAGCGGCCCACACGCTCTCCAACGGGTGCGGGAACGTCAGCTCGAAACCGACGGTGTGCGCGGCCCCGTCGGCGCTGCTGCGCGCTGTCCCGTACGGCACCCCGCCGGGTACCGGTGCCTGGCTGTCGGTGTTCATCGTTCCACCTTCGTCCCGCGACCGGACCGTGTGCACAACCTCTGGAGCAGGGACCGGCGCCTCAGACACCCGCGTAGGAGTGCATGCCGTTGAAGAGGATGTTCACGCCGTAGTAGTTGAACAGATAGCAGGCGAATGCCAGGAGGGCCAGGCACGCCGCCTTGCGGCCCTTCCAGCCCGCCGTGGCCCGCGCGTGCAGGTAGGCAGCGTAGGCGACCCAGGTGATGAAGGACCAGACCTCCTTGGGGTCCCAGCCCCAGTAGCGGCCCCACGCCTCGCCCGCCCAGATGGCGCCCGCGACGATGGTGAAGGTCCAGAAGGGGAAGACCGCGGCGTTGATGCGGTAGGCGAACTTGTCCAGCGAACTGGCCGAGGGCAGCCGCTCCATGATCGAGGTGCGCACCTTGCCGGGCTTGCCGCCGGCCAGCAGCTTGGTCTCGTAGAAGTCCCGGAACAGGTAGAGCAGCGTCGCGACGAAGCCGACGTAGAGCAGCGCGCCGCAGATGATGGCGAGCGAGACGTGGATCCACAGCCAGTACGAGTGCAGCGCCGGCACGAGCTGGTCGCTGTCGGTGTACAGGACGGTGACGGCCAGGCCGAGGTCCAGCAGCACGGTGGTGACCAGCGGCAGCCCGATCCAGCGGATGTTCTTCTTGGCGATCAGGAAGCCCAGGTACGCGGCGACGGCGACCATGGAGAAGGCCGTGGAGAACTCGTACATGTTGCCCCAGGGGGCGCGCTGCACCGACAGCGAGCGGGTCAGCACCCCGCCGAAGTGCAGCAGGAAGGCCAGCACCGTCAGCGAGATGGCGATACGGCCGTACATGTCGCCCTGCGCGTCGCCGCCCGCGGCACCCGGCCCGTCGGGCAGGTCACCGCGCCGGCCGCTCGCCGAGCGGGTGACGATCTTGGGCGGCGCCGGCTTCTCCAGCACGGCCGTGCCGCCGTCCGCCGACGCGGAGCGCACGGAGACGGCGGGGCCCTGCGCGGGCACGCTCTCCTCGGCGGGCTTGCTGGTCAGCGCGGCTGCCGTGCGCGCCACCTTGCTGCGTGAGCCGAACGTCCACTCGGCGCAGTGCGCGAAGAAGGCCAGCGTGTAGACGGCCATCGCCGAATAGACCAGATAGTTGCTGATGTGCGCCAACTGTTCGTTGGTCTGGGCTGCGAGGAGGTTCACTTACCTGCTCCTTCGGGGGCTTCAGCAGGATCGACAAAGTCCGCAGGCGCGGTGGGTGCCGCGTCCTGCATGGCGGTCGCGAGGGAGGCGAGTTCTTCGGGCAGGCGTGCCGACTCGCTGCGGCCCAGGCCGGCCAGCTCGACGACGGTACGCCCGTCGTCGCCGGTGACGGCCCGCACCCACACCCGGCGGCGCTGGATGAACAGCGAGCCCGCGAGCCCCGCGATGGCCGCGAGCGCGCCGCCGAGGGCCCAGCCGTTGCCGACCTGGTGCGAGACCTGGAAGTTCGCCCACTTCTTGACGCCCTCGAAGGTGAGGGAACCCGCGCCGTTCGGCAGGGTCATGGTGTCGCCGGGGGTGAGCTTCTTGGCGAAGGGGCTGCCGTCCTTCTTCTTGAACTTCGTCATGTTGGCGGTGTCGAGCTGGTACACGTTCTGCGCCTGGCCGCCGTTGAGACCGAGGTCGCCGTGGTAGGCGGTCAGGAACATCGCCGGGTTCCTCAGCTCGGGCGACTGGGAGAACATCGTGCCGCTGTCCGGCCGGAAGTCCGGGACGAAGAAGCCCTGGAAGCCGAGCTGGTCCTTGCGGCCCTTGGCGTCGCGGTAGTCGGTGACCTTGACGACGCCGCTGGACGTCTGGTTGTTGTCCTGCTGGAGGAACGGCACCGGGCCGCGGTAGGCGATGTTGCCCTTGCCGTCCTTGACGGAGACGACGGGCGCGAACCCGTTGGCGATCAGGTAGACCTTGGAGGAGCCGATCTCCAGCGGGTGGTTCACCTTGATCGTGGCGGCGGTCTCCTTGCCGTCCGCGCCCTTGCTGTAGGCGATGTCCGCCCGGTAGTCGCGGGCGGTGCCCTTGTTGGGGCCGCTGCGGGCGTAGGAGGCGTGGAAGTTCTTGAGCCGGAAGGAGAAGGGGTCGAGCATGTCCGCGGTGAACAGCGACCCGGACCGGAAGTCGTCGTACTGGGTGAGCACGTTGGAGAAGCCGTCGCCCTGCACCATCAGCTTGCGGCCCTCGGACTTGAACAGCTGTCCGGACGCGAACGCCAGCAGCAGCACGACCAGCGCGATGTGGAACATCAGGTTTCCCGCCTCGCGCAGATAGCCCTTCTCCGAGGCGACCGCGTTCCCCTCCTGGTGGGTGCGGAAGCGCCTGCGGGCCAGCAGCGAACGGGCGGCCCGGAGCACCTTCTCCGGCTCCGCCTCGGTCCGCCAGGTCGCGTAGACCGGCATCCGGTTCAGCCGGCGCGGGGCCCGCGGCGGGCGGGAGCGCAGCTGGCCGATGAACTGCCAGGTCCGCGGGAGGATGCAGCCGATCAGCGAGATGAACAGCAGGATGTAGATCGCCGAGAACCACACCGACGTGTAGACGTCGAACAGCTGGAGCTTGTCGTAGATCGGCGCCAGCGTCGTGTGCTCCTCGTGGAAGCGCTCCACCTTCAGCGCGTCCACCGGGGTCTGCGGGATGACGGAGCCGGGGATCGCGGCCAGCGACAGCAGGAAGAGCAGGATCAGGGCCACCCGCATCGAGGTGAGCTGGCGCCAGAACCAGCGGGCCCAGCCCAGCGGCCCGAGCGAGGGAACGTTCAGCTTCTCCTCGCTGGGTGCCGTCGACAGCTGGGCGGCGGCCTCCCGCTCCCCGCCGTCACCGGCGCCCTTCCCGGCCGCGGGCTCGGTCCCGCCGCCGACGTCCTTGCCGGTATCGGTCGTGCTCATGGCTCAGATCCCCACGGTGAAGTCGGACGACCAGACCGTGATCTCGTAGACGATCCGGTCCCAGATGCCGGTGACGAGCAGGACACCGACCGCGACGAGCATCCCGCCGCCCAGCCGCATGACCCACGCGTAGTGCCGCTTCACCCAGCCGAAGGCGCCCAGCGCCCGGCGGAAGGCGAGCGCGGCGAGGACGAACGGGACGCCCAGCCCCAGACAGTAGGCCACCGTCAGCAGCGCGCCCCGGCCCGCGCTCCCCTGGTCCGAGGAGAGGGTGAGCACGGCGGCGAGGGTCGGGCCGATGCACGGCGTCCACCCGATGCCGAAGAGCACCCCCAGCATCGGCGCCCCGGCCAGCCCTATCGCGGGACGCTTGTGGATGCGCAGCTCGCGCTGGGTGAAGCGGGCCAGCGGGCCCAGCGCGCCCATGAAGGCGAGCCCCAGCACGATCGTGAGCACGCCCAGCACCTTGGAGATGACGGCGCGGTGTTCCTGGAGCGTGGCGCCGAAACCGCCGAAGAGGGCGCCGCCGGAGACGAAGACGGCGGTGAAGCCGAGGACGAACAGGCCCGCGCCCAGGAACATCCGGCCGCGCCGCGCCTCGGCCAGGTCGGTGCCGCTGACGCCGGTCACATAGGAGAGGTAGCCGGGCACCAGCGGCAGCACGCACGGCGAGAAGAAGGAGACCAGCCCGCCCAGCAGTGCGATGGGCAGTGCCAGCAGCAGCGCACCGTTGAGGACGGTGTCGTTCATGCCCGTGGCCGCGAGCTGGGTCACGGGGCCGGCCGCGTACGTGGTCATGGTGCGGTCACTTCGCGTCGATCAGGGGGTCGAGCGCCGAGCGCAGCTCCTTCTCGCTCAGTTCCTTCAGCGCCCGCACCGCGACCTTCCCGTCCTTGTCGAGGATCAACGTGGAGGGGATGGCCTGCGGGGAGAGGGTGTTCTTGGGGAACTTGAGGATGAGCTTGCCGCTGGGGTCGTAGAAGCTCGGGTAGTCGATGTCGTAGTTGCGCTCGAACGCCTGCGCGTTGGCCTTGTCCAGGTCGCGGGTGTTGAGCCCGACGAACTGGACGCCCTTGTCCTCGGTGTCGCGGGCGACCTTGGCCAGGTTGGGCGCCTCGGCGCGGCAGGGGCTGCACCACGAGCCCCACACGTTGAGGACGACGACCTTGCCCTTGTAGTCGGAGAGCTTCAGCTTCTTCCCGTCCACCGAGTCGCCCGCCAGGTCCGGTGCCGCCTTGCGCTTGCCCTCGGCCACCTTGGTGATCTCGCCCGTGCCCTTGACGAACTTCGTGTCGCCGGAGGACGAGCCGGTCTTCTCACCGCCGCAGCCGGTCAGCACCAGTGCGCCGGCTGCGACGCCGGCGGCCAGCAGCGGGATGCGGCGGCGGGAGGCGCGGGTCTGGCTCATGTGAAAAGTTTCGCATGGGCCCCCACACGATCTTCCGCACCCCCCTTCCCGCACGGACCCGCCCCGGCACAGGCGCTTTTCCCCGGCCCGAGCACCCACACCGCACCCGGCTCGGCACTTCTTCGGGCCGCACCCCGAGGACCGCGTCCCGAGACCGCCGCGAGAGCGGCGAAGAGCTGCGGCCCGGCGCGGGGCACGCCCCTCCGCAGGGGGCGTGCCGTCCCGCCGCCGGGGCCTGGCTCAGGCGCCGGCACCCCGCTGCTGGGCGCCCTTGCCGCCCCGCTGCTTGGCCCCCGCCCGCAGATGCGGCGGCACCAGGTCGAGTGCGGGCTCGGAGTAGCCGACGGAGACGATCCGGTCGCCGAGGAAGGTGAAGCTCGTCAGCGAGGCGAGGGTGCACTGGCGCCGTCGCGGGTCGTGCCAGAGCCTGCGGTGCTCGACGAAGCTGCGCAGCACCCAGATGGGGAGCTGGTGGCTGACGCACACGGCCTCGTGCCCGCGCGCCGCGTCCTTGGCGGACTCGATCGCGGTGCGCATCCGCACGACCTGCTCCAGGTACGGCTCGCCCCAGGAGGGCCGGAAGGGGTTGCGCAGGTGCCGCCAGTTCTCCGGCCGGCGCAGGGCGCCGTCGCCGACGCCGAAGGTCTTGCCCTCGAAGACGTTCCCGGCCTCGATCAGCCGGGCGTCGGTGCCCACGTCGAGACCGTGCGCCTTGGCGATGGGCGTGGCGGTCTCCTGTGCGCGCTCCAGCGGCGAGGCGACCACGTGGGTGATGTCACGCGACTCCAGGTGCTCGGCGACGCGGTCGGCCATCCGCCGGCCCAAATCGGACAGGTGGTAGCCGGGCAGCCGCCCGTAGAGCAGCCCGGTGGGGTTGTGCACCTCGCCGTGCCGCATCACGTGCACGACGGTGACCGTCTTCTCGTCCTTGGCGGCGCCGTGCGCCGCGCCGCTGTCGAGGGCCTGGGTGCCGGCGTCCCGGCCGATGTCCTCGCCCTGGCTCATGCCGGCACCGCCTCGGCGGCGGCGCGGGCGGCGGCGGGCAGCGCGTCGGCGATGCGCTCGATCGCCCGCTCGTCGTGCGCGGCGGAGACGAACCACACCTCGAAGCCGGAGGGCGGCAGGTAGACGCCCTGGGAGAGCATCGAGTGGAAGAACGCGGTGAAGCGGTGGGACTCCTGCCGCTTGGCGGCGTCGTAGTCGGTGACGCCGTCCTCGCCCCAGTCGCCGAAGAAGACGGAGAACATGGAGCCGGCCGTCTGCACCGTGTGCGCCACACCCGCCTTGGTCAGCGCCTCGCCGACCAGTTCACGCACCTGGCGGGCGGCGGCGTCCACCACGGCGTGCGCGGCGAAGCCGTCGCGGCCCAGTACCCGCAGCTGGGCCAGGCCCGCGGCGGCGGCGACAGGGTTGCCCGAGAGCGTGCCCGCCTGGTAGACGGGGCCGGCCGGGGCCAGGTGCTCCATGACGTCCTTGCGCCCGCCGAACGCGGCGGCGGGGAAGCCGCCGCCCATCACCTTGCCGAAGGTCATCAGGTCGGGGGCCACCCCGTCGATGCCGTACCAGCCGTGCGCGCTCGCCCGGAAGCCGGTCATGACCTCGTCGGAGATGAAGAGGGCGCCGTCGGCGTGGCACAGGTCCTTCAGCGCCTGGTTGAAGCCGGGCCGCGGCGGGACGATGCCCATGTTGCCCGGCGACGCCTCGGTGATCACACAGGCGATCTGGCGGGGGTGTGCGGCGAACGCCTCGCGGACCGCGTCCAGATCGTTATACGGCAGCACGATCGTGTCGCCGGCCTGCGCCCCGGTGACGCCGGGGGTGTCGGGCAGACCCAGCGTGGCGACGCCGGAGCCGGCCGAGGCGAGCAGCGCGTCGACGTGCCCGTGGTAGCAGCCGGCGAACTTGATCACCTTCGCGCGGCCGGTGAAACCGCGCGCCAGCCGGATCGCCGACATGGTCGCCTCGGTGCCCGAGGAGACGAGTCGTACCTGCTCAACGGGGTCGATCCGGTTCACGATCTCCTCGGCGAGGGCGACCTCCGCCTCGACCGGGGTGCCGAAGGAGGTGCCCCGCTCGACGGCCTGCCGCACGGCCTCGGTCACCTCGGGGTGCGCGTGGCCCAGGATCATGGGCCCCCAGGAACAGACGAGGTCCACGTACTCCCTGCCGTCGGCGTCCGTCAGGTACGGACCGGAACCGGACACCATGAAACGGGGTGTACCGCCCACCCCGCGGAAGGCGCGGACCGGCGAGTTCACCCCTCCCGGCGTCACGACGGCGGCGCGGTCGAAGAGCGACTGCGATACTGGTGCGCTGTACGAGTAAGTCACGAAAGCCATGGTGTCAGAGGCCCGCGTACGGGGCTTCGGGGGCGTTTCACACTCCGTGGGACGGGGAGGTCTCTGACACGATGATCGGGCCGCACCGGGACGGCAGTGCGGCTCGGATGAGCAGTCGGGTGGTGACATGCATCGCGGTGGCGGACTGGGAGAGGGGCACGGCCCCTCGGAGACTGGCCCGGAGCGTGCGCAGGGGCGCCACAGGCGCGCCGCGGCCGAGACCGGGAGCGGAACCACGGCGGGCAGCACGGGGAACACCGGGAGCACTCCGGGCGTTACGGGGCATGACGGCACGGGGACACGGAGCGGGACCCCGGGCGGCGGCATCGGACGGGGCGGCGGCCTCGTCGCGGGCGGCGGCCCGGCGGGAATCGGCAGCACGGCGAAGACCAGGAGCGGCAGGGGTGGCGGCCGAATGGGGGTGACCTACAAGTATTTCGGGGCGCCGGACGGCGCCACAGCCGCGCGTGTGCCCATCTCGATGCGCCCGGAGGAACTGGGCGGGGACGAGCTGGGCCAGGGCATGTTCACCAAGATCAAGCCCGAGACGATGGCGGCGATGGTGCTGACGGGGATCGAGGGCATACCGCTGCACCGGGTGCCGCCGCTCGAACTCGTCGTGCTCCACCCCGACTACGCGGTGGTGAAGCTGCCGATGACGGTGGTCGACCCGCTGCGCGGCGTCGGCGAGGAGACGGTGGGCGCCGCGGCCTTCATCTGGTCCACGGTCCCCGACCGCGCCGGCCCGCAGGACGCCTTCAACGTCTACCAACTGCTCCACCGCTGGCAGGACTTCTCCGACCGCCTCCACGAGGCCGGCCACCAGGCGTACTGCCTGGTGTGGCCCTGAGCGCGCATTACCTGACACACGGGCGGGGTCTTCGGACCCCGCCTTCGTCGTGCGCCCCCCGGCAAGGGCGGCCCGCCGACAGGCAACCGTCAGGAAACCCGCACGGGAAGCGGGCGGTGGCCCGGCTGCGGCTAGGCTGCCGCCTCATGCTGCATCTGCGGATCATCGCGCCCGCCGACCGCACGCAGGAGGTCACCACCCTCCTGCGGGGGACGGTGGGCACCACCCATCTCGTGGTGCTGGAGGGGGCGGCCCGGGACCCGGCAGGGGATGTCGTGATGTGCGACGTCGCCCGTGAGGCGGGCGACGATCTTCTGGCCGGGCTCAGGGAGATGGGGCTCCCCGAACACGGTGCCGTCGCCGTCGAGGACATCGACCTGTCCCTCTCCACCCGTGCCGAACAGGCCGAGGCCCAGGCGCCGGGCGAGGGCGTGGACGCCGTGCTGTGGGAGTCGCTGACCGAGGCCACCCACGAGGAATCCCGGCTGACCCTCACCTATCTCACGTTCCTGACCGTCGCGACGATGCTGGCGGCCTGCGGTGTCATCTCGGACAGCGCGGTGCTGATCGTCGGCGCGATGGTGGTGGGGCCCGAGTTCGGCCCGCTGGCGGGGGTGTGCACCGGCATCGTGCGACGGGCGCCGCGGCTGCTGTGGCGCTCGGCCGTCGCGGTGCTGGTCGGCTTCCCGGTGGCGATGCTGCTGACCGGCGCGTTCTGTGTGCTGATGGACGCGCTCGGCCTGTTCGAGTACGCCGACTTCGTCAAACCGCACCCCATGACGGACTTCATCTGGAAGCCCGACCCGCTCTCCTTCGTGGTCGCCCTGCTGGCCGGGGTGGCTGGCATCGTCTCGCTCACCTCGGCGAAGTCGGGGGCGCTGGTGGGGGTCGCCATCTCGGTGACGACCGTGCCGGCCGCGGCCAACGCGGCGCTCGCCCTCAGCTACGGCAACCTCGCCGAGACGGGCGGCTCGTTCCTCCAACTGCTGGTCAACCTGGCCGGGATCGTGCTGGCGGGCACCCTGACGCTGCTGGGGCAGAAGCTGTTCTGGGCGTACAAGCGCCGCCCGCTCACCGTCCGCTCATGACGAACGGGCGTCCCGCCGCCGCGCTGTGCGGCGACGGAACGCCCGTTGTCGTGCGTACGGCTACGGATCGCCCGCTGTCCTGTGTACGGCTATGGACCGCTCCTCACCGGAGGGGCGCCCGCCACCCGGCGAAGGCGTTCATCCCTTGCTCCGGCCGTCGCCGTTCTCCGGCCGCGACGCGGCGTCGGTGTCGTTGTCCTCGGCGGCCCTCGCCGCGTCCTGGACGGCCTGTGCGACCTCCGCGTCCAGCACCTCGGCGTCGAGCTTCGGCGCGTTCGGGTCGACCGGGCCGATCCGGAACTCGAAGTCGCCGCCGTACTGTTCGTGCCCGGCGACCACCGCGCTACCGACGGCCTCCTCGCCCAGTTCGGTACGGATGATCAGCGGGTCGCGGCGCAGGTCCTTGGTGAGCGCCAGACACAATCCGATCATCACCACGGTGAAGGGCACCGCCACCAGGATGGTGAGGTTCTTCAGCCCTTCCAGCGCCTCGTCACCACCGCCGCCGATCATCAGCATGATGGCGCCCACCGCACCGGTGAGGACACCCCAGACGATGACGACCGCCCGGCTGGGCTCCAGCGTGCCCTTCTGCGAGAGGGTGCCCATCACGATGGAGGCGGCGTCCGCCCCGGAGACGAAGAAGATGCCGACCAGGATCATCACGATCAGCCCGGTGACGCTGGCGATCGGGTACTCGCGCAGCACGTTGAACAGCTGCGACTCCTGGGTGTCGCCCAGCTTGACGCCGTCGCTCTGGAGCTTCATCGCCGTACCGCCGAAGATCGCGAACCAGATGAGGCTCACGACGCTCGGCACCAGGATCACGCCGCCGACGAACTGGCGGATGGTGCGGCCCCGGCTGATACGGGCGATGAACATGCCCACGAACGGCGTCCAGGAGATCCACCAGGCCCAGTAGAAGACGGTCCAGC
>Ga0164243_10006281_pt1 | contig 18028 bp, 17 predicted proteins | sample OricompcompostOP_FD_108781 | JGI IMG/M metagenome (GOLD analysis project Ga0164243, IMG submission 108781) | Organic Plus compost microbial communities from Emeryville, California, USA - Original compost - Organic plus compost (OP) | ecosystem: Engineered > Solid waste > Mixed feedstock >... | reverse complement strand
GGGGTTGGCGCCGGTGCCGATCATGGTGCGGAAATGAAGGTCGAGGTCCGCGCCGAACTGCAGCCGGCCATAGGCGTGCGGCAGGGCCAGCGTGCCCTTGATGTTGTTCGCCACGGCCTCGCAGGCCGCGTTCGAGATGTCGTCCACCGGCAGGATGACGACATGGTTGCGCACGCCGACCCGGCCATTGTCGCGGCGATAGCCCTTGAAGGTGAGGTTGGAATATTTGGATGCCATGGAACTTCTCCCGACCTACCAGCGCTTGGTCTTCAGGTTGTGGACATGGACGTGCCCGCCCTTTTCGACATCGGCGACGAAGCGGCCGATATCCTCGCCATATTTGATGGCCGTATCGCCCGCTTTCAGATCCGTCAGCGCCACCTTGTGGCCGATGGGCACATCAGCCTTGGCGACAAGCTCGAAGCTTGAATTGTCTGCTGTCACCACACAGAGCATCCTGGTGCCCGCAGTCAGCCCTTCTACGACCACGACTCCGACATTGTCCTTGTGCTCATGCACGAGGAGGTGTGGTATCTGCATCATCCACTCCGATAACTGTATCTTATGTCTTATATAAGATATAAGACTGTACAGGACGGTTGATGTCAAGGACGGCTTTTCCGAACTGGAGTACAGCACCATGACCGAGACGCTGCAAGCCAAGGCTTTAACCTTCAGGCCGCTCTATCTCCAGGTGAAGGAGAGCCTGGTGCGCCGGCTCATAAACGGCTCATGGCAGCCCGGCCAGCTCATCCCCTCCGAGATGGAGCTTGCGCGCGAGCTCGGAGTCAGTCAGGGCACGGTGCGCAAGGCGCTGGATACCATGACCGCGGAGAACCTTCTGATCCGCCGGCAAGGCCGCGGGACATTCGTTGCCGAGCCTGAAGAAGGCCGGCTGCTCTTCCAGTTCTTCCGCTTGGTGCAGGACAACGGAGGACGCTCCTTCCCCTCCTCGCGCATCCTGCGCTCAGGACCGGAAAAAGCCAATCGGCAGGAAATGGAGACGCTCGGCCTTGTCCGGGATGCGACCGTCTGGCGCATCGAGCGCATCCGCATGTTCGGAAAGGAACCTCTTCTGGTCGAGACTATCACCCTTCCGGCTGCCCGCTTCCCCGGTTTCGATACAATCGAGGAAATCCCCAACAATGTTTACCGGCTCTATTCGCAGCGCTGGGGCATCACCATCGGGGCGGCTTCCGAAAAACTGAAGGCAACCGGCGCCGACCTGCGCGATGCAAGGCATCTCGGCTGCCGGCCCGGCATGCCGCTCCTCCATATCTCGCGCGTCGCCTTCGATCTGGAGCAGAATCCCGTCGAGTTGCGCGTCTCGCGCTGCCTGACAGAGAAGACCCACTACCGTTCGGAATTGAGGTGAGCCCACCATCCGACACTGCCCGACAAGGCGATGACGGGAACGTTTTCCGACATGCCAGCCACGGCTGCCGAACGCCAGTGTCCGTTAAAACACCCTGAAGGAACCGACTTCCGCCCGCCCGTCGAGGTCGGTGAGCAACATGTGGCCGGGCGAATGTGTTATTGCGATATCCGGCTTCGCCCGTTGCAGCGCTTCAAACGCCGTCATGCCGCTGGCCCAGAAAACCGGCACTTCACCGGAGCCGATGGTCATCGGGTCGCCCCAGTCCGGCCTGTCCAGGCAACCGATACCGATCGCCTTTGGATCGCCTATATGGATCGGCGCTCCATGCGCATGGGGAAACCTTGCCGTGACTGCGTAGACGCTGTCCAAATCCTGGCGGCGAATGGCGCGCATGGTGACGACAAAGTTACCGGCGAACGGACCCGCCGGACCGGTCGGAATCGTGGTCCGGAATTTTGGCAGCGCCTTGCAGGCATCCGGCCGACGCAGCCTGACACCGCGTTTGGCCAGTGCATGCTCGAAGCTATAGCCCGATCCGATTGCAAAGGCGGCAAAATCATCCCGCCAATGGGCCAGAATATCCGAAGACCGGTCCGCAAGGATGCCGAAACGATAAACGTCATAGCTGGGCACGTCCGTCCTGAGGTCTATGTCGCCCAGTTGCGGGATAAAGGGGCTGCCGATCCTGTTCACGCCGATAAGCGGCAGGGGCTTGGAATTGTTCTTGCAGTAGCGCAGGAAATCGGCGGAGAAATCACGCGGAAGGATGATCAGATTGGCCTGAAGTTTGCCGGTGGCAAGCCCATGGGTCTGCCTCCCATAGGCTCCTTGCCGGATGACCCTGCGTACCTGGCCGACATCGACAGCGGACAATGCTTCATGGAGCGGAAGCGTCTGATGGCCAGCGATGGGAATCACAATGCCGCCCCTCCCGGCAAGGTTGCATTAGGCAAACCTTCTTCAGGGCCAGCAGGTCTGTCAAATTGTCAGATTTTTTCCATGGCAATAGATTTTTTCTTTACTGGGCGACTGCAATGAAAACATTCGGAAGAATGGTATTTCTTACGTATCTGATCACGCAATTATTTCGATGTATTTCTCAATGTCATTCAGAAATTCGAGATTCGTTCCCATGAAATGCACGAGAAATGAAGCATACAGAACCAGTATGAGGCTGAAGATCAAGGTTTTAACTATCAGCGACAGGGCGAAAATATTGAGATGAGGCGAGGCGCGCGCGAGGAAGCCCAGGACCAGGTCAGACAAGAGCAGTCCGACCACAAGCGGAAAGACCAGGATCAGCGCCATGGCCAGCAGGCGGTCGAGTAATTCGAGAAAGAGTTCGGCGGCTTCTTGGCTGATGGTGGGCATGATCTGATCGATCGGCCATAGCTCATAGCTGCGATAGTGAATGGTAAGCACGAGTTCGAGCCCGCCGGCCGCCAGGAAGACGACCAGCATGACTATGGCAAGGAATGTTCCCGTTGGGCTGGTCTGGTGCGTCATCATCGGATCGAGCAGGGCTCCCATGGTTGACCCGCGCTGCAGATCCACAATGTCGCCCGCCGCCTCCGCCGCCCAGAAAGGGATGCCGAGGACGAAACCGAGCATCAGCCCGATCAGCACCTCCTTGAACATCAGGAGCAATATGAATAGCGTCGTCACCTCTATTCCGGGCAGAACCGAAGCAATCATCGGAATGACCGGGACGGTAAGGGCAAGCGCGGCCCCGTTGCGCAGGACACCTGTCAATCTTATGCGCGAGAAAAGCGGCATGATCGCCATGAGGCCCGCCATACGGGCGAGCGCAAAAGCGCCGGCGAGAACATAATATTCGAGGCCCTTTAGCGCTTCGAAGAATATGCCGTAGTCCATCGCCGCAGCCTTCGTCGTAAATTTCTTGGGCCTATCGGGTCACACGCGGGAATTCGTCGAGAGCGGAGGAGGCCTGCTCGGCGATCTGATAGCCCATGACGGGACCGAACAGGAGAAGCACCACCAGCACCGCGACGAGCTTGACCGTTTGCGGCAGGCTCTGATCCTGGATCTGGGTCAGGGCCTGGGCCAGGCCGATGAGCAGCCCGACGGCCAGCGCGGTGATGATGACCGGAGCCGAGGCATAGAGCACAACCAGCAGTGCCGTCTGGACCTTCGCAAGTACGAAATCACCGTTCATGGCTTCCTCGGTCCAATCCAAATCAGGCGTAACTCAGAATCAGGCCCTGCATGAGCCGCGACCAGCCTTCGATCGCCACGAAGAGAAACAGCTTCAGCGGTATGGAGATCAGGACCGGCGGCACCATGATCATGCCGAGCGTCATCAATATGCTGGCGACGACGATATCGACGATGAGAAAGGGCAAGTAGAGAAGAAAGCCTATTTCGAAGGCGCGGCTCAGTTCCGACGCCACGAAGGCAGGCACGAGGATCGAAAGATCGTCATCCTGCACATCGCGGCTGGCGCCTTCCGGCCAGATGCGGCCGGTTGCATCGATAAAGAACTGGCGCTCCTCCGGCCGAGTGAAGTGCAGGAGGTGCTGTTTCAGCGGTTCCCGTATGATCGCGGCGGCGCGCTCGATATCTGCGCTCGATTCAAAGGTGATCTGGTTTTCTTCCAGTCTGGCGGAAATCTCGCTGATCAATGGCGCCGTAACGAAGACCGTGAGAACGAGCGCTATACCGTAAAGCACAAGATTGGGCGGCGTGTTCTGGATACCCAGCGCATTGCGGATAAGGAAAAGGACGACCGAAATCTTCAGGAAGCCGGTCATGGTCACGATCGCCAGGGGGAAAAGGCCGACAACCCCGATGGCGACAAGAATGCCCAGAAAATTCGGGGCGTTTTCAAGCATTGCCGAAGATCCGCGTGACCTGCACGCCGAACCCGTCGCCGATCCTTACGATCTCGCCGCGGCCTATCCGCTTTCCGTTGGCCAGAAGATCGACGGCCAGGGACGACATATCGGTGACCTCGATGACAGCCCCCGGCGTCAATCCGCTGACCTCCCTCAGCGGCATTGCCATCCGGCCGACCTCGAAGACGAGGGTCACCGGCAATTCCTCGAGATCGGAGTCCTCGACCTTCACCGTGGACGGTTTTTTCGTTTGGTCCATTGTCCACTCCCATTTCGTTGCAGCGAGCGCGCCGAGCCCGGCTGTCAAAAGCCAGCCCTCTCCGACCGCCTTCACCGGGACAGCGAAACGATCCGCGATGATCGCCACCGCTGCATCCTGATCCGTATTCATTTCTTCCGGCACGATGACGTCGCCGGGACGAAGGCTGCGAAGGTCGGCAACGGAAATGACGGTCACACCACGCCAGATGGAGACGCTTGCCGGAATATCGAGACGGAGTGGAGGTTTCGCGCCATGAATGGCGTCGAGAGCATGTCCGAGCCTGGCCGCCCAGGCCGGTTCCAGTTGCAGGACGCAAGGCATGACATCCCCGCCGCGCTCCAGACTGAATGTTAAGACATTGCCGTCCGGCGCCGTCGCCTCCCTCTGGATCGCAGCAAAGACAATCCGGCAATCGAAATAGGCTTCGAGCCGGCTCAGCTCGCCGCCCAGCAGACACTCGACGAGAAGGGCGAAATGTTCGGGGGCAAGCCGGTCGCGATCCGCCTCGGGATCGATGGCATCTACCCATTCCTCGATTAATGCTGAAGGCAGGATCAGTTCGCCCGGCTCGCCGTCGATCGAGAACCGGATTGCCGAAGCCGCAGCGGGAACAGTACTCGGCTCCGTCCATTCTGCCGCCAGCAAGAACGCGTCTTCTGCGATCATGAACTGGAGCGGTTCACGGCACCGATAAACGGCATTGAAAGCAGCCATGCCGGCCGGCTCGATCTTGCGCAGCGGCAATGCCGCCGCCTTCGGCCTGGCTTTGCCTGTTGCCGGCGCACGTCGCTTCTTCTTCGTCTTTTCCGCAGTGAGAGCCGGAGGCATCGAGCCGCTACGCCTTGCCATTGCCAATGTGACTGGCACGTTCGCTCACAGCCTCTTCGTCCCGGCTTTCCTCCAGCAGGGCCTGCCTCGGCAGGGATCGGGCCGCCAGCCGCTCAAGAAGCACGTCCAGTTTTGCCACGGCCCGCATACGCGACCGATGTTCGCCGCGCGCCTTGGTCAGCTTGCCCTGGCAATCCTGCTCGGCCGCCGCTGCCTGCTCCTCCGCCTTGCGCAACAGTTCGAAATCCGCCGCTGCCTTCTGGAAACGCCCCTGAAGACGGTGTATGTCCTGGACATCCACGGCCTGCCCAAGAAGCGCGCCGAATTCGGTCTGCTCGGCCGCGACCGTTTCCTGCACATGCGTCTCAGTGGCCCGAACAGCTTCCTGCCTTTTCTTCTCCGCCCGTTGCAATGTCGCGTGCTGGCGGATCACCTTTTCCTGGGCGCGCTGTTCCCGCAGGCTGCGAAGGTCGCGCAGGCGGGCGATCATCTCACGATCATCCATCGGCGATCTCCTGCATCTGGTTTTGCGTTTGCGCCAGCGTCACGCGCGTGCCGGGAACCTGACGCAGGAAATCATTGATCCGGTCGATCTTGCGGATCGCCTCGTCGGCCAGAGGATCGGCTCCCTTCTCATACTCCCCGACGCGAAGAAGCAGCTCGATATCCGCATGCCGCGCCATCAGCGCCCGCAGCTTGCCGGCAGCGGCGCGATGCGCCGGGGGGACAACGCTTTCCATCAGCCGGCTGCGACTGCGCAAAACATCAATGGCCGGGAAGTGATCGCGGCGCGCAAGATCCGTTGACAGAAAAGTGTGACCGTCGAGCAGCGCCTGCAATTCCTCCGCCACCGGATCAAGCGTGCCGTCACCCTCGGTAAGGACGCTGTAGAGGCCCGTGATGGAGCCGTGCTCACCAGGGCCCGAACGTTCGAGAAGCCGGGGCAGAGCCGCGAAAAGCGACGATGGAAATCCGCGCCGGGTGGGCGGCTCTCCGGAGGCGAGGCCGATCTCACGCTGGGCGCGCGCGAACCGCGTTATGTTGTCCATGGCGAGCAGTACATGCTTGCCATGGTCACGGAAATATTCGGCAATGGTGGTCGCGACATAGGCGGCCTTGACCCGTTCGATCGCCGGGCGGTCGGAAGTCGCAGCGACAATGACAGTGCGCGCCCTGCCCTCGGAACTGAGCTGCCGCTCCACGAATTCGCGCACCTCCCGCCCGCGCTCGCCGACAAGCGCAACAACGGCGACATCGGCATCAGTGCCGCGCACGATATCGGCAAGCAGGACCGACTTGCCCACTCCAGGCTCACCGAATATCCCCATCCGCTGACCGCGGGCGCAGGTCAGGAAACCATCGAGCGCCCGCACGCCGAGCTGTATCGGTTCGGAGATCAGGACACGCGACAGTGGCGGAGGCGGATAGGCATGCACGGGATAGCTGCCTGCGATGCCTTCCGGCGGCCATGGTCGATTGTCCAGGGGCTCGCCAAGCGCGCTGATCACCCTGCCGAGCAGTCCCGGACCGACCGGTATCTGCAGGTCCTTCCCGGTGGGAACCACCTCGGTCAGGCTGGACAATCCAGTCAGATCGCCGAGCGGCACGAGAACGGCTTCCTCGTCGGAAAAGCCGACGACTTCCGCCTTTGCACGTCGGCCCGTCTTCGGGTCGACGAGATCGCAGATTTCGCCGAGCCGCACCTCGTCAACAGCGGCGTGGATGACGACACCCACCACCCGCCGAACCCGGCCGATGCGCGGACGGGCGCCATCCTCGCGCAGCCTTTCGCGCAAACGCGGCACGATGCCGGAAAGTCTCTTGTCGACCGGCGGCAACGGAGTATTCATTGCCCTGCCTCGGCGTCCTTGCCGATAGCCGCCGCAAGCGCGGCTATCTGCGCTTCCACGCTGGCATCGAAAACGGCCAGATCGGTGGCAACGATGCATGCATGGGGAGCCACGCTGTTGTCGCCGTCGATCTCCACGGAGCAGGCCAGCGACCCCTCGGCCGCCAGTTCGTCCAGTTCCTTTTTCACCTCCGTGACGACATCGGGATGCGTTGTGACGCGGATATATTTGGCCCGCCGGATGTCGGCGACCTGTTTCCTGGCCGCCAATGCTACACGTTTTTCCACGTCGAGATCACCAAGGACGCGCTTCACGATATCGAGCGCCAGCGACACCACATCCTTTTCAATCCCCTCCAGATAGCGATCGACCTTGACGACCGTTTCGCTGACCAGGCGGGCAGCTTCGGCCTCACCGGCGGCCTTGCCGTCCTCATAGCCCTGGGCGTATTCGCGGGCATAAGCCTGCCGTGCAGCTTCCTGGGTTCTGCGGGCTTCGCTTCGGGCTGCATCAAGAAATGCGAAGCCTTCCTGCCACGCTTGCGCTTCCGCCGGGCGCAGAATACGGCAGGCAGGCCGGGTGGGCAGCAGGTCATGTAGCGGCTCGTTCTCCCCTCTGGCCATCACATGCTCACCGAAGACTTGGGCTCGCCACCCTGCGCACCACCGCCGGACCAATCTCGGCAAACGGCATTTCCGCTTCGCCCAGCGGCGCAGAAGGAGACAGCTTGAGACGGAAACGTGCGCTGATCGCGGGATCGATCGCACGGCACCATGCAGCCAGACATCGCCAACCATCAGCCATGATCCGGTCGCGCAGCGTCTCGGATGGTTCGACGGGTTGACGAGGGCCTGCCAGATCCTTGTTGGCCACGGCAAAGGCGCATAATTCGCTGCCCAGCGCGGCGTGCAAGGCCGCGGCTTCACGGCCAAGCACCGTCCCGGCAATGGTGTTGGCCCAGTAGATTGCGCCTGCGCGCAGCACGATTTCGCCTATGTTCTGGCTATCCGACAGCACGATCGAACGGTCGGCGGGATCGAGATCCTGTTCCGCACCGGCCGGCATTCCCGGCAATTCGTAATGCTGTGCAAGCAGGCCGGAGAGGCGCTCATTCAGTCGCCTGTCGGCGAGCAGGCGCTCGCAGGCTTGCCTGCTGATCGCGTGATCGAAGCATGGTTCCAGATGTTCCACCGCAGCATAGGAGGCAGGCTCCTCAAGAAAGGAGCGAAGGTCATCGCGATCCGCCTGGCCCGACTCGCCCTGGCCCTTCATGGCTTCTTCACAGGTACCGGCAGCGAATAGACATCTCGGCGCTTCAGCCATTGGTCATAGGCAAGCTTGCCCGCAAGGCCGAGAACAAGCAATCCGAGGCCGAAGAACAGCCACCTGGCGCGCGCCAGACTGTCCGGATGAAGCCACAGACCGAGGAAGCTGACGAAGCCTGTTTGGCCGGAGACCGGCGCAGGCATGCTTGCCACCGGCACCAGGACGACCGACACATTGTCGTAAGTCAGTCCGGCAACGCCATTGGCAACCAGCATCTTCACCTGCGGGATGAGCTCGTTCATGGCCATCGACGCCCGATGACGGATAAACACGGACGCCGAAGACGGCATGAGGTCCTTGCGAAGCGGATCATTGTTCGGCAGCACAAGATGCACGCGGGCCGACAGCACACCGTCTATCTCCGAGATCGTTCTGGAGAGTTCCTGGCTAAGGCCGTAGATCATGGCCGCCCGTTCCTCTATCGGGGAGGAAACGAGCCCTTCGCGATTGAATACCTCCCCAAGGGTCTTGAACTGGGCCTTTGGAAGCCCGGCTTCTTCCAGGACAGCCATGGCGTCGGCGAATCGCCCCTTTTCCACCATGACGGTCATGGTGCCGTCCTTCCCCGCCTGGCGTTCGGCAGGTATTCCCTGACGAACCAGCGTGGCAACGATCTCATTGGCCTCTTGCTGGTTCAGTCCCGTGTAAAGCTCGACCGAGCATGCCTGCAGGAGCAGCAGGCCCATGGCCACCACCGCCAGTCGCGCTCTGCTCATCCAGGTTGCGGGTCGGGAGTGCGGCATCGGCGCTGTTCTCACCAGACACGCCTTCTATTGCTGCTGGATCAGCGTGTTGGCCGAGGAGGTGGCTGCCGTCATGCCATTGACGGCCATGGACACATTGGCGGAGGCCCACATGACCTCGACCGCGCGATCGAGAGAGAAGGCCAGGTTTCCTTCCGATGCCTGGGTGCCGGCAGCATCCTCCGCGCCGGTTTGCGCCGACTGCAACCCTCCATTCGCGGAAGCGCCGTCAGAGCCGGGCGAGAAGCCGGTATTCGCCTTCTCGAAAGCTTCCCGCGCCTGCTGCGCAATACCGTCCACGGTCTGCAGCGTCGTTCCGATGAAGGCAGACGGATCGGTGAACTGACCATTTGCGCCGACGCCTTTTTCGACTTCGAGGAGATAGTCGAAGAGCTGCTGCTCGACGGTGATCTGCGCCTGGGGCGGCTGGGCTTCCTGCGGCAAAGGCGACGGAACCCCGGTGGATGTCGCTTCCATGATCTCGCTCCTGATTTAGCGATCAGATTTCCTTCGAAATGCTATTCTGCGTCTCCCTGGGCGCCTTCCGATGCCTTGACCGCATTATCGGCCAAAGGATTCGGCTGAACCTTTCCCACCGGACGCTCGGCCAGCGCGTTTTCGATCTGTGCCTGGAGGACCTGCTCCTTCGCCTTTGTCTTCATCTCGGACTGGACCCGCATATTGGCCGCAAAATCGTCGATCCTCATCTCGTTCTCCTATTGTCGGCTGTTCACAGGAACGGACTCCGCCTCGGCGCTTCTGCCCCGGAACACACGCACTTGAGCAGCACTCCGTTTCATCGATTCGCCATCGCGTGCGACATGGGACGTGGCCGGTCCCGACATCAGTCCCAGAGCATTCTTGACCGCGCCGACATAAGCCGGCGGCCCGGAAACGGACATTATGTTTTCTTCTTCCAGAAAGCGGATCGGAAAGCGGGGATCGCTCATTTGCAATCGATCCAGACGCGTACGCATGACACGCGCGTCCTCAGCCGGGAGCTTCACCATTTCGGTGCGCACCTCGCCTTCCGCCGCGACATGAAGCACGGTGCCGTCATAGAACCAGACCAGCCCGTAGCGGTTGCAGATCCACTCCAGGAACTCCTTTGCCGTGCCCACCGGCATTCCATGATTCAGACGGCCCTGTACGCGGTCGCTTACCTGGACCGGCAGGCCGACATTGCGGCCGAACTCCTCCAGAGCCTCCCGCACATCCTGGTCGATGGTGATGTATTTGTAGGTTCCGGCGGGCCAATCGGGCTCTGCCGCCATGACAGTCGTCGCGGCGCCACATAGCCACAGGGACGTCATGAGACCCAGCATACTGGTGAAAAGCCGGCCTGACCTGTCGGTGCTGAACTGCATGCAATGCGCCCGAATCCTCTGGCCGCCGGAACTCAGCCGCGCCGGCCCAACTCTTCGCACCACCCTATAGCGGCAGGGAAGAAATTAAAAGTCCAATTGGACTTTATCATGAAGGGCAGTGCCAATTGTTGCATGATCATTCATTCCGTTTATGTTCAATTGTGATCTGCAAGATTCCTGTTGGCTGCACGTGGAGAAGCTGATGGCAACGAGGCTGGAAGATCTCTGCCGGACGGTCCGTACGGCTATGGGTGCGTTGACCTACCTGCCTGGGAAATCGGAAGGATGCAGCCGCCGCTTGCTAATGGCGGTTCCGGTTGCCATTGCTGCTTCCGCGGCATCCGCCCAATCGGGTGGCGGGGGCTATGACCCGCGGACTTGGAGTTTCGATTCGGCCACCCGCACCGTCGCCCCTCATGGATCGAATATTCAGGTGGCCCTCACCCCGCGGTCGGACTGGCAGCCGATTCCGCGTGAAGTGGTTGCATTCGAGGAGCAACAGCCGCCAGGGACGATCGTCATAAGCACGTCACAACGCCGCCTTTACTACGTGCTCGGCAACGGCAGGGCTTTGAAATACGCAGTAGGCGTCGGCAAGGAAGGCTTCGGATGGAACGGACAGGATCGCATAACCGACAAGCGGCATTGGCCTGACTGGCGGCCGCCTGAGGAGATGCGCCGAAGGGAGGCCCTGAAAGGACAGATGCTACCGGCTTATGTGGAAGGCGGACCGAACAATCCGCTGGGCGCACGGGCGCTTTATATAGGCGACACGCTCTATCGCATCCATGGCACCAACCAGCCCTGGACCGTTGGACAGGCTGTTTCTTCCGGTTGCATTCGCATGACCAACGAGGATGTTATCGACCTCTATGAGAGAGTGGCGGTTGGCGCGAAGGTTATTGTCCGGTCATGACCGGCAAAGCCATTGTTGATGCGAAGTCTGCTCGATGATTCCCTTCAGCATAAAGCAGCTCGAGACGTTCCTTTGGGTCTCCACACTTGGCAGCTTCCGCAAGACGGCCAGTCGCCTGAACACCACACAGCCCGCTGTGTCGGCCCGGATCGCCAGCCTCGAGAAAGCTTTGGGAGTTCAGCTCTTCGAGCGGCTGAGCAATACCGTGCGGCTGACGGCCATGGGAGAACAACTGCTCCCCTTGGCGCAACGGACGCTGCGCACCGCGGATCGGCTGCAGCGGGCGGCCGACGCTTTGGCCACGGTCAACGGGGTCCTGCGCCTTGGCGTAGCCGAAACGGTCGTACATACTTGGCTGTCCGACTTCCTCAAGGAGTTCCGCGAAAGCTATCCGAGTACCGATGTAGACCTCGTGGTCGATGCCACCGTCAAGCTGCGCGACGAGCTCCTCGCACACCGGATCGACATGGCTGTCCTCATGGGACCGGTATCGGAGCACCGCATCGAGAATATCACGATACCGCCCTTTCCTCTTGTGTGGGTTTGCGCGCCCCATATCGAACTGCCGGACACGCGAACGAGCTTGTGCGAGATGCTGCGCCTGCCCGTCATTACCTATGCCAAATCGAGCCGACCTTATAGCGAGCTCTATCACAAGCTCAGCAACGACCTTGACGATATACCGCGCATATTTCCGGCCAGTTCCCTGGCGGCCTCCTTGCGGATGGTCATCGACGGCATCGGCATCGGCGTCCTTCCCCAGGACCTCGTGGAGCCCTATGTCGAGAAAGGGCAGCTTCGGATCGTGGATTGCGAATGGCGCCCGTCCGACCTGCGGTTCACCGTCTCATTTTCCATGGAGCCATTCAATCCAGTGGCCGAGCATGCCGCGCTGCTGGCGGCCAAAGTCGCCAGCACCTATGCAAGAAGACGGCAAAGCCCGGCGGAAGAACATTCCAGCGATCTCCCCTGAAAGATCAAGCGCCGGCGCAAGGGCGGAGCGACCCCGCGCCGGACAATTCTTCAAGCCGTTCGAGGCAGGTAGACCCTGTCGCCGGCATAAACGAGGTGCGGGTCGACGATGTGGTCCATGTTCAGCACTATGGTTTCCGCTACATCGGCCGAACGGCTTCTGGCAATGATGCCGATGCTTTGACCAGGCTGCACGACCACCCATTCATAACCCTGGCCTTCGAGATCCGGATTGTAGCGGCCATCCGTGTTCTGCGCCCCTTCGTCGTGCGGAGCAACGAACGAGGCTGAAACCCAACCCTCATGCTGCCGCCCGTCCCAGCCATATCCGGTGACGGCAACCCACTCGTTGCCCGCCCCGTCGGTCCTGCGTTCGCCAGTTTCCTGGATCAGCGACCCCGGCTTAAAGACCGTCACCTTCTGCGAATCAATGCCCGGCTCCTCGCGCAGGTTGAGGCCATCCTCTGCGGTGACGACCAGCTGCGGGTGGGGTTCTTCCGTCTCCTCCGGTTCTTCGGGCTCGACCGGCGGCTCACTCGGCTCGTCCGGAGGAGGGGTGACCGGCTCTTCGGGAGGCTGATCCACGGGAGGTTCGACACTCTGATCTTCTGCCAGAACCGAGGACAGCGTAATCCCGCTGAACAGGAGCAGTCCCCCTCCGAAGGTGACGGCCTCGATTATACGAGATCTCATGCTCGGAGACTTGGACGGATGGCGCCAGGCGTTGTACCCAAGATAGCCGGAGCCGATCGCGAACAGCCCCCCGGCAATCGTATCGGCTCCGCCAGGGAAGGCTCTCAAGGCGTCCGAAGCGGCATCCGGCATGAAGGGCAGACCGGACAAGTCCGATCCCTCCATGACCTTCCCGGTATATCCGACCTCCCCAACCGAATAGACCCTCACATACTCCAAGCTGCCCGCCGCGTAGAGAGAAAGCGCCCACTTGTCCGTTGCCGGGAAAGCAGGTTTGCCGGTCCGCATCTCCTCGATGGCTTTCCCGGCAAACATCAGGCTCCCAACCTGATACGTGGTGTTTACGGCCGGGTTTCCGGGTACCCCGAGGACGCCGTTGGCAATGGTGGGCATGTAGGAAACGGCATCGATGCCTCTCAATACGCGGCCCAGAACCCTGTCGGGCCCTGTCGCGTCGGCATACTTGAACTTCCAGATCGTGCTCATGCTGCGCCAGCCATATGCACCGGCGGAGATCGATGAAAGGACATCCGGAGGCAGGAAGGCGAACGGAACAGCGCCCATGCTGACCGTTGTATAGCCGATTGTCATGGAAGGCTCCATCAAGCCGAACGCAGCCCGCCGGTCGCGCGAAAGCTTGAGCTTTTGGCTGAATCTCAGGGCCTTGATCTGATCGGGGGTAAACGCATCCAACTGGCGCGATGTGAAACTTGCCACCTGCTCCGGACTGAGCCTCCGCACAATGCTCGGATCGAACTTGGCTACTGTTTCCGGCGCGATCGCCTCAAGCTGTTCCTTGCCGAGCGCCCTCAACTGGTTCTTGCCGAGCGCATTCAGTTGATCGGCCGAAAGGCTGCCGATCTGTAATGGGCTCAGAGCTTGGAGCTGCGACGGTTCGAAAGCTGCCACCTGCTCAGGCTGAAGCTTTGAGACCTTGTTCGGCGTAATCGCCCCGAGCTGATTCTCGCCAAGCGTCCTCAACTGGTTCTTGCCAAGCGCATTCAGTTGATCGGCCGAAAGGCTGCCGATCTGCAATGGGCTCAGAGCTTGGAGCTGCGACGGTTCGAAAGCTGCCACCTGCTCCGGTCGAACTCCCGAGATCTTTTTTGGTGTCAGCAGGGTTCCAAGCTGTGACGGCTCGAAAGCAGCCATCTGCTCCGGCCGAAGCTTCGAAATCCTTTCCGGCGTCAGCGTCCCAAGCTGATCGGATCCCAAGGCCCGCAACTGGCTGCCCTCCAGCATCGGCCATTGTTCGCTGGTAATCTTGCCTACCTGTTCGGGTGTCAACGCTGCGATCTGCTCGGGGGTGAAGGCAGCCATCTGCTCCGGTTTGAACGCGGTGATCCGGCCAGGCCTTATGGCTCCGAGATGGGTCGGGTCGATGGCCTGCAACTGATCCGAATCGAGCACGCGCAACTGCTTTTGCTTAAGCGCGGCAAGCTGTTCTGTAGTCAGTTTGCTGACCTGTTCCGGCGTGAATGCACCGATCTGGTCGGGACTCATCTTTTCCAGGTGCCTGGGCGCGATAGACAGCAGATAGCTCTCCGTCAGGGACGGTATATCCGCTATGGCCAGGCCCCGCACCTCCTTTGCGGAAGGCGCGGGTGGCAGATTGTTCTGCTGGGAGGCGCCCCTGATCCAGGGAAGCACGGCCGCCTGACCCGTATTCGGGTCGCGTACCAAAATATGCGTCTTGCTGGCTACACTCGGGTGATCGCCGCGTACCTGCGGCCCGATAGCCGGTGGAATGTAGATCTGGTCCGGATTTTTAGGCGGCGTGCCATAGACCATGGCGCTTATCCGCTGACCGTTCTCTCCGGTAAGCCGTAATGTGGGAGTTTTGCCGGTTCTGGCATAGGAAACGAAGCTCGCCGTTCCCATACCGGTTCCCGCAAATCCTGTGGTCAGCCCGGTAATCGCATCGGCGAGTTGGAGGCCGTTCATCTGATCGCCATAAAGGATGAGATCGCGCGCCGAGACGACCATGACGGGCGCGCCAATCGCGATCGCGCTCCCGTCGAGGGCGTAGGCTGCCCTGTTCAGGCCGCCCGCGGTGCGCATATAGTTGCTCACCTGCGTGGTATGGGGGGCGTTGTACCAGATATTCTTGAACCGGCTGGCATTTGCGGCTGCTTCGACGGTTCCGGTCGTGCGAACCGCCCCCATGCTCGCCAGGAAGGCCTGGCTCTTGGTCAGGTTGAGGTTGCGCGCCATTCCGATCGAGCGCAATCCGCTCGAAGCCATGGGCAGGGCTGTGGTCGCAACCATTGCCATGTTCATCAGAGATTCGGTCTCGCCCCACTCGCCGCCATGCTGGAGATGGTTTACCTGCCGCATCACGGCGCGGGTGCCGAGATAAGCGCCGCCGGCATAAGCGAGCGGCGCCGCGACGGGAGCAAGCGGCGTGAACGAGGCGACCGTCGCGACGGCGGTGCCGATGCCCACAACCGGATCGATGATCTCGTCGAAGACTGAAACATTGCGCGCCTTGACGACGTCGAGCTCGAACTCGCCATTTTCGCCGCGCGTCAGCTGAAGGTTTTCCGGAACGATCAGCTTGCCGTCTTCGGAGAACTGGTTGTTGTTGTCCTGGAAGTCCTCGACGCTGTCATAGGACTTGCCGGCGATATCGACGTAACGGGTCTCCCCCTCGTCATTCTTGACAGCGAACAGAGCCGTTTGCTGCACGCCGACTTCACCATCGACATAGAAAATCGGCACGATGCGGGCCTCGGCATCGTCGCCCCCTATGTCGGTGATCTCCTCCTTGACCTTGTCGAGGGCTTCGCGCCCTTCCGAGGTGGACGTGTCCAGAGGCAGCGCGCCGGTGATGTCCTCATCCGTCAGCCTGCGGAAGTTTTCATCATATCCCTGTTCATAGAGCGTCTCGAGCTGCGGCCGGATCTGCTCGTCCAGCATCTGGTCCTCGTGCTCGTCGAGATAAGCTTTGACAAGCTCATTATGGTGCGTCGGCGAGTTGGTGTATCCCTCCTCCAGCAATTCGGCGCGCTGGAACTCGTACCAATTGACCGAAGCATCCAGCATGTCACGGCTGTCTTCGGCCGTCTCTCGCTGATTTTGCGCGAGATCGAGCGCCAGCCGGCTCTCCGCCAGGCGTGGGTCCACCCAGAGCCATTCCTTGTCGCCGTCGCCATCGGCATCCATCTGGATCTTGACCGGCTTGCCGCTGGCTAAGAGCGCAGAAAAGCCTTCCTCGTCATAAGCCGCCGCGACGGACGGGGCTACATAGACCGTCTGTCCGGCGATTTGGATTTCGACGGGCTCGACACCATCGGGCAGCGTCCCTTCGGGCGCCGTCAATGTGCCGGGACCATGCTTCTCCAGAAGCTCCTCATATTCCGTCGTCAGCTCACTGATCTGATTGTCGAGGTCCTCGATGCGGATGTCGAGCTGATCCGACAGGGTTTGATTGAGGTTCTTGCCTGCCTGCAATTCCGCAGCCTGCAATATAGTCAGGGTGTTTCCAACGGTGCAGATTTCCGCTTCATGATCGATCCGGCCTTTTATGAATTCCTGCCACTGCTTGTTGAGCGGCCTGTCGCGATATTCCGGCCTGACATTCTCGTCATCCAGGGAATAGGTAAGCTGCTGTTCGGTCGTGCCTTCCTCGAAATGGTTGATCACCCAGAGCTGGCCATCCCTTTCCACGATCTCCTGGCTCTCCAGCAGGCCCAGATATTCGCCATTGATCCGGCTGTGCTTTTTGCCTTCCTCGAACAGATGCGGATTGTCTTCGTTGTATTCGATCAACAGTTGCTCGGCCCGCAATTCGGCATCGGCCAGATTGACCTTCGCCATATAGTAGTCGACATAGGCATCAGCGATGGTCAGCTGTTTCTCCAGCGCGCCCTGCTGGGTCTTGAGCTCTAGCCAGCTTACGGCCTGCGTCGGATCGACCCATATCCATTCCCCATTCCCATCGCCATCCGGGTCGATCTGGATGCCCACCGGCAAGCCGCCTGCCGTGAGCGCAGGCAGGCCTTTTTTCTCGTATTCCGCCGCAACTTCAGGCGACACCTGCACCGTCTGGTCCCCAACGGTGATCTCCACCGGCTCCACGCCCGCGGGCAAACCATTCTTCCCGGCGCCGAAACCATTTTCCAGATCGCCCAGCAGATAGTCGGTGGTTTTCTGGTCACCCAGGATGCGCTGGTAATCCGCCTGGTAGAACAGTTTCTTGAGTTCGTTGCGTGCTACTTCGCCTTTCTTGACTTCCTCCTGGTAGTTGTAGTCGCTATCGGCAGAAGTGACGACAGGCGTCGTGCCGTCAGGATAGAACGGCATGTTCTCCTGCTTTGTGATCGCCTGATTCATCAGGCTCTCGTAGGACTCGTAGGCATCCAGCGCCTCATTCGCCAGCGTCACCTGATCCTCGGCGTCGCTCAACCGCTCTCTGGCGTCGGCCAGGCTGCCTTCCGGCTCTGGCCGCACCCAGCGGTAGCCATGTTCGCCAAGAGCATCATCCAGGGTGACGCCGGCCGCTTCCATTGCTGCTTTGAAATCAGGATCGAGCGCCCAGACGTCGATTTGCGCCTGGTCCCTGCCGAACTCTGCCTGCAGCTTGGCAAGCTGACCATTGACGACCGCCTCCGCCGTTATCGCTCTGGCGACCTCGGGATGAACCCAATGCCAGCCCCCGTTGATCTGGACCGGCACCCATTCGCCGGGCGTCGTCGGCTTGCCCTGGAAATCGATGACCGTCACATTGCCGCTTTCGTCGGTCTCGACGACCGGAGTGGCCTCCGGGCCGATCCCATACTGCTCGATCGCCGCCTCGGTGGCATCTTCGAGATCGCCGGCCTCCTCCAGAAGCTGCT
>Ga0164243_10006279_pt1 | contig 18033 bp, 18 predicted proteins | sample OricompcompostOP_FD_108781 | JGI IMG/M metagenome (GOLD analysis project Ga0164243, IMG submission 108781) | Organic Plus compost microbial communities from Emeryville, California, USA - Original compost - Organic plus compost (OP) | ecosystem: Engineered > Solid waste > Mixed feedstock >... | reverse complement strand
GTACCGGACCGGCCCCCGGAGAGAGGCAGCAGGCGGGCCGCACCGTACGGCGCTCCCGTCTGCGCCGGCTCCTCGCCCGCCCGGAGGTCGGGGTGTTCCTCGCCGCCCTCGCCGTGCTGGTCTTCTTCCTCGTCACGGCGCCCGCCGTGCGCGACGGCAGCTCCATGGCGAACATCCTGTACCAGTCGTCGACCATCGGGATCATGGCGCTGCCCGTGGCCCTGCTGATGATCGGCGGCGAGTTCGACCTCTCGGCCGGCGTCGCCGTGATCACCTCCGCCCTCACCGCGAGCATGGTCAGCTACCAGCTGACGATGAACGTCTGGGTCGGCGTGATCGTCGCCCTCGTCGTCTCCCTCGGCGTCGGTCTGTTCAACGGCTGGATGCTGGTCAAGACCGGACTGCCGAGCTTCCTCGTCACCCTGGGCACCTTCCTGATCCTCCAGGGCGTCAACCTCGCCGTGACCAAGCTGGTCACCGGGAACGTCGCCACGGACGACATCAGCGACATGGACGGCTTCGACCAGGCCAAGGCGCTGTTCGCGTCGTCCTTCGAGGTCGGCGGCGTCAACGTGAAGATCACCGTCATCTGGTGGCTGGTCTTCGCGGCCCTCGCCACCTGGGTGCTGCTGCGCACCAAGTACGGCAACTGGATCTTCGCCGTCGGCGGCAACAAGGACAGCGCGCGGGCCGTCGGCGTCCCCGTGACCTTCACCAAGATCTCGCTGTTCATGCTGGTCGGGTTCGGCGCCTGGTTCGTCGGCATGCACCAGCTGTTCTCGTTCAACACCGTGCAGTCCGGCGAGGGCGTCGGCCAGGAGCTCATCTACATCGCGGCGGCGGTCATCGGCGGCTGTCTGCTCACCGGCGGAGCCGGCTCGGCCATCGGCCCCGTCTTCGGCGCCTTCATGTTCGGCATGGTCCAGCAGGGCATCGTCTACGCCGGCTGGAACCCCGACTGGTTCAAGGCGTTCCTCGGCGTGATGCTCCTCGGCGCCGTCCTCATCAACCAGTGGGTCCAGCGCACGGCGACCAGGAGGTGACCGACATGACCACCGAAGGAAACGGCACCCAGGGTGCCGACGTGAAGGACCAGGCCCCCGAGGACCGGACCCCCGAGGACCGGACCCCCGACGGGGGAGCCCCGCTCGTCGAACTGCGCGGCGCGGGCAAGTCCTACGGCAACATCCGCGCCCTGCACGGCGTCGACCTGAAGGTCTTCCCCAGCCAGGTCACCTGCGTCCTGGGCGACAACGGCGCCGGCAAGTCCACCCTCATCAAGATCATCTCGGGGCTGCACCAGCACACCGAGGGCGAGTTTCTCGTCGATGGCACCCCCGTGCGCTTCTCCACCCCGCGTGAGGCCCTCGACAAGGGCATCGCCACCGTCTACCAGGACCTCGCCGTCGTCCCGCTGATGCCGGTCTGGCGCAACTTCTTCCTCGGCTCCGAGATGACCAAGGGGCCGTGGCCGCTGCGCCGCCTCGACATCCAGCGGATGAAGAAGACCGCCGACGAGGAACTGCGCAACATGGGCATCGTCCTTGACGACCTGGAGCAGCCCATCGGAACGCTCTCCGGCGGCCAGCGCCAGTGCGTGGCCATCGCCCGAGCCGTCTACTTCGGCGCCCGCGTCCTCATCCTGGACGAGCCCACCGCCGCCCTCGGCGTCAAGCAGTCCGGCGTCGTCCTGAAGTACATCGCCGCCGCCCGCGACCGCGGCCTCGGCGTCATCTTCATCACCCACAACCCGCACCACGCCTACATGGTCGGCGACCACTTCAGCGTCCTGCGCCTGGGCACCATGGAGCTCAGCGCCTCCCGCGACGAGGTCAGCCTCGAAGAGCTCACCAACCACATGGCCGGCGGCACCGAACTCGCCGCGCTCAAGCACGAGCTGTCGCAGGTCCGCGGCGTCGACGTCGAGGAGCTCCCGGAAGCCGACGCCCTCACCGCACCCGTGGCCTCCTCGGAAGGGAAGTCCTGACATGCCCGCACCGCTGGACCGTATCCGGGTGGGCTCGGCCCCCGACTCCTGGGGCGTCTGGTTCCCCGACGACCCGGCCCAGGTGCCCTGGGACCGCTTCCTCGACGAGGTCGCCGAGGCCGGCTACGACTGGATCGAGCTGGGCCCGTACGGCTATCTGCCCACCGACCCGGCCCGGCTGACCGACGAGATCACCCGCCGCGGCCTCAAGGTCTCCGCCGGCACCATCTTCACCGGCCTGCACCGGGGCCCCGGCGTCTGGGACTCCACCTGGGAGCACGTCAGCGAGGTCGCCTCGCTCACCCAGGCCATGGGCGCCAAGCACCTCGTCGTCATCCCGTCCTTCTGGCGCGACGACAAGACCGCCGAGATCCTGGAGCCCTCCGAACTCACCGCCGAGCAGTGGGGGCACCTCACCCAGGGCATGGAACGGCTCGGCCGCGAGGTGCGCGAGCGGTTCGGGCTGGACATCGTCGTCCACCCGCACGCCGACACCCACATCGACACCGAGGCCCACGTCGAGCGCTTCCTCGACTCGACCGACTCCGACCTGGTCAACCTCTGCCTGGACACCGGGCACTACGCCTACTGCGGCGGCGACAGCGTCAAGCTGATCGAGACCTACGGCGAGCGCATCGGCTATCTGCACCTCAAGCAGGTCGACCCGGACATCCTCGCGGACGTCATGAAGAACGAGATCCCGTTCGGACCCGCCGTGGCCCGCGGCGTCATGTGCGAGCCCCCGGCCGGCGTGCCGGAGCTCGGCCCGGTCCTGGAGGCCGCGCAGAAGCTGGACGTCGACCTGTTCGCGATCGTCGAGCAGGACATGTACCCCTGCGAGCCGGACAAGCCCCTGCCCATCGCGGTCCGCACCCGCAGGTTCCTCAGGTCCTGCGGCGCCTGACGCCCCCGAGAGGACGCCGAACACCATGCCCCACCTTCCGGACGACCTGGGCGTCGCCGTCATCGGCACCGGCAGGATGGGCGCCGACCATGTGCGCCGCGTCCAGGAGACCGTCAGCGGGGCGCGCGTGACCGCCGTCGTGGACGTCGACCGGGGACGCGCCGAGGCCGTCGCGTCCCGGGCCGGCGGCTGCGCCGTGCACACCGACCCGGCCGCCGCGGTGGCCTCACCCGACGTCGACGCGGTGATCGTCGCCTCACCCGGCCCCGCCCACGAGGCGGCGCTCATGGCGGCGTTCGAGCACGGCCTGCCGGTCCTGTGCGAGAAGCCGCTCACCCCGGACCCGGCCGCCGCGCTCCGGATCGTCGAGGCCGAGTGCGCGCTCGGCCGGCGCCGGGTCCAGGTCGGCTTCATGCGGCGCTACGACAGCGAGTACCAGGAGCTGAAGGCCCTGCTGGACACCGGCCGGCTGGGCCGCCCGCTGCTGCTGCACCACCGGCACCGCAACGTGGCGAGCCCGCCCGGCTGGACGTCCGAGATGCTCGTCGAGGACTCCGTGGCGCACGAGATGGACGTGACCCGCTGGCTCCTCGGCCACGAGATCACGTCCGTCACCGTGCTCACCCCGGCCCCGTCCGGCGACGCGCCTGTCGGCCTGCGCGACCCCCAGTTCGTCGTCTTCGAGACGGACGGCGGAGCGGTCGCCGACGTCGAGATCTTCGTCAACTGCGGCTTCGGCTACCAGGTCCAGGCCGAGGCCGTCTGCGAACGCGGCACGGCCCGCGTCGGCGACGCCCACGCGCTGGTCACCCAGACCGCCGGCCACTGGGGCGGCACCATCGCCCAGGACTACCTGGAACGCTTCGCCGACGCCTACGACCGCGAGGTCCAGGCCTGGGTCGACGCCACCCGCCGCGACGAGGTCACCGGCCCGAGCGCCTGGGACGGCTACGCCGTGGCCGCGGTCTCGGCGGCGGGTGTACGGGCTCTGACGGAGGGCGGCCGAGTGGCGGTGGAACTGGCGGAACGGCCGGCGCTGTACGGCTAGTGCTGTGACTGGGAAGGTTCGCCGTAAAGCTCGCGGCGTCCGGTGCGGTGCATCGCAAGGCGGAGCATGACCCGCGTACTGGATGTACTCGGGTCATGCGACAACGCGGCGAGGTGCCGTGCCGGGCGCCGCGAGCCGGTGAACTTTTCCGGTCACAGCACTAGCCGATGGTCGTCCGCGGACGGAGTGGCAGGCCCGCCGCGCGGTAGCAGGCGTCGACCAGGGTCATCGTCTCCACGGCGTCGTCCGCGTCCAGCGGCAGCGGGGCTCCCTGCCTCACGTGCCCTGCGAGCGCTTCCAGCTGGTAGGTGTACGACGAGCGGGTGCCGAGGTGTTCCGTGCGCTCGCCGGCCGGGGTGCGGACCACGACCCGGTCGTCCTGGTGCGGCAGCACGAAGTTCGGGGCGAACGCCTCGCCCCGGGAACCGACGAGCCGGCAGCTCATCTCCAGCGTGCCGTACGCCATGTGGCAGCGGGCCGAGGCGCGTGCCCCGCCGGGGAACTCCAACTCCGCGTCCAGCCATTCGTCGACGCCGGGCGCCCCGGCGCGCTCGCCGGCCCGTGCCGACAGCAGGCGGGGCGCGCCGCCCGCCCAGGGGGCGAGCGTCCGCGTCGCGTGCAGGCCGTAGCAGCCGAGGTCCATCAGGGCGCCGCCGGCGAGCGGCAGCGACCAGCGTGGGTCGGTGTCGTCCGGGGCGGGGATCGCGACCAGGGTCTCCACCCGCCGCAGCTCGCCGAGTTCGCCGGAGGCGAGCAGTTCGTGCAGGCGCCGGGTCACCGGGTGGAACAGGTAGTGGAACGCCTCCATGAAGACCGTGCCGGAGGCCGCCGCGGCCCGGCGCACCTCGGCCGCCTCCTCGGCGTTGCTCGCCGACGGCTTCTCCGTCAGGACGTGCTTGCCGGCCGCGAGCGCGGCCAGGTTCCACGGGCCGTGCAGCCCGTTGGCGAGCGGGTTGTAGACGACCTCGACGTCCGGGTCGGCCAGCAGATCGGCGTACGAGCCGGCCACCCGCTCGACGCCGTGGGCGGCGGCGAACGCCTCGGCGCGGGACCGGTCGCGGGCGGCCACCGCCACGAGGCGGTGGCCGCCCGCGCGGGCCGGACCCACGAGGGCGCGCTCGGTGATGCGGGCCGCGCCGAGCACACCGATGCGCAGCGGTCCGGGTCCGGGTCCGGTCACGCCTGCCGCACCTCCTCGATCGTCACCGGGCGGTGCTCGCGCAGCGACAGCGTGCACGCGTCCGCGATCCAGCCCGCCTCCAGGGCGTCCTCGACCGTACAGGGGGACGGCCGCGAGCCGGCCACGACCTCGGTGAACGCGGTGAGTTCGGCGCGGTAGGCGTCGGTGAAGCGGTCCATGAAGAAGTCGTGCGGGGTGCCGGCGGGGAACGTCACACCGGGCTCAACCGAGCGCAGCGGCAGCTTGTCCTCCAGGCCGACCGCGATGGAGTCCTTGAAGCCGTGGATCTCCATGCGGACGTCGTAACCGCGCGCGTTGTGGCGTGAGTTGGAGACCACGGCGATGGTGCCGTCGTCCAGGGTGAGGATCGCGCCGGTGGTGTCGGCGTCGCCCGCGTCCGCGATGTAGTCGGCGCCCTTGTTGCCGCCGACCGCGTACACCTCCCCGACCTCGCGGCCGGTCACCCAGCGGATGATGTCGAAGTCGTGCACGGAGCAGTCGCGGAAGATGCCGCCGGAGGCGGCGATGTACGCGGCCGGCGGCGGCGCCGGGTCCAGCGTGGTCGAGCGCACGGTGTGCAGCGCGCCCAGCTCACCGCTCCGCACGGCGTCCCGGGCGGCGGCGAACCCCGCGTCGAAGCGCCGGTTGTACCCGATCTGGATGGGCACGTCCTTGTCCTGGACGGCCTTGAGGACCTGGACGCCCTCGCTCATGGTGCGGGCGACGGGCTTCTCGCAGAAGACGGGGATGCCCGCCTCCACGCCGGCCAGGATCAGCGCGGGGTGGGCGTCGGTCGCGGCGGCGACGACGATGCCGTCCACACCGGCCGACAGCAAGGCCTGCGGCGAGTCCACGACCTCGGCGCCGAACCGTTCCGCGGCGGCCTTGGCGGCGTCCGCGAACGGGTCGGTGACGACGAGGGAGTCCACCACGTCGAGGCCGGCGAGGGTCTCGGCGTGGAAGGCGCCGATGCGGCCGAGGCCGAGGATTCCGATACGCATGCTTCAACTTCCTTGTCGAGCAGGGGAGTACGAGGGAGGGAAGGTGCCGCTAGTCGAGGCCGCCGAGGACGTTCTGGTCCCAGTCGATCACCGAACCGGTGACCACCCCGGACCGCTCGGACAGCAGGAACACCACGAAGTCGGCGATCTCGTCGGGCTGTCCGAGCTTGCCCATCGGCAGCTTCGCCGCGGCACGCTCCCGCCAGTCGTCGGACGCGGCGTGGAACGTTTTCTGGGTGACGTCCTCGCCCTCGGTCGCCGTCCAGCCGATGTTCAGGCCGTTGATCCGCACGCGGTCCCAGCGGTGCGCGTGCGCGGCGTTGCGGGTGAGGCCCACCAGACCGGCCTTGGCGGCGACGTACGGCGCCAGGAACGGCTGCCCGCCGTGCGCGGAGGACGTGATGATGTTGACGATCGTGCCGGGCTCGCCGCGCGTCACCATGTCGGCCACGGCGGCCTGCATGGCGAAGAACGGCGCCTTCAGGTTGATCGCGATGTGCTGGTCGAACAGCTCGGGCGTGGTGTCCAGGAGCGTGCCCCGGGACGTCAGCCCCGCCGAGTTGACCAGGCAGTCGATCCGCCCGTACGCGGCCACGACCTCGGCGACCGAGGAGCTCGCCCGCTCGGCGTCCGCGAGGTCGGCCCGGACGAACATCGCCTTGCCCCCGGCGGCCGTCAGCTCGGCCACCAGAGCCTCGCCGGGCTCCGCGCGGCGCCCGGTGACGGCCACGACCGCCCCCTCGCGCACGGCGGCCCGGGCGACGGCGGCACCGACGCCCTGACTGCCGCCGTTGACGAGGACGACCTTGTCGTCGAGAAGTCCCATGAGTCTTCCGGGTCCTTTCCGTCAGCTCTCGCGCCGCTCGGCGCCGGCCCGCAGCTCCTCGCGCAGCGCCTCGGGCGTCCACCCCTCGGCGAGCGCCCGCCGCACGGTGTCCGCCTGGGACGGCGGGGCCAGCCCGTCGACCGGCGGGTCGGCGTCCAGGTTCGTCGGGAACGGGTAGCCCTCGGCGCTCGCGGCGATCACGTTCTCCGCCCAGTCCGCGCCGGCGCCGCCGTCGACCCGGTCCCGCAGCACCGGGTAGACGGCGTTCACCACGGCTTCCCGGTCCACCGTCTCCATGGCCCGCCCGAACGCGGACGACACCTGAAGGAGGTTGGCGGCGCGCCGGATGTCCGCCGAGCGGTTGGTGCCGGCGGCGTGGAACAGCGCCGGGTTGAAGAAGACCGCGTCGCCCTTGGCGAGCGGGAGCTGCACGTGGTGCGCCTCGAAGTACTCGCGGAACGCGGGCAGCCGCCAGGCGAGATACCCCGGCTCGTAGCGCTGCGAGTGGGGCAGGTACATCGTCGGCCCGGACTCCACCGGCATGTCGCAGTGCGCGACGGCGCCCTGGAGGGTGAGCGCGGGGGACAGCCTGTGCACGTGCGCCGGATAGGCGGCCGCCGCCTCGTTCGACAGGAAGCCCAGGTGGTAGTCGCGGTGCACGGTCTGCGCGGCACCGCCCGGGTTGACCACGTTCACCTGCGAGGTGACCTGGTAGCCCGGCCCCAGCCAGGCCGTCGACACCAGGGCGAGCATGTCGTTCGCGTAGTAGTCGGCGAACGCGGCCGGGTCGTGCAGGGCGGCCTTCTCCAGGGCGTTCCACACCCGGTCGTTGGCGCCGGGCTTGGCGAAGTGGTCGCCTGCGGCCGTGCCCGCGGCGCGCTGCTCCGCGATCAGCGCGTCGAACACCGCGGTGAGCCGGTCGACGACCGCGGGGTCGGGAAAGGCGCCCTCCAGGACCACGATGCCGGGGCCGTCCGCGAGGGCGCGCACCAGCTCGGCCCGGACCTCCGACGGGGCGTCCGCCGCGCGCAGACGGTCGCTGTCGTACAGGAGGACACCCTGCTCCACGGCGCGGGCGTACGGGTAGTCGGCGCGGTCCGTGGTCCGTTCGACCAGCTCACGGAAGTCCGCGAGGTCGCAGTCGTGCTCGGACAGCCACACCGGGCGGTGCGTGGAAGTGAGAGACATCGTCGTCCTCTCGATGACAGGGGCGGCTCAGTGATGCCATTCTTGTCCTGACAATCCCCTCGAACAACCAGCAGGAAGCCATCAAAAACCCCTCAGGAGCCATCGCATGGGCCACCCCTTCCCGATCCGGGAGATCGCACGTCAGGCGGGTCTGAGCGAGGCCACCGTCGACCGGGTCCTCAACGGCCGCAAGGGGGTGCGCGAGAGCACCGCGCGTGAGGTCCACCAGGCCATCGCCGACCTCGACCGCCAGCGCACCCAGGTCCGCCTCCAGGGCCGCACCTTCATGGTCGACATCGTCGTGCAGGCCCCGCAGCGGTTCACCACGGCCGTCCGCGCGGCCCTGGAGGCCGAACTGCCGGCCCTGCACCCGGCCGTGGTGCGCTCCCGCTTCCACTTCCGCGAGACCGGGCCGGTCTCGGAACTGACCGGCACGCTCGACCGCATCGCGCGCCGCGGCTCGCAGGGCGTGATCCTCAAGGCCCCGGACGTCCCCGAGGTCACCGCCGCCGTCGCCCGGCTCGTGGACGCCGGCATCCCGGTCGTCACCCTGGTGACGGACCTGCCCGCCACGGCCCGCCTCGCCTACGTCGGCACCGACAACCGCGCCGCGGGCGCCACCGCCGCCTACCTCATGGGCCAGTGGCTGGGGGACCGGCCCGGCAATGTGCTGACCAGCCTCAGCAGCGGATTCTTCCGCAACGAGGAGGAGCGCGAGATGGGCTTCCGCAGCGCCATGCGGACCCTGCACCCCGAGCGCACCCTCGTGGAGATCGCCGAGGGCCAGGGACTGGACGCCACCCAGTACGACCTGGTGCGGGCCGCGCTGGAACGCGACCCGGACATCCGCGCCGTCTACTCCATCGGCGGCGGCAACATCGCCACCCTGCGCGCCTTCGAGGACCTCGGACGCCCGTGCGCGGTGTTCGTCGCCCACGACCTCGACGGGGACAACACCCGGCTGCTGCGCGAACACCGCCTGTCCGTCGTGCTCCACCACGACCTGCGGCACGACCTGCGCGAGGCGTGCCACGTCGTGATGCGGGCGCACGGCGCGCTCCCGCCGGCCGGTCCGACGGTGCCGTCGGCGATCCAGGTGGTGACCCCGTACAACATGCCGGCGCCCATCGGGTGACGGCCCGGGGGCCGGTCCGGGCGTGTACGCCGCCCGGGCCGGCCCCGGCTCCCTACCGTCGTGCGCATGTGGAAATCGATCCCGGACGGCGGGCCGGACCGGCTGGTGGCCCTCGCCGACGGCGTGTTCGCCATCGCCCTCACCCTGCTCGTCCTGGACTTCTCCGTCCCCCAGAACCTCGACTCGGCCGACTACGACGACGCCCTGCGAGACCTCCTGCCGAACTTCGGGGCGTACGCGCTGAGCGTGCTGGTGCTCGGCGCGTTCTGGCGGGAGCACCGGCGGATCTTCGGCTACGTCCGGCAGGTCGACGGGCAGCTGATCACGCTGTCCATCCTGGGCCTGGGCGTCGCGGCCCTGCTGCCCTTCCCCACCAAGCTCATCTCCGAGTACGGCAGGGAGCCCGAGTCGGTCGCCGCGTACGCGGCGACGGTCGCCGCGCTCGGCGCCGCCGACCTCGCGGTGGTCCTCCTGCTGGCCCGGCGCCCCTGGCTGCGCGGCCCGGCGGGACCACCGGAGGGCTTCCGGCTCTTCGCCGTCGACCTCGCGGTCACGGTGGTGGTGTTCGCCGCCAGCGTGCCCCTCGCCCTGGCGTACGGCCAGGGCGCCATGTGGCTCTGGCTGGTCATGGCCCCGTTCAAGGTGGCCATCGGCCGGCGCGCGCAGCGGGCACGCTGACGCGGCAGCGGGTGATCTGGCGGAGGCAGCGGATGCGCTGACGGGGGCAGCCCGTGCGGTGACGGGGCAGCGGGTGCGGTGACGGGCGCGGCGGGTGCGCTGACGCGGGCAGTGGATGCGGTGACGGGGGCCCTCAGCCCTCCGCCGCCACGTCCACCCACGTGCCGTCGGCCGCCGAACGCACCATCGCGTCCAGGACGGCCGCGGCGCGCACCGCGTCCTCCAGGGTCGCCCCGTACGCGGTGTCCTCGGCGATCGACCGCAGGAACCGGTACGCCTCGACGACCTTCAGGTCGTCGTAGCCCATCGCGTTCGCCGCGCCCGGCTGGAACGCGCCGAACTCCCCGTCGCCGGGGCCCACATGGACCGTGGCGACCGGCTGGTCCTGGTAGGCGGTGCCGCGGCTGACCCGCAGCTCGCCCATCCGGCGGAAGTCCCAGGACACCGCGCCACGGGTGCCGTGCACCTCGAAGCCGTAGTTGTTCTGCTCGCCCACCGAGACCCGGCACGCCTCCAGCACACCGCGCGCCCCGGAGGCGAACCGCAGCAGGCAGGAGACATAGTCCTCGTTCTCGACGGGGCCGAGCTCACCGGTCGCGAGGGTGTGCCCGGCGGTGGCGCCGGTCGGCCGGGCCCGCTCGGGGACGAAGATCGCGGTGTCGGCGGTCAGCGAGGCGATGTCGCCGAGCAGGAAGCGCGCGAGGTCCACGCCGTGCGAGGCGAGGTCGCCCAGCACGCCGCTGCCCCCGCGCTCACGCTCGTAACGCCACGTCAGCGCCCCCTGCGGATGGGCGGCGTAGTCGCTGAACAGACGGATGCGCACATGGGTGACGGTGCCGATGTCACCGGACGCGACGAGGTCGCGGGCGGTCTCGACGGCGGGCGCGTTGCGGTAGTTGAAGCCGACGGCGGAGCGCACTCCGGCGCGGGCGGCCGCGTCGGCCACCGCCCGGGCGTCGTCCGCGGTCAGCCCGACCGGCTTCTCGATCCACAGGTGCTTGCCGGCCTCGGCCATCGCCACACCGATCTCCCGGTGCAGGAAGTTCGGCGCGGTGACGCTGACGGCCCGGACACGCGGGTCGGCGGCCACCTCGCGCCAGTCCCGGGTCGCCGAGGCGAACCCGAAGCGAGCGGCGGCCTCCTCCGCGCGGCCGGGCACCTCCTCGGCGACGGTCACCAGCTCCGGGCGCAGCGGCAGGTCCGGGTAGTGGTGCGCGAGGCGGGCGTACGCCTGCGTGTGCACGCGCCCCATCCAGCCGAATCCGACGACGGCGACGCCGAGCGTGTCCACCATTGCAGCCCCTCATTGGACCGGTCCATATGCTGTCCGGGCCACCTTGGGTCGCCGCCGTGACCGGTGTCAACCCCCCTCCCGCACGGCACCCGGCTTTGACAAGCGCACCGGACGCATGGAACGGTCCATGTCCATGAGACAGCCGACCATCCGTGACGTGGCCGACCGCGCCGGCGTCTCGAAGTCGCTGGTCTCGCTGGTGCTGCGGGGCTCCGAACAGGTGCGCCCCGAGAAGCGCGAGGCCGTCCTGCGCGCCGTGCGCGAGCTGGGCTACCGGCCCAACGCCGCCGCGCGCAGCCTCAGCGAACAGCGCACCCGCACGGTCGGCGTCCTGCTGAACGACCTGCGCAACCCCTGGTTCGTCGACCTCCTCGACGGCCTGAACTCCCTGCTGCACGACAACGGCCTGCACATGCTCCTTGCCGACGCCCGCCTCAACCGCCGTACCGGCCAGGACCCCGCGGGCCCCCTGCTGGACCTGCGCGTGGACGGGCTGGTCGTGGTCGGCACCCTGCCCGACCCGACGGCGCTCGCCGAGGCGGCCGAGCGTCTGCCGGTGGTGGTCGCGGGAGCGCGCGAACCCGCCCCCGCGGGCGTGGACGTGGTCGCCAACGACGACGAGCGCGGCGCCCGGCTCGTCACCGAGCACCTCATCGGCCTCGGCCACCGGCGCATCGCGCACATCGCGGGCTACGGGGCGGTCGGCGAACTGCGCCGGCGCAGCTTCGAGGCGGTGATGCGCGAGCACGGCCTGGCGGACGGGGCGGTCGTCGAGAGCGGCGACATGACCGAGGAGGGCGGCTACCGGGCGACGGTCCGGCTGCTGAGCGGCGCCCGGCGGCCGACGGCCGTGTTCGCGGTCAACGACATCTGCGCCATCGGCGCCCTGTCGGCGGCCGAGGAGTCGGGGCTGCGGGTGCCGCACGACCTGTCGGTGGTCGGCTACGACAACACCAGCATCGCGAGGCTGCGCCACGTGTGGCTGACCACCGTGGACAACGCCGGCTACGAGGTCGGCCGGCGTGCCGCCCGGTGCCTGCTGGACCGGTTCGCCGGCACCGGGGGAGCGGGCGGGGTCCGGCTCGCCGCGCCCGCGCTGGAGATCCGGGGCACGACGGGCCGCCCGCTCACAGATTGATCGCGTACGCCTTGCGCAGCGTCTCGTGCACGGTCCACGTCGTACGGTCGCCCTCGCGCAGCACGGCCATGTCGCCAGGCCCCACCTTCAGCGTCGGGCCGCCCTCGACCTCGATGGTCGCCGAACCGCTGACCACGACGAACAGTTCGTCGGCCTCGGTGTCGGTGACCACGCCCGGTGTGATCTGCCAGATGCCCCGCACCTGACGTCCGTCGGCGGACTCCCACACCACCTTGCCGGTCACCTCGGGTGTCCCGGACACGATCTGCTCCGGGGCGAGGGGCTCGGGTTCGAGCTCGGCGTCGGGGATGTGGAGAGCGAAGCTGTGCGTCATGCGGTCGACCCTAGCCGGGGGCAGGGGCCGTCCGGCCTGGACACAGTGTGGCGTGACGAAGGGGCCGGCCGGACACTCCGTCGGGCCGAGGCGCAGGTGGAAGGGCATCTGACGCGCTGCGGAGGGCGCGTCCCGTCATATGAACTGCTCTGTCATATGTACGGATGGTCCGAAGTGGGTTGTACGACGTTCTCGCGTATTGTTGCGTCATATGCCCGCTGTGACGCGTGGCTGCTTCCGGGATGCCGGGGGCTGGTGAGGTATGGGTGAAGGGGGGAGCGGGACGTGGTGGCACTTCTCGCGCTGGTGGCGGTCGTCGCCTTCATGGCGACGGCGGGCCTGCCGTGGTGGGTGGTCGCGCTGGTGACCGTGTTGATGGCGGGGTTCGTCGGGGGCATGTCCTGGAGTCCCGGACGGGGGCAGTACGGCAGAGCCCGCCGGGGCCCGGCGAGCCGGCCCGCGCACTCCGTGGCCGACCGGGAGGCGGCCGCACCCGTGGACGAGACGCCCGTCGGGGCCGCGCCGCCCATGAGGTAGGGTTGACCTGCATGATCACACGGTTCGCCGGGTGACGGGCACCGGGACGTGGCGCAGCTTGGTAGCGCACTTGACTGGGGGTCAAGGGGTCGCAGGTTCAAATCCTGTCGTCCCGACCGGAGTCTTCTCCGTAGTCGCAGAAGAGGGTCTCGGCTCACCTGGGTGAGCCGAGACCCTTTTGCTCACGCACGGGCCTTCTGAGTACGGGCCTTGAGTACGTGCTCGTGAGTACGTGCTCTCGTCGCGCATGAGTATGCGCGACGATGACCGGATGGTGTGCGGGGACCAGGATGGCGGTCATGACCACACCCGACCCGAATTCCGCCGCCGCCCCCACAGGGGCGGCGACCGACCCGTTCGCGCCGTCCACGCGAGCGGTGCGCGTGTTCGCCGGCATCGGCCTGCTGCTGCTCGCCTTCGCCTACGGGGCGTTCCTCGTCATCGTCCTCGATCAGGCATACAGCGGCGCCGGGACAAGCGGACCCCTCGTGAGCGCGGCCCGGTGGTCGATGGGCCTGTCCGCGATCGCGGGCTTCATGGCGCTCTGCCTGCCCGACGCCTCGGTGAGCCCCGCGGCGCGACGCGGAGCCGTCGCGACGCAGTACGTACTGGCGTTCGCCGGTCCCGTGCTGGCCGCCGTCGATGTCACCTAGCCAGTGCTCTGACCGGGAAGGTCCACCGGAGTGGCGAGTCCGGCGGCGTGCGTGGTGTCAGCCCTCGTCCACCCGCAGTTCCGCCCACCGGCAGGTCCCGCCGGGCTGCACCCGGACCCCGCAGCGCTCGGACAGGGTGCTGACGATCTCCAGGCCCCGGCCGTGTTCGTCCGGGTCGACGGCGGAGGGCTGGGCGGCGGGGCCGGTGTCGGTCACCTCGACGCGGACCGCCGCGCACGTCTCGCCCCGGTCGCGGGAGACCCGCAGGGTCGCGGGCGGCAGGGCGTGCACGATGGCGTTCGTGACCAGCTCGGAGACCACCAGCAGGACGTCCGCGGCGGCGTCCGCCGTCAGGTTCCAGTCCGCCAGCACTCCGCGCACCCGGCGGCGTACGCCGCCCGCGGCCTCCGGCGCGTGCGGCAGGCTGAACAGGTGCTCGACTTCCCCCTGAGGCGCGGCACGCAGCTGCGCAGTGATCATCGGTCCTCCTCCTGGGGGAGCCCCGCCGTGAAAGGCCGGGCCCGGACGAGAAACGGTAGGAAGCCAGACCAACCAGGTCAACGAACCCGGGTCGGCATTACCGAACGAGAGTCCCCAAAGGGGTAAATCGGACTAGGCTCGTGCCATGGCCGGCCCCGTCCAGTCCATCGAGCGGGCCGCGGCGATCCTCCGACTGCTCGCCGGCGGCTCCCGGCGGCTCGGCCTCGGCGAGGTCGCCTCCTCCCTCGGCCTCGCCAAGGGCACCGCCCACGGCATCCTGCGCACCCTCCAGCACGTCGACTTCGTCGAACAGGACCCGGCGACCGGCAAGTACCAGCTCGGGGCGGCCCTGCTGCACCTCGGCACCAGCTACCTCGACGTCAACGAACTGCGGTCCCGGTCGATCAACTGGGCCGACGCCCTCGCCGCCCGCAGCGGTGAGGCCGTCCGGCTCGGCACCCCGCTGGAGGGCAGGGTCCTCGTCATCCACCATGTCTTCCGGCCCGACGACACCCTCCAGACCCTGGACGTGGGCGCCCTGCTCCCGCTGCACGCCTCCTCCCTCGGCAAGGTCCTGCTGGCCTTCGGCGCGGCCCCCGCCGAGCCGATCCTCGAGGACATCCCGGAGGCGTACACCCGGCACACCCTGGTCCACTTCGCCGACCTGCACCGCGCGCTCGCCGAGATACGGGACCTGGGGTGGGGCGCCGAGGTGCAGGAGATGAGCATGGGCGAGGCCGGTATCGCCGCCCCCATCCGGGGTCAGGGAGGGCTCGTCGTGGGAGCGATCGGCGTGTCCGGCGCCGTCGAGCGGATCTGCGACACGAAAGGCCGGCCCCAGCCGGCGCTGATCACCGTGCTGCGCGAGGCGGCACGCGCGATCTCCAGAGACCTCGGCGCGGCCCGCTGGTAGGCCGGCAGCCCACGACACACCGGAAGGAGGGCCGATCATGGCGGAGCGGTATGTGATGTCCATCGACCAGGGCACCACCTCCACCCGGTGCATCCTGTTCGACCACGGAGGACGGCTGGTGTCGGTCGCCCAGCGCGAGCACCAGCAGTACTTCCCGCAGCCCGGCTGGGTCGAGCACGACGCCGTCGAGATCTGGCGCAACCTCCAGCGCGTCGTCCCCGAGGCCCTGGCCAACGCCCAGGTGGCACCGGACCAGATCTCCGCCATCGGCATCGCCAACCAGCGCGAGACGACGGTCCTGTGGGACCCGCGCACCGGCGTCCCGCTGGGCCGGGCGATCGTCTGGCAGGACACCCGCACCGCCCCGTACGTCGAGGAGCTGCGCCGGGACCCGGGCGACGGCTTCTTCCTCGACCACTGCCTGCTGCCCCCGTCGACCTACTTCTCCGCGCCCCGCATCCGCTGGCTGTTCGACCATGTCGACGGACTGGAACGGCGCGCCCGGGACGGCGAGGTGCTGTTCGGCACCATCGAGAGCTGGCTGATCTGGAACCTCACCGGCGGCCCGCACGGCGGACTGCACATCACCGACGCCACCAACGCCAGCCGCACCATGCTCATGGACATCCGGACGCTCACCTGGGACCCGGCGCTCATGGACTTCTTCGGGGTGCCGTCCGGCATGCTCCCCGAGATCCGCTCCTCCGCCGAGCGCTACGGCGAGGCCCGCGCCGTGCTGCCCGGCGTCCCCATCACGGCCGCCCTCGGCGACCAGCAGGCGGCCCTGTTCGGCCAGACCTGCTTCGCGCCGGGCGAGGCGAAGTGCACGTACGGGACCGGCAGCTTCCTGGTCATGAACACCGGCACCGACCTCGTACGCTCCGAGCACGGGCTGCTCACCACCGTCGCGTACAAGATCGGCGAGCAGCCCACCGTGTACGCGCTGGAGGGCCCGATCGCCGTCACCGGCTCCCTGGTGCAGTGGTTCCGCGACCGGCTCGGCCTGATCCACAGCGCACCCGAGATCGAGACGCTCGCCCGCACGGTCGAGGACAACGGCGGCTGCTACATCGTGCCCGCATTCTCCGGGCTGTTCGCCCCGCGCGGGCGCAGCGACGCCCGGGGCGTCATCGTCGGCCTCACCTCGTACATCACCAAGGGGCACCTCGCCCGGGCCGTCCTGGAGGCCACCGGCTGGCAGACCCGCGAGGTCGTCGACGCGATGAACGCCGACTCCGACCTCGCCCTGAAACAGCTCAAGGTCGACGGCGGCATGACCTCCGACCACCTGCTCATGCAGATCCTCGCCGACGTCCTCGACGTCCCCGTCGTACGGCCCCTGGTCGCCGAGACGGTGTCGCTGGGCGCCGCCTACGCGGCCGGACTCGCCGCCGGATACTGGCCGGACCTGGCGGTGCTGCGCCGCAACTGGCACAGGGCCGCGCAGTGGCTGCCCGACATGGACGCCGAGCGGCGGGAGTGGGAGTACGAGTCCTGGCAGCGTGCCGTCGAACGGTCGCTCGGCTGGGTCCGCGCCCCCCGGCACCCGTGAGCCCCAGGGGCGCGGACCCCGTTGTCAGCGGCTGACCAGCAGGCCCCGGCCGCGCAGCACGCGGCGCTCCAGCGGGCTGAAGATCAGCAGGTCGATGGCGATGCCGACGAGCAGGATCAGGAAGATCGCCAGGAACACCTGGGACATGCTGCTGTTGTTGCGGCCGTTCTCCAGGAGCTGGCCGAGGCCCACACCCAGGTCGGGGGAGGAGGCGATGATCTCCGCGGCCATCAGGGACCGCCACGAGAACGCCCAGCCCTGCTTCAGGCCGGCGAGGTAACCCGGCAGGGCCGCCGGCATCACCACGTGCCGCGCCTCGCGCAGCCCGGTGGCGCCCAGGGTGCGGCCCGCCCGCAGGAACAGCGGCGGGATCTGGTCGATGCCGGCGACGAGCCCGTTGGCGATCGAGGGCACCGCGCCCAGCAGGATCACGGCGTACATCATCGAGTTGTCCAGGCCCAGCCACAGCACGGCGGGCGGCACCCACGCCACGGACGGCAGCGACTGGAGCCCGGAGAGGATCGGGCCGATCGCCGCGCGCACGAACCGCACCCGGGCGACCAGCAGGCCGAGCGGCGTGCCGATCGCGAGCGCCAGCAGGAAGCCGAGCAGACCGCGCGAGACCGATGTCCAGATGTAGTCGAGCAGGGTGCCCTTGAGCCAGGCGTCGCGCACCTCGCCCCACACCTCGGACGGCGAGGGCAGCTTGTAGGCGGGGACGACCTCCGCCCAGACGAGCACCTGCCACACCGCCAGCACCAGCGCCACCGCGGTGACCGGCGGCAGCACCTTGCGGACCAGGGTCTCGCGCAGCGGGGTACGGCGGACCTGCACCGAGTCCAGGGCGTCGAGCCCGGCCTCCAGCCCGGCCAGGTCCTCGGTGCCGCTCTTGCGGGTGTCGACCTGGGTGTCGACTCCGTTGTCAGTGCCGGCCATGGCGGCGAATCTCCCCACGCAGTTCTTCGGTGATCTCGGCAGACAGTTCGGCCACCTCGGTGTCCTCCAGGCGGCGGGGCTGCGGGATGCCGACGGTCCACTCCCGGGCGACGCGGCCCGGGCGGGAGGACAGCAGCACGACCCGCTGGGCGAGCTTCACGGCCTCGCGGACGTTGTGCGTCACGAACAGGACGGACACGCCGGTCTCCCGCCAGATGCGGGTGAGTTCGTCGTGGAGCACGTCCCGGG
>Ga0164243_10006277_pt1 | contig 18035 bp, 2 predicted proteins | sample OricompcompostOP_FD_108781 | JGI IMG/M metagenome (GOLD analysis project Ga0164243, IMG submission 108781) | Organic Plus compost microbial communities from Emeryville, California, USA - Original compost - Organic plus compost (OP) | ecosystem: Engineered > Solid waste > Mixed feedstock >... | reverse complement strand
CGCCGTGGAAGTCGGCGTCCGGGGTGAAGGTGATCACCCCCTCGACCAGCGTCACCGTGCCATGCAGCGCATTGGCGACCCCGGTCACCGTCAGGAAATCGCCGTCGGCATCCGTATCGTTGGCTGCCAGCGTCGCCGCGTCGAGGGTGAGCGCCACGTCCTCGTCCGTGCTCGCGCTGTCGTCCACCGCCACCGGCGCATCGTTGACCGGGACCACCGTCACGGTCACCATCCCGGTGTCGAACGCGAACCCGTCGCTCACCGTGTAGGCGAACGAAGCCTCGCCGTGGAAGTCGGCGTCCGGGGTGAAGGTGATCACCCCCTCGACCAGCGTCACCGTGCCATGCAACGCATTGGCGACCCCGGTCACCGTCAGGACGTCGCCGTCGGCATCCGTATCGTTGGCTGCAAGCGTCGCCGCATTGAGGGTGAGCGCTACGTCTTCCTCCGTCGTCGCCACGTCATCATTCGCGACCGGCGGAGTGTTCTCGCTTTCGCTCAGTCGCTGACCGAAGTCAGCCACTGCAGCCAAGCCGCTGGTCATTGTAACGCTCGACTGAATGCCTGTCGTCGCCGACCAGCCATCCGGCAGGGAAACATAAATCGAGTAAGTCCCGGGGCCGAGATCGGCGAAGCTGTAATGCCCGTCGGCGCCCGTCACGACGTAGGTGTCGGTCTCCGACTCGAACACGCCGTCGCCGTCGTCAAGCCACACCGTGCGGCCTGCAAGGCCACCCTCGGGCCCGGCGTCCTGCGTTCCACTCCCGTCTGCATCGTCAAACACCGTCCCCGAAATTGCCCCCAAATGGAAATTCCCGAAGTCGACGTTCGACAGATGATCGCCCGCACCGACCGTCAAGCTATGGCCATTCGCAAGCGAAGGAATGCCAGGCGTTTCGTCAACCGGGCCGTCGCCGGGTTCGTCCTCGCCGGGCGCGCCGAGCCCCGCAATCGCTTCGGCCAGGCGGAGAACATTGACTCGGGAATAGGCGACGCCGCTGTTCGCTACGCTGTCGTTCTCGTCATCACCGTCGATAATGATATCGCTGGTATTGCGCACGAGCGCTGCAAACTCGGTGGGCGAGAGCGTACGGCCGAGCGTTTCACGCGCCAGATCCTGGGCCAGCGCCGCCACACCGGACATATACGCTGCGGCCTGACTGGTGCCCTGCATCGTTGTGGTGCCGCCCGCCGCGTCTGCACCGGTGAGCCGCGCACCCGGCGCGAAAACGTCCAGCAGCTCGTCATCACGTTGTGAGAAGCTGGCGATGTGATCGGAGCCGGTGGTGTAGTCGGCCGCACCACTCGAGAACCACCATGGGCCGCCGTAGTCCCCGCTCCATACCGCACCGACGGCCAACACATTCGGGTCAGCAGCGGGATAGGCCACGCCAGGCTCGCTGTCGAACGTATAATAATTGTTGCCGGCAGCGGCGATCACGAGGACGTTCATCGACGCCAGGACCGCCAGCTCGTCGCTAAGGCCATACCGCCCCACGGCCGTCTGCCAGTTGCCGCCGTCGCCGAGCGACATATTGACCACGCCAATATTGTATTCCGCCGCGTGACCGATGACCCATTGCAGCGCCTGTTCGACATACAGGAAATAACCCGCCCCGCTGTCGGAGAATACTTTCAGCGCAACGATGTCGGCGCCCGGCGCGACCCCGCCATACTGCTCATCTTCGCCCGCGATGATGCTCGACACGTTGGAGCCGTGTCCGGCGTGATCCGACGCATTCCCGTCATGGTCAGCGAAATCGTACTGGAAGGCGATCCGATCGCTCACGCCGTCGCCGTCACTGTCCGGGCCGAAGAACGCGTGATCGAGATCGATACCGGTATCGATGACCGCCACCGCCATGCCCGAGCCATCGATTCCGGCAAACCGCGAGTCGGCGTAGTAATCATCCAGCCCCGTCAGAGTGCTGGCCCACGCGCTGTCGGAAAGCCCGGAGGGCTGAATGCCACCGCTTGCTTCCACATCGGGCAGTTCGAGTTCAGCTGTCGATGCCGAAGTGGTGGTCGCTTCAGGCGGGTCGCCAGGAGAGGTCTGCCGCCATCCCGGCTGCAGGACTTCCAGCACGGTATAGTTGCCGGGCGTTACGTCGACGAAGCTGTAACTGCCGTCATCGCCGGTGACAGTCCAGCGCTCGCCCGCATCGAGTAGCCCATCATTGTCAGCGTCGAGGAAGATCGTCCAGCGGGCGAGGCCCGGCTCGTCCTCATCCCATTGGCCGTCGCCATCAACGTCTTCGAATTTCGAACCGCTCACAGTCGCGAGTTCGATATTCGCAAAGTCGCGCGCGCCGGCGACAGTACCGCTCGCGACAACCACCGTGTACTCGCCGCTTGCCGGCGTGCCCAACATCCAGTGCGCCTCAACCATTTCGCGCACGGTGTAATTCCCGGCCGCAAGGCCGGTGAAACGATAGACGCCGTCCGCATCAGTTACCGCAGAAACATCGCCATCATCAAACGACCCGCTGCCATTCTGATCGAGATAGACAGTCCAGCCCTCCAGCGCCGCTTCGCCGTCGCCCTGAATCCCATCGCCATTGACGTCATTGAAGGCGACACCGGCGATCTCACCCAACTGGAAGACACCAAATGTCACACCGTTCTCGGTCTCCCCGGGACCGACGGACACGCTGGCGAGCGCGCCCGTTCCCGTCGCCGACCAATCGGCCTGCACCTCAACACGCACATCGAAAGCGCCCGGCGTCAGACCTTCGAACGCGTAGCTGCCGTCCGCTCCTGTCGTGACAAAAATCTCGTCCCCGCCGCGTGTTCCGTCGCCGTCGGCGTCGAGGAACACCGTCCATCCCGACAGCCCGCTGTCGCCCGCGTCTCGCACGCCATTGCCATCGAAGTCCTGATACACGAGACCGGCAATCGTCCCGGTCTGCGCGCCCGCAACGGTGGTGACCGCGTCCGGCGTTGCCGGAGCGTCTTCCACGTTGCCTGCGTTATCGATTGCCACGGAATAAAACGCGTAAGTGTGGCCCGCTTCGCCGACAAAGATAGCCGTCGTGTCGGCCACGTTCTCCAGCCAGGCGTCATAGTCGCCGCCGTTGTCGGAAACATAGATCGTATATCCAGCGATCGCGGAGCCGCTTTCATCATCAAGGCCGGACCACGATACAACGAAGCTGGTCTCCTCGCTTGCCGCAGGAGCCTCCAGCATGCTCGTCGGGTCAATCGCGTCAAGCGTATTGGTCCAAATCGGCGTGTCGATCGGAGCTTCGGTGTCGAATACGATCCGCGCCTGTGAATCGACGATCGTGCCGGTCTGCACGCTCGACTTGGCCTTGATCGAATAGGAGACGTAACCTTGGCCGCGGCCGGTTCCGTCTTCCGGCGGCAGCAGGCCAACGAGGCCGTCCTGCGGCGTGCCACCGGTTTCCGGATCGATTGTAGTTAGCGTCCAGGTGACGACGCCGGTTCTCACATCGACAACCGCGGTCACATCCACGAAGAAACCGCGGCTCTCGGTGAGATCAACGCGGCCGCTGAAGAACGCCTGATTGTCCGGAATGTCGACGTATTGATCGCCGAATCCAACGTCTCCGACACGGAACGTGCGGAAATCGAGGTCGGAATCGAGCTGCTGAGTGATGGTGACTTTCTGTGCCGGCGACCCCGCCTCCGGCATGTTTTCAAACTCGATCGTATAGGTCAGCGCATCATCCGCCGATACCCAGCGCTCGTCTCCGAAACCGGTCGGGCCGAGAATGTCGTTTGGATCGTGCGGCGCGCCATCGGTATAAGGACTTGAGCCGGCTCCGGTCGAGCCTGAGTCCGGCCCCTTGGGATTGGGCGGCGGATCCTTGTCGTCACAGTCATCCCCGCTTGGGGGTTCTCCGAAAATATCTTCAGCGCTTTCAACGGAAATTGGCTGATCGTCACTGGGCGTCGCGATCGATATCTGCGCCTCATCCAAAGCATCTTGCAAAACGCCGCTGATCCGCTCCGCCATGAGCGTGGGATTGAAGGCATGCGCGCTGGACCACATAGCGCCGTCAAAAGAACTCGACTGAATTGAACGCTGGGTAATGCCGACGTCGACCTGGGTCGATTGAGTCCAAAACACCGTCGGACGACCCGACGTGCTGCCAATACTTGGCGCGCTATTGATGACGCCCGAGCCGATTTCCGTCGGCAGACTCCACGCCGTGCCGTTCCAGAAAGCGACCTCGACATGATCAATCTGAGCATCGTCATGATTGACCCAGGCGGCGACGAGCTCACCATTCACCAACGCCAGAGCCGGGGAATCATCAGCGCCATCGACAGGGGCGATCGCCTGCGCTTCGCTCCATACGCCACCCTGCAAGGTCGAATAGTTGACTTCGAACGTCTGCAGCGCATCGAAATAGAGCTGCAGGAAATCCTCCGACACTGCTCCGGCTTCGACGGTTGGAATCTGTGACACATCCGCATGCGACCAAACCACCACGGCATTGCCGTTTTGATCGAACGCGATGACCGGTTTGTCGTTGGCGCCCGCGCTGCCGGTGACCTCGACTGGTGCGCCCCAGGTTGTTCCATCGAATTCGGACACGAGAACGACAGTATCCGCATCGCGCCCGCTGTCCGGCGCAAGCGCCTCGGTCCACGCAGCGAAAATGTGCCCATTCGGGGCAACCGCCAAAGATGCGGAGCTATCGGCGACAAGATTGCTCGCCGTATTCGACTGCAGGGCTTGAGCGCCGTCGCTGTCATAGACATTTCCAGTGCCGCCCATGGGGACGTCCACCAGTTCAACCGTCACGCCTTCCGGTATATCGAAAATGCCAGTTTCGGTCGGCGACAGCAGTCCCTCTTCTCCAGGAATGATATTGCCGCTGTCCCAGGTGAATTTGATCTGCTGGATAAGTCCTGGCGCTTCCGGTCCCTCCTCGCCTCCTTCGCCTCCCTCTTCACCCTCTCCTCCGTGCCCCTGATTGCCAAGGTGGCCGAAGTTGATCTTGAGTGTCGCCGAAATCGTGAGTTGGCCGTTGAGCTTCTCGAATTTTGAATCCGCCGCCGGCAGCAACGTGCCGCTGCTATTCAGCGTGGCGGAAATTGTGCCATTGCTTCCGCCCACAAACGGAACGGTATCCTGAACCTTCAAGATGCCCTTGCTGGTAACCTGGAATTCGCCCTTCAGCTTCTTTTCGCTCGGGTTCACATTGTTCTCGACCGGCGGCGGCTCCTCTTCGCCGTTCTCCCATTCCAGTTCGCCCTCGAGAGCCAACTTGAAACCAAGCGCGGTATCGACTTCGAGAAGCTTGCCAGCGCGCAGGGCCTTGAGAAGTCCGGCTAGAGCCGGCGACACTTCGGCAACGACAAATTCAGCCGGAACCGTGACTTCGGGAGAAATCTCGCCCTTGCCGCTCAGGACAGCTTTTTCAAACTCCCATTCAGGGTCGTCACAATCTTCGTCCGACTTCCATTCGCCTTTGAACGTGCCCTGCAACCCTGCGCTTGTCTGAGCGGAGTAGCCGAATTCTTCAACCTTCGGGAACTTGGCCTCGAAGCTGATCGTACCGCTGATGCTCGCCTTCGAACCTTGAACGTTCTTGTTGGCGCCAACGGCGATCTCCGCTTCGACCTGCCCCAGGAACGGAATATTGACCTTTGGGACTTCAAACGTGAACTTGTATTCACCTGAATTCGGATTGGAGAGCGCCGGCTCAAGCGCCATCTGCGACAATAATTCGGGCAGCAGGGCCTGGATAAGCTGCTCGATTTCCGACTGGAAATTCAGATCGCCTGCGTTGACGTCGATTTGCTTGAAATAGAGATCGGTATCGTCCGCGATTGCCTCGTCCGTGCTGGTGTAGACGACCGAAACCCGGCCGTCGCTGCCGATCACAACCGACGCTCCTTCGTCCGCAACCGCATCATGCGTGAGCTGCACCGGCTGCGACCATTCCATGCCCTCAGCGCCGATGCGCCCGATTGCATAGTAAATGTCGGAGCTGTTGGCATCGGCAGAGCTAAGCGTCCAGGTAACGATGAGACCAGCCTGAGTACCGTCGATGAGCTTGTCGGAAGCGCCGACTTTGAAATCATGCCCGCCTTCGGTACCGGCAACCGGTGTCGCATCGACCCAGTCCGTCCCGTCGTACGAAGCGTGCCATAATTCTCCATTGCGCACCCAGAACATATGGGTGTTGCCGGACGTATCGGTGACAAGGATCGGATCTGAATCCTGCTGAAGCGGCGCGGTATCCGAGCTTTCCCAGCCACGGGCAAACAGCGTGACGCCCGCGATATCCGTGTCTCCGATGATTGCTGTCGGCGGCAAGGCATCGGCATTGCCATCGCGATCCAAATCGAATTCATATTTGTCGCTAAACGAGTAGATGTATTCTCCGGCCAGCACATACGGAATGTAAAAATTGCCGTTGGCGTCGGTAACCGCCGAACCGCCGAGCGTATAGCCGCCGTCTTCATTAGCTTTGTAGAGCGCGATCGCCACGTTTGCGAGTGCAGCGCCGGTATCGGCATCCAGAAGCTGGCCGCTGACACTTACATTGGGGATGTAGTGCTCCGCAATCGCCCGGGCAAACAACGTATTGATGTCGCGGATCGGTACGCCCGGATCAGACAGATCGGCCATCATCCGATTGATGGTCCGAACGTACTCGCCCCAGGTATTGCCGAGACGCGGCTGGATCTCGCTCCAATATGAATTCCATGCTTCATCGGTCAGTCCTTGCGGACGGATCGATGCCTCAAGATAGTCCCAGGTTTGAATGACGTCCGTGTTGTCGGCCGTGATCACGGTGGCATAAAGCGTAGAGTCGGTATGGCGCAGACCGATCGCGCGAATGGCCAACGACATGGATTCGGTTTGTCCAGGCCGCAGGGTCGACGGATCTCCGCTCATGCTGGCGCCGATGAGCTGCAGCGTCGAATATCCGAAGAAACCGGACGGGTCGTTGGGGTCGCCGTCAGTCTGTTTCAGGGTGTCGATCGAGGTGCCGACTTCCATGTTGGCGCCGGTCATGAAGATGATCGGGGCCAGGGCGTCGGCATCGCCGCTATTGAAATAGTCCACCCGGGCTGTCTGGCCGGCACGATAAATACGGATGTGCGCCGGTGTGACCGGAACCGCTTCGATCTCGCTTCCCTGACCTTCGGCGACAGTCAACGCATCCGCCAGCATCACGATGTCGCCATCGGAGTTTCCAGCCAGGACGTCGTAAAGTCCGAGGTCCACACCCAAGAAATCGAACGTGACATAGGCCGTCGTGCTGTCGACCACCAACACGTTGGTCGGCGCGAGCATGCTGTCGTCCGGCCCCACAAGCGCAAATTGTGTGTCGGTGAAGAACCTCGCACCTTCTATCTTAAGGGTGCTGGCGCCAGAGTTGCCGACCTGGTTCGCTGTCACCTGACGCAAGGAAAACGGGATTTCCGTGGCGGTTAACGTATAGGCCGGACTGCCGATCGCCGACGTCGTACGCACCATGATGTAATAGGTACCCGCCTGCGTGACCGGAATAAGAAGGTCCTGGTCGGTCTCGAATGCGCCCGCCGCGGCGAAATCATGCACGCCCGGGGTCGGTATCGCGCCGTAGCGTACGTAGATTTCGTTCGACGCCTCGTCCTCACCGTCCAGCGCAAGCTGGATAGTTTGCCCCTCCGCCACGTCGATGCGATAGAACGCCGCCCCACCCTCACCAAGCTGCCCAGTCACCGACGCACCGACCTCGAGCACGGGGACATCAACGTTGACCGTATCCAACGAGGCCTTGATGTTGTCGGCTTCGCTCGACTCCGGGATGTTGTTGAGAAGATCGGTACGGACGATAACGTGATAGTTGCCTGGCGCGAGCCCCGGCAGGGCATATGTCAGCGTATTGCTATAGCTGTCGCCGCCGATCAGCGGTCCGTGGTTTGTCACCTGACCGAAAAGGACGTCGTTGATATCCCACACATCGTCGGTCGACAGATAGACCGCGTCATTCCAGGTTCCGAATGCGGTGTTGGCCCCGGCATTCTCAACCGAATAGGTGATCGAAACGTTCGTGCCAGCGACGGCGTTTTCCGGGATGGTGATTTCTCCGATGGCGAGCTCGGCCGCCGGGATCAGCGTAACCACAGTGGCGGCGTCAGCTACGCGGGCATTGTTCTCCTCAGTGCTCTCGTTCTTGATGACGTTGCTGTCGTCCGTGACGACGATAATGTACCATTCCCCGCCGATACCAGGTGGAAGCTGGAAGTCGCCGCCAAGCGTGTAGGACTCGCCTGGCGCCAGCGGATTGGCTGTCGCGTCCTCGCGAAATAGCGAACCAAGATAATAGTCGTTCGCACGGTCGAGCTGCGGATCGGTCGACAGATAGACGGCATCGTACCAGAACCCGCCGCCGTTGCGGTCAATCGCCTCCTTGTTCCCGGCGTTGGTCACCGTCCACTCCACGTGAACGAGTTCACCGCTGAGACCATCCGTTGGGCCGACGACGCTTGTGACCTCCAAATCCGCGCGGTGGGGATTGGCGGTAACCTGGATCGGACCACTGGCGTGCGCGTTATTGGGCTCTCCCGCACCCTCGCGAACGCTGTCGTAGCCGTCGGTAAAGACAAGTATGTAATATTGACCGGACGCGAGGTCGGCAGGGAATTCCAGATCGCGTTGAGCGGTGTAAGAGGCGCCCGCGCCAAGCGCGTTGGTCCGGCGCGCATCTGTCAGCAGGATATCGTCGAAACTGAACTCGGCATCGGTCGACAGGTAGACCTTGTCATACCAAAACTGCGTTATGGTCGAAACCTGCCCCTGGTTCTGCACGGTCCAGGAAATCGTTGCGCCGTCACCGGTGTCGATGGTGGCCGGCGCCTCGATATCGGTCACGACGAGGTCCGGCTTCTGCTCCGTAACGTGAACCGGAACGTCGGCAGACACGTTATTGGTATAGGTGGATTCGTACTGCTCGCCGGTTTTCGCGTTTGTGACGACGAAAATGCTGTAGTCGCCGGAAGTCAATTCAAACGGCAGGACAACCAGCCCGCTGCCACTATAGGATTCGCCCGGCAGCAATGTGCCTTCATGATTGAACGAACCCAGCAGGTTGACCGCACTGCCCGGACCGCGCAGGAAAACCATATCGGTCCAATTGAAGCCGCTCTCGCCGATACCGGCATTGCGCACCGTCCAATCGATGCGGGTCGGCACGCCCGTCGTCAGATCGGCGGGGGCTTGGACGCCGTCAATCACCAGATCCGCCGGAAATGACACCAGAGCCATCGGCCCGCCGGCGCTCGTGTTGTTATCGTAATCGAGTTCGAAAACCTCGCTATTCTTGTTGGCCCGCACCAGCAAGTAATACGGACCACTCACCCCCTCGGGCAGCGTAGCGGTGATTTCGCTCTGGTAGGATTCGCCGACGTTCAACTGGCCGAAGTGCCGCTGTTCGCCCAGCGAAATATCATCGTCGCTCAACACGGTGTCGAGCGACAGGTAAAACCCGTCATACCAGGCGCTGTTCGGCGTGATCGTCGAACCGAAGTTGACGACTTCATAGGTGAACGTGATCGGATCGCCGCCTACGCCGCTTGTCGGCGCTGACAAAACTGTGGCTTCAAGGTCGGGCGGCGGGGTCAGCGTGATGTCGGTGACATCCGAGCCGCTGTTATTCTGATCGACGGATGCCTCGAATACATCATTGAAAACGTCCGAAACAACGAAAAAGTGGAACGTGCCGGCAACGCCGATTGGAAGGTCGACGCTCGCGGACCCGGTATAGCTTTCGTCGGCTTCCAGCCGGCCCGAGTGGATGACGTCTTTGAGCAGCCGGTCACTCGCATCGAGGAGATCATCTGCCGACATATAGATGCGGTCGGTCCATGTCGTTTCAGCGGTTTGCCCATTGCCGAGATTGGCCACGATCCAACTGATGTCCATCGGCTGGCCGGAGAATGCGCTCAGCGGCGAAATGACCTCAGTAACCTGCAGATCGGGCGGCGGAGTCAGATGCACCAGGACGGCATCGCTGCCGGTCCGGCCAACGTGCTGTCCGGGCTCGGCGACGGCGCTGAAGGCGTCGCTCTCGACAATGAAATAGTAAACGCCGTTGAAGCCTTGCGGGATCGTGACCGCAGCCGTGTTCGAATAGCTATCGCCCGGGTTGAGCGCAAACGGATTCACGGCCGACCCGATCAGCAGATCGGCCTCGTCGAGTATTTCGTCGGTTGAGATGTAGACGCGGTCGGTCCATTGCACGCCGGGCGGCGTCGCGCTGGTGCTTGTATTCGTGATGATCCAGCTCACCTCGGTCTGCTGGGTCGAGTACACCTCCTCCGGTCCTGTCACCGAGGTGACCGCCAGCGGCGAGACGTCCGTGTACACGAGGATCGCATCGGCCGAGACGCCGCGATTGTTGCCCTCCCCTTCCTGCTCGTCGTTCTGGTCGGCGGAGTCCGTGTCGATGAAAATATAGTAACTGCCGGTTGACGTGGGCAGCGTTATCGTAGCCGTGAATGTGACCGACTGGCCGGTGGCAAGAAAGGTGACGTTGTTGTGTAGGACGTTGGCGAGCATCTGCAAGTCGCTGCCTTGCGGATCGGTCGCGATCGATATCCGGTCCGTCCACACGCTTGTGCCGGCCGGGCCCTCGTTCTTGATCGTCCAGGAAACCTGAACCGCCTCGCCAACCGCGCCGTCCGACGGCACCGTGATATCGGCAACCGTAAGGTCGGGGAAAGGCTTGCGGACGTGGATTGGATTGCTGACGCTGTCATTATTGGTCTTGTCGGCCTCGAGCACCGGTCCCACCGCTCTGACAAGAACCTTGTAATCGCCGGTGCCATACTCGGGGACGTTCTGAAGCAGCACGTTTTGGGTCTGCGTTACCGATTCCCCGGCTCCGATCGTCAACGTCTGCTGAAATGAGGTGAGTGGCAGATCGGAAAAGTCAAAGACATCATCAGCCGACAGGTACAGGAACCAGGTGATTGTGCCCTCCGACGGCGCGTCGCCTGTGTTCGTCGTCGTCCACTGGACCGGAATCGAATGGGCGAAGAACGCCGTGTCCGGAACCACCACGGAGTTGATCTCGAGATCCGGCTGTTCCAGCTGAACGGCCGCTGCAAATGGCTCGGTGAGACCATTGCCCGCTGCATCGCTGATGCCTGACCCGATCTGCAGGACGTATTGTCCGGCGACGTTCTGCTCAGCGAACCGGACAACAAGTTGCTGCAGATCCGGGCTCAGCAGGACACTGAATATCTTGCTGCTCAGGTCTTCGCCGTTCGGCCCGGTAAAGGCCAGGATATCGTCGATGCCGACGGATGCAGGATCGATCAGCTCGCTGAAAGTGAACGTGATCTCACTCAACGGCGCATTTACGACCACGTCCGGCGAATAGCCCGTCACTTCCGGCGGCGTTACATCGATGCCGATCGTGCCGCTGAACGCCGCATTGCCGAGACCCGTGTAGTCGCTGAGCGCGTCCTGGGCCAGCGTGTAGTGATACGTTGCATCGGGATCGGGCAGGTCGACGAAGAAAACGATCGTGCTGCCATCGCTGAAGTACCAGTCGACCGCCGCGCCGCCGTTGTCGACGATCAGGTCGCTGACATCGAAGGTCCGCAGGTCGATGCCTTCAGAGAACGTCAGTGCGACCTGGGCCCGGGTATCGAATTCGTCAGGTGGCGTAACCACGGCGTTGACTACCGCAGGCCGTTCGTTCGTGTGCTCCGCCGCGCCACCCACGGTTAGAACGTAACCGCCCGCCGCGTTGTTCTGCGCAATGACCCGGACCTCGTATTCGCCGCCCGCTCCAACAGGAACGTCGTAGAAAATATGCCCATTACGGCCGTCTGCTGCGCCGTCGGCGTCGCTCGCGACAAGATTGCCGTTGGCGTCATAAAGTTCCAGCCGCACGTCGAGCTCGTTGCGCGGCTGGTTAGGCCCTCCTCCCGGCGTCAGAGTCTGGATATCGAGCAAGCCGCCACCAACGGCTTCCACGCTGTAACGGTCGACATGGTCGCCGATATCGAAATTGACGACCTGCCCGCGTTCCTCCGGCGTCATGCCATACAGGGCGTCGCGCGACGGATCGAGATTGGCGAGGAACTGGGCTTCCGCGATGGCGTCGGCCTGATTGTCCGCCAACAGCGAGAAGTGCATCACGATCTGGGTTTCGCCCGGCGCCAGCGTGAGATCATAGGTGTACTGCGGGCTCGGGAACCCGGACAAAACATAAGAAGCCGACGATGGGTTGAACCCTGGACCGCCGAGAACCGACAGCACGGCTTGAAAGCCGCCGTCGCCGTCGTCCAGCACATACCAAATATCGTTTGCATCGAGCACGTCGTCACCGCTCGACGTTGCAATCACCTGCGTACCCGCGCGGAAGCCGCCATATAGAGACAGCGTATAGTCCTGCGTCTCCGAACTCGTGTTGGTGACAATTTCCAGGAACCGGGCGAAGTTCTGCTCAGTTGGCACATATACCTTGCGGGTAATTTCGATACCCGGATTGATCGTGGAATTCGACGGACCGGAAATAATCTCGCGTCCGTTCGCTTCAGTTTGCTTGATGTCGTCCTGACCAAAGAAATTTTGCAGGTACGCATCGAAACCCGAGCTGATGCTCACGCCGCCATCGCGTTCCACAATCCACTCGTTGCCGGCGCCGCCGTAGAGCGTATATTCGCTCACGTATTGCGCCAGTTCCACCGGGTCGCCTGGATAGTCGGATGTCCCGCCCGCGTCACGGCCGTCGCCGCCGAGCCCGCCGGCCACAGTATGATCGATCGGCTGCGGGCTGCCATCTGCAGGTTCGACCTCGATCGCCGCGCCGCGCGTGACGAGCACTGTATAGGGCTGTTGCACCCCCGATGTGGACCAGATGTCGATCCTGAACGTCTGTTCGGTTTCGCTGTAGGCGTTCTGGATGACTTGCGCGAACGCGCTTACCTGATCGTAAGTGCCAAAGGTGATAAGTTCGCCGGTTGGCGAATAAAGTGCGATATATGGACCATCGAGCGACTTGTCGAGGTCATCCACGGCGACGCTGAAATACTCGCCGGCGCCGACCGTAAACGTGTAAGAATCGCCATCGATGCCATCGTCAATAACGCCTATGGCTCCAAGCCGCTCTGAATTTCCGTCGAGCGCAATTGCACTGCCGTCCAGATTGATCGGGTCCGACCCTTCCGCCTCGATCTGTGCATTGAGCGCAACGCTCAGTCCGTAATCGCCTTCGCCTTCAAGGCTCGTCACCAGGATAGTGAAGTCGCCGCCGGAGCCGGCATCGAAGTTCTGCAGAAAGATGTCTTCTCCCGGCACACCGGCGATCATCACAGCAACGACCGCACCGGTGCCATCGACGATTTCAATCCGCCCACGCACACCGTCCTGAACCGTAAGTCCAACGCTGAGCTTCTGACCCGGGTCGAGCGAGATCCCGTAGGCGTCGACGTCATCGGTGCCGGCGAAATTGTCGCTGAATGTGTTTGACGCAATCATCGAGCCGAGCCGAGGACGCGGCTCAAGCACAGTCCGTGCATTGATTGACGCCGTATAGGCACCGACCGAATTGCCATCGATGCCGCGGATTGCGCCAGCTGCGATCTCAAAACTGTAAATACCGCCCGGAAAATCCGGACGATCAAGCGTGAATTCCAGCGTATCGCCATCCACGATGGCGTAGTCGGTCAGAGCGCCCCCGTCGAGCGTGATGCCGTTGAGATCAATGCTCGTAAGGTCGATTCCGCTCGTGAAGTCGACCCGGATGCTCTTCGGGAAATCGTGGAGTATCGCGCCGTCGCCTGGCGTGCTTGACGCGACTGCAAACGTCGGCGGTTCGACCGTCGAACCGTTCACGTGCAGGACGAAATCGCCTTCTTGCAGGCCTTCCGACGATGCCACCGAGATGGTGTAGCGTCCCGCTTCCGTCGCATCAAACGTAAGACCCGCATTGTGCGTGACCTGGGCGTCTTCGTAGTTGTCGGTGAGATACGAGCCGTCCGGGCCCGAGAGTATCAGATACGGGTTGAACGTGCTGGGCGGCTGGCCCGGCCCGTCGCCCGGCGTTTCGGTTGTCAGCACCAGGTGATCGCCGGCATTGAGCATGACGGAAAACTGGTCGGCACCAAACTGATCGGTGAATACATGGCTGCCGCCGATCACGCTACCGGTGACGGGCATGGGCTCGTCGGGGTTACCCGTGACGACACCGAACGATACGTTCTTTGTCACCACGAGCGAATAGGTGCAGTCGAAATCAGATGTCACACGGACGTAATACGTGCCGGTCGCGGGCGCGACGAAACCGGCGATCAGTTCGTCCACGCTCGCAATGCCTTCGACACCGACGGCGATCTGGACGCCGTCGCTGTTGTAAAGCGCAATATGCCCGGGCGGCGTCGATCCTTCCGGCTGGAAGGAAGGTGGCGTGGCGTTGATAACGGCAATGTCGGCACGTTCGCCTGCAGCTAACGTGAAAGAATAAAAATCGATATCTTCGGCATCGGAATGGCCGAGCGCCGCGAGACGCTGGGAGCCGTCACCAAACGTCAGCGCCGTTTCGTCGAGCGAAGCCGCGTCGCTGATTTGATCTTCGTCAGAAGGAAGAACCGTGCCGGTGCTGTCCGTACCGGTATCCTCGGTGCTTGCCGCAGCCGGTGAAGCGCCACGGCTGGCTCCAAAGGGGCTGCCTTCCAACTCGGTGCCCGGTTCCTCTTCCAGCATCGCATTGACGGCCGTACGCAGAGTATAATTTCCCGCTCCGCTGACGCCGGTAACACGAATGGTGAAAGAGCCCCCACCGCCACTCTGGACGTTTTGCAGATAGACCGGCGCACCCATGGTAGATGCATCTGCCGTGGCAATGATGTCGCCGCCGGAATTGAGGATTTCGAGCCGACCGATCGCATCGGGCGCCGAGAGCTGAACGCTTAAGCTCTGGCCGGGATCAATCGACAGCAAATAAGAATCGATGTCCCCGCTCTCATGGAACGAAGCCTGCTGGTCAAGGCCGTAAATCATGGATCCGGCCGGCAGCACCGGCAGCAGGTCTGGCAGCGGCGCTTGAATGGCATCGCCAACGAAATGGGCGACGAAATCGTCGCCCCCGGTCCCATCGCCATCGCCATCGAGCGGATTGCCCGCAAGGTCGGACGGTCCATAAGAGTACAGCCGGAACTCCAGATTGCCATCCGGAAGGCCGTCATATCCCAGGCTCAGGGTAAACGACTCCGGGTCGTAACTCACGCTGGACGCATACACGTACTCGTCTGTGGACTGCTTCCAGACGTTACCCATGTAGGGCGACAGATAATCCTGGGTGATCGCTTCGCTGAATGTAACGTCGATCGTCACTGGCGTGCCAGCCGCGACGACACCGCCCTCGCCAATCGAGACCGACAGAACTTTTGGCGGCGTCGTGTCAGGCCCCTCATCGGTGGACTGCACGGGAGGAGCATCCGGCGCCGACAGGTCGGAGACATCGCCGACGGTAATCACGTTTTGAGGATTGACGACGGAATCCAAATAGGCGGCGTCGGTCTGGCTCGTGACGTCAATCTGGGGATCGCTTGATGTTGTATCCGTCGGTTGCTGAATATTTTCGTAGAGCGCAGGCAGCGTGCTCAGCGCAGTCGAAGCCTGCGGATTGAGATCGGCTGACAGCAGGACGCGCTGTTCAAGCGCCTCGAACAACAATTCCCGCGCCGTCGCGCTGCGCCCTGCTTTCGCCTTGTGCTTTCGCCGCGTTCGAAACCAGCGCGTGCCGAGGCCGCGCCACGATCCGCTATGCCTATTCCTGGTCAGGAGCGATGCGAAGAAAGGATGCGCGCGAAACGAACTGCACGGCGGACGATCATCCAACATTGGACACCCATCAATCGATGGGGGTTCCCGCCGCCGCAAGCAGAAGCCCCCGCTTTCAGGCACCGAAGGCCTGCAATTGCGCAACCACCCGGGTACGCAGCCGCAGGCGTAACAAACCAAAGAGTTGCAATCGGAAAATCGAGGGCCGAAGAACAGGCACTCTTAATCTGGACAGCAACTACTTAAGCGATAGACATGGCCAGAAGGCCAAAACTTAATGAACTATTAATATCGTACGTTACCTTGAGGTACTGTCATATTCAAGAGGGAATAAAACCCGCATTGCACGAATGCTGTTCCAAACATGGTAGATGACCAGCAGAAGCCCACTGTTTTTTTGAAGCGATTTCATAGCGACATGCGAATGTCATGAAATGCGGATCGCGTTCGGGCTGGCACGCAGGGCATAGAATGCGCCTAAGAACCGATCGTCCGCCCTCAACAGGGTGACGGACGAATTCGGATTGTCCGCAAATACGATTTTATCGTCACCATCAAATTTATCGTCAGCATCAAACCGGCAAATCATCGAGCGCCGGCGCAAGTCGTCACATTTCGACGGCAACGACCCTCGACAATTGAATACGAAAATCGAACGTAAAGAAGTGGTCGGCTGATGGTGGGCGCTATAGGGATTGAACCTATGACCTCTCCCGTGTGAAGGGAACGCTCTCCCGCTGAGCTAAGCGCCCGGACCGGCTGCATTCATAAGGGCGGCACTTCGGCTGTCAAGCAATCAAGCCTTACGCTCCGCCAAGACCGGTCATCGCCTGATACATCCGCTGCGTCGCCTTGCGGGCGAGGAGATGATGGCCTGCGCGGTAATATTTTTGTTACGGTATGCCTTTCGGTCGATTTGGCCCGACCACTTTACCCGGCCCGGTGAAGGTTTTATGAGAATCGCTTGTTGCGGCGGGCAAAATTGGGATTGGGGGACTTCACATGAAGCTTGGGGTGTTGCTCCGCGCCGTGCTTGCCGGCGGCGTTCTTATTTCGGCTTCGGCAATGGCTTCGGCACAAGGTCTCGATTTTTCCAGCAATAACCCGCTTGCTTTTCTGTTCAGCCGGAACCCGGTACCGCGTCAGGTAGTGACGTTTCCGTCGAACTATTCGCCCGGCACCATCATCGTGAATACTTCCGAGCGTCGGCTCTATCTGGTGCAGCCGGGCGGGCGGGCGATCCGCTACGGCATCGGCGTGGGGCGCGACGGCTTTAGGTGGTCCGGCGTGACCGCCGTTTCCGCCAAAAAGGAATGGCCGGACTGGACCCCGCCCGCGCAAATGCTCCGGCGCCGGCCTGATCTGCCGCGTCATATGAAAGGCGGCCTGGACAATCCGCTTGGCGCCCGCGCCATGTATCTTGGGTCGTCGCTTTATCGCATTCACGGTTCGAACGAACCCGAGACAATCGGCACAGCCACGTCATCTGGATGTTTCCGCATGACCAACGATGACGTTGTCGACCTTTATGACCGCGTCAGAGTCGGGGCCAAGGTCGTTGTTCTCCGTTAAGAGTCACGTGCGATTGGAAGGTCGTGTGAACCGTCACGCGAATTTCCCAACCTAAATTGCTGGAATCGCGGGTCTTGCCAGCGCTCCGCGCCGGCGAAGTGTCTACCCGCTAGCGATCCCGCGACAGGCCTTTGGCGGCGAGTTCATCGAGGTATTCCTGCCATAACTTCGCGTAGTTGCGCCCAAGTTCTGACAGATAGGGCCAAGTGTAAATTCCGGTTGAATGCAGATCATCGAATTCGAGCCGAACCGCATAGTTGCCGACAGGCAGAACCTCCAGGATGGCGACCTCCCTTTTTCCGCCAACCGTCTTGCGCTCCTCGGGCGAATGGCCCTGCACTTCCGCGCTAGGACTCTTCACGCGTAGATATTCAGCCTTAAGGTCGAATTTCTGCCCATCGTCAAACGCGATCATCAGCTCTTTACGATCTTTGCTGAGCCGCAGTTCGGTCGGCCAGATATCGGCGGCACTCATCAACAAATTCCCCAAAAACGGGCAATCCAGGTGCAACAGGAGCGGGCTAGGCTCCCATTTGCAGACGTCCTCACCTATATTCAAACTAGTCGCACTCGGCTACAACTGCCGTAAGGGATAGAATGGGTATAAATATACCGAAGCCCACTGCGCCACTGATCGACCCGTTCGCCCGGGAGATTACTTATTTGCGGGTCTCCGTGACCGACCGCTGCGATT
>Ga0164243_10006275_pt1 | contig 18036 bp, 11 predicted proteins | sample OricompcompostOP_FD_108781 | JGI IMG/M metagenome (GOLD analysis project Ga0164243, IMG submission 108781) | Organic Plus compost microbial communities from Emeryville, California, USA - Original compost - Organic plus compost (OP) | ecosystem: Engineered > Solid waste > Mixed feedstock >... | reverse complement strand
GGGGCTGGTGCCGTCGCCCAGCGACCGAAGGAAGCCATCCTCCAGCAGCCAACATGGGCGCCGGTGGCGGTTCGCAAGGGTACGGGCACGTTGCCCGCTACGCTTCAGCCCCCAACCAATGTAGGCGGTATGCTGTTCGCAAGGTAACAAGCCGGCCGTGATGGACACCGGCACACCGAGACGGGCGGACAACTCGGACTGGCGCCATATGCCCCAGTCCAGCCAATGTACAGCCGCGCGAGTTGCCTCCATAAAGAGATTAGAACTGACGGCCTATCAGGACGGCTTGAACGATGGGCGTAATGATTTTCTGCCATTCATAGACTGCGGCATTCGTGACGTAGATCGTGTCTTCAGGGTGCATCATGAATTGCTGCGCCAGAAAGATCGATTCTGGGTTGCGCATGTTCAGGCTGAATACCTGTGCATGGGGCTGTTGAGAATCTGCAGGGCTGAGACGGAAGACAAACACGCCGGTAGGGTCGGCCTTTGATTCGTCTAGGCCACCCACTGCGCCAAGTGCTTCGAGCAGACTGGGGTTGGCGGAAGGTAGATCATGCAGTCCCGGGTCTTTGACCGATCCCATGGCTACAAAACGTTGTCGAGCGCGTTCAATGACAATCTCGGAGCGCGGGGGAACGGGCTGATTCTTGCCTTGCAGCAGATCCTCGTAGCTGTACGTATAGACTTGGCTACCAGTACGCACTATCACTTTTGCCAAATGAGGCTCAAGTATGGGGCCGCCGGCTTGATTGATGGCGTCCAGCAACGTGAGTGGGCCTTGCAACGCGGAAAACCGACCAGGTGCCTTGACAGCGCCAGCGACCAATACAGACCCGGATAGGGCGCCGACCAATTCCACATGGGCTTGTGGATCGATTGCCTTGCCCTTCAGTCGTTTCTCGATGGCCTGTTCCACTTTGCGTAGAGTCATGCCGGAGACTTTGAGGTCTCCGACGTAAGGCAATGAAATGCTGCCGCCTGCATCGACGCGCACGTTCGGGAACACTGTGCCGCCCGCGCTCAGCGGGGAAAATAGTGCGCCTTCCTGTGCGCTATCAGAAATCATCACTCCGATCACGTCGCCTGGAATCAGGTAGACATTCGATACTTTCAAGTTAGAAACATCAGACGTCAAGGTGGCTGTGGGCGGCCGCATGTAGGAAGCGATGGTCGATGCCGTCAGGTCAATTACGTCGTACCGCGGATCCGTATCTCCAGACTGCATTGAAATGCTCGACTGGTACGGGCCTGCGCCAGAGAGGATGCCGCATCCGCCCAGGAGGGTAGCCAAGGCGGCTGCGGTGGCAAGACGCGCGAGGCGCAATAACTGGCAGGGGCGGCGTGGTCCGGCCGGGAATCGCACGGTTATAGGAAAATTGGCTGCATTCATGGGCTGTTTTTTGCTCAATCGCGATGGTCTTCGATGGTGGCGATCACAAAGCGCGCTATCCCATAGAGCAACACCAGGAGGACGAATAGTGTCGCGAGATTGTAAAGGCGTTCAGGATAGATTGCCTCCTGGGCCAGATTGGGACTCACGATGGTGACGAGGCTGCGGATTTTCTTCGACGCTTCGATGCGGGCATTTTCCAACGCAGTCACCGCCAGCTTGTAGCTTTCTTCGGCAATGCCGGCATCAATGGTCAAGTTGTGGAACTGCGATGCGATCACGTTCAGTTGATCGCCGTCCGAAGCGGATATCAGTTGCTTCTTCTCGGCAATGAGCTGCTGCTCGAGGGCCCGTATCTTCGCCTGCTGTTGTCGGATCTGCGGACTTGTTGGTTGCAGTGTAGACAATAGCGATTTCAATTTGGCTTGTTCAGTGGTCAGGGCAGAATCCAGACCGGCAATGATCTCCGCCCGTGATTGCGCAGACGCCGTGGCATCTAGTACTTTGTGGTTATTCTGAAAAGCGATGAGGGCAGCTTTCTGGTTTTCATAATGACGTCGGGCATTCGCGAGCTCTGACTCAAAGAACTTCATCTGGTCCCGTGCAATCTTGTGCGAAATTTCGTTGACGAAACGTTCGCTTTCAGAAAGGATGCCGGCCAACATAAGTTTGGCAAGCTCGGGATTCGGTGCCTGAACTTCTACTTCCAGCAGGCCAGTTAAGTCGTCAAAATGTGTAGTGACGATACGATTGTAGAACTTGAGCAGCTCTTCCGCAGGCGCTGACTCGTCTACAAAATAAAGGGGGTCGGTAGCTTGCCTCGCATATGCGGGAACCCAGTCATATTTTTCCCGCAAGAAATTCATCATGTCGAGAGATTGTATGAATTCCTGCAGAAACAGGGTTTCCTCCCGGGAAGTCGGGTTGGTACCCCCCATAATCAGAGCGAGGCTTGGGATATTGGCCGCCTGTCCGTCTTGGGGTTGCCGTACAACAATCTTTGATTCGCTGACATAGCGATCAACCGCAAAAACTGCATAGTAAATGCTCGCGATGAGTACCGGGAGCACTACTATGTAAATAAAAAGCGGTATTCTCTTCAATTTATCGAAGTTAATCACGAAATGCCCCGGTAATTAGGCTTGGTAGGCCTTGATGCCTTCGATAACATCATCGAAGATATGCACTTTGCCGCTCTCGACAAGCAACACTAGATTGCAAAGACGTCGGATATCACCCATGGCGTGGCTCACCAGTATGATATTTGATTTCTCCATTTTCTGTTTGAACGCCTGAGCTGATTTTTTCTTGAATTGAGCATCCCCAACTGCCAGGACTTCGTCAATCAGATAATAGTCGAAATCAAAGGCCATGCTCAAGCTGAAAGCCAGCCGGGAGCGCATCCCCGAAGAATACGATCTCACGGGTTCGTCAAACCATTTGCCAATATCTGCGAAATCCTGAACGTACTGCACCTTCTCCCGCATCTCATCGTGTAGCGCACCGTAGACGCGGCAGACAAATTTCACGTTATCCCGTCCCGTCATGCTTCCCTGGAACCCACCGCTCAGACCTACTGGCCATGAAATACTCTTGTCAGTAACGATCTTGCCGCGGTCCGGCTTATCGACGCCGCCTAACAGTCGCATGAGTGTAGACTTTCCGGCACCATTTCTTCCTATGAGCCCAACATTCCGGTCAGGAGGGATTGAGAGATCGAGATTGCGAAATACGTAGCGTCGTCCGCGAGGAGTAAGGTACGATTTCGTGACGTTATGCAATTCGAACATGTGTGCGTATAGCCTCAAAGAGCCATTAATCTATACCGGCGTATTCTATATATTGCGCACGCTAGGAAGAGGGTGCTCAGTGTAACATTGAAGACATAGCCATATGATACGCCGTCAAATAGCCGATAGTTTTGAAAAGTGCTATAACGAATAAGGTCGATAAAGTGTAAATACGGGTTCCATAGGATATAATCAATGTAATCCCGTGGAACTCGATTGAGAGGAAAGATAACGCCCGATAACAGATAGAGTGGTAGAAATGTCAAGCGCAAGATGAATGCTGATTCTGGAATTGCTTCAGCAATGGCGGCATATATGATTCCAAGGGCAAACGAAAATACCATTCCTGTGAACAATACGCCCAGCCATTCCATCGGATTTTGAATTTCAGTATCACGGCCAAACCATGTCAGGCCTGCATAGATCAGCATGAAAACTGGAACTGCAATGCAAAACTCGACAATCATTCGGGCGAAAAACGCATCAGCCGGTTGTATTTGCTTATAGGAGAAGAGCGCTTTGTTTGCTTCGACGCTACCGAGCAGCTTGAGGGCGATGTTTTTGAATAGAAGAAACGGGGATAAGCCCACGAGCAGCCAGACGAGAAAGTCAGTGCTTCCTGTTGCTCGGCCGCGCAGGGTCAGGACGGTGCCGATCGCGATCATGTGCATCAACGGCTCGAAGATGACCCACACGGCTCCAAGGCGAACCTTCCCGAACCGGCCGCGCATTTCCCGCAAGATGAGTGCAAAAATAACGGAACGGGTTATTGTGAGGGGGGATCGCGATTTCTTCATCGGCTGGCTGCAAGTCGGAGGTGGCGAGAATTCTACCGCGCTTGGCTATTTGAAGATAGCAAAATTTAATCTAAAATGTGATAATAGGCTGACGCAGCAGGCTTTGTATGCTTTTTGTGTGCATTGATTTCAAAATTAAATTTCGTGTTGCTGTGTATGGAAATTTCGTTGGCCATAACGGAAAGAACTGAAGAATGTGGTGGACGCGTAAAAAGCTTCATATTCTTGTGGAATGGTAGCTGGAGCGTATTGCGGCGAGTTCGTCGTGTCGCTTTCTAATATATAGAGGCCTCTTTATGAGGCTCGCTTGATGAAAATTGCCTTAATATCCGACGTTTCTACTTATGATTGCCTGCGGCGCATCGTGACGGTAGTTCCGATTACCAGTTGGAATTACAAATGGAGGCTTTGGTATCAGCGCCCAGATCTTCTGTTCGTGGAATCCGCGTGGCGCGGTATCGCCGATGAATGGAAGTATAAGATTGCATCGTACCCTGATTATCCTCGTCGCCACAACGGCTCGCTTGCGAAGGTGGTCGCGTATGCAAAAAAAATCGGAATACCTACCGTGTTCTGGAACAAAGAGGATGGCGTCCATTTTGATCGATTCATAAATAGCGCTAAGCTATTTGATTATGTCTTTACTGTCGACGAAGAGAGTATTCCGAGATATCGGGCCATACTCGATGCGAGGGTGCCGGTGAACACAATGATGTTTCCGATTGAGCCTACGATTCATCGATTTGATGGGTTCAAGTTTAAGTATAGGATGGCAAATTTCGTTGGCAGTTATAGTAATCATATACACGCCAGGCGTCGACAGTGGCAAGATATGCTGTTCCGAGCGTGTAGTGCTTCGGGTTTGGGGGTGGTGGTTTTTGATAGAAATTCAAACCGACCGTCAAGCAATTATAGATATCCAACGATTCCAGGGCTCAATGTAAGGCCTTCTGTCGCGCACGCGGATACGGCGACAGTGTACAAAGAGTTTTTGGTGTCGTTGAATGTCAATACCATCGAGAATTCGCCGACAATGTTTTCGCGCAGGCTGGTTGAAATTCTTGCTTGCGGAGGAATAGCGGTGACGACGCCAAGTGTTGCAGTTGATAAGAATTTCAGTCAGTACTGTCATATTGTGCGCAATGCGGACGAAAGCGTCGAATTGTTCAATCGCCTTAAGAATGGCCCTTCCGCGGAGGATCTTGAGCGCGCTAGGTCGGGGGCGGAGTACGTTGCTAGGCACCATACTTGGGCTGACAGGTTGAAGATGATTTATGATGTGGCGAAAATTTGATAGCAGGTGTGTGAACACCGACCTCCGGCGTTTGCATAGGTGCATCACGACAGGAGCATCTCAGGCATCTGAATAGTCAAAATACTCTCCTTGCGGGAAGAGTTTTATTGGGTCCTTTTTTTGAAGTAGATGTCGGATAATCGCGAGTTCAGTCTCGCGAGGCAATGGGCCATGGCCGCTTTCTTTCTCAGTGTATGTGATGAGCTTCGAGCTCAGTATTTTTTCGCGCGGGGCTCGATGGCGGGCGTAGGCGAGAAAATGATTATCGTAATGAAACTGGTCTTCGAGATTTTGAGAATAAATCAGATTGAAAGGGGCATTGATATGATGAATGCTGAGCCGCTCACCATATTTGGCCGGTAGGTCAACCAGTTTTTCGCCAGGATAAGACACCGCTGCCATGCTTCGGTAGAATCTAGGAAAGTATTGCGAGACATCCGTCTGAACGTTGCATACGTACAGCGTGGACTGTTCGATCGCTGCCGCGATGTTGAAGCCCGGAATACCGCCGCCGGAAGTGCCGTAGATCAGAACATCCTTGCCATGTAATTTGAGGGTGGTAACCATTTGGTGGATCAGTTTCCCCACTATGTTGGCATAGGATATATTCCTCTTACCCTGGAACCAACCCAAAACCAGTGTGGGGGAAAGAAACAACGTCGGGTCAAAGCATGAGACGCAGTTGACTGCTAGGTCGGTGAAGTAGCTGGATCGTTGAAACGAAGGAACAGGGCGTTCTCTAGCAGTTCTGCCCGGTAGAAAGACGACCAATTTGTCTGAGTCCGTCAACTTCCACTTGAAAGGGAAAAGGATGCCACTGTACGAGATCATGAAAGCCCCATCTTTGGACACTTTCATTGCCTGTTCGAAATCAAAGAAAACGTGCATGAACTGATCTTCTTTTCTCGGTAGAAGGGCGAAGTGGCCATGCGTATTCGCACGACGCATGGCTATCTGACGCGTTGCCTTCCAGCAGGCCCTGCAGGCAACGGCGCGCAGTGTATCGGCCGCTGCTTGTAGGAAGCTGGTTGCGTACGAAGCGGTTAGGAGGAGTGATTTTCCAGATATTCGAGAATCTGACTGGCGGCTTGCTCCGGAGACATTTCGGAGGTGTCGACGATGATTTCGGGGTTGGTGGGGCGTTCGTATGGGGAATCTATGCCGGTGAAATTGCGCAACTTTCCGGTGCGCGCTTTTTGATACAGCCCTTTGGTATCCCGGCTTTCGGCTACCGAGAGCGGTGTATCGACAAATATCTCGATGAATTCGCCATCTTCAAACAGCCCGCGTGCCATTTCGCGTTCTGATTCGAACGGCGAGATGAACGAGGTAATAACGATCAAACCGGCATCTACCATCAGTCTGGAGACTTCCGCAATGCGTCTGATATTTTCGACCCGATCGGTATCGGTAAAGCCAAGATCCTTGTTAAGCCCATGCCGTACATTGTCGCCGTCTAAAAGATAGGTGTGGCGTCCGGCGGCATGCAGTTTTTGCTCAACGAGATTGGCAATAGTTGATTTTCCTGCCCCAGACAGCCCGGTAAACCATAGTACGCACGCGCGTTGATGTTTGATTTCGCTACGCCGCGCCTTGTCGACGTCGAGGTGCTGAAAATGAATGTTATGGCTGCGGCGCAGAGCAAAGGTAAGCATACCCGCGCCGACGGTATTATTGGCGTGGCGGTCAATGATTATGAAGCCGCCAGTATCCGGGTTGTCTGCATAGGCATCAAAAGCAATAGCGCGGTCCAGGCTGATATTGCATACACCAATCTCGTTCAACTCGAGTTTGCGTGCGGCAATATGCTCCAGTGTATTGACGTTGACTTGATGTTTAATGCTGGTGACAGTCAATACGACTGTTTTGTTCGCGACCTTCATTAGATATGGGCGGCCAGGCAGCAACGGTTCATCATGCATCCATACGAGCGTAGCTTCGAACTGGTCGGCGGTTTCTGCTGGAGAGTCTTTTGCTGAGATGACGTCACCGCGAGAAATGTCGACTTCATCCGCGAGAGTCAGTGTGATCGATTGGCCTGCTACGGCCATGGGCAGATCTCCGCCGTGAGCAACGATGCGAGTTACCACACTTTCTTTGCCGGACGGTTGTACGCGAATGGTGTCGCCTGGTTTGATTGTGCCGCTGGCGATAGTGCCCGCAAAGCCACGAAAATCCAAGTTGGGTCGATTGACCCATTGAACAGGAAGGCGGAAGGGTTGTTGCTGCATGCGCAGTTCGTTGATTTCTACCGTTTCCAGATAGCCCATCAGCGTGCTGCCATGATACCAAGCCATATTGGCACTGGGAGTAATGATGTTGTCGCCCTTGAACGCCGACATCGGGATGAAGGTCACACTCTTGAGGCCGATCTGTTTGGCAAACGCACGATAGTCTTCGACAATTTTCCCATATGTGGCCTCTGAGTAATTTACAAGATCCATCTTATTGATGGCCACTACGATGTGTTGGATACCGATCAATGAAACCAGATAGCTATGGCGTCTGGTCTGAGTCAGCACTCCTTTCCGAGCATCGACCATGACGATTGCCACGTCCGCGGTAGAGGCGCCGGTAATCATATTGCGAGTGTATTGCTCATGCCCCGGGGTATCGGCAACGATGAATTTGCGTTTGTCGGTGGAGAAAAAGCGATAAGCAACATCGATAGTGATGCCTTGCTCTCGCTCGGCGGCCAAGCCATCGACTAGTAGGGCGAAATCAATCTCATCCCCCTGGGTTCCCCATTTCTTCGAGTCGGCCTCGACCGCTGCGAGCTGGTCTTCGAACAGCATTTTCGATTCGTACAGCAAACGGCCAATTAGCGTACTTTTTCCATCGTCGACACTGCCGCACGTAATGAAGCGGAGCAGACTCTTTCGTTCATGAGCGCTGAGATACTCGGTAATGTCGGTGGCAATCAAATCGGAAACGTGTGCCATTTAGAAATACCCCTCTTGCTTTTTCTTTTCCATGGATGCTGCGGAATCGTGGTCGATGACGCGACCTTGGCGCTCAGATGTTCGGGTAAGCAGCATCTCCTGAATAATGGCAGGCAGAGTGTCCGCCTCGGATTCGACTGCGCCTGTAAGGGGATAGCACCCTAGTGTGCGGAAACGCACTTTTTTCATCATAGGAACTTCGCCGGGTTCAAGAGGCATGCGGTCGTCATCGACCATTATGAGTGCGCCATCGCGTTGTACAACCGGCCGCAACGCGGAATAGTACAATGGTACGATAGGGATATTCTCCAGATAGATATATTGCCAGATATCGAGTTCAGTCCAATTGGATAGGGGAAATACGCGCATAGACTCGCCTTTGTGCTTGCGCGCGTTGTATAGTTTCCAGAGCTCAGGGCGCTGGTTCTTCGGATCCCATCGATGCTGCGCCGTACGGAATGAAAAAATTCGTTCTTTAGCACGCGACTTTTCTTCATCACGGCGGGCGCCGCCAAAAGCTGCGTCGAACTTATAGTGGTCTAACGCCTGCTTAAGACCCTCTGTTTTCATGATGTCGGTATGGATGGCCGAGCCGTGAGTAAACGGATTGATGTCCTTCTTTACGCCTTCCGGGTTAACGTGGACCAATAGCTTCATCCCCAATTCTTTGGCCATCTTGTCACGAAAGGCGTACATGTCCCGGAACTTCCAGCGCGTGTCGACATGGAGCAATGGAAATGGCGGGATTGCGGGGAAGAAAGCCTTCATTGCCAAATGCAGCATTACGGCGCTATCCTTGCCGATGGAGTAGAGCATCACAGGATTTTCCGCTTCTGCGACGACTTCGCGCATAATATGAATGCTCTCTGCTTCCAGCCTTTGCAGGTGGGTTAGGGGCATAGTAGGCCTCATTGTTGAATTTGTTGTGGTAATTTGCATAAGGGGTGTGGTCGGTGTTGGGGAGGCCATTGGCAGGTAAATACTCTCCATCTGATGGCGTTGGCTAGCCAGCCAAGGGCCTAACGCATTGGAATTAGCCAGATGAGGGTTCGAAAATACCCCAAAGATCTTCTTCGGAAATGCCTTCTGTAACCCCAACAAAAAGCTACGCCAATTCTCAATTGTGGCGGCCAGTTCGGTAACTAAAAATAACAATTCGCCGCGCGGTGTGTGTGCAAATAATTGATACAAAGAGCCGTGGGCCAAGGATCGTTCCCCGATCCACAAAATCTGTGCTTTCTCCCGCCGTGCTTGCTCTTGGTAACGTCGGTAATCTAGCTCTCGCCATTGTTGGATGACGGGGCTGCGCGAGGTTCGTACCTGATCCACGACTGCGGGGGCATGTAGACCCCAACGATGAATGAGGCGTGCGGTATTGCGGGCCGGCATTTCGCAATGATGATGGTGCTTCACCCAAGCCGCCATGGCTGCCTGCGTCCATACTGGGTAGCCTGGCAGTCCGCTGGCCTGGGGAAGGGCCTGACAAATGGCTGCAAGCATGGCCGCTTCGGCATCGGCGGAAAGCCGGGGGGAGCCGTGCATCGGTCGCCCCCGTTTGGCAGTGTCCACGGCAGGCCACCCCCCAAGTTGAAACGCTTTGTACGCGGCGATGATGGTAGGTGCGCTCAGCCCGGTGGCGCGCTGGATTTCGGCTAGGGTCGACCCTGCGCGCCGCATGCGTACTGCTTGGCGGCGTTGCTGATTGAGCTGAGTTAGGGAGCGGGTGAGCACGACGGATTGCAATAGTTATAGCTCTTGGCAATAAGCATAGTGTAGTGACAGAAGGCAGTGTTTGCACTATTAAACATTATTTCGTTATTTGCTAATTAAAAGTATTGGCTACAATTGTGCGCTCGGTGGAGCGCTTCTTTGCCGTTTCCCGCCGGTCGGCCGGTTCATGTATGGAGCACCCTATGTCTGCTACGAATCTTTCGGAACTGCTGGAACGTCTCATCCCGATCGTCCGCGCCGCCGGCGACATAGTCATGCAGGTGTACGAGACTGATTTTGAAGTGTGGGACAAGGCTGGCGGCTCCCCGGTGACTGCGGCTGATCGCCAAGCCGAGGCGATCATGGTGCCCGCCCTGAGCACGCTTTTGGCCGTCCCTGTGGTGGCGGAAGAGGCCGTGTCCTCGGGGGACATCCCTGAGGTAGGGGCTCGTTTTTGGTTGGTCGACCCCTTGGACGGAACCAAGGAGTTCATCAGCCGCAATGGTGAATTCACAGTCAATGTCGCTCTGGTGGAAGATGGCGTACCTGTATTGGGGGTCGTATTCGCACCAGCATTGGAGCGGCTGTTTGCCGGAGCGGTGGGATGCGGTGCGTTTCTCGAAGACAGCGGAGGCCGTCGTTCCGTCTCATGCCGGCAACCACCGAAGGAAGGCTTGACTGTAGTGGCGAGTCGCTCACATGGCGACGTAGACGCATTGACGGCATTCTTGAATGGCAGCAGGTTAGCGCAGGTGCGTAATGCCGGTTCCTCTTTGAAGCTATGTTTGGTGGCGGCTGGAGAAGCTGATCTTTATCCGCGGCTGGGACGTACCATGGAATGGGATATTGCCGCCGGACATGCGGTATTGGAGGCTGCGGGGGGGACTATCAAAACCTTGGCAGGAGAGCCTTTGCGATACGGAAAGCTGGGTTTCGATAATCCGCATTTTGTGGCGTCGGGTCTATAGGCCCGAATTTTTTCGCCAACGATCGATTCCATCGTTTTTACCGGGAAAATCATGACAGCATGGGCGGTGCTTGCGTCAATTGGGCTCTTGCTGGCATTGTTGATACACGGAAGGATCTCCCCTGCCATCTTGTTCACCACATGGGGTGGTGCATACTTGCTGATGGGGTTGATCGATGAGCGGACTTATCTCGCGGGCTTCAGCAATCCTGCGCTGGCCACCCTGGTCCTTTTGCTGCTTGTCTCACTCGCTCTCGAACGCTCGCCATTGCTGACGCGTTTGTCACAATTGCTGATAAAAGACGGCGAGACGACGAAGGCGGTGGCGAAACTCTCTGTGACGGCGACCGTCGCCTCGGCATTCGTAAATAATACCGCCGTAGTGGGGGCCTTCTTGGGAATGATTACCGGGCAGCATCGTGTACCGGCGTCCAAATTGCTCCTGCCATTGTCGTATGCGTCGATACTTGGGGGGGTGACCACTTTGGTAGGAACGAGCACCAATTTGGTCGTGAATTCGTTCGCAGTCAATGCAGGTTTGCCTGCCTTGACCATGTTTCAATTCACTTGGGTAGGCGTCCCATTGGCATTGGTTTGTGTTGTCGTGCTGGCGGTGATGGCGCGGTGGCTGCCGGAGCATGATCCCAAGAATTCCGAGGCAGTACAGTCCTATTTCCTCGAGGCGCAAGTCGCGAACGATTCGTCGTTGCTTGGCAAAACTATTGAACATAACGGCTTGCGTAACCTGGATGGCTTGTTTTTGGTCGAAATTCTGCGGGCAGGGCGGCTGATTTCCCCAGTGATGCCCGATACTGTTCTCGAAGCAGAAGATCTGCTGATTTTTTCAGGTGAAGTAGAAAAATTACACGTGCTAGAGCGGTTCGATGGCCTGCACGTTTTCGGCGCCAGAGCTTCTTCGCTACTCGCTTCAAATTTGGTCGAAGTAGTCGTTTCTAATGAGTCCGAGTTGGCTAATCGTACGCTACGAGATGTCGACTTCCGGACTATGTTTGATGCTGGCGTTGTCGCCATCCGGCGTGGCGAACGTAGGCTAACCGGCCAATTGGGACGTATTCCGTTGCGGGTGGGAGACTGCCTGTTGCTGGCCATCGGGCAAGATTTTCGCCATCATCGAAATCTGGATCGCAATTTTCATATTCTTAATGGCGATGGATTACGCCCTCGGTTGCGCCGTTGGGAGAATTGGCTGGCCGTTGGTGGATTTGCCGCTGTCATCGCGGCATCGGCGATTGAATTGATTCCTTTGCTGACGGGAATGCTGCTATTGTTAGGGGCGTTGCTGGCGACTCGAGTGCTAGATGTGCCAGAGATCCGCCGCCGATTTCCGTTCGAATTGGTGTTGATCATCGGCTCGGCGTTGGCACTGGCCAACGTGTTGGAAAGCTCTGGAGCAGCCAGCCTGCTAGCCGGCGGCATGCGTGCGCTGTTTAATGACTACGGTGTGGTAGGCGCGTTCATTGGGATCTATCTAATGACGCTGATCTTGACCGAGTTTGTTACCAATAATGCAGCTGCAGCTCTGGCCTTCCCGATTGCTTTGTCAACTGCTCGGGCATTTGAGGTGGATCCAACGCCGTTTGTGATGATCGTTGCCTATGGGGCTAGTGCAGGTTTTCTTATCCCCTTCGGATATCAGACGCACCTCATGGTCTATTCTGCCGGGCGATATCGAATTGCGGACTTCGTGAGGATGGGTTTGCCGATCAGCTTTGCATATTCTCTTTGCGCGTTGACGCTAGTGCCTATTGTCTTTCCGTTCTGATCGCGGGTGGCCTTGCTGATCCAGATTCTCGTGATCTAGGCGCAGATCTAGAGGCTGGATCCGTGCCCGCCGTTCTTGGTTCGAGTGGACGCTGCGCCCAAAGGCTCACAAAGCCATGTGAGCGTCATCGTGCAATGTTATAGGCAGCAATCCCCAAGATAGGGGACTGCCGTATCTTGCACTGAGGTCACTCTATTCTTCGTACCCAAATTGTGCACAAAGCTTCTTGTAGATATCGGACCGTTCGAGTACCGCTAATTCGCTTTCGTCGAACTCAACCAGTTTTTCGACTTTCAATACCTCGGTCGCGGGTTGAGCTGGCGCCCATTCTTCCGTGTGCGCAATAACCTCATCCGTTATCTCCTCTCCGAGATAATCAAAGAGTGATTTTGAAAATGCCAATCGATCGCTCTTTGTCTCGCCGACTTTGTCGATCTGCACGACGTGCACAGAGACGGCATCATCGTTCTGCATTTGTTTGAGGCATACGGTCGATCGTTCAAACACTTTAAGATTGTCTTCTATTGAGCCGCTACCCCAAGGCATGTTTTTCAGGGAGCGCAGAACCTTCTTAGGGTGACGGACGCAGTAGATGAACTGCGGTTTCTCCGTAGAGCAGTAGGACGCAATTTTCTTGTACAGTAACTCTAGGGATGGTGTCTTATTCGAAAAGCGCTTTCTCATGGCTACCGACCTTCGGGCTCCTGGGCCATAGGTATTAGCGACCACATTCAAGAAAAAGTCCTGCCTGATGGTCTCCCAGGGATCGGCCCGGCCCCGAGATTTTCCATATGCGGCGTCCGCTGCGTCCATCAGGTTCAATATCGACATCAATACGGGGCGCGGCACCTCGTTGGAGGCCGTGATATTTGGATGGGATGCCACAAGATTGGCCAGCATGCGCGTTCCCCCTCGCGGCCAGCCACACACGAATACCGGACGTCCAACAAATTTTTTCATCTTTTGCTCTCTCAATATCTTCATTACAAAAACACGATCTCTTCTGGGCCTGCTAGCTCGATCGTACACGAATCAGCCTTGAGTTAAGTGGCCTGCGAAGGAGATAGCCTTTACCTACATCCCAATTTCTTAGGTCAATATCCATCAAGCAAGAAAGCGTACCGATTGCCGCATACGCAAGCAAACTGAAGCTCGAGATCAGGTTGCGTCAGTTCACATATCTTTAGGAATGCGCCGTCATGTGCTCCTTGAAAAGCTCGATTTCTACTCTGATAGTGTGATCGGCATTCAGCATGCTATGGACCCTCGCAGAGCTGGCCCGAGATTTGCGAAGAAACGCAGCAGGATCGAGAACCAGCTGTTCAATGGCCTGCGCCAACCCATTCGGGTCTTCCGGCGCGCAGATTACTCCTTCTTGGTCCGACAAAAACTCCGGAATTGCGGCTACATTGCTTGCTATCGGGACCAATCCACTTGACATCGCTTCGTCGCGCGAGACGCCCTGGGTATCCATTCGTGATGGAGTCATGAAAATCCCGTAGTTTCTGTGCTTCTGCGCAATTTCCTTATGCGTAAGGAATTTCTTCGTCAGCACCACATTTGAGAATTGCGCTAGCGGCTTCGTGGTTGCCTCATAGTCGTCACCATCTCCGCATAGCTCGATCGTCATTTTTTCGAAATACGGTTTTTGCGACAAATGCAAAATGGCCTGCACAGTCAGGTCATTTGCATACGTACGTCCTGAATAGGGCCGGATCGACAATACCTTAAAGCGGTCATCCTCGCATTTTTGACTGTATTGAAATATTGAGTTGTCTACAAAATTTGGTATTACTTTAAACTTATCAGGGTCTGGCAGTTGAATGCCTATGTCTTCTTCCGTGGTCCTTTTCAACCAGTCGGAAACGAATACGACCGACAGATTCTTGCTGGGATGACCGAGTACCATCCGCCAAAATGATTTTCTATTGTCGCTCAATTTTTTCTTGCGAGTTATTTGGTCGGCTGTCATGCCGACAAACTCATATGCTCGGCGCGGCCATAGCTGAATTTCAGAGCCATGAGCCCATACCGTTACCTGAATCGTTTCGAGGAAATCCTTGAGTACATTCCACATGTTCGTGTCAAGGATGTGAACCAGCACATGTTTGTATTGTCCTGATTTCAGAGTGTCTCGCAATAGCGAAGCATCTCCAGACGTTACGTCGATATTCTCGAACTCCCGGTATGGTTGGGTCGGCTGGGTGGTAATGCGAAAAACCTCTACCGGATAGCCTTCCTTGACGTATGCGCGCACTCGAGTGTGCAGAAAACCATACCGATATAGGTCGTCGTACGCGGGATATTGTTTGGTCAGCACGAGCACCGGCGAACGGCCCGCAATGATTGCCGGTTTTTCTCCATGGGTGCCGAATACCAGCCTGTGGATCTTGATGTCCGAGGCGCCGACCAAGCGCAGGCCAAATCGTATAAAGACACATTCGTTCGGGATGGCGAGAGCGTGTGTGCCGCTTGCTCCCATCATGGAATGGGATATTTTCTGCCCATTCTCATCCTGGAATTCGAAAACGGTTCGAACTTCGCCCGGATCATCGCAGACGAGCTGGAACTGGCTGTTCAGCACCATATTTATTTCATCGCGGCGAAATGCTTTGCTCAGATAAATATAGGCATATTTGTCTGCATGAAGCCGAGATTTAACTCGCAGCTTTGTTCTGTCCGCGTCGAGAGTGATAAGCGTAGAGGCGGGTTTTGCAAATAATTTTGCTAATTCAGGGCCGGAAATGAATGGCAGGTCGTCGTCCGATTCGCTGCTCAGCGTCTCCGCTGGGCCCATGGACTCCGCAAGCAGAGCAAGGTCGCGCGCAAAGGATACGCCATTCAAGGCAAAGGCCAAGTCCGCCGTCGGCTCCAACAGCTCGTGGGTCGCTCGGCCGCCGTTTGCAGCATAGTTGAATTCGTCTAGTGCTAATGCGTTGCGCTGTTCTGTTGTTGCGTCGCCAGGAGTATCGAGCCACGAAGCTAGATCGTGGTCGCTGACTGTCTCGATACGAACCACTGATGACCGTAGCGCGAGGTTCTTCGCGAATCGGTATTGCTGGCCGTCGTTTTGGAGTGAGAGCTTGCCTTCAGTGCATTTATAGTATGTGCCCTTGCCGTATGCTTCAGCAGAAGGGCAATAGGTCAAAGCCCACGCCAAATCTTCGGCATAGTGTCTACCATAGTGATCGCGGGGATGCCACAAGCCTAGCAACTCGGTTTCATGGGCTGCCTCGCGGATTGCAGCGATGAGAGAGTCGATAGACGCATAGCAGCCGATGCGTGAATCGGCCTGAAGGAGTTCGTTGGCCGGCAGGTTCGTGAGGACGAATAGCCGGCAAGCGGAGTGACTCTGCCGTTGCAGCGACGCCCTCAGCGCACGTAGTTCATCTTGATCATTGGTCGCGGCGACAAATGCGATGCCCGGAATCCGCGTCTGGAACTCTGTATTCGACAGCTTTGCCTTTATGTACGCTAGTCTGTGCCGGTAGGTATGCTCTGCCATGACTTTCCGCAGCCCAGCGAGTCTAAACTTCCGATATGTGAGTTCGTCGTTGCAGATAGCGCGGATACGCGTATCGATTTGCTCTGCATTGTCGGAAGAAATGACCAGATCGCCAAAAAGCAAGCGTACCCCACGCGAAAAATTGCTTACCACCACTGTGTTGGAGGCCAACAACTCGAACACACGCCTTGCAAACATCGTTTGCGACTGCTTGATGGTGTTCATGTTGATACCGTATCGGTAGCCTTTATAGGCGCGATCTATCTCATCGAACTTTAGAGTTCCAAGAATATAGGGAGCATATTTTTCGGGGAACTGATAGTGGGGGTGTGGTTTATCGTAGTTCCGATCGTAGATTTCAATCGGCCGGAATTGTTGTACGGTATCAATCAGTGCAGCGAAATCACGTTGCCTTTCGGGATAGCGCAGATAGTACGACCCGGCGAAGTTGAAGGCATCTTTCCGGTCGTAAATTTCGACCGGGTTATGGGTGGCGGGTTGGGCAGCGAAAGGCAGGAGATATACACGATCGTGACCGAGCATCTTCTTGTACTTCGGGATGCAATCGATATCGGTAGTAAATACATGATCGACCATCGACGCCAGCTCGATGAAGGTGCTGAAGTGAACCGGATCTTCTTTGTTCCAGAACATGCTGGGGACCCGATTTGCCTTGGCCCATTGCAGAAGGGCGCGGACTTCTTCAGTGCAATTGCTGACTTTGCGTGCCCAAAGATCTTCTACGCCTTTCCAGGCGGACTCGATAAATACGAGATCGGGTTTGAATCCCTCTATTTCCTGCTGCCAAGTTCCGGGGCGAAGCTGCAGCAACTCGCATTCAGGCGCATATGAATGGAACGTGAATTCGTCCATGATTGCAGCAATCCGGGTCTTATTTTGCTGTGCGCCGATTGCCACTGCAGGTTCTGTAACCAACATGGTTGGTGGCTGGGGGGGGTGTATAAAGGGCTTGTTTTGTGTACTGGCCGACAAGCCTTGACCCTGAGCGGTCAGTTTTCGGTGTTTACGATCGCGACGCGCCTTGGCTTCGCGACGGATTCGTAAGAGTTCGGACGGCAATTCCGACAAAGCCGACCAGGATTTGAAGCCGTGGAGGAGGGCGTATCCGAGTTGAAACGATTGTGTTTGACGAGTCTGCTCTACTTGGTGCAGCGCTTGGTCCTTTTCGTGCTGGAGATTGCGTACGCGCCGTTCCAGATGAAGGATTTTTGCCGCAGCTTCCTTCTCGTGCTCCTGAGCTGCGCGATACTGAGCGACAGATTCGCGATATTTAAGCTGAGCGTCCTTGAGTTGGGTAGATACAGTTGTCAATTGTGTTTGCGCACCACTCAGCCTATCCTGTAGTTCACGTGCCTGCGCAATCGCACGTGTCTGGATTTGTGTGTTTTGAGCGCGGATCTGCAATAGCTCTGCATTTAGTGTCTTCAGCGATAACTCCGACTGACGGTACTGTTCGGCGAGTTGCTCACGCGAGGTTCGCAGGCTCGTGAGTTCGGCTTGCAGCGCCTTTAGGCTCGCTTCCAATTGCGCTTTTTCTTGTTGTAGGAGCGCTATCCGTTGCGTCGCGTCGTGTAGGCTCCATTCGTACTCCTTTTGGACGGAAGCGTGCTCGGCTAGTTTGGCGGCCAGCGAGTCTTGAAGTTCTCGGATTTCCTGTTGAAATTGCTGCTTTTGTGCCTGTCCAGCCCTTTCGGCAGCCTGGAACTGTTGAGCAGCCTCTTCGCGCGCCGTTTGCGCATCCCGCAAGGCCTCGGCCGCCTGGGCTTCCAGTTCCCGTGCCCGGGCTTCCAGGTCCCTAATGCGTGACTCGAATTGTTCCCGTTGAACCTGGGCC
>Ga0164243_10006274_pt1 | contig 18037 bp, 16 predicted proteins | sample OricompcompostOP_FD_108781 | JGI IMG/M metagenome (GOLD analysis project Ga0164243, IMG submission 108781) | Organic Plus compost microbial communities from Emeryville, California, USA - Original compost - Organic plus compost (OP) | ecosystem: Engineered > Solid waste > Mixed feedstock >... | reverse complement strand
TGGGCAGCCTGCATGGTCGTGGAGTGCTCGGCCTCCATGGCGGCGGTGCGCTCGGCGATCAGGCGGGCCGACTCCGCCTCGTTCTTGGCCGCGGTCTCCTTCATCTCGCGGGCCCGCGCGGACGCCTCGTCGAGCATCTTCGTGGCGGCGGCCTCGGCCTCGCTGCGGACGCGTTCCGCCTCGGCGGCGGCCTCGGCGCGCATGTCGTCGGCTTCCTGACGCGCGACCGACAGCGTCTCGGCGGCCTCGGCGGAGGCCTCGGCACGCATCTCCGAGGCCTCGTCGGAGGCGAGCTGGAGCATGCGGGACAGCCGCTCGCTCATCCCCTGGGCGGTGGTCGGCGGAACCGACAGCTTGTCGACCTCGCGCCGCAGCTCGGCTATCTCCTGGCGCGCCTCTTCGAGATGGGCGGCGAGCTCGTTGGCGTTGGCGGTGGCGGCGTCGCGATCCGCGGCGAGGACCCGCAACTCGGCGTCGAGTCGCCGGAGGTGCTCGGCGACCTGCTCACGGTCATAACCGCGCATCACGATCGCGAAGGGCAATTGCCGTGCAGGACCTGACATGACGGCCAGTGTATCGGAGGAGCGTGCCGCGGGAGCCCCGTCGACCGGGCGGGTCCGCCCACGTCGACGCCCCGTCGGTCCGGCGTCCGGAGTCCGTTCGCGAGACGACGATGCCGGTGGAGCGGGGCTCCACCGGCATCTGTTTCGGGCATGGGCCCGAGGCGCTTTCGAGTATGAGCGGCAGGCGCGGTCGGATGAGCGGGGGCGCCGAGGAGACCCGTGGTCAGTGCGTCCTGCCGTCAGGGGCCCTCGCCTGCGACGCTCGTCGTCAGTGCGCCGCGTCGGCCGCGGGCTCGACGAGCTCGAGCAGCACGCCGCCGGCGTCCTTCGGATGGACGAAGTTGATACGCGAGTTCGCGGTGCCGCGCTTGGCCTCCGGGTAGAGGAGGCGGACACCCGCGCCGGTGAGGCGGGCGGCCACGGCGTCGATGTCGGTGACCCGCACCGCCAGCTGCTGGAGACCGGGGCCGTTGCGGTCGATGAACTTGGCGATGGTGGAGGACTCGTCGAGCGGTGCGAGCAACTGGATGAGCGTGCCGCCGCCGGCCGGGCCGACCATGGCCTCCTCGACGCCCTGCTCCTCGTTGGTCTCCTGATGCAGCGACTCGAACCCGAGGTGTGTCGCATACCACTTCTTGGCGGCTTCCAGGTCCGGAACGGCGATACCGACGTGGTCGATCGCGACGACGAGGTCGGAGATCAGCGCGGTCGCGCCTGCGGGGGTACTGGGGTCAGTTGCAGAGGTGCTCATGTCACAACGGTAGCGTTGTGGGTCAGAGCGCACAGAGCGGGCGCTCGGTAAGCCCCCTCGCACGACATCCCCGGAGGTTCCCTCAATGTCCTCGAACGCTGACAACACGACGGTCATCGTCGCCGGCGCACGCACCCCGTTCGGCCGCCTGTTGGGGTCGCTGAAGGACTTCAGCGCCGTCGACCTCGGAGCGATCGCGGTCAAGGGCGCCCTGGAGAAGTCCGGTGTCCCGGCCTCGGCGGTCGACTACGTCATCATGGGCCAGGTGCTGACCGCGGGGGCGGGTCAGATGCCGGCCCGCCAGACCGCCATCAAGGCCGGTATCCCGTGGGATGTCCCGACCCTGACCATCAACAAGATGTGCCTGTCGGGCATCGACGCGATCGCGCTCGCCGACCAGCTCATCCGCGCCGGTGAGTTCGAATGCGTCGTGGCCGGCGGCCAGGAGTCGATGACCCAGGCCCCGCACCTGCTGCCGAAGAGCCGCACCGGCTTCAAGTACGGCAACACCGAGCTCGTCGACCACACCGCCTTCGACGGACTGCACGACGCCTTCACCGACCAGCCGATGGGCGCACTGACCGAGCAGGGCAACGACACCGACGGCTTCACCCGCGAGCAGCAGGACGAGGTCGCGGCCCGCAGCCACCAGCGCGCCGCGGCGGCCTGGAAGAACGGCCTGTTCGACGACGAGGTCGTCCCGGTGGAGATCCCGCAGCGCAAGGGCGACCCGATCGTCTTCAACGAGGACGAGGGCATCCGCGCCAACACCACCGTCGAGTCGCTCGCCGGCCTGCGCCCGGCCTTCCGCAAGGACGGCACCATCACCGCGGGCAACTCGTCGCAGATCTCCGACGGCGCGGCCGCGGTCATCGTGATGTCCAAGGCGAAGGCCGAGGAGCTCGGCGTGTCCTGGATCGCCGAGATCGGCGCCCACGGCGTCGTCGCCGGCCCCGACTCGAGCCTGCAGGCGCAGCCGGCCAACGCCATCGCGAAGGCCTGCGCCCGCGAGGGCATCGACCCCGCCGACCTCGACCTCATCGAGATCAACGAGGCCTTCGCAGCTGTGGGCCTGGCATCGACCAAGCAGCTCGGCGTCGACCCGGAGAAGGTGAACGTCAACGGCGGCGCCATCGCCATCGGCCACCCGATCGGCACCTCCGGCGCCCGCATCACCCTGCACCTCGCACTGGAGCTCAAGCGTCGCGGCGGCGGCATCGGCGCGGCCGCACTGTGCGGTGCCGGCGGCCAGGGCGACGCCCTGATCGTCCGCGTCCCGAAGGCCTGAGGGGCCTACCGACGGGCCTGAGGCCCGTTCCGAACCGGTCCGACGGGGGAGACGTCTACTACACTTTGTCGTAGGCGGCTCCCCCGTTCGGCACAATGGAGCCATGTTGTCTTTCTTCGACCTCACCACCCCCGCGAAGCGCTTTCGGTTCATCGCCGTGGCCGAGGCCATCACGTGGGCGTGGCTGATCGTCGGCATGATCCTCAAGCGCGTCAACGACGATCCCGAGGCCATCGCGCTGCCGGGTGCCGTCCACGGCGCGGTGTTCATCGTCTTCGTGCTGGTCTCGCTGGTCAGCCACTTCCAGCTGAAGTGGAACGCCGTGACGTGGGACCTGCGTCTCGGCGGACTCCGCATCGCCGTGCCGGTCGTGACCCTGCTGGCCCTCGTATCGAGCATCCCGCCGTTCGGCTCGCTCGTCTTCGAGTGGTGGGCCAAGCGCAACGGCCACCTCGCGGAACTCTCGGCGACGGAACCGGCCGCCGAGGTCGCCGCCTGAGCGGAGCGTCCTGCCCATGATCGTCGCCTTCAGCCTCAGCCCCTCCGGCGGTGACGCCGTCGACGCCGACGGCGGGATGTCGGAGGCAGTCGCCGCGGCCGTCGAGGTCGTGCGGGCCTCCGGCCTGCCCAACCAGACCACCGCGATGTTCACCTATCTCGAGGGCGAGTGGGACGAGGTCATGGCCGTGGTGAAGGCGGCGACCGAGGCGGTCGCCGCCCGCGCACCGCGGGTCGGCCTCGTGCTCAAGGCCGACATCCGTCCCGGCCACACCGGCGAGCTGACCGGCAAGGTCGAGCGCGTCGAACGTCATCTCGACCCGGATTCCTGAATGCGGGTGATCGCCGCGGCCCCGCCACGCCGGTCCCGGCGCGCGGTCGCGGCGATCTTCGCCCTCAACGGGTTCCTGGCCGCGATGTGGGTCGCCCACATCCCGGTCATCAGCGACCGCACCGGCGTCGGTCACGACGAACTCGGCGGACTGCTGCTCCTCCTCGGCGCCGCGGCGTTCGTCGGCATGCAGCTCTGCGGTCCGCTGATCGACCGCTGGGGCTCGCGACCGCTCACCATCGCGGCGGCCTGCCTGCTCTCCGCCGTGATCGTGACGCCGGTCCTCGCGGTCGACACGGTCACACTCGGCGCGGCCCTCGCCGCCTTCGGCTTCGCCAACGGCTGTCTCGACGTCTCCATGAACGCTCAGGCCGTGGCGGTCGAACGCGCCTACGGCCGCCCGATCATGTCCTCGTTCCACGGCTGGTTCTCGGCGGGCGGCCTCGTCGGGTCGGGTGTGGTCGCGGTGACGCTGTGGACCGACGCCGGGGTCGTTCCGACCGTCGCCTGCGCGGCGGCGGCAGGCCTCGTGGTGGTGGCCGTGGTGGCCGCAGACCTCCGCGGCCGGGAGTCGCTCGGCGCGGCCGCCCCGGGCGGTATCGGGGACGAGACCGCGAGCGACGCGAAAGCGTCGAGCTCCTGGTGGGAGCTGGTCGATCGCCGCCGGCTGGTGCTGCTCGCGGTCGTCGCCTTCGGCCTGATGCTCGGCGAGGGGACCGCCTACGACTGGAGCGCGCTGCAGATCGTCGAGTCCCATGACACCGCCGAGGCACTCGGCGCCGTTGCCTTCGGCGCGTTCAGCGCGACGATGACCATCACCCGGTTCGTCGTCGACCGGGCGGTCGGCGCCGTGGGTGCGGTCCGCGTCCTGCGCGGCGGCGCGCTCGTGGGCATCGCCGGGATGGCGCTGGCCATCTGCGCTCCCGGCCCGGTGCTCTCGCTCGTCGGCTGGGCGATCTTCGGCGCGGGCCTGGCCGGATTGATCCCCCAGATCTTCACCGCGGCCGGCAACCTCACCGACGGAACCGGCGGCCGAAGCATCTCGGTCGTCGTCGGCATCGGCTACCTCGGCCTGCTGGCCGGGCCCGCGGTCGTCGGGTTCATCAGCAGCAGAACGTCTCTGGACGTCGGGCTCCTCGCGGCGATCGCGGCACTGATGCCGGCGGTGTGCCTCGCCGGCGTCGTGGGATCGCGAGACGGTTCGTCGTCCGCGGTCGGCGAACCTCGGACATCCGAGCCGGGCGGTCGTGCCACACTAGAGGAGTGACGCGACCAACCAATCGTCAGCAGGCCGCCGCGGCGGCCCGACAGCAGGCTGCTGCCGCCATGGCAATGTCCGGTGCCGTCGATCTCGGCGTGATCAAGGAGCGGGCCGAGGCACAACGTGCCGCCGCCCAGCGCGCCGAAGCGCAACGTGCCCAGACCCAGAACCAGAACCCGGCCGCCGGTGCCGGGGCCCCGGCCGGTCCGCCGGCGGGAGCACCACCCGCGGGGCCCGCGGTCATCGACGTCACCGAGGTGACGTTCGAGGCCGAGGTCCTCGACCGGTCGATGAGCCAGCTCGTCGTCGTCGACCTGTGGGCCGAATGGTGCGGTCCGTGCAAGCAGCTCTCGCCCGTGCTCGAGCGCCTGGCCGCGCAGTCGGGGGGACGCTGGGTGCTCGCAAAGGTGGACGTCGACGCCAATCCCCGTATCGCGCAGGCGTTCCGGGTCCAGTCGATCCCGATGGTCGTCGCGATCGTGCAGGGCCAGCCGGTCACCGCGTTCAACGGTGTCCGTTCCGAGGCGGAGATCACCGCCTGGATCGACGAGATCTTCGCCCAGGTCGGCCATGCGCTGACCGGCGCACCCGCCGACGCGCCGGCCGAGGAGCCGACCGACCCGCGGATGGCGGCGGCCGAGGAGAAGATGAACGAGGGCGACTTCGACGGGGCGCTCGCGGTCTACCGTTCCATCGTCGAGGCCGAACCGGACAACGTCGAGGCGGCGTCGGCGGCGCGGAATCTCGAGTTCATCCTGCGCGCGCGGGCGCACGACCCGTCGATCGTCGAGAACGCAGCGCCGCACGATGTGGACGCGCAGCTCGCCGCGGCCGACGTCCTGCTGCTGTCGCAGAAGCCGGAGGAGGCGTTCGACCGGATCATCGGCGTCGTGCGCGTCACCGCGGGCGACGAGCGCGAGCGTGCCCGGACGCGTCTGCTCGAGCTGTTCGAGCTGTTCGATCCGGCCGAACCGTTCGTCGTGTCGGCGCGCCGCAAGCTCGCCATGGCGCTCTACTGAGCACGACTGGCCAACCGAGAAGGCTCACCGCCCCAGTGGGGAGGTGGGCCTTTCTCCGTCTTCGGACCCGGCGAGGTCGGAGCCGACCGGTGGTCAGGCGTTGCGCGGCGCGAGCCAGATGGCCGAGTTCGCGGGGAGCATGAGCTGCGCGGAGGTCGGACGGCCGTGCCAGGACGGCCCGTCGGCGGTCACCGAGCCCAGGTTGCCCTTGCCGGCGCCGCTGTAGGCGTCGGCGTCGGTGTTGAGGATCTCGTCCCACACGCCCGCGCGCGGCAGACCCAGCCGGTAGTCGGTGCGGTCGACGCCGGAGAAGTTGAAGATGCACGCCACCACGGAACCGTCGGTGCCGAACCGCAGGAAGCTGATCACGTTGTTGGCGGTGTCGTTGGCGTCGATCCATTCGAACCCGAGCGGATCGGTGTCCTGCGTGTAGAGCGCCGGCGTGGCCCGGTAGACGCGGTTCAGGTCGGTGACGAGAGCCGAGATGCCCGAGTGCAGCTCGCCCTCCCAGCCCTCCAGCTGGTGCCAGTCGAGACTGCGGTTGTCCGCCCACTCGCCGACCTGGCCGAACTCCTGACCCATGAACAGCAGCTGCTTGCCCGGGTGCGACCACATGTAGGCCAGGTACACGCGTGCGCCGGCGGCCTTGGTGACGGAGTCGCCGGGCATCCGCGTCCACAACGTCCCCTTGCCGTGGACCACCTCGTCGTGTGACAGCGGCAGGACGAAGTTCTCGCTCCACGCGTACATCAGCGAGAAGGTGATCTCGTGATGGTGGAAGCTGCGGTGCACCTGATCCCGGGACAGATAGTCGAGGCTGTCGTGCATCCAGCCCATGTTCCATTTGAAGCTGAACCCGAGGCCTCCGAGGTCGGTCATCCGGGTGACGCCCGGCCATGCGGTGGACTCTTCGGCGACCGTGACGACGCCCGGGAAGTGCTTGTGCACCGTCGCGTTGGTCTCCTGCAGGAACTGCACCGCCTCGAGGTTCTCGCGGCCGCCGTGGATGTTCGGACGCCACTGGCCGTCCGGCCGCGAGTAGTCGAGATAGAGCATCGACGCGACGGCGTCGACGCGCAGTCCGTCGATGTGGAACTCGCTGAACCAGTACAGGGCGTTGGCGACCAGGAAGTTGCGCACCTCGTGCCTGCCGAAGTCGAACACGTATGTGCCCCAGTCGAGTTGCTCGCCGCGCATCGGGTCGGCGTGCTCGTAGAGGGGAGTGCCGTCGAACCGTGCGAGAGCCCACTCGTCCTTGGGGAAGTGGGCGGGCACCCAGTCGACGATCACGGCGATGCCACGCGAGTGGAGGTGGTCGACGAGATACCGGAAGTCGTCGGGGGTGCCGAATCGCGCGGTGGGTGCGTAATACGAGGTGACCTGGTAGCCCCACGACCCGCCGAAGGGGTGCTCGGCGACGGGCAGGAACTCCACGTGCGTGAACCCCTTCTCGACGACGTAGTCGGCGAGTTGGTGCGCGAGGTCGCGGTAGGAGAGGCCGTGTCGCCACGACCCCAGGTGCACCTCGTAGATCGACATCGGCTCGCGCTCGGGCGCCGACGCGGCGCGCCGTGCGATCCAGGAGTCGTCGGACCACTCGTGCGTCGACACCGTCACCACGGAGGCGGTCGACGGGGGAGGAGTGGTCCGGTACGCCATCGGGTCGGCCTTGTCCCGGACCACGCCGTCGGCGCCGTGCACGCGGAACTTGTAGAGCGCGCCGTCGCCGACGTCGGGGACGAACAACTCCCAGACCCCGCTGCTGCCGATCCTGCGCATGGGCGCACAGCGACCCGACCAGTGGTCGAAGTCGCCGATGACGGCGACACCGTGCGCATTGGGCGCCCACACGGAGAACGCGGTGCCGCGGACCTCGCCGTCGGGGGTGGTGTAGGAGACGACGCGGGCGCCGAGCACCTTCCACAGTTCCTCGTGCCGGCCCTCGCCGAACAGGTGCAGGTCCATCTCCCCGAGGCTGGGCAGGAACCGGTAGCCGTCGGCGACGACGAACTCCGAGGTGCCGCCGTCACCATCTGGGTAGACGACCCGGTAGCGGTAGTCCATCAGGTCCGCGACGGGAACGGTGACGACCCACAGGTCGTCGGTCTGGCGGGTCATCGGGTGGTCGACGCCGCCGATCACCGCCGACACCGAGACCGCCCCGGGCCGCAGGGTTCGCAGGATCGTGGTGCCGCCGGGCGCCTCGTGCGCGCCGAGGAAGGCGTGCGGGTCCGGGTGGGTCAGGGAGTCGAGACGGCGCAGGTCGTGGTCGGTGGCCCGCGGGTCGGGCAGTGCGGAAGCGGTGTCGGGGGCGGACTCGGGATCGCGATCGGTCACGGGCACCTCACTGGAGTCGGTAGGCGAGTCGCGCGGCCACCGCCGGGTCGAGCGGCGGTAGGGCGAGGATGTGGGCGACCGCGCGCCAGGGCTCGAGCCGGACGTAGTTGTCCTGGCCCCACCAGTACTCCTCGCCGGACACCTCGTCGATCACCGGGAAGCGGTCGTACCACTCGAAGCCGAGCTTGGGCAGGTCGAGCCAGACGGTCGATTCCTCCGCGCCGAAGGGATTCAGGTTGATGACCACGATGACGCGGTCGCCGGACACCGGATCGATCTTCGAGTAGGCGATCAGCGACTCGTTGTCGACGTGGTGGAAGTGGATGTTGCGCAGCTGTTGCAGCGCGGGGTGCCGGCGCCGGATCGCGTTGAGCGAGGTGATCCACGGCTCCAGCGACTCGCCGCGGCCGGCGGCCGCCTTGTAGTCGCGCGGGCGCAACTCGTACTTCTCGGAGTCCAGGTACTCCTCGCTGCCCTCGGCCACCGCGACGTGCTCGTACAGCTCGTAGCCGCTGTAGACGCCCCACGTGGGTGCGAGCGTCGCAGCGAGCGCGGCCCGGAGCGCGAACATTCCGGGGCCGCCGTGCTGCAGGCTCGCATGCAGGATGTCCGGGGTGTTGACGAACAGGTTGGGTCGCGCCTCGTCGGCCTTGGCCGCGAGTTCACGGCCGAACTCCTCGAGCTCCCACTTGGCGGTCTTCCACGTGAAGTACGTGTAGGACTGGCTGAATCCCAGACGGGCCAGGCCGTACAGCCGCGCGGGACGGGTGAACGACTCGGAGAGGAACAGCACGTCGGGATTGCGCTTCTTGACCTCGGTGATCAGCCATTCCCAGAAGTTCGGCGGCTTGGTGTGCGGGTTGTCGACGCGGAAGATCTCGACGCCGAGTCCGACCCAGTGCAACACCACCTTGAGCACCGCGCGGTAGATGCCGTTGCGGTCGTTGTCGAAGTTCAGGGGGTAGATGTCCTGGTACTTCTTCGGCGGGTTCTCGGCGTAGGCGATGGTGCCGTCCGGCTGGATGGTGAACCACTCGGGATGCTCGGTGGCCCACGGGTGGTCGGGGGCGCACTGCAACGCGAGGTCGAGCGCGACCTCCATCCCGAGCTCGCGGGTCCGGCTCACGAAGTACCGGAAGTCCTCCTCGGTGCCGAGCTGCGGGTGGATCGCGTCGTGCCCGCCGGCGGCCGAACCGATCGCCCACGGGGACCCGACGTCGTCCGGTCCGGCGACGAGGGTGTTGTTGCGGCCCTTGCGGTTGACCTCGCCGATCGGGTGGATCGGGGGCAGGTAGACGACGTCGAAACCCATGTCTGCGATCCGGGGCAGGTCCTCGGCGGCGGTGAGGAACGTCCCGTGCACGGGGTTGCCCTCGTTGTCCCAGCCGCCGGTGGACCGCGGGAAGAACTCGTACCAGGAGCCGTAGAGGGCGCGGGACCGGTCGACCCACACCCGGTAGGTGCGGCTCTTGGTGACGAGCTCGCGGACCGGGGCGTCGTGCAGTAGTTCGGCGACCTCGTCGGAGATGGCGAGGGCCACCCGGTTCTCGACTCGGCGGCGCCGGGCGCGGAGCAGACGGGCGGCGTCGATGAGCAGCTCGCGGTTCTCGTCGGCCTGCAGCTCGGCGGCCCGCTCCAGGACGCGGGCACCGGTCTCGAGGTCGTTGGCCAGATCTGCGGCGCCCTGACCGGCGTCGAGCTTCTTGAGGACGGCCGAACGCCACGTCAGGTACGGGTCGCTCCAGGCCTCGATGCGGTACGACCAGAAGCCCACCCGGTCGGGGACGAAGGCGGCGTTGAACGTGTCGGGTTCGGGTGCCGGCGTCATCCGGATGTCGAGGACGCCGCGCCGCGGGGCCTCCACGTGCAGGGTCACGCCGAGTGCGTCGTGGCCCTCGCGCCAGGCCGTGGCACTGACCGGGAAGAACTCTCCGACAACGGCTTTCGCGGGATGCTGACCGGCCGAGACCAGGGGTTGGATGTCGTCGATCCCCATGCGCCCGATCACTCGAGGCCTCCTCTCGTCAGCTCCCGCGATTGGCCAGGGTGCCTGATGGATCTCGCCTGCGTTGGAATCACCGCTACCCAACCTAGTGCCCCGCGCACGGGCTTGTCTTGTCGTAGGCCGACGCGGGGCGGCGGGTGGGGGTCAGCCCACCGGGCGGGGTGCGGCGGCCAGGCGGGACAGCGCCGAGCGGACGACCGCGGGATCGGTCGTCCGCCACATCGGCGGGAGAGAGGCGAGGAGGTATCCGGAATAGCCGGCCGTGGCGAGTCGGGAGTCGAGGACCGCGACGACCCCGCGGTCGTCCACCGATCGCAGCAGTCGTCCTGCTCCCTGGGCCAGCAGCAGTGCGGCATGGTTGGCCGCGACCGACAGGAAGCCGTTGCCCCCGCGGGCGTCGACCGCGCGTTGCCGGGCGGTCAGCAGCGGGTCGTCGGGGCGCGGGAACGGGATGCGGTCGATGATGACCAGGCTCAGCGAGGGGCCGGGCACGTCGACCCCCTGCCACAGCGACAGCGTCCCGAACAGGCAGGTCTCCGGGTCCTCGGCGAAGCGGCGGACCAGCGTCGAGGTGGTGTCGTCGCCCTGGCACAGCACCGGGAAGTCGCAGCGTTCCCGGATCGCCTCGGCGGCCTCCTTGGCCGCGCGCATCGACGAGAACAGGCCCAGCGTCCGGCCGCCGGCGGCCTTCACGAGATCGGCGATCTCGTCCATGGTGCGCGGCGCGATCCCGGAGCGTTCGGGCCGGGGGAGGTGCTTGGCCACATAGAGGATGGCCGATTTCGGGTAATCGAACGGGGAACCGGCGTCGAGGCCGGTCCAGCGGACCGAGCCGGAGTCCGACGGCACGGCCTTGCCGTTGGCCGTGGTGCCCCGCGCGGCGGCCGGATCGGGGCCGGGTTCGTCGGCGGCGGGCCGATCGGTGCCGCGCCCGGAGGCGGGCAGGCCCCAGGTCGCGGCCAGCGCGTCGAACGACCCGCCGATGGTCAGCGTGGCCGAGGTGAGCACGACCGTGGAGTTGGAGAACAGCGACGCCCGCAGCAGGCCGCCCACCGACAGCGGCGCGATGTGCAGGACCGGGCGGGGCTCGGCCCCTCGCCGGGAGGTGTCGAGCGACACCCACACCACGTCGCGTCGTTTGGACTCGTCCGGTTCGTCGAAGGCGCCGAGGACGCGGACGACCGTGTCGTGCATGTCCTCCAGCGTGGTCAGCGCCGCCGATCGGGCTGCGGCGGCGCCGTCGTCGCCTCCGCCGGGCGGGCGGACCGGTCCGATGGCGGTGCGTGTCTGCCACAGCCGATCACGCAGCATCGCCAGGACCGCGGTGGCGTCGGGCGGCAGCTGCGTCCACTGGGTCTTCGGCGCGGACTCGAGTAGTTCGCCGAGCTGCTCGCCGGCGCCGAGTAGCGCGTCGGCGGTCTCCTCGTCGACCAGCTTGCCGACCCGGCGCGACACGAGTGCGACCGATGCCGTCGACAACTCGTCGGTGGCCACCGACGTCATGCGGTCGACGAGTTCGTGGGCCTCGTCGATGATGACCACGTCGTGCTCGGGCAGTACGTTGGCCGGGCTCGTCGCGTCGATCGCCAGCAGCGCATGGTTGGTGACCACCACGTCGACCTTCGCCGACTGCCGCCGCGCCTGCTCGGCGAAACAGTCCTCGCCGTAGGAGCAGTTGGCCGCGCCCAGGCATTCGCGCGCCGACACGCTCACCTGGCGCCACGACCGGTCGGTCACGCCGGGCACGAGGTCGTCGCGGTCGCCGGTCTCGGTGTCGCTGCTCCACTCGCGCAGGCGGGTGACCTCGCGGCCGGTGCGGGACAGCTCGAACGGGTCGAACAGCTCGGTGTCCGGCTCCTCCGCGGTGCCCGCATGGATCTTGTTGAGGCACAAGTAGTTTCCGCGCCCTTTGAGGATCGCGAAGGTGGGCTTGCGGCCGAGGGGCTTCTGCAGCGCGTTCGCCAGGCGGGGCAGGTCGCGCTCGATGAGCTGCCGCTGCAGGGCGATCGTCGCCGTCGACACCACGACGGTGCGCCCGGACTCCACGGCGTGCCGGATGGCCGGCACCAGATAGGCCAGCGACTTGCCGGTGCCGGTGCCGGCCTGCACGGCCAGGTGCTCACCGGTGTCGATGGCGTGGGCCACGGCGTTGGCCATGGTGACCTGGCCCTCGCGGCGGCGGCCACCGAGAGCGGTGACCGCGGCGTCGAGCAGTTCGGTCACCTCGGGTGTGTTGGCCATGGGGGAGTGCGGCGTCCTTCGTGAAGAGTGCGGAGTCGGGTGGCGGGGCTACTGCTGTTCAGACGGAACGGCCCGCCCGTCGGTTCCCTAGGTCTGAGAGGAACCGGTGGAACCGTCGTAGATCAGGTCGCCGACGAGCTCGACCCCGGCCTCGCGCATCTGCTTGCACGCCGCCTCGCAGGTCTTGTCGGACACCCCGGCCGTGAAGTTCAGCAGCACCCGGGTGGTGAAACCCTCCGCGGCCGCGTCGAGCGCGGTGGCGCGCACGCAGTGATCGGTGGCGATGCCGACGATGTCGACGGAGGACACGTGGTGGTCGCGCAGCCACTGCGCCAGGGTGGTCCCGTCCTCGGCGGCTCCCTCGAAACCCGAGTAGGCCGCGGCGTATTCGCCCTTGGAGAAGACCTCCTGCACCGGGTCGGTGTCGAGTTCGGGATGGAACGCCACCCCGTCGGTGCCGGCCCGGCAGTGCGGCGGCCACGAGTCGACGTAGTCCGGCTCGTCGGAGAAGTGGTCGCCGGGATCGATGTGGTGGTCGCGGGTCGCGACGACGGTCTCGTACTCGCCGAGAATCTTCGAGATCGCGCGCGCCACCGCGGCGCCGCCGCTGACCGCGAGCGCGCCGCCCTCGCAGAAGTCGTTCTGCACGTCGACGACGATCAACGCGTCGGCCGGCGTGGTGCCGTCGTTGCGTTCGATGCTCATCGCAACACTCCCTGACAGATCGAAGGTGTTCTGCTCGTCAGTCGAGCACGTAGCGCGTCGGGACCGCCGGGTCGCCGTGGGACAGGCCCAGGCCCTCCCAGGGCAGGCTCACCAGCCCGGCGGCGAGGCGTTCGCGCGCGTCGGACAGGGTCGGCAGCGGTTCCACCGGCTCCCCGCCGCGGACCAGCGGGATCTGCAGGTCGCGCAGCTGCAGGCCGTCGGCGTCGGGACGTGGTCCGTCGGCGCGGTAGACGATCTCCTCCACGATCGTCCCACTGCTGCGCGCGGCGCGTACCGCCGCCTTCGCCCCGCCCCGCGACTCCTTGTGGCTCGACCGCTTGGCGACGGGCATCCCGTCGACCTCGACGAGCTTGTAGACCATACCCGCAGTCGGTGCGCCGCTTCCGGTCACCAGCGAGGTGCCCACCCCGTAGATGTCGACCGGTTCGGCTCGCAGGGATGCGATCGCGTACTCGTCGAGGTCGCCGGAGACGACGATCTTGGTCTTGGTGGCGCCGAGCGCATCGAGTTGCTCGCGCACCTTTCGGGCGAGGACGCCCAGGTCGCCGGAGTCGATGCGAACCGCGCCGAGCCCGGTGCCCGCGACCTCGATCGCGTTCTGCACGCCCCGGGTGATGTCGTAGGTGTCCACGAGCAAGGTGGTGCCCACGCCGAGGGCCTCGACCTGCGCGGCGAAGGCGGCCTTCTCGTCGGGGCCGTCGGGACCGGTGAAACCGAGCGTGAAGGCGTGGGCGGCGGTGCCCGCGCTCGGCACGCCGAACCGCCGGTTGGCCTCCAGATTCGACGTCGCCGACAGCCCGGCGATGTAGGCGGCGCGTGCCGAGGCGACCGCGGCGCGCTCGTGGGTGCGCCGCGAGCCCATCTCGATGATCGGCCGGGAACCGGCGGCGCTCACCATGCGCGCGGCGGCCGAGGCGATCGCGCTGTCGTGGTTGAGGATCGACAGGACCAGGGTCTCGAGCAGGACGGCCTCGGCGAACGTGGCGCGCACCGTCAGGATGGGCGAGCCCGGGAAGTACAGCTCGCCTTCGCGGTAGCCGTCGATGTCGCCGGAGAAGCGATAGTCGCGCAGCCACTCGACGGTGTCGGGGTCGAGGAACTTCTCGACGACCGCGATCTCGTCGTCGCCGAACCGGAAGTGGGCGAGCTCGTCGATGAGGCGTCCGGTACCCGCGACGACGCCGTAGCGCCGGCCGTCGGGGAGGCGTCGGGCGAACACCTCGAACACGCACCGGCGGTGCGCAACCGGCTGGCGGAGCGCCGCCGCGACCATGGTCAACTCGTAGTGATCGGTCAGCAGCGCGGTGTTGTCGATGCTCACTGTGGCGTTACCCTGTCTTCATGGCGCTTGACGAAACTCGTGCGCACGAGGCTACCCCCGGCGGCACTGCGGTGGCCGAACCCGCGGTCGCCGACGGCGCGGCGGACCTCGACAAGCCCTGGATGACCATCGTGTGGGACGACCCCGTCAATCTGATGCGGTACGTCACCTATGTGTTCCAGAAGATCTTCGGCTACTCCGAGGCGCGGGCCAACGAACTGATGATGCAGGTCCACACCGAGGGCAAGGCCGTGGTCTCCAGCGGCGACCGCGACAAGGTGGAGAGCGACGTGCGCAAACTCCATGCGGCCGGTCTCTGGGCCACGATGCAGCGCGATTCATGAGCAGGCGCTCGGCGTGCCGCGCCCCGCGACCGGGAAGCCCCCGGGACCACATCGGAGACCGGTGAGGGGACACTGACGCGTGCGCACCTGGAAACGCAAAGGGCGCGGGGACGGGGTCCGCATCGTCTCCCAGCTCGACTCCCACGAGGCCGAACTGCTCGCCTCACTGGTCTCGTCGATGTGCGAGCTCCTCACCGAGCGTTCCGACACCGCGCCCCGCGACGCGCTGTCGGAGGTGACCGGGATCCGCACCGGCCACTCCGAGCCGCCGGACGACGCCACACTCGGACGCCTGTTGCCGGATTTCCATCGTCCCGACCAGGACGAGCAGTTGTCGGCCGAGGTCGTCAACGGCCGGCTCAACTCGGCGCTGCGCAGCGTCAACGAGCCGAAGATCATCGACGCCAAGCTCTCCGCGGCACACGTACTGCTCGACACCCTGCCCGCCGGCGGGGGCGACCTCTCGCTGACCGTCGACGAGGCGGAGGCCTGGCTGACCGCCCTCAACGACGTGCGGCTCGCGCTCGGCGCGATGCTCGGCATCTCCGAGGACACCCCGGACCAGCTGCCGCCCGGTCATCCGCACGCGGCACACCTCGACGTCTATCACTGGCTCACGGTGATGCAGGACCTGCTCGTCGAAGCGGTGATGTGACCGCCGCCGGCTGACCTAGAGTTCGGTGTGGACGGTTCGGACCTTTCGGGCATCTCACGTTCTCGGCTGGGTGCCCGGACGGCGGTCGACCGCCACCGGGGACGACACAGGCGGGGGAGAGCGGAGGAACGCGTGACCACCATCGGACGACCCGCTCGGGCCGGTGACCGGATCACCGACGTCGCAGGCATCACCGTCGGGCACTTCCAGCGCGTCGACGCCGATGCGCGCGTGGCCGATCCGGATTCGCCCGACGGGCACGGATGGGCCACCGGAACCACCGTCGTCCGGGTCGCGGCCCCGAACGCGGTCGCCGCCGTCGACGTGCGCGGCGGCGGACCGGGCACCCGCGAGACCGACCTGCTCGACCCGTCGAACACCGTGCAGACCGTCCACGCGATCGTGCTGTCCGGCGGCAGCGCATACGGGCTGGCGGCCGCGGACGGCGTGATGCGCGCCCTGGAGGCCGACGGGGTCGGGCTGCCCATGGACGCCGCCGGCCACGTCGTGCCGATCGTTCCCGCCGCGGTCATCTTCGACCTGCCCGTCGGGGCATGGGACCACCGGCCCGACGCCGGCTTCGGCGCCGAGGCGGTGCGCTCTGCCGGGACCGACTTCTCCGTCGGCAGCGTCGGCGCGGGCGCCGGTGCGCGGGCCGGCTCGCTCAAGGGCGGCGTGGGCACCGCATCGGTCACCATCGCCGACGGCCCCGCGGCCGGCATCACCGTCGGCGCGCTGATGGTCGCCAACCCGGTGGGTGCCGTGATCGACCAGTCCACGGGCCTGCCCTTCGACCTCACCGACGCCGACCTCGCCGCCCGCGGGCTGAAACGGCCCGACCCCGAGGAATGTTCGGCCGTCGCCGCCCTCGCCGCCAAGCAGACCGTGCTGAACACGACCATCGGGGTGGTCGCCACCGACGCCGCGCTCGACGCGGCGATGACCCGTCGGCTCGCGATGGCCGGGCACGACGGACTCGGCCGGGCCATCCGCCCGGCGCACTCGCCGCTCGACGGCGACACGATCTTCGCCGTCGCGACCGGCGGGGTGCGACCGGAATCGGCCGTCCCGGTTCCGCCCGGCATGCACGCCGACGTGGCGATCGTCGCCGAGGTCGGTCGGCACGCCGCCGAGGTCGTGCAACGCGCGATCGTCGACGCGGTGCTCTCGGCCGAGTCGGTGGCGTCCATCCCCGCCTACCGCGACATCGCGCCGTCGGCGTTCGTCTGACGGCGGCTCGCGGGCGAGGCGGCTCTCGGGTGAGGGCGGTTCTCGTGCCGCGCGTCCCGTGACCCGGGTCATGGTCGGAATATGGTGGCGATGTGTGGCGTTGCCAGGCGCGACGCCACACGGGACGGTGAGGTGCCGTCGGACACCCCGCACCTGCAGAGGAGAACCGGTCACAGATGCTCAGGATCGATCAGCACCTCGTCGACGAGATGATCGCGCACGCTCGCGCCGATCACCCGGACGAGGCGTGCGGGGTGATCGCGGGACCGGAGGGCTCCGACGAACCGCGCCGGTTCATCAAGATGGTGAACGCCGAGCGGTCGCCGACGTTCTACCGGTTCGACTCCGCCGAACAGCTCGCCGTCTGGCGGGAGATGGATCGTCGCGACGAGGAACCGGTGGTGATCTACCACTCGCACACCGCCACCGAGGCATACCCCAGCCGCACCGACATCTCGTATGCGGGCGAACCCGATGCCCACTACGTGCTGCTGTCCACCCGCGACCCCGAGACCACGGAGATCCGTAGCTTTCGCATCGTCGACGGCACGGTCACCGAAGAAGAGATCGAGATCAGGAGCTGACCATGTCCGTCACCGTGTCCATCCCCACGATCCTCAGGACCCACACCGGAGGCGCCAAGCGCGTCGAGGGTTCCGGTGAGACGCTCGCCGCGCTGATCGACGATCTCGAGTCGTCGAACCCCGGCCTCAAGGAGCGGCTCGTCGCAGACGGGAAGCTGCACCGCTTCGTCAACATCTACGTCAACGACGAGGACGTCCGCTTCTCCGGCGGCCTCGACACCGCCATCACCGACGGTGACGAGGTGACGATCCTGCCCGCGGTCGCCGGCGGCTGCTGAGCGTGACCCGCTACGACTCCCTCATCGAATCGGTCGGCAACACGCCGCTGATCGGACTGCAGCGTCTGTCGCCGCGCTGGCACGACACCGACGAGGGTCCGCACGTGCGGCTGTGGGCCAAGCTCGAGGACCGCAACCCGACCGGGTCGATCAAGGACCGCCCGGCGCTGCGCATGATCGAGCAGGCCGAACGCGACGGTCTGCTGCACGAGGGCTCGACGATCCTCGAGCCGACGAGCGGCAACACCGGAATCTCCCTCGCGATGGCCGCGAAACTCAAGGGCTACCAATTGATCTGCGTGATGCCGGAGAACACCTCCGAGGAGCGCAGGTCGCTGTTGCGCATGTACGGCGCGCAGGTGATCTCCTCGCCCGCGGCCGGCGGCTCCAACACCGCGGTGGCCGTCGCCAAGAAGCTCGCCGCGGAGAACCCCGACTGGGTGATGCTCTACCAGTACGGCAATCAGGCCAACGTCGACGCGCACTACGAGGGCACCGGTCCCGAGCTGTACGCCGACCTGCCCGAGATCACGCACTTCGTCGCCGGGCTCGGCACCACCGGGACCCTGATGGGCGTCGGCCGGTTCCTGCGCGAGCAGAACCCG
>Ga0164243_10006273_pt1 | contig 18040 bp, 14 predicted proteins | sample OricompcompostOP_FD_108781 | JGI IMG/M metagenome (GOLD analysis project Ga0164243, IMG submission 108781) | Organic Plus compost microbial communities from Emeryville, California, USA - Original compost - Organic plus compost (OP) | ecosystem: Engineered > Solid waste > Mixed feedstock >... | reverse complement strand
TGGCCTGCTTCTTACGCGTGTAACGCGCGGTCGCGGCCGTGGGCCGCGGCGCAACGACGCTTTCTATTGGTGTAACCGTCTGATCTTCCGGCATCGACATGAGTGTTTCCCGCTCGACTCCCCACTGCCGGTCCATTGTACGGAACAATCGGCGGCGCGCACCTGGATGCGAAGGGCGCCAAAAGTAAAAAAGGGCGTGACCTTCCCGGGTCACGCCCTTTTTGAGCCGGTTGGATCGGCGGGTCAGAAGATTTCGAACAATCCCGCACCGCCCATGCCGCCGCCGATGCACATCGTCACGACGCCGTATTTCGCGCCCCGACGCTTGCCCTCGAGCAGAATGTGCCCGGTCATGCGGGCACCGGACATGCCGTACGGATGACCGATCGAGATCGCGCCGCCCGAGACATTCAGCTTCTCGTTCGGAATGCCGAGCTTGTCGCGGCAGTAGATGACCTGGCTCGCGAACGCCTCGTTCAATTCCCATAGGTCGATCTGGTCCATGGTCAGGCCGTGCTTCTTGAGCAGCTTCGGCACGGCGAACACCGGCCCGATGCCCATCTCCTCCGGCCCGCAACCCGCGACCATCATGCCGCGATAGGCGCCGAGCGGCGTCAGGCCGCGCTTTTCGGCTTCCTTCGCTTCCATCAGCACCAGCGCGGAGGCGCCGTCGGAGAGCTGCGAGGCATTGCCTGCCGTAATGAACTTGCCTTCCTTGATGCGCTGCCCGCCCTTGAACACGGGCTGCAGCTTCTGCAGATCCTCGAGCGTCGTCTTCGGGCGATTGCCTTCGTCGAGCTTCAGCGTGACTTCCTTCTCGGAGGTCGCGCCCGTTTCCTTGTCGGTCACGGTCATGATCGTCGTCGTCGGCACGATCTCGTCGTTGTAGCGGCCTTCCGCTTGCGCCTTGGCCGTGCGCTGCTGCGAGAGCACCGCATATTCGTCCTGCGCTTCGCGGCTGACGCCGTAGCGCTCGGCGACGATTTCCGCCGTCTCGATCATCGTCATGTAGATCTGCGGGATGTGCTGGACGAGCCACGGATCGGCGCCGCGATAGCGATTGATCTTGTCGTTCTGGACGAGCGAGATCGACTCGAGGCCGCCGCCCACGGTGATCTGCATGCCGTCGTCGATGATCTGCTTCGCGGCCGTCGCGATCGCCATCAGGCCCGAGGAGCACTGACGGTCGATCGTCATGCCCGGTACGGTGACGGGCAGGCCCGCGCGCAACAGCGCCTGACGTGCGACGTTGCCGCCGGTCGTGCCCTGCTGGAGCGCGCAGCCGAGGATGACGTCCTCGACTTCGGCCGGATCGATCCCGGCGCGCTTCACCGCATTCGCGATGGCGATCGAGCCGAGCTCCTGGCCTTGAGTGTTGTTGTACGCGCCGCGATGGGCCTTGCCGATCGGCGTACGTGCGGTAGAGACGATGACTGCTTCACGCATGGGAGCCCCTTTACTTCATGTCCTGGAAACGCTTGCCTTCGGCGGCCATTTTTTCGAGCAGCGGCGAGATCGTGAAATCCTTGCCGAGCTTGGGCAGGTATTCCTTGAGCTTCGCGACGACGTTCTTCAGGCCGACGGTGTCGGCATAGAACATCGGACCGCCGCGATACACCGGCCAGCCGTAGCCGTTGATCCACACGATATCGATGTCCGAGGGACGGATTGCAATGCCTTCCTCGAGGATCTTCGCGCCTTCGTTGATCATCGGATAAATCAGGCGCTCGAGAATCTCGGCTTGCGAGATCTGGCGCGGCGTCGTGCCCGCTTTCGCCATGAAGTCCTTGATGATCTTTTCGGTGACGGGCGAGGGCTTCGCGTTGCGCTGCTCGTCATAGTCATAGAAGCCGGCGCCGGTCTTCTGGCCGCGGCGGTCCATTTCGCACAGCACTTCGCGCACGGTCGAGCTCTTCGAGGTTTCCTTGCTCCAGCCGATGTCGAGGCCGGCGAGATCGGACATCGCGAACGGACCCATCGGCATGCCGAAGTCGTACAGCGGCTTGTCGATGTCCCAGGGCATCGCGCCTTCGAGCATCATCGCCTGCGCCTGCGCCTGACGCGCCGCGAGCATGCGATTGCCGACGAAGCCGTGGCACACGCCGACGAGCACGCCGATCTTGCCGATCTTCTTCGCGAGCTGCATCGAGGTCGCGACGACCTGTTTCGAGGTCTTCGCGCCGCGCACGACTTCGAGCAGGCGCATCACGTTCGCGGGCGAGAAGAAGTGCAGGCCGATGACCCACTCGGGGCGCTGCGTCGCGCTCGCGATCTCGTTCACGTTCAGATACGAGGTGTTCGAGGCGAGGATCGCGCCTTGCTTCACGATCTTGTCGAGCTTGCCGAACACGTCTTTCTTGATGTCCATGTTCTCGAACACGGCTTCGATCACGAGATCGCAATCCGCGAGCGCGGACAGATCGAGCGAGCCGGTCAGCAGGCTCATGCGCTTCTCGACGTCGTCCATCGTGAGTCGGCCGCGCTTCGCGGTCGTCTCGTAGTTCTTGCGGATGACGCCGAGGCCGCGATCGAGCGCCTCCTGCTTCATCTCCACGATCGTGACCGGAATGCCGACGTTCGCGAAGTTCATCGAGATGCCGCCGCCCATCGTGCCCGCGCCGATCACGCCGACCTTCTTGATCGGAATCGTCGGCGTGTCATCCGCGATGTCCGGCACCTTCCACACCTGGCGTTCGGCGAAGAACACATAGCGCTGCGCCTGCGACTGCGTGCCCTGCATCAACTCGGTGAACAGCTTGCGCTCGAGCTTGAGGCCCTCGTCGAACGGCAGATTGACGGCCGCTTCGATCGTCTGGATGTTGTATTCGGGCGCGAGGAAGCCGCGGAATTTCTTCGCGTTGGCCTTGCGGAACTCGGCGAAGATTTCCGGCTTGCCGCGTGCGGCGACGACCTTGTCGTTCAAGTCGCGCACTTTCTTCAACGGGCGCTTTTCCGCGAGCACTTTCTTCGCGAACGCCATCGCGCCGTTGCGCAGATCGCCTTCCGCGACCAGCTCATCGATCAAACCAGCCTTTTGTGCGGCGGGCGCAGGCACGTGCTTGCCCGAAGTCACCATGTCGAGCGCTTGCTCGACGCCGACGATGCGCGGCAGGCGCTGCGTGCCGCCTGCGCCAGGCAGCAGACCGAGATTCACTTCAGGGAGGCCGCACTTCGCCGAGGGAACGGCGACGCGGTAATGACAGCACAGCGCGACTTCGAGACCGCCGCCGAGCGCGGTGCCGTGAATCGCTGCGATCACGGGCTTGGGCGAATTTTCGATCGCATCTTCAGCCTCGACGAGGCTCGGCGCTTGCGGGGGCTTGCCGAATTCGGTGATGTCGGCGCCGGCGATGAAGGTCTTGCCTTCGCAGATCAGCACGATCGCCTTGATGGCGGCGTTGTCGATCGCGTCCTTCATGCCTTTCACGATCCCTTCGCGAACCTGCTGCGACAGCGCGTTCACCGGCGGGGAGTTGATCGAGAGGATTCCGATTTCGCCTTCGACGGCGAGGTTGGCGACGGCGTTGATAGCCCCCATCAGTGCGTCTCCCATACTGAATGTTTGAAAAGTTCCGCCGCTCTATAGGGAATTCGGTGTTGGACGGAATTCACTGGAGGGCGGCGGGGGGCGGCATTATAGGCCCACTTTCGGGCCCGCCTACTGCATTGCAAAGGATTCCGCGATGCGGGTGTCCACAGTCGGACAAATCAACGATTTCGGGCTATTTGGGGCGTTTTTTGATCCGCTTTGCAGCACGCGGCCGTGCACTGCGAGCGGATTTCACCGCAGCTGCGGCGGCAGCGACCATGACCGCTTTACGCCCCCACGTCTTGAGCTCATCGATGTCTTCGAGCACGTCGCTCGGCACCCGGAAGTAGCTCATCGAGACCGCGTGCGGATCATCCGCGTTCGGCCGGAAGGCCTCGCAGCCGCGCGCGACGTAGTCCGCGCGATTCGAGTCGTCCACTTTGAAATAGACGATGTCATCGTCGACGAGGCCGAAGAACAGCTCATCGCAATACAGCCCGATGCCGCCGAACATGCGCCGCGAGCGCACCGCGCCCACGCCGCTCAACTGGTCGAGAACGAATTCCAGGAAGTTCGCGGACACCGCCATGCGGCGAGCTTAACAAGCAAGCGGATCCGCCGGATCGAACATCTTGCCGTCGAAGAAACCGTTCGGCGCGCGCTCGACTTTCGTGTCGTTCGGCGGCAGCGGCACGTGCAATGGATGCAGCGATGCGCGATACAGATCCGGGCGATACGTCGCTTTGACGAGCGCGAGATGCTCGGGCTTCGCCTCGATCTGCCGCCAACGAACCATCTGCGAATAGAACCACAATGCATGGCTGCGCCACGGAAACGTCGCGGCGTTGCGCGCCGGCACGTAGAAGCTTTCGACGCTGCGCGGCAGGCCCGCGGGAGCAAAGACGAGCGAGCTCGTGAGTCCGCGCATCAGCAAATCCACGGGCGCGCCGACATAGCGCGGCTCGGCCAGCACATGTGCGAGCTCTTCGCGATTGCGCGGATGCTCGCACCATTCGGCGGCTCGATATAGCGCGCGCACGAGCGCGCCCACGCGCTGCGGATGGCGTTCGGCCCAATCGAGCCGGCAGCCGAGCACCTTTTCCGGGCTCGCGCGCCAGATGGCGGTCGAAGTCGTGACGATGTGGCCGACGCCGACGTCGACGGCGAGGCTGTTCCAAGGCTCGCCGACACAGAAGCCGTCGATCTGATGCTCGCGCAGCGCATCGACGAGCAGCGGCGGCGGCAGGACGACGAGGCGGACATCGCGATCCGGATCGATCTGCGCGGCCGCGAGCCAATAGCGCAGCGCGTAGTTGTGACACGAGAACGGATACACCATCGCGAACGTGAGCTGCCGCGCGCCGTCGCGCTCGCGTCCGCTGACGATCTCGCGCAGCGCCGCACCCTGTCGGGCCGGGTCTGCGCCGATCTCGGCGCCCGCCGCCGCCATCTGCTCCCACAAGGCGTTCGACACCGTGATCGCATTGCCGCCCACGCCGAGCGCAATCGGCGCGACGATCGGCACTTGCAGGTGACCGATGCCGAGCGTCGAGGCGACGGCCATCGGACCGAGCATGTGAGCGGCATCGAAGTGGCCGACGACGACACGATCGCGAATGTTCGCCCACGAGGTTTCGCGCACGAGCGTGAGGTCGAGGCCCTCATCCGCGGCGAAGCCTTTCTCGACCGCGGCGGCGAGCGGCGCGCAGTCGAGCAGAGGAATGAAGCCGACGATCACGGACTCGGTCATTTCAACAGCCTCGCTGCGGTGACGATGCTTTGTGCGACTTCGGCGAGGCGGCGGTTCTCGTTCATCGCCGCCCGTCGCAACAGTGCGTAGGCGGCCGCTTCCGTCATGCCGCGCTCTTTCATCAGGATGCCTTTGGCGCGCTCGACGACCTTGCGCTCATCGAGCGCCGCTTTCGCGCGCTCGAGTTCGTCGCGCAATTTGGCGAAGGCGTTGTAGCGGCTGACGGCCATGTCGAGGATCGATTTCACGCGTTCTTTTTTCAGTCCGTCGACGACGTACGCGCCGACGCCCGCATCCACCGCCGCCTCGATCATGTCGGTATCGGAGCGATCGACGAACATCGCGATCGGCCTGCGCACGCAGCGCGACACCTGGAACATCTGCTCGAGCACGTCGCGATTGGGGTTCTCGAGATCGATGAAGATGACGTCCGGATCGTTGTCGAGGATGCGGCGCATGAGGTTCTGCATGTCACGCACGACGACGACGTTCGAATAGCCGGCTTCGCGCAGCCCATCTTCGAGCACGGAGCCGCGCATCACGTTCTGATCGACGATCAGAATGCGCAAGGCGTCGCTCGTTGGCTTTTCTTCCGGCATCGATCCGTGGCGGTGCAACGGCCATGCCATTGCGATCGGCGGCATGTCGGTTCGCGTTGTCGATGCGTCGTTGCACGAAGTTCGTGCGCGCGTTCTCGGAGAGTGCTCTGTTGTAGTTCAGTCGCGAGATCGGACTGAGGGGCTGCTGGGCGCTGGGCTGTTGGCAAGAACGGAGCCCGAAGCGCTCTGGCCAGCAGCCCAGCGCCCAGCAGCCCTTCCGCTCGTCCTGCGCTCTCACTCCCCTCATGGCACGCCCGTTGCACTCCGACGACCATCCGAAGAGGTGCAACGATGAGCATGAACAGATGGCTGCACGGAGCGGCCGGTGCGTTGCTGAGCACGTCGATCGCGCAGGGGGAGGCGCTCGATGCGCTGCGCGACACGAAGCCGATCGTCGATGCGCGCATTCGTTACGAGAGCGTCGAGCAGGAGCCGCTCGTCGAGGACGCCGAGGCGAATACGGTGCGATTGCGGCTCGGCTTCGAAACGGGCAAGGCGTGGCACACGAGCCTGCTCGCGGAAGGCGAGCTCGTGTGGCCGTTCGACGGCGACTATCGTGACGACACCGCCGTCGCGACGAACGCCGCGTATCCGGTGATTGCCGATCCCGAAGCGCATGAGCTGAATCGACTGCAGCTGACGAACACGTCGCTGCCCGGCACGACCCTGACGCTCGGCCGGCAGCGCATCGTGCTCGACGATCACCGATTCGTCGGCAACGTCGGCTGGCGCCAGAACGAACAGACGTTCGATGCGGTGCGCCTCCTCAACAACTCGATCGCGCCGCTCACGATCGATCTCGCTTACCTGAATCAGGTGAACCGCGTGTTCGGCCCGGATTCGCCCCAAGGCCGCTACGAGGGCGATGGCTATCTCGCGAATCTTGCCTATCGAACGCCCGTCGGCAAGCTCACGGGCTTCGCGTATGTGTTGGACTTCGATCCGATTCCGGTAGCGCGCGTGCCGGCGGCGCTCGATCCGATTCGCGCCTCGACTGCAACGTATGGCGTTCGCATCGCGGGCGATCGTGCATTCGGCGCGTTCAAGCTCGGCTATGTCGCCTCGTATGCGACTGAAGAAGACTACGGTCGCAATCCGTTCACGTTCGATCTCGCTTACTACCTTCTCGAGCTTACCGGCACGATCCAACAGTTCAGTCTGACGCTCGGCCAGGAAGTGCTCGAAGGCGACGGCACGGTCGGGTTCGCGACGCCGCTTGCGACGCTGCATAAGTTCAACGGCTGGGCGGACAAGTTTCCAACGACGCCGCCGAACGGCATCGACGATCGCTACGCAAGCATCGGGTACGCGCACAAGGCCGTGAGCGTCCTGGACAGCGTGTCAGCGGTCGTCGCCTATCACGCGTACGAGAGCGAGCGGCTCGCATTCGATCTCGGGGACGAGCTCAACGTGCAAGTGCAGGCGAAGTGGCAGCGATTTCTCGCGACGGCAAAATACGCGGACTACGATGCAAGCCCCATCGCGGCGACCGCCGCATATCGCGATACGGTCAAGTATTGGCTGATGCTCGATTACGTGTGGTGATCATTTCGGCTTCACCGCGCAACCATGCACCTTCGGCTCCGTCGTGCAGACGTCGGGCAGGCCGTGATCCTGCCAATAGGTCGTGAGCGTCGCTGCGCTGACGACTTCCTTGAAGCGGCGGTGCTTGCGCAGAAAATCCGTCTGCGGCAGCCAGAGCACGCGCAGCGGCACGGCCTCGTTCTGTTTTTCGAGCCGCAGCATCCGATTGAAGACGAAGTCAGGGCGGCGCAGCGCCGTGCCGAACAGGATCTCGGTTTCCGGGTCGATCGCTTCTTCATCTGCGCTGCCCGTCACCGTGCGCAGCGCTTCCGGGATTTTGCGCTTGACCTCGCTCGCATCGATGACCGTGCGGATCAACTCGTCCGAGCCCGCCTTGCTCGCGCGCAGCAAGCGCTCCGCCCCGGCCTGATCGCCGCCGAGCAGTAGCATCGTCGCCTGAATCCGCGCGACATCGGGCGGCGGCTCGGCGCCGACATCGTATTGCGACTGGTTCGCGATCTGCGCATAGATGTGGCAGCGGCGGCTGCCGTGATTGCCGGGCTGAAGCTGGGCACTGAGCGTCGCGATCGGCAGCGCCTCACGCACGTGTCCCACGTCCAGCAGCAGACAGCCAAGACCTTCGAGCGCGGGCAGCGAGCTCGGATCGAGCGACAACGCGGCCTCGAAGTGCTCTTGGGCCGCGCGCCATTCCATGCGCCGTGCGCGCACGATGCCGAGCGCGGCGCGCGCATCGGCGAGCTCGGAATCCATCGCGAGCGCACGCTCGGCGGCGGTTTCGGCGAGCTTCGAGAGCGAGCTCTGATCTTCGCCGCCGACGCTCAGATAACCGAGCGACAACAACGCGCGTGCGCGGGCGAAATCGCGATGCCGGCGCGCCAGCGCTTCCAGACGCTCGAGCTTGAGCGCCGCCTCGCTGCTCGGGCGCGGCGGCGCGGTGAATCCGGTCGCAGCGGCGTCGAACAGCTCATCGCCCGATCGCAAGAACGCGTCGTACGCCGCGGCATCCGTCGTGCCCAAGGCTGAGGACCAATCCGTCTCGCCGCCGGGCGCGTCGAGGAACGACGGCAAGCGGCGCGCGAGCGCCTGCATCGCCGCGAGCTGCGAGTCGCGCGTGAGCTCGACGTCTTCTCGCCTGTCGACGATGCGGTCCGGCGCGACCAATGCGACTTCGGCGCGCGAGCCGTCCTCGTTCAGTGTCACGCGCAGCGTGAAGGCAGTCGCGGCCGCAGCCGCTCCCTCCGCGGCTGCGGGCGCAAGCGGCGCCACGTTCATCTTGCCGCGTCCGAGCAGGTAGCGAAGCTCGCGGCCGAGCCAGCGCCGCTGCGCCTCCGTTGCGGCGGGATCTCCCGCGCTCGCAACTTCGACCTGCAACGGCTTCGCCGGATGAAATGCTTCGCGCACCGGCGTCGGCGCAGGCGCGGGCGGCGGCGTGGTGGGAATGAAGGTGCGAATCGCAAGCCACGCGAGCAATGCGGCGAGCAGGAGCAGCCCGATGATGCGCAGTCGATTCATGCGGAGGCGAAGGTTGCCGCTCGCGCGCACCGGGTGCAAGCTGGACTCTCGTCCCTCCGTACGGCCACCCAAGGATCCTCGCGATGACCGACGACAAGCCGAATCTGTATCTCTTGCGTGCGGCCGACATTGCCGCGCGCTCGCAGACATTTTCCCATCCCTGGAATCGTGAGTCCGAAGTGACCGGCTATCAGCTGGGCAAGTCGACGGGCCTGAAGCGCACCGGCGTGAATTTCGCCCGGCTCGCGCCGGGCAAGGAATCATTCGTCTACCACTCGCATTGGACGGAGGAAGAGTGGATCTACATCCTGCAAGGACGCGGCGTCGCGCGCATCGACGATGTGAGTTACGAGGTCGGGCCCGGCGATTTCATGGCGTTCCCGACGCCGGGCGTTGCGCATCATCTGACGAATCCCTTCGCCGAGGAGCTCGTGTACCTGATGGGCGGCGAGCATCGCGAGCAGGAGATCGCCGATTTTCCCGACCTCGGCAAGCGCGTGTTCCGGCACGCGAAGGGCGCCGAGGTGTTCGACTTGAGTGCTGCGCGCCCGTTTGGACCGTTGGAGGAATGAGCCTGCTTACGCTCATGCCTGCGTGAGGCGCGCGCTCAGTTCCCGCAATCTGCGCCGCGCCTCGGGATCGTACGCGGCGGCGTTCGCCTTCATCTCGCGCTTGCCGTTGAAGAACAGGCCGGACTTGAACTTGAGATCGGGCGAGGTTGCGACGAAGACGACGGCCGACGCGCCTTCCTCGACCGTGCTGCGCGGCTCGACGCCGGCGCTGCGGACCATCGATGTGTCCATGTACGTCGCCGGGTGCAGGGAATGCGCGGTGATGTTCTTCACTGCCAGCTCTGCGGCTAGATCCTGAGTGAACATGATTTGCGCGAGCTTGCTCTGTGCATAGGCACGGCCGCCGTCGTAACCGCGTTCCAGCATGACGTCATCGAAATCGATCGGCCGCTGCGCGAGCGATGCGACGTTCACGATGCGTGACGGCGAGCCCGCGACGAGCTGCGGAATCAAGAGGCGCGTCAGCAGATAACCGGAGAGATAGTTGACTGCGAAGCGCAGCTCGTAGCCGTCGACGCTGACCTCGCGCCGCTCCTTGCCGTCGCGATCGGCGGTGCCGATGCCGGCATTGTTGATCAGCAGATGCAAACGCTTGTGATCTGCCGCGACCGCGTCGGCGAGCTTGCGCACGTCGGCCAGCGAGGCGAAATCGGCGCGATAGAACATCGCGCAGCCCGGCGTGCCTTTCTTGATCGCATCGACGACGGCGGCGCCGCGCTCTTCGTTGCGCCCATGCACGAGCACGGTCGCGCCCATCTCGGCGAGCTTCATCGCAACGGCTTTGCCGAGGCCGTCGGTCGAGCCGGTGACGAGCGCCGTCTTGCCTTCGAGCGGCTTGGGCAGCGCGCCGCCGCCGCTCGGCGAGCTGGTCGGCGCATCGCCTTGGGCCGTGAACAGAAGCGTATGGCCTGCTTTGGGCGTCAATGCGGCGAGCGCCGCCGCTCCGCCAACGAGCACCGTGCGCCGCCCGATCGAGTTTCCGCGGTTCATCGTCTTCATTCCCTTCTCACGCGTGCGTCAGCGCCACCGATTTCCGCCTTGATCCTGCACGAGGGCGTGCTCGGAACGCCGCGGCAGCCCTTCGAAGGTCGAGCTGCGCACGAAGACTTTCGCCTCATCGCCGGCGTCGAAGGACGCGGCGCTTCCTTCGATCGTGCTGTTCGCGATGTGCACGATCGCATCGTTCACGACGACGCCGGTGCCGGACGCCGAGACGCGGCTGTTCGTGATGTAAAGCTCGCAGCCGCCGCGCGCGACGATCGCGTCGCCGTCGACAAAGATGTCGCGATTGTCGAAATGCAGCATGCGGCGGCCTTCGCAAATGATCGGGTCCACGTTGCGCTGGCCGCTCGTGCGATCGGTCGTGCTCGCGGCGGGCGCGCCCGTCGATACGATGCTGACGCCGGGTCCGCTCACCTTCACCTGGCCGTCGGAGCGCTCGATCTTGTAGTTCGGAACGGTCGGGGCCGCTTGGTCGGAAACAGCGGCAGGCTGTGTCGCGGAGGCGGTTGCGGGTGTCGAGTGAGGTTTCGGCGCGGGCTCTGCGCGTGCGACGGGCTCTTCGGGCTGCGCCGCGGGCGTTGCGGTTTCCGATGTTGCGGCGGTGGTGGGTGCTGGTGTTAGCGACGCGATGGGCGCCGCGGCGAGCTCGCTCAATTTGACGGCGTGGACTTCGCCCGTGTCTTTCGAGCGGATCGTGAAGACGCCGGCGCTCGTGTCGGTCGCGACGACCTCGATCGTCGGATTGCGTTGCAGAGCTTCGCGCGCCCAGTTCAATTCATGGGTGCGGGCTGCGGTCGCAGCGCTGGATTGCGTCGTATCGGTGGAGGAGGTGAGCGGCGTCGGCTTCGTACATGCCGGAAGAACGAGGGCAGCGCTGCATGCCGTTGCGAACGCGAGCAGGGCGCCCGCACCTGTTCGAAACTGAACCGTCTCCATGCCGCCTCCGTCCCATCATTGCCGGCGCGTATCGTCGCGCCGCGTGCTGGCGGAAGTCCAGTGCGGCCCATCCCGTCATCCCGGCGAACGCCGGGACCGCAATGGGTACGGCGCCAACGGCGGTCCCGACTTGCGTCGGGACGACGGGTGGTCAGGTGCGCAGCGCCTTCAGCAGCTCCGCTTCACGCTCGGGCGAAAACCCTGCACGCAATTTCTGCTGCTCCTGCGCCGGCCGCGTCTTGTGCCACGCGAGCGTGTCGCGCACCGTCGTCTCGAGCGTGCGGAACCGCAGCCCCTTCGCGACGCCGCGCGCGGAGCTGACGAGGCCCGCGCCCGCGAGCTCGCCGACGGGCGGCGCCCAGATCGGCACTTCCAAGCCTTCGAGCGCTTTGTGCTTCTCCAGAAACTCCGTCGGCGCCCAGACGAACTTCGTGTTCGCGCCCGATACCCGCTTGCTCGTGTCGAGCACATCGCCCATCGTCACCGCGCCGGGCGGATTGCACGCGTTGTAGCGGCCGCCGATGCGCTGCTCGACGCACGTGCGAACGAAATCGGCGAGATCGCGCACGTCGATGAACTGAATCGGGTCCGAAGCGCTGCCGGGCGCGAGCATCTCGCCGCCTTTCGCGACACGCACCGGCCAATAGGTGAAGCGATCCGTCGGATCGCCGGGACCGACGATGTACGAAGGCCTGATGATCGTGGCGCGCGCGCCGAACGCCTGCTCGACCGTCTTTTCGCAGATCGCCTTCAGCCCGCCGTAGCTCGTGTCCGTGATCTCCTCGACGTTCGGATCGGCGAGCGTCGCAAGCTTGTAATCCTCGTCGATGCCTGGCGGCGTCAGATCGGCGTACGCCGAGATGCTGGAGATATAGATGTAGTTCTGAGCGTGACCCTTGAGGATGTCCGTCGAGAGCTTCACCTGCTTGAGCGTGTAGCCGGAATTGTCGATGACGACATCCCAGTCGCGCCCCTTGATCGCATCCATCTGGCCGTTGCGATCGCCGATCAGCGTCTCGACGTCCGGAAACAGCTTCGGATTGCGCCTGCCGCGGTTCAACAGCGTGAGCGTGTGGCCGGCGCCGCGCAGGACCTCGACGAAGTGCGGGCCGATGAAGCCGGTGCCGCCGAGGATGAGAACCCGCAACGGCTTCGATTGCGCCGCGCGCAGCGGCGACAGCATCAATCCGGCAGCCACCGCGGCACTGAGTTTCAGGGCGTCGCGACGATTCATTCTTGCTTCTCCGTGGCGATGAGAACGCGAGTGTAGGGCGCCGCCCGCCGCCGCGGGATGAGATTCGTCGCAGGCAGCATTGGCTTCGTCGCAAGCCTCAGCAGCTCGTCAGCCCCGCGACCCATTGCCTCAGCAGCTCCGCGCCGGCCGCGTCCACCTGCGCCGAGCCGACCGGCGGCATCCCATGCGCGTCGCGACGATTCATCCGGTTGATCAGCACGGAATTGCCCGGATCGCCGGGCACGATGAGCCGCGCATTCGCTCCGAGCTCGAGTGTTCCCAATTGCGGCGCCACGTTACGGGTGTTCGTCGCGCTGAAGGCGGTCGTGTAGCGCAGGTCCATCGTGCTGGGCGTCGTGCCGTTCGGGCGGTGGCACTGCGAGCAGTTGGTATGCAAATACGCGCGAGCGCGATTGCCGAGCGGCGCGGTCGTATCCTGCGGATCGGACAGCGCCGCTTCCGCAGCCGGATTCGTCACCTTCGGCGCGAGCGCACCGATCGTGCTCAGAGTCGCGAGCTGATTCGCGACTCTATTCGTCTGTGTGTACGTGAACGTCTTGTTGAGCTGTGCCGTTTCGAGTCCGAGCGAATGGCCGGCCGCGGCGGTGTGGCATTGAATGCATTGCGCTTCGCTCGGGAAGATCCACGTGTGTCCGTCGATCGAACGTGCCGCGCCGCCTTGCACGAGCGTCGCGTCCGTCTGCTCGGCATTCCATTCGTACGTGAAGCCGCCCCAGCGCCCGTCGGGATGGCGCATGAACAAGCGCGTTTCGATGAAGCGCGTGTCGTTCTTGAAATGCTTCATGAGCACGGTGCCGTTCGGAAACTCCCAATCACCGTTCGCGCCGACCGTGATGCTCTGGCCGTCCGGCATTCCGATCCAGCGCTCTTTCGTCGCGCCGTCCGACCAGAACGGCGCGTTCACGTCGTAAGGAATCAGTCCCGCGGCCGCTTGGGTTGCATTGCTCGGGTTCACGCAGCCCGTCGCGGTCAGCTTCGTCGGTATCGGGGCCGCAGCGCCGCTTTGCTGAAACAAGATTCGCTGCAGCGTGCCTTCGCCGTAATCGACGGCGTAGAGCTCGCCGTCGTTGCCTTGTCCGAAGGAAGAAATGTTGAAGCCGCTTTCGAGCAGCAGCGTCGGCTCGCGGCTGGTCGTATTTTCCGGGATCCAGGCCCAGATCCGTCCGGAGCCGAAGTCGCCGAAGATGTAGCGGCCCACGAGCTGCGTGTTCTGAGTGCCGCGATAGACATAACCGCCCGTGATCGACTGGCCCTGGTCGCGTCCGTATTCGATGATCGGATCGATCGTCGCCGCGCCCGCGCAGGCGGGCGTGTCCTCGCTCACATAGTCGTGCGCGCCTTCGCGACAGCGCCAACCGTAGTTGCCGCCGCGCGTGATCAGATTCACTTCCTCAAAACGCGTCTGGCCGACGTCCGCGAGCCACAGGTCCCCGGTCGCGCGATCGAAATTCCAGCGCCACGGATTGCGCAAGCCATACGCATAGATCTCCGGGCACGTGCCCGAGCTGCGTGCGGCGGCAGGACATTTGTCGCCCGGATTCGCCGGATCGAAGAATGGATTCGATGCGGGCACGGCGTAGCGCGTGGCCGCATCGACGTTCACGTCGATGCGCAACAGCTTGCCGAGCAGGGTCGTGAGCCGCTGCCCATTGCCATTCTCGCCCCATGGATCACCGCCGCCGCCGCCATCACCCAATCCGATATACAAGTAGCCATCGGGCCCGAAGCCGATGTGTCCGCCGTTGTGATTGTCCGCCGGCTGATCGACGGTGAGCAGAACGGCTTCGCTGTTCGGATCGAGCGTCGCGCCGGCATCGTTGCTGACGAAGGATGAAATGCGCGAGATGAGCTGCGTGCCTTGACGCGTCGTGTAGGAAAGGAACACGCGGCGGTCGTTCGGGAAATTCGGATGAAAGGCCATGCCGAGCAGACCGGCTTCCCCGCCGGATTGCACGCGTGCGGTGAGATCGATAACGATCGTCGAGCTCGTCGCTCCCGATGCGGCGAAGCGCCGCACGAAGCCCGCCTGCTCGACGACGTACCAGTAGTCGTTGCTGCCCGGCGCCTGGAGCATCGCGAGCGGCTCGGAGAACGTGAGCGTCGTGTAGCGCTGCAAGGTGATCGACGCGGCCGTACGCGGCCATGCGAGACAGGTCGTATTCGAGACTCTCGTATCCAATCCGCTCGGCGCGGGCGTTGGATTGCCAGGATTCGGACCGGGCGGCGGCTGCACGGGCGGGCTCGGCGCTCCGTTGCCGCCGCCACCGGAACCGCCGCCGCATGCGCTCAGGCAGATTGCGAGCACGCTCGCTGCGATCAGCGCGCAGCTGCGCACGATCCTGTTCTTCCCTTCAAGCATCGCCCGCTCTCCCCATCGCCTCGCGCCGCCCGATCAGATCGACGCCGGTGTCTCGCTACCTGTCGGCCGTTTGCGACTCGCGCAACACGCAACGAACACCGCACGCGATTGGATCCATGCGCGCCCGCAATGAAACGCCCGCGATGCGCACATCGTCAAATTCGGCGTAGACAGTGAAATCGGCGCTTTCCTAAGATAACCGCCCGCTCGTTACCCTTGGGCAAGGATGTCGCCGATTCCACGCTTCCCCGACCTGATCGCCCATCGCGGCAATGCCGCGGAGTATCCGGAGAACACGCTGCCGGCGATTCGATCCGCCTTGGATCTGGGCGCGCGCTATGTCGAGTTCGACGTGCAGCTCACGGCTGATCGCCAGCCGGTGCTGTTGCACGATTCGAATCTGAAGCGCACGGCGGGCGTCGAGCGCAACGCGCTCGAGATGACGTTGGCCGAGCTTGTAGAAATACAAGTGAACGAGGCTGCGCGCTTCGGCCAGCGATTCACCGACGTCGGCATTCCAACGCTCGCCCAGGCGGTGAGCGTGCTCGAATCGCATCCCACCGCGACGGCCTTCGTCGAGCTGAAGCGCGCCAGCCTGCGTGCGTTCGGCCACGAGGCGTTCGTGCATCGAGTGAGCGAAGTGCTGAAGCCGGTCGCGCGCCAATGCGTGCTCATCTCGTTCGATTTCGCGACCGTGCACTACGTGCGTCAGACCTCGGCGTTTCGCATCGGTTGGGTGCTGCCCGAGTACACGAATCTGTCGGCGCTCAAATGCGACGCGCTCGGGCCGGATTTTCTGTTCTGTGACCACCAGCTCCTCACCGATACCGCTTCGCGCTTGTGGCGCGGCCCGTGGCGCTGGGCGATTTACGAAGTGACGACGCCGCGGCTCGCGCTCGATCTCGCCGCGCGCGGTGCGCGCCTGATCGAGACGATGGCCGTGCGCAGCATGCTCCGGGAGCTCAGGAATCTGCGCGCGACGCGCGCCGCGCAATGAAGAACGCATAGAATCGCGCGAACTTCGAAGCAAGCGAACGAATGCCATCCAACGATCTTTCCTGGCTCGTCGGCGAGCTGCGCGCGCTCGCGGATGATCTCGATGCGAACGAGGCGCAGCCGCCGCTCGTCGTCGCGATCGATCAGGGCGGTCATGCGAGCCGCGCGCTCGCCTTCGACGTGCGCGGGCGCCTGATCGCCGAGTCGTTTGCGCCGATCAGCACGTTTCGCGCAGGCGCAGATCGCGTCGAGCACGATCCGCTCGAAATCGACGAGTCCGTGCGCACGGCGCTCGCCGATCTGCATCAATCGCTCGGCGCTGAGGCCGGCCGTGTCATGGCCGCGGGCCTTGCGACGCAGCGCTCGAGCATCGCTTGCTGGGACACGCGCACGAACAAGCCGCTCGGGCCCATCCTCTCATGGCAGGACCGGCGCAACTCAGGCGCAGTCGAGCGTCTGCGCGCTCATGAGGCGATGGTTCGCGAGCGCACCGGCCTCGTTCTTTCCCCGCACTACGGCGCGAGCAAGATGCGCTGGTATCTCGAGCATCTCGACGCCGCGCGGGCGGCTGCATCGAAGAAGACGCTTGCGGTCGGTCCGCTCGCCGCATGGCTGCTGCGCTCGCATGTGAAGGAACGTCCTCACGTCGTCGATGCCGTGAACGCAGCGCGCACTCAGCTGCTCGATATCGGCTCGGCGCAGTGGTCGGAGGAGATGCTCGCGCTGTTCGGCGTTGCACGCGAGCTGTTGCCAGCCGTGGTCCCGAACCGACATCCCTATGGTCACATCAGTTTCGGCGATCGCCTCGTCCCGCTCGTCGTCTGCACGGGCGATCAATCGGCGATGCCCTTTGCACACGGCCGCCCCGATGCCGACACGATCTACCTCAATCTCGGCACCGGTGCGTTCGCGCAACGGCTCACGACCTCGTCCGAAACTCCGACCGGCCTATTGGCGAGCGTGCTGTGGCTCGAAGCAGGCGATGCACGCCGAATCGCGACGACCATCGAGGGCACGGTGAACGGCGCGGCCAGCGCGATCGATTGGCTGAACGAGCGCGTCGGGATCGACACACACCGCGCCGCGTTGGCACTGACCCGTGCAAGCGCAGCCGGCACGAATCCACCTTTGTTTCTGAACGGCATCTCGGGCGTGGGCTCGCCGTACTGGCGCCCGCAATTCGAATCCCGCTTCATCGGCGAAGGCGACGCAACGGAGCGTTTGATCGCCGTCGTCGAGAGCATCGCGTTCCTGACCTGCGTGAACATCGAGCGCATGGGCCCGTCCACCCGCATTCTCGCGAGCGGCGGCCTCGCGGCGAGCGATTATCTGTGCGACTGCATCGCGACCTTGAGCGGCATCCCGGTCGATCGCACGAGCCTGCAAGAGTCCACCGCGACCGGCCTCGCCTATTTGATCGCGGGCGAGCCCACCGATTGGCAACCTGAGGCGAAGCTCGGGCGCTTCGCACCGAACGAGGATCCGGCTTTGCGCCAGCGCTTTGATCTGTGGCTCGCGCAAATGCAAGCAGGGCACTAGCCGCAAGAGCAAAGCGCGCCGTCTACGATGAGGGGATGCGCAACCCGCTCAATTCGTTCTTTGCTTCCCATCGAGCGCGTTGCAGTTGATGGGAGGGATTCGGGCCCGAAGCCCTCCCCCGTGCTGCACGAATCGAGCGCATGTCTCATCCGCGAATTTCTTGCCGCTACGCTCCCTTTCCATCCCCCAGCCCCATCAACTTTGCGATCTGCCGATCCGCCCAACTCTCCCCACTCAGCCTATCCATGAACCCGCAATGCCCCCCGTGAGGAATCGCGCTCACATGCAGATACGGCGTGCGCGCAAGATCCTTCAAATCCTGCGCCGGAATGATCGGATCATCGAGCGCCGCCAGGATATGACTCGGCACGGCAAGATCAGCGAGCGCGTCCCCGACGATCGCATACCCATTCAGATACGCATCCAGATCGGCGAATTCGCTGAAC
>Ga0164243_10006272_pt1 | contig 18041 bp, 5 predicted proteins | sample OricompcompostOP_FD_108781 | JGI IMG/M metagenome (GOLD analysis project Ga0164243, IMG submission 108781) | Organic Plus compost microbial communities from Emeryville, California, USA - Original compost - Organic plus compost (OP) | ecosystem: Engineered > Solid waste > Mixed feedstock >... | reverse complement strand
GTTTTCGCCGATATAGGCGACCGTGGTGAGGTTGAGCACCGAGACGCCGGCTGTCGCCGCGATGCCGGCCGCGACGAGGTCCGCGTTCGCAGCGATGGCGCCCGCAGCGGAGATCGACAGGATATCCTCGTGTCCCCGCGCTTCGACGACGACCGACGAGCCAGCCGTCGCCGCAGGTCCTGCCGTGACCTTGGCATTCTTGCCGATGTAGGCCTCGACGCGGCGGGTGGCGACGCCAACGTCGGCGCCGATGCCGATCGCTGCCCGGCCGGACGCCGCAAAACTGCCCGCGACGCCAATGAGATCGAGGGTGCCGTTCGCCTGCACGACGACATCGCCGGTGCCCGTTGTGATACCCGCGTTGGCACCAACGGCCGTCTCCGAATCGCGGATCGCTGCCGTGACCCGATCATCGATGACGGAGATCGTTCCCGAGCCGGCGATGGCGGCAGTGCTGGAGCCTGCGCCGCTGACTGCGAGGGTAAATATCTCGGTCGCGGAATTAGCGAGCACGAAGACGCCCGTGCGCGACTTGCCGAACTGATCGGCCCGCGCCACGGCCCCGATGCCCTTCGCCTCGACACTGGCCGTGGCATCGATGTACGCCTCGGTGCGGTTGACGACGGTGACGTTCACGATTGCCGCGCCAACCGCGACGTTGCCGCCGACGGCGACGCCGCCGGCCAGCGTCAGGAAGCGGCTCGTGTTCTCCGCCGAGACGAAGACGTTCTTGTCGGCGATGACCGTCGATGTTCCCGAGATGCCCGCCGAAACAGTGTTGGTGATGACGTTGATCGACACCGAACCGCCGACGCCGACCGTCTTGCCGCCACCGAGGCCCACGGTGATCGACTGGATCTCGGCTGCCTCGTCGGCGATCAGCGAAACGTCGCCGCCCGCCATCACCGACGTCGCCGTGCCGCCGATCTCGGCGCGCACGGTATTGGCGATGAAGTTGCCCGCTGCCGCGGCGCCGACGCCGCTGCCTTGCAGCGCCACACCGACGCCGCCGGTGAGGGCCTTGATGGTCGAAGAGTCCCTCGCCTCCAGCACCACATCGCCAGCCGCGCCCTGCGCTGCCACCTGAGCGCCGTTGACGATCTCGGAGACGATGGCGTTGGTGATGCCGTTGACGGCGAACGACAGGCCGACGGCGTTGGCGTTCGCGCCGCCGCCTGGCGCCGCAACCGCGCCGCCCACGGCGAGGGCACTGATCTTGCCGTCGATGAGGCTGTCGCTCTCCGTTGCATGGGAGATCAGCTTCACCTGCCCGTTCTTGGCGGTGACTCGTCCGCCGTCAATGGCGGCGCGCGTCTTGACGGCGACCTGGTTCCAGGCGAGGCCGGCGCCGATAGCGGTGGCGCGCACGCCGACGCCCAGGGCGCCGGCAAGCGACTGGATCACAGAGTCATCTGTCGCGGAAAGCGAGACGTGGCCCCCCGCTTCGACATCCGCGTTGGTGATCGATGCCTCGATCAGATGCTCGGCAGCGGCGAGATCGTTGCCCTCGGCGAAGATGGTCGGATCTACCGATATGACATTGATGGCGATGGTGAACGCGCCGGCGACGTTCATCGTCTCGCCGCTCTTGCCGGTGCCGACGCCGGCACTCACCGCGACGGAGCGGATGGCATTGTCGTTGCGCGCCGAGATGTCGACCGAGCCGCCGATCCTGTGCGTGCCGCCATCGATGTATGCGCGCGTCGAGTTGGCGATCTGGTTGAACGAGAACGAGGCACCGACGCCGGTTGCACCGCCGACTGCGCCGGCGCCGCCGATCGAGATCAGCTGCCCGGTATGCTCGGCATTGATATTGAGATTGCCGGCTGCGGCTACCGAGGCATGCTCCAGGTAAGCGTAGGTCTTGTCCTCGAAGCGGCTGATCGAGAGAGAGCCTGCGCCCGAGTTGCTCTCGTTGACGGCGACGTCGACGGCGAGCGCCGCCGACACGGCCAACAGCAGGCCGTCGCGCGTGGCGCTCAGCTCGACGCTGCCGCCGCCGCTTGCCGGGCGTTCGATGATGGCGTCGCGAATGAAGGCGCGCGTATCGGCGGCGGTGAAATTGAAGCTGAGCGCGACGGCGACCGAGGTCGACTTACGCTGATCGAGGTTGCCGGAGAAGTTGAGCGCCGCAGCACCCGTCGCAGCGATGAGGTCCGTGGACTCGCTGGCCGTGATCTCCGCCGAGGCGATGGTGTGCGTGCCCTTGTCGTTGATGTAGGCGTAAGTCGTGTCCTGGATCACGTGGGCGCCGACGGCACCTGCGAACCCGAATGTCTTCTGACCCTCGACGGCGACGTTGGCGGAGCCATTGCCGCCGACCTGGTCGAGGCCGAGCACGTTCTGTGCCTTGCCCGGAACCTTGCTGAGGAACGGATCCTTGGTGGACGCCTGGCCGGTCTGTGTCGTGCCACCGCCGCCGGCACCGAACCAGCCCGTCTGCGCCTTGCCGTCCTGGCCGAAGCCCGGGCTGGTCTGCGCGTTGCGCAGCACGCCTGCGACTGCGAACGAGTAGACTCCCCCATCGTTGGTGGCGCTCAGCTCGAGATCGCCGACGTCGTCGAGCCATGAGACCTGGGCTGGCGCGGCGCCTGTCGGATCGTCGTCCATGCTGCCGATGAAGGCGCGGGTATCACGCTCGATGTAATCGAGGGCGATGGAGGCGCCGACGCCGGATCCGTCGCCGAAATACAGCGATCCAGCGACGTCCACCTGTGTCAAGTTGTTGGTCGCAGTGATGGCGACATCACCGCCGGTGGCGGTGACGCCTCCCTGATCGTTCGAGATCAAGCCGGCGAACGTGTCGCTGAGGTGCACAACGGCGATGCCGCTACCGGCGCCGCCGCTGCCGGCCGCGTTGTTCGATTCAACGATCGCACCCGCTTGAGACACGGCGACGTGCAGCACTTCCTCGCTGGCGTTGAGGCTGAGCTTGCCGTTCTCGCCCGTGGCCACCGAGGCTCCGGCCTCGATCAGCGCGTGGGTCGAGATGTCCAGATAGTCGAGCTGGATGCCGACACCGGCAGCCTTGCCCGAGCTCTTGGCACCGAGAGTGACGAGCTCGCCGCCGCCGAAGATCTCCTTCTTGTTCTTGCCCTCGAGGCGCGTCTTGCCGAGGACGCTTTCGTTGAGGGAGAACTTGCCCGTGCCCGTGACGGTGACGAGCTGCATGGTCGTCGTCGCATCGAGCTTGACACTGCGGTTGTCGTCGACGTCGAGAGCGGCGATGGCCGAATCCTGGTTGATCTGTGCGCCGCTGCGCACGACCGCCTCGTTCTCCATCATATAGATGTTGGCGGCGATCGAGCCCGACGCCGAGAAGTCGCTCGTCGAGGTGCCCGACTTGTTCTTGGAGCCGGCGATCGTCCAACTGGAGAACAACTTGGACGCAAAGCCAAAGGTGCCGTCGAGGAAGTCGGTGATCGGCTTGGCGCCGCGCGAGGCGAAATCGGATTCGCCCTTGTCGTTCTTGAAGGTCAGAATGTCGAGCGGCTGATAGAGGAACGGATACTCGAGTTTCGACTTGAGCGAGATGTCGCCGGCGGCATCGATGACGGCGTTACTGCCGACGATGGCATGCACGTCAGTGCCGTAGTAGGCGACGCCGGCCGCGATGGCGATGGAGCTGCCTTGGCCTTCCTTCGATGAGTTGGCCTGCGCGAACGTCTGACCTTTCTGGCTGAGGGTCGCGCTGATGACAATGTCGCCGCCCGACTTGAGCTCGACGGACTTCGTCGTGCCGTCCGCCGTCTCGCCGACCCTGGCGTTGGAGGAGTGCTGCGTGACGACGAGCGCCAGGGCGCCGACGCCGGAGTCGAACTTCGCCTGCTTGGCGAGCTCCTTCTGCACGTCGGCGAAGTTGCGACCCTTCTTGCCCTGATCATAGGTGGTGGCGCTGTCGAAGCCATTGGCCATCGATGTAAACAGCGCCATGGCCGTGTCGGCGCGCGTGAAGCTGTCCTTGAACTTCGTCGCCGTGAACATGCTGCCCGTCTCGGGCTTCGACTTCGCCGTGTCCTTCGCCTTCAGCTCGGCGCTGATGCTGATGCCGTTGACGGCCTGCTTGGAGCCACTGAGCGTCTGCTGCGCGCCGATGATGCTGGCGAGGTTGCCGTTGCTGTCGGTGAACGAAATGGGCGCGGCGAGCAGTGCCTCCGTCGGGTCGTCGGTGAGCCGGATGCGGTGATCGTCGACCTTGACGACGTAGTAGAGCTGGCCGGACGTAAGGCCGCCCACCTCCTCCAGGTTGGCTTCGACCCAGCGTGTCTGCGATGGCGTGTAGAAGGTCTGGCTGCTCGCCGCCGCCGGCGCCTGCAGGTCGGCGAGTGCACCCGTGTCGACATTCTCGAGCTTGAAGCTGTCGGCCGTGACCGACACGACCTTGTACCGCTGGCCTTCGGTGAGGCCGAGCGCCGAGCCGCTGGTGCCGGTCACCTGGCGATAGTCGATGACGTCGTTCTCGGCGAAGCCGTGGGCGGCGATGTGGATAGTGTCCGAATTGGCGTCCACGTAGCCGAACTGGGTGGAGACGATCTTGTCGTAGACCAGCTCGCCTTCGTCGTTGAGCTTGTTGGCACCGCTGGCATCGACTCCCACCACGGAGAACGTGTGCGTGCCGACGACGTTGGTGCCGAGAATATTTACGCGCGTGCCGTCGGCCGCGTTGGCCTGCTCGGCCGTCTCGTAGAAGTAGACCTTGTCACCAACCTGCTTGGCGAAATAGACGGTGCCCGAGTGCAGCCCGGGGATTTCGGCCATCCCTGTCCCGGCCTCGTAGCGCACCTGCTGCACGCCGCTGAGATTGAGGCCGGGGATGACGATCGAGTCGTCGCCCGCGTCGATGGCGCCGAAAGAGACGTTGCTGACGGCGTTGTCGACGCTCCTGGTCGGCGCGCCGATCTGCAGCGTCAGCGTCGTCCCGCCAGCAGCCGCCTCGTAGACGCCGCTGCCGTTGGCGGCGGCCTGCGCGAAGTGATGAATGCCGAGGCCGAACATGGTGAAGTCTTCAAGGGCGACGAAGTCGCCCTTGCCGTTCGGCTTGCTGGCATCCGCCTGATAGAACTGGAGGTAGTACTTGGGGCCGGTCGTCGAAGTCTTGGTGACGACGTCCACGTAGTACGCTTCGCCGTTCACGAGGCCGGGGATGAGCGTCTGGCGCGTCGCCGGGTCGGTGACGGTGGAATAGATGTAGATGCCGTCGGCAAATCCCTCGAGCGTGGCCGGAGTCGCGGCATCGTCGAGGAGCTGCGCGCCGATCTCGATACGGTCGTTGGCGACGTCGATGACCGGCTTGATGGCACCCACGTAGAGCACCGCATCGCCGGTCTCGAGACCGTGGTCGCGGCCGAAGTCGATCTCGTCCGGGCCGCTCAAGACCTCATCGCCGGTGAACGTGATCGGCTGCGTCGACATGCTCGACAGCAGGTGCACCGCCGTCTTGCCACCGTTGGTGATGATGATCGGCGTCAGAGCCGACAGATCCCGGCCGGGGTCGTCCACGGCCGGGTCGAAGGCTACGAGCTGGAAGGCCGTGTCGCTGACCTTGATGACCTGATAGAACCGGTCGGTCGGCACGATCTCCTTCAAATCGGTGGAGTCGCTGTCCGTATCGCTCTCATCGGCGATGGATGAGTAGTAGACGATGTCGCCCTGGTTGAGGCCGTGATCGGCAACGACGATCGTCTTGCCGTCGGCGCCGATGTAGCCGAGGGTGAGTTCCACCGTCGCGGCCGGCACATTCTTCAGCGTCTCATCGAGGTTCGATACCTTCTCGAACTTGAAGGTGCCGACGTGGTTCGAGCCGGAGAGATCGACATATTCACCGTGGGCCTGCGCGTCGGCGAACGACGCGTAGGTGTATTGCGGTTGTCCGGCTGCGCCCAATGGCGCCTTGATGAACCTGACGCTGATCTCGTCGATGGCCTCGATGATGTAGGTCTGACCATTCTCGAGGCCCGGGATGTGGTGGCCGTCGACCTCGGTGTACTTGACGACATCGCCATCCTGGAAGGCATGGCCCGGCATGCGGATGGTCTCTCCGCTGTCGGACTTGCCGTCCTCGTTGTCGTCGGCCGCGCTGCGCTGCGCCGTATTGATACCGTTGAGCTCGAACTGCAGATTCTCGACCTGGGACAGCGAGTGCGTGGCGTCCCCAGTCAGCCCGGTGCCGTCGATGTCGAGAGCGGCCTCGTGCGAGAGCTGAACGTGATCAGCGTCGACGACAGTGACGACGTAGGTTGCACCGTCCTCCAGCCCCGGCAGCGCCACGCCGCCTTCGCCGACCTTGTAGGTGATGGTGTCGCCGGTGATGAAGCCGTGCGCCGGAACGGTGAGCGTATTGCTGTTGAGCACGGTCGTGATCTTGGGGCCGCTGTCGGAACGGCCGTGGGCGTAGACCTTGCCGTTGACGATCGTGTTGACGTTGCCGAGATCGACGGCGATGCCTGCCGTCACACCGGCAAGCGCATCGAGGTAGCCGACCACGCCGGCATCAGCGCTGGTCTCCGGCTTGCCTGAGGCGGCGAACTCAGCGTTGCCAGTGAGAGCGCGCACCACCGTGTCCTCGCCGATCACCACCGAGGCTTCGAGGTCCGTCACGGCGATGGCGACGGCGATCGACACGTCCTTCACGTTGGCGTCGAGCGAGTTGATGCTTTGGTTGTCGTTGTTGACGGTGCGCGCCGAAACTTCAGTCTTGGCGAGCGGAATCTTGGCCGTGATGGATACATCGCGGCCAGCCTCGATGAGGGTCTCGCCCTTCACCTCGACGGTGGCCGATGCCGAGGAGTAGCCGAAGCCGACAGCAACCTGTGCGCCGCTGGTCGTCGACGCGGTCATTCCGGGCTGTGGGCCCTCGGCACCGACGGGCACGGCGCCCTCGATTGGATTGTTGCCGCCGGTACGGCCCACCGACAACGCCTGGCTGAGCGTATAGACCTGCACTTCCGAGCCGATCTTGACGTCGTTGGCGGCGATGATCTTCGAGTTGTCGATGGTGACGTGCGCGTCGGCCTGGCGGACCATTACCGAGCCAGTGATGCCCGCAAGGTTCGACAGCAGCATCGAGGGGACTTGGTTCAGGAGCGAGCCGAAGTTGTAGGCAAAGCCCTGGACGAACGGCGGCATGTCGTTCCAGACGCTGACGTCCTTGCCCAGCGCTGTGATGGCGACGTCGTGGTGCAGCGAGGTGAGCTCGGAGTCCTTGACGTTGATCTCGGCCGTCTTGCCCGAGTAGTCGATCAGCGGATTGTCGATCGTGCGCCGGCGCTCGTTCGAGGCCGTCAGCTTCAGGTCGTCCTCGGCGGTGATCGTCGCGTTGTTGACGCTGATCCTGGCGGTGGCCTCGCCGTACTCCGACAGCGGCAGACCGACCTCGGTCTTCAACTCCGACTTGATGGTCACCGACTGGCCGGTGATCGTCGCGCCATCGACCGTGATGGACATCTGACGACCGATGAAGGCGAGCCCGGAGTCGCTTGCCGTGAGCGCCACGGCGCCGCCCTCGAAGCCGTCGGAGCGGCCGGCATCGATCACGCCGTTGATCGTGATGTCATCGGCGCTGAGCGAGATGTCGCCGGCCTTCTGCGTGCTCGACGTCGTCTGGATGCGGCCGGCGCTGGTAACCTTAATCGTCTCGGCATTGATCGAGACGGCTCCGCCGGTGATGACGAGCGCGCCCGCGACGGTGACGGTGTCTTTGCCGCCCCCGCCGATGACGGAGAAGGCGTGGGCGAAGGTCGGATCGAACGAAGCGATCGTCAGATCGTCATCGCCTTCACCCAGATCGATGGTCAGCGAGCCCGTCGGCTTCACGAAGGTGTGCGACTCGAACGAGGCGCTCTGGCCGTTGCTTCCGATCGTGAAGGAGCCGTTGGCGAACGACAGCGTTGCATCATTGTCGCCGTGCGTCAGCGAGATGCGGAGGTCGTTGGTGACGAAGCTCGTCTCTATGGGCTCGAGGCCCTTGTATTCGATGCTGTTGCCGTCGAGATCGATGAGGCCTGCATCCGGCCCGTCCATCGTGAAGCTGACGCTCTCGTAGCTGCCGCCTTCGATTTTGAGCACGTCGAAGCCGCGGTCACCGCCGGCGATGTAGCCGGAGACGCTACCGCCAACGGCGAGGACGAAGGTATCCTGCGTGTCGGCGGCGCCCTCCAGGCGCTCGAAGCCGACGAAGGTCATATTGGCAACGGTGCCGCTGTCGGCACCGGTGATGCGCCAAGTGATATCGGTGGCCGGCCCCTGCAGCGTGTCGACGCCGGAACCGCCGACAATCGTCTCCATGCTGCGGAAGTCGATCAGCGTGCCTTGCGGTGCGGTGGCATCATCCTCGAGTCCGGCGCTGACCGTACCGGACCCGTCACCGTTGAGCTGCCAGTTGCGTGCGACGTCGTCCGCAAAGGCGATGCGATCGTTGCCGCCGCGACCGTCGATGACGATCCCGTCGGGGAGCTGATCGAGCGCACCGTCGAACAGGAATGTGTCGTCGCCCTCGGAGCCGGTGATGTGCAGCGAGCCGAGCGGCGTCGAGAAGGCGATGGCGAAGAGACCCTGGGCGGTCGTCGCCTCGAGCACCGTCTCGCCATAGCCGTTGACGCTGATCTTGAACAACGTCGGCAGCGACGACTCTACGTCAATGTCCGGCGCGCCAGCGGTCGGATCGGCCGACGCCGACTGGTTGACGATGCCCTGCCAGGCATCGAAGGTCAGCCGCAGCGGATCGGACGAGCCGAGCAGCGCCTCCTCTTGCGGACTCGGCGGCCCGGCCTGCCCATCGCCGGGGGCGGCGGAAGCCGGACCGGGCGCGCCGTCAGCCAGCCTCACCTCGCCGAACATCGCCTCGAAGTCGGCGGAATAGACGACGCGGACGCTGCTATCCGCGTCGGCGCCCTCGATCAGCAGGGCGCGCTTGTCAGCGTCCTGACCGAGCGTGACCTGGTCGATGAGGTTGGTGCTGTTGTCGGCGTTCTCGGCGTCACGCGCCGTGAGGACCTTCTCGAAGCCGTTCGGCGAGGCGACCTGCTCGACCTGGACGATGACGTTCTTGGCCTGCGCGACATTCAACAGCGCCGGGTCTGCGGAGAGCAGGATGCGCGGCTCGATCGCCTCGAACAGCAGGCCACCGTCCTTTGCCCGCCGGTCCGTGCGAGCCTTGCCGCGCCTGAACCATCCCCCGCCGACCAAGCCGCGCGAGCGCTTCGACGTCTGTGTCGCCATTATTCCCCTGCCCCCACTAGCAGTGTCCCGCGAGGGGCCAGCTTTGCAGCCCGACGCGGGATGAATTCATTGGCTCGACCTAACCGAGGAAGCGGTTGAGGTAGAGCAGATCCTCCTCCGAAAGCACGCCGGCGCGAGCCTTGAGACGCGTCATGTTGAGTATGTACTCGACGAGCGCGTCGAACTGGTCGCGCTGCGCGCGCACGAGGTCGCGTTGCGCCTCGAGCACATCGATGCTCGACACCTGGCCGGCGCGGCTCTTCGCGGTCAGCTCGGAAAGCCGCACCTTGGTTGCCTCCACGGCCTGGGAAAGGGCCTTGTGCTTGCGCACAGCGCCCGTCGCGAGATTGTAAAAATCCCTGATCTCGCGAGCGATCTTGCGCCGTAGCTGCTCGAGCTTCAGGGACTCGACCTTAACCTCGTAGCTCTCTTTGATGACGGTGTATCCAGTGCCCTCGGAATTGAAGATCGGAACATTGAGGCGAACGCCAAGGGTGTAGTCGGAGGTGACGCTGCCGCCGCCGAATTGGCTGCCGCCCTGATCGGTGTAGTCGTAGGTGCCGGTGCCTTCGACGTTGGGAAGGTACTCACCCAGCACCTCCTCGCGCTTGTAGCCGGCCGCATCGACCGATAGCTGCTGGGCGTGCAGCTCGTGATTGCCATCGCCGGCCAAGCTCACCCAGTTCTCGACGTCGAGCGGGTGCGGCGGCATCAGGGGCAGCAGTTGCTTGAAGGGCGCCACCCTTGCGACGGGGGAGCCGGTCAGCTCGACCAGGGACTGCAGCCGGTCGTGATACTCGTTCTGGGCATCGACGAGCTCGCTGAAGGCGAGCTGCGCCTGCGCCTCTATCTCCTTGACCTCGCTCGCCGGGACCTGACCGGCTGCGCCGCGCTCGCGTGCGAAGCGGAGTTGCGTCTCGATGGCCTTCTTGGCCGCCTCGACCAACTGGATGCGCTTCAGCTCCGCGAGCGAACGAAAGTAGCCGTCGCAGACCTTGAGAATGAGGTTCTGGCGTCCGTCGGCGAACAGCGCGAACGAGCGTGCCTCAAGGGCCGAGCCCTTGCGGATGCGCATCAGGCGACCGTAGTCGATGATCGGTTGCTTGATCTCGACGAGACCCTGCGTAACGGAGTAGCGCGCTTTGCCGATGGAGAACACGGTGTTGTCGCTGCTGAGGATATTCTGATTGCGGCGATCGTAGTCCGCTCGCCCTTGAATGCGCGGGAAGTAGCTGAACAAGGCATCGCGATATTCGCGGTGGCCGATCAGCGTCTGCACCTCGGCGCTCTGCAGCGACGGGTCGTTGGCGAGCGCGAGCTCATAGACCTCCATGAGGGTTTCGGCCTGGCTTGCGCGCGCATCAATGAGCGCAAGCGGTACGGCAACAAGACAAAAACAAACAGATCCACGAAGCGCCGCTTTAAGGCGCCCACGAGCTACGCCACCCAACACGCTCGACCCCTACGCCAATCCCCAACCCCAAAAACGGTGGGAAGCTATCGGCGCGATGCAATGCGTCTGTGACAGTTTTGTATATGTCGAAAATCGGCTGCGGATAGCGACCTTTTCTCCACAACCGAGCATCAACCCTCAAGGCGCGCCAATTCGGAAAACGCCTTTTCTTTCAGGGTTTTGATTCTGCCGGTTTCGATGTCTCCGCAAGCGCGGGCAGTTCGAAGGTAGCTGTACAACGAAGACCAGAAAGCTCTCGATATTCGGCATTGTCGATTGAGAGACGCACCTTGATCATGCCGCTCGCCGCGTCGGCGACCGGGTCGACAACTTTGACCTTCGCCTTGAGAGGTCGGTCGGGGGACGTCTCTGCCGTCACCGAGGCGGAAATCGCCGGCCCCAACTTGGCGACCATCGTCGCCGGCACGAACACCTCGGCGTAGAGCGGATCGAGGGTGGCGATGCGCACCAGGTGCTCCCCGGCCGTCGTTTCCCCCGGCTCGCGATTGCGATCGACGATCACCCCATCGACGGGACTGCGCACTTCGCGCAACGATAGCTCGGCCTCGGCCTGCGCGAGCTGCAGGCGTGCAAGCGCCGCCAGCTCTTCCGCCTCGCGCAGCTCCCAGACCGCCACCTCGTGCGAGGTCCTGATCTCGTCCGCCTCCTTCTCGGTGATGATGTTGCCGGAGATCAGCCTCTCGTTCCGGGCGAGGCGACGCTCCTCGAAGGCGAGGCGCGTGCGCTTCGTCTCCACCGTTGCGGTAGCCTCAGCGCGTTGCCGCGCCACCGCAAGGGCCGCACGCTCCAGCCGATCCTCGAGCCGGGCGAGGACTTGGCCGCGCTCTACCCGATCGCCGCGGTCGACGAGCATCTCGGCCACCACGCCAGCGACGGGGGCCGCGAGCTCGATCACGGCGCTCGGCTCAAGCAGACAATCGAAGGGTCCGTTGGCGGCGCCAGCGACCTGCTGGGCGGCGGCGGGCAAGGTCAGGAAGGCGAGGAAGCAAACGGCAAGCCCGCTGGCGACTTGCTGGCGCAGCATCCCCATTGCATCGGCGTCGCGCTGCATGTTCCCTCTTCCTCCCACACGCGTTTGCCGCGAGGCCTATTCCGGCGAGCCGGAGAACGCAAGCATGCGGGCAAGCTGCAGATCCATGGCGACACAGGCCTCGCGGATATCGGCATTCAGTCTCTCCTGCTCGCGTTGGGCGAGACGGAAGGCAGCGCGTCCGACGACCTGCCCGAAAGCAGGCGAGCGCGCCAGCAGCCATGCGAGCACACCCAACGCGCGGCGCAGACTGGAGCGCTGCAACTGCTCGTCGTCGAGTGCAAGGTAGGTCTCCGCCAGCCCCGGATCGCCCTGGCGCGCGCAGCGGCCGATCAACTGCCGGTCGATGCGACCGGAATCGTGCCGCTCGGTGACGATGACGACAAGTCCGCCACGCTCGGCGACGCCGGGACCCAGCTTTATATCGGTGCCGCGGCCTGCCATGTTGGTGGCGACGGTGATCTGCCCCGCCTCTCCGGCCTTGACGACAATCGCGGCTTCCTCGCGGTGATTGGCAGCGCTGAGCAAGCTATGCACAAGCCCCTCCTCGGTCAGCCTTTGGCTGATCTCCGCCGAGGCGCGCACCGTTCGGGTGCCGACAAGCACCGCCTGTCCGGCGTTGCTGAGGGCGCGCACGCGGTCGATGACGCACTGCCATTTGCCCTCGGTGCTGCCAGCGATGACAGCCGGCTGGACGATACGCCGATTGGTGCGCCGCGGCGGGATCACAAGCATGGGGAGCTTGTAGACGCTCCACAGCTCACGCTCGACCTCGCGTCCGGTGCCGGTCATGCCGGCAAGGTGGTAGTAGCGGCGGAAAAAGCGCTGAAAGGTGATCTGAGCCAGCGTCTCGCTGCGGTCAGATGGCGGGCAGCCCTCCTTGATCTCGACCATCTGATGCAGGCCGAGGCTCCAGGAGCGATCGGACATCAGACGTCCGGTGTATTCGTCGATGATGTGCACTTTGTCCTCGTCGACGAGGTAGTGCTCGTCGCGGCGCAGCAGGTGCCTGGCAAAGAGCGCCTGCAGCACGGCTTCCTCGCGACGACGGCCGCTGCGCAGCAGCGGTCCCACGCGATCCGCCGCCGCGGCGACAGCCTCCTTGCCGCGCGGCGTCAGGTCAACGCGCTGCTCGAGGGCGTGGACGCGGTAGTCGAGACCTTCAGCAAGCGTGCCGGCGAGCGATAGCGCATCGCGGGCGACCTCTGCCTCCGTCTCGGCCGGCCGCTTGCGCGACAGAACCAGCGGCGTGCGCGCCTCGTCAATGAGGATGCTGTCGGCCTCATCGATGATCGCCATGTGCAGACCGCGCAGCAGCGGAGCGCCGGCGGTTGCATCGGCGCCGGCAAGCCAGGTCGCCTTGAGCTCGGCAGCGCTCGATGCACCGCTCATGCGCACGCTGTCGCGCAAATAGTCAAAGACGATCTGCTTATTGGTGCCGTAGACGACGTCGGCCGCGTAGGCCGTGCGCCTAGCGTCCTCTTCCATTCCCTCGCCGACGGTGCCGATACTGAGGCCCATGGCGGAAAAGAGCGGTCGGGCGAACTCGGCATCGCGCTGCGCGAGGTAGTCGTTGACGGTAAACACGTGCACGGGCACGCCGGCCAGCGCGGCGACGGCCGCCGGCAATGTCGCGGTAAGCGTCTTGCCCTCGCCCGTCTCCATCTCGACGAGGACGCCGCGCAATAGGGCGATGCCACCCAGAAGCTGGTTCTCGAACGGACGCAGCCCGAGCAGCCGGTGAGCTAACTCCGCGACGAGTGCGAAAGCCTCGGCGGTGGACCTGCCGACGAGACGGTCGCGCCGGAGCCGCGGCCGCAGCTCCCTGACGCGCGCAAGCAGCTCGGCCTCGCCCGATCCTTCCAGCCGGCGGCTGCAGGCAATCACCTTGCGCACGTCCGACTTGAGCGGACGGGCGATCAGCCACGCGCGCAGGCGGCGGCGGGCAAAGAGCCGGGCCATGCTCGTGACGTGCTCCAACGGGTTCTGCTCGAAGGTGTCGCGCACCTCCGGGTAGGGATCCGACCAATCCGGGATGATCGGTGGCTGCAGCAGACGGTGGGTCACACGCGCCTCATATCTTGAGCTGGCGCAGCACGAGCTGACGCAGCGGCCGATAGAGCTGCTCGGCGAGGGATGACGTGCCGTAGTCGAGGCGTGCGAAGACGCGGCCACCGACGCGATCCAGAGGCAGCGGCGCATCGATCTCGCACTCGAAGATGAAGATGCGCTCCAGCGACTTCAGTTGATCGGGATCGCGAGGATCGAGGTAGAAGGGGCCGCCGCCCTCGGTCGACAATGCCTTGCTCGGGAGGCTGTCGCGTGCGGCGGGCACCTCGCGTGCGATGCGTCCCGCGTACACTTCGTCCTGACGCTCCGCGAGGCGCACCTTGAGGCCGTTGATGCGCGCACGGATGAGGTCCGCCTCGTGCTCGGGCACGGCGAGACGCACGATGGTCGGTTGAGAGGGATCGAGCACATAGCCGAGCCGCTGCCCCTTTTCGACAAAGCGGCCGCGCGGCTCGCCCTCGAATGCCGGCACGAAGATTCCCGAGGCGCCGGAGCGCACGGCGAGCTGCGCGAGGCGCGACTTGGCCTCGGCGAGCGCGGCACGGGCATGATCGAGCTGCTGGCGTACCTGATTCACCGCGGCGGGGCCGTTCTTCACCTCAGCCGCGACGCGTGCCTCGAAGAGAGCGACTTGCGCGGTGAGCCCCTTGACGCGGGCGACGAGCTCGTCGTTGTCGAGATGCATGATCTCGCGTCCGGGCGAGATGCGCTCTCCGGCGGTGACGAACACCTCGTTGATGAAGCCGGAACCGTCGGCGACGATACGCGCGCCCTCCGGCACCCACACGACTCCCTGCGCCAGTCCGCGATAGGGGACTGGCACGAGGGTGAGCAGCGCGCCGATGATTGCGATGGTGGCGAAGGTGACCGTGATCGCACGTCGACGCACGCGCTTCAGCTCCAGTCCAACGGCAAGTTGATAGGCGCCCTTCAGCAGCGGCAGCACAGCCATCTGAATGGCGGCCATGATCGCCAACAGCGTGCCGACGATAAAGAACTGGTCGGCGACGTAGGAAATGATACCGAAGGTGATGGCGATCCGATAGGCAAACGCCACGATCGCGTAGCCGGCCAGCCAGGTGCCCTCGCTGGTGCTGTCCGCCGGGGAGGTGGCGCTTTCGACGCCGAATGCGTAGCGCTTGATGAGATAGGTCAGAAAGGCGTTCGAGCGCGGGCCGAGGTTCTGGATCTCGATCACGTCCGAGAACACGTAGTAGCCGTCGAAACGCAACAGCGGATTGCCGTTGAACAGCAGCGTCGAGATGCCGGCCATGACCATGACCGAAAAGGCGATGGTGCTGACCAGCCCGGGCTCGACGCTCAACCAGATGATCAGTGCCAGCGAGGCGAGCACCAGCTCGACGAGGATGCCCATCGCGGCGACGGTGATGCGCTGCCATTTTTCCGGCCAGGCAACCGAAGCGGTGGCGTCGACGTAGGGCACGGGGAAGAACAGCAGCAGCAGCACGCCGATCTCGTGCACCTCGCCGCCCCATCGCTTCACCGCGTAAGCGTGGCCCAGCTCGTGCACCGCCTTAACGAGCGGGTAGACGCACAGCATGAGCAGGACATTGTTATAGGCCGAGACGCGGTCGAGCAGGTTGTGCGTCAGCTCCGTCCAGTTCAGGCCTACGAGAATGACGGCCACCGCGAACAGAATGCCGGCAGCCGCGAGTCCCCAGACCGACAGCAACGGCGCAACGTAGGGCAGCGTCCGCGTGAGGAAGCGGTCGGGATCGAAAAGGGGGACGCGGATCGACAGGGGGCTTTTGAATTTCTGCGCCATCTCGTGGTGCTCGCGGGCCTGGCGGCGACTGCCGATCTCGTCGAGATCGGGAACCTGATTGGTGACCAGGAGGTCGGCCTGATGCAGGCGCCCGAGCAGCGAGATCAGCTCATCCTGCGTCGGCAGGTCGTCGCCGAGGTGCTCGGCTGCGAGTGTCCAGATCTGATCGACGGTGCGCTTGCCGTCCATCAGTCCGACCACCTTGTGCGTCGCCGGCGTGAGCCGGAACACCCGACCGCTCAATTGATCGAAGATGACGTGCCAGGTCTTGCCGCGAAAGGTCTGACGCGTGATGGCGGCCGTGGAGCGCAAGCGCGGGACGAGCGGTCCGATGCGATACCAATGCGAGGAGAACAGCGTCATCGGCGCCAGTGCCTCATGGCAGCCAGGTCCAGAGCTGCAGCCGCGCCCAGGCGATCATCGGATGCGTCCAGATCCAGAACAGGCGTCGCTCGCCGGCGTCGATGCGTGCGCGCCCCTCGAGACCGGCGCGCAGACTGGGATCGGACGTCTCGAGCGTGCCCTCGACGCGGTAGTAGTTGCGCCCACCGTTCGCCTCGAGCACAGGCGTCACACGCGTCACGGTGAAAGAGAACGTCGTCTGTGGGAGCGCGGCGAGCACGGCGCGTCCCGGCTGCCCTGGCCGAATGGAGTCGATGTCGCGCTCGTCCACCTTGACGATAAGGCGGAAGGCTCCATCGGGAGCAAGCTCGAACATCGGCGTGCCAAGCTTCATGGGCTCGCCGAGCGACTGCGACAGGTCGCCCGACAGCACGACACCGGCGATGGGGGCGCGCAGCGACGCCCTCTCGAGGCGCGCTTCTGCCAGACGCAGCTTGGCTTCGATCTGGTCGACCTCGGCGCGTAGCATCTTCGCCTTGGCGAGGTCATAGGCGGCGGTCGCGGCCTGCAGCTCGGAGCGCCGCTGCTCGCGGTCGGCGAGCAGGCCGAGGCGCTCGAGGACCATGTCGGAATCATCGAGCGTCGCGAGGACATCACCAGGCCTGACGTGATCGCCCGGGCGCACCTCGACGCGCGCCAGATAGCCATCGTAGGGAGCGGGAACGACGCGGCGCCCCTCGGCCTCGATAACCGCCGGCGCCGATACGGAGTAGGGCGCATCGACGAGCGCTGCTGCGACAGCGACGGCAAGGATCGACAGCGCGATGAGCTTGCGCACCGGGTGAGCGCGGCCGAGCAGCTTGCCAACCTGCTCCGCGAAGGAGGCGCCGATCTTGGTCACCAGCCAGCGGTCATTGTCGCGTTTCTCCGCCAGCACCGGGCCGAGCAGCGTCACGAGCGCATCGCAGCGTCTGACGTCTTCATCGGATAGGGGACCCGATTTCTCGAGCACCAGAGCACCCATCGCCTGCTCGTGGGCATTGAGCGGGAAAACGGCGACTACGCTTTGCTCTGGGCGCCCGGCAAGCAACGTCTCAGCAGCCTTGGTAACGAAACCGCGATCCGAACCGCGCAGCGGCACGAGGATCAAGGTGCGCTGGTCCATGGCCTCGTGCATGGCCTCCTCGATCTGGCGTATCGCCGCCATGCGCGCGTCCGTGTGGACGATGTGCGAGATCGACGCAATGCGCAGTCGCCGGCCGCGCATCATGCCGAGGCTGACGCGATCGAGATGCCAGAGGTGCGCGAGGTGAGCGGTGAGTGCCGTCGCTGCGTCGGTGAAGCGCTTCGGCTCGACCGTGGCTGCGAACAGCTTGAAGACATCGCTGGCGTCGGTGGGAGAAAGCGCGGTCCCGGTGCGCCGCAGCCAGTCGCGCAGCGAACTCGCCCCCCACTGGAGCTGGCGCATGGCGGCGGTCAAGGCTTCGTGCGGGGCCGAGCCAACGGCGACGACGACGACCGCCTGACGCTCACGCTCATGCATGACCGGGTAGGCGAGCAGGTAGCCCTCCGCCTCGGCGGTCTCCTCGAGCAGACCAGCGTTCTTCTCCCGCGCTGCCACGGCCAGCGCCTCGGCCGACTTGGTCAGGAGGGCGTTGGAAGGAACGCGATGACGGGCGATGAGCCGGTGCTGGCCTTCGCCCATGTCGTGCTCAAACAGCCAGCCGGCGTAGGCGCCGGGCACCATCTCGCACTGGATATAGAGCCAAGCCGCGGCGAAGTCGCGATCGGCCGCGGAAGCCGAAAAGACCTGCCAGGCGGCGTCGACGATATGCACTCTCGCAGGCTGATTCACTGGGCCGCCGCGTGGGGGTTAGGACTTTGCTAACCGTGACCTTTGCCCAGCAATTATGACAGTTGTTTCATAGAGGGCGCGGCGAGGTCGAATCGCGATGAATCGGGTGCGGTATACCCCCCGGTCATCCCGGAAGGGGCGAGCCGCTAGTGTCCTGAGTCTGAAGTTTGTGGGATCACGGGCTGGTAGGGCTGTGGCAGAGTTACCCTCGCGAAGCGGCGAGGGAGATTGCGATGTCGGGTCGACGTGCGGCGCCTGAGATTGAGTT
>Ga0164243_10006270_pt1 | contig 18048 bp, 16 predicted proteins | sample OricompcompostOP_FD_108781 | JGI IMG/M metagenome (GOLD analysis project Ga0164243, IMG submission 108781) | Organic Plus compost microbial communities from Emeryville, California, USA - Original compost - Organic plus compost (OP) | ecosystem: Engineered > Solid waste > Mixed feedstock >... | reverse complement strand
CTGACCCGGCCGCTCGGGGCGACCGTCGGCGACTTCTTCACCAAGCCGCTCGCCAAGGGCGGGCTCGACCTGGGCACGCTGCAGGCGTCGATCGTCCTGGTCGCGCTGCTCGCGCTGCTCGTCGCGTTCACCACGCGCAAGCAGCGGCGCAGCCGCCGGGAGGAGGCCGAACCCGCCGCGCAGGAGCGGGAGTTGGCGTCCTCGACCGTGTGAGGCGCGCCAACCCTCCGACGCGGCGCCACCCCGGCTCCGCCCGTACGGGCACACCGGCCTCCGGCCCGTACGGGCGGGCAGTCCGCTCGGCCTGCTCGGCCCCACTCGACCGGCCCGGCCCCGCTCAGCCGGCGGGCAGCGTGACCACGAAGACGGCGCCGTAGGCACCGGACTCCGGGGCGTCCCGCGGCAGTTGTGCCGGCACGCTCTCGGGCCCGCCGCGGGGCGCCAGTTCGAGGTCGCCGCCCGCCGCGCGGGCCAGCCGCCGCGCGAGCGCGAGACCGAGCCCCGCACCGTCGTGGCCGTCGTCGGGGTCCGCGCGGTGGCCCGGCTCGAACACGGCGTCCCCGACGTCCTCCGGCACCCCCGGACCGTCGTCGCACACCGCGATCCGTACGCCGCCCGTCCGCGCCGCCCACTCGACGCGGACCGAACGCACGGCGTACCGGCGGGCGTTGTCCAGCAGCGGCTCCAGGATGCGGGTGACGACCGCGGCCGAGGCGCCGCACACGGCGTCCTCCTCGGACGCGGACGAAAACGCGGATGCAGACGCAGACGCAGGCGAAGACGCAGACGCGGGCACGGTCACCGGCGGCGCCTGCGGATGCTCCGCTGCGCTGCGCCGCGCCAGCGTGCGGGCGACCTCGCCGACCCGGCAGCGGCCCGGCGTCCGCCCGGTGCGGGCACGCGCCTCGGACAGCAGCGACTCGCAGATCTCCCGCATCGTCGCGGCGGCGGACGCGATGGCCTCCCGGGACGCCCGTTGCTCGGACTCGCTGCGCGTGCGTACGGTCAGCCACTCCGTCTCGGCGGTGATCCGGGCCAGCGGGGTGCGCAGCTCGTGCGACAGCTCCGCGGACTGCCGCCGCTCGTGCCGGAGTACGGCGGCGAGCCGGTCGAGCAGTTCGTCGAGATTGGCGGCCAGGGAGGCGAGTTCGGCCGGCCGGTCGGCGGCGCCGAACCGTTCCGCGGCGCCGTGCTCGCTCCAGCACGCCGCCTGCGCGCTCATCTCCTCGACGGGCCGCAGCGCGCGCCCGACGACTCTGCGGCTGACCAGGTACACGCCGCCGAGCAGCAGCAGCGCGAACCCGGCCGACCCGGCGAGCGCCGCCTCCGCGGTGCTGCGGTACGGGTCGAGCGACACGGAGGCGACGACGGTGCCGGCCTGCCGGCCGCCGGAGCGCACCGGCAGCGCGTACAGCCGGACCGCGTGCGGCTCCGGGGTCTGCGCGAACATCCGCCCGCGACCGGCCAGTTGCGCGGTCGCCGACCGCGAGGCTCCGGTGGCGACGGTGGGGCGGGCGACGGGGCGGCGGCCCTGGTAGATCCACACTCCGGTGTCGAGGGCGCGGTCGTCGGCGGGCGGCGGCTCGTGCACGACGAGCCCGCCGCCGTGCCGTACGGAGACCGTCGCCGCCACCGCCGCCGCCCGCGTGCGCAGCAGGTCCTCCGCCCGCCCGCGCAGCCGCCCGGCCAGTACGAGGTTGAAGCCGACGGTGAGCAGCACCACCCAGGCCGCGGTGGCGCCGAGTGCGAGCAGCGCCAGCCGGCCGCGCAGCGTCGCCGGCTGCGGGATCCAGCCGCGCAGCGTCGCCGGCTGCGGGATCCAGCCGCGCAGCGTCGCCGGCTGCGGGATCCAGCCGCGCAGCGTCGCCGGCTGCGGGATCCGCTGCGCCGGCCGGCGCAGCGTCGCGAGAGGTTGGGGCCGGCTCATCCGAAGCGGTAACCCACTCCGCGTACGGTCTCGATGCCCTGCGGGCTCGCGGCCTCCCGCAACTTCCGCCGCAGCCGGGCCAGATACTGGTCGAGGGTGTTGTCGCAGACGCGTGCGCCCTCCGGCCAGGCGGCGCTCAGCAGCGAGCGGCGCCGCACGACGGCGCCCGGCGCGGCCATCAGCCGGGCCAGCAGCCGGAATTCGGTCGGAGTCAGCGGCACCGGTTCGCCGTGTACGTGCAGCGCGTGCCGCACCGGGTCGAGCCGCAGCTGGTCCACTTCGAGCGCCGGGTCGCGGCCCGCTCTGCGCAGCAACGCCCGTACCCGGGCGGTGAGTTCGGACAGGTGGAAGGGCTTGGTGACGTAGTCGTCGCCGCCCGCGGAGAAGCCGGAGAGCCGGTCGGGGAGGTTGCCGTGCACGGTGAGGAACACGACGGGCACGTCGATGCCGGCCGCGCGCATCGCCTGGCACACGTCGCGGCCGTCGGAGTCCGGCAGCCCGATGTCGAGCACGACCGCGTCGACTCCGTCCGGCCGTTCCGTGACGCGGCGCAGCGCGCTCGCGCCGTCGGCGGCCGTGCGGACCTCGAAGTCCTCTTCGCCCAGGCCGCGTACGAGGACGTCGCGCAGCCCCGGGTCGTCCTCGACGATCAGCAGACGGTGCAGTGTCACCCGGCCAGTATCGCCCCGCTCCGCGGGAGGCGGGCCGGCGCCCGCGAGGCGTTCAGGTCCGGTTCAGGTTCGCCGGCTCCGGCGCCTGTCCGGCCTGCCCCCGAGCCTGCCCGGTCCTCGCCGTCGCCCGCCGCGCCGCTACAACTGCTCGCCTATCTTCGACAGTTGGAGCGCCGGCCACTTCTCGACCATGGCGTCCTGGTCGGCGCGGGTGACGGTGCCGTCGCCGTCCCAGACGGTGGCCTCCACGACGACCGTGCCGGTACGGATCGCCAGCACGGTCACTCCCGCTCCCTTGAACGCGCGGCTCTCGTCGCCGAGTTCGGCCGGGCGCTCGTGGATGTCCTCGTTGTCCGCGGTCTTCCGCCGGATGTCGGCCACCAGCCCGTCCCAGCCGTCCTCGGCGGCGCCTTCGCCGTCGTACGCGAGGACGTTGGACAGCACCCGGAAGAACACGTTCTGCGAGCGCTCCAGTACGACCATGCCGACGCCGTGCACCTGCCGGCAGGCCCAACCGTCGCCGTCCGCACGCCACTTGCGGCACTGTGCCGCGAGCCGGTGCCCGGACAGCACGGCCCGCCCCTTCTTGTTGGCCGGGGGCACCTTCAGCGAGCCGGTGAGGCCGTCGTAGGGCACGAAACCGTGCAGATCGTGCTGCGTCGGCAGGGCCGCGTCCAGGCGCCCGGCGTCCAGCGTGGGTGCGGGCCGGAGCAGATACGCGCCGAGGCCCGCGAGCAGCACCGCGACTCCGGCCAGGGCGCCCGTACGTGCCGTACCGAGTGTTCGGAACATCCCGGAAGGCTAGGCCCTGTCGCAAAGTCCCGTCAGCACAGCGGGGTCTGGCACGCACGCTCGCTGCGTTGTCGCTCGTCGGCGCAGCACTCCCCTGAGCTTCGCCTGGGAGGTGCCCCCGGCGCTCTCCTCCTCTGCCTTGCGATCGCACGCACCAGACCCCGCTGTGCCCTCCCTTCGGGAGGACGGCGCTACTTTGAGACAGGGCCTAGCCCCCGGCGCCGGGAGGGGACCCGGCCCGTTCCGCCCGTTCGCGGGCGGAGCGGGCCGGTTGGGCCCGGTCAGGGTCGGCCGGGGTCGGTCCGGGGTCGCCGCAACGGCCGGCCGGCAGCGGTCGGTCAGCAGCGGCCGCGGGCCAGCCCGATGAGCCGGTCCAGCACGCGGGCGCCGTCCACGCGCAGCGCGTTGTGCTCGTACTCGTTGGTCAGCCACGGCCGCATCGTCGGGATCAGCCGCGCCGTCTCCTCCGAGAAGGCGCGCTCGACGTAGGCGTCCTCGGCGTAGATCGCGGCGGCGCACGGCACGTCGCAGGCGCGCAGCGCGTCCGCGTCGTAGAGCTTCGGCCACTCGCGCTCGGCGAGCAGTTCGGCCGCGTCGCGCAGCGGCGCCAGCTCCGGGTACTCCTCGAACATCCACGGGAATACGTGCTCGCCGGTGAACAGGGTCAAGTCCTCGGCGAAGTCGGTGGGCAGCGTGCGCTGCGCGGACCAGCGGGTCGCGGCGCCGTCGGCGTAGCTCGACTCGTGGATCACCGCGTACAGGGGGTTGCGCCCGGAGAAGGGCAGCGCCGCGGCGACGTCGTGCGCGAACGCCGGTGACGCCGGGTCGCGTTCGAGGAGGTAGTGCAGGCGCTCGGCGCCGTCGCTCATGCCCAGCATGTTCCCGACCTGCCGGAACAGCCGGGCGGTGAGCGGCCGCCCGTCCGGCAGCGTGACCGGCCGGTCCGCCAGCCGCTCGTGCAGTGTGCGCACCCGGTCCCGGTCGGCCGGATAGCGCCGGTAGTAGCGGTGGTTGCGCTCCCGCATCGTGACGTAGGTGGCCGCGTACACCTCGTCGGGATGCCTGCCGACGGGCGGCAGACCGCCGGTGAAGAACGCCTCCCGGAGTCCGCCGGGTGCGGACGAGAGGTAGTGCAGCGTGCAGAAGCCGCCGAAGGACTGGCCGAGCACGCTCCACTCGTCGACGCCGAGTGCGGAGCGGATCCACTCGGCGTCTCGCACGATCGCGTCGGCGCGGAACTGGCCGAGATATGCGGCCTGTTGCTCGGACTCCATGCCGTCCAGCCTGCCGACCGGGGTGGAGAGCCCGGTGCCGCGCTGGTCCAGCAGCAGCACCCGGTAGTCCTCCAGTGCCCGCCGCAGCCAGGCCGGGCCGACCGGGTCGCAGGTGGGGCGCACCGCCTCCTGTCCGGGGCCGCCCTGGAGGAAGAGCAGATACGGCCGGTGCCGCCCGTCGGGGGCGGCGGCCTCCCGCGCGAAGACGGTGAGGTGCTCGCCGTCCGGACGGTCGTGGTCCAGCGGTACGCGGAACTCGTGCTCGGTCAGGACCATTCCGGGAACATGCGTGGTGACGGTCATGCACGGATCCTCTCAACGCTCCGGGCGCCCGCCGACGCCGGGCCGACCCGGGTGCCGGGTGCCGGGGGCCGGGCCGGAGACTCGGCCGGGGCGGGTGGTGGAGGTCCGCGCCGGGGGCACCCGGCGGACGATGACGCCGCGGCTGCGGATGACGCTGCTGGGGGTGGGCGCGATGAACTCGCCGCGGTTCGCGCCCGCCGGGCTGCTGCTGCGCTTCGGCACGGTGCGGATCGCCTTCGACGGCGGCCCGGGCGCCGAACCGCCCGGCGGGCTCGGGCTCACCGCCTGGCTGGTCACCGACGAGCGCGCCGAACTGCGGTCGCCGCTGCGGCGGTTGGCCGCCGAGCGGGACGTGGCGCAGTGGGCGGGCGACGTCGAGACGGACGGCCTGCGCGTGGGCCGGCTCGACGTCGCGCACACCTCGCACCCCACCTACGGCTACCGCATCGCGGCAGGCGGCGCGGTCGCCGTGTGGGCGCCGGAGTTCTGGGAGTTCCCGGAGTGGGCGGCTGGGGCCGGCCTGATGTTCGCGGACGCGGCGGGCTGGGAGCGGCCGATCCGGTTCCGGGCGGGTGTGGGCGGCCACGCGAGCGTGCGGGAGACCGCCGCGCAGGCCGGGCGGCGGAACGTACGGCGCCTGGTGTTCGCCCACATCGGCCGGCCCGCGATCCGCGCCATGGACGCGGGGCTGCGCCCGCCGCGCGGCGAGTGGGGCGTCGAGGGGCGTACGTACACGCTCGCGCCCGGCGGCTGAGCAGCCGGCGCCCGCGCCGCCCGGTGTGCCCAACTGGCCGTCCGCCGGGGCGAGTCGGCGCCCGGCGGGCAGGCGTCGGAGAGGCGGGAACGCGGAGCGTGCCCCCTCCGCCCGGCGGGCCGCACCCCAGCGGAATAATTGAAGCTTGAACAGCATTGGCGCGGGTGCAGTCGCCGCACACGCTTCGACAACCAGGAGGCAGTCATGCCCGCCGTGACCGCAGACACCCTCACCCTGCCCCGCGTTCCCGCCCCCGCCGGACCGGACGTCCGCTGGCGCCCCGTCGTCAAGACCGTCACGGCACACCGCCAGAAGGAAGGCGAAGGCTTCGAAGTACGGCGCCCGTTCCCCGGCATGAACCTCGCGCTGGCCGACCCGTTCCTGCTGCTCGACCACCTCGGCGCGGTCGAGTACGGACCGGGCGAGGCCAAGGGCGCGCCGTGGCACCCGCACCGCGGCTTCGAGACCGTCACGTACATGCTCGACGGCGCCTTCGAGCACACCGACTCCACCGGAGGCGGCGGGCTGATCACCGAGGGCGCGACGCAGTGGATGACCGCCGGCGCAGGCGTGCTGCATTCCGAACTGCCGCCGCAGGACTTCGTGGCCAAGGGCGGGCTCTTCCACGGCGTGCAGCTGTGGGTCAACCTGCCCAAGTCCCTGAAGTGGACGCCCGCCAGGTACCAGGACATCACCGCGGGCGAGACCGTGCTGCTCTCCAGCGACGACGGCGGCGGCCTGCTGCGCGTCATCGCGGGCGACCTCGCCGGGCACCGCGGGCCGGGCGCCACCCGCACCCCCATCACGTACGTGCACGCCACCGTCGGCCCGGGTGCGCGGCTCGCGCTGCCGTGGCCGGAGGACTTCAACGCGCTGGTGTACGTGCTGGCCGGGCGCGGCACCGTCGGCCCGGACCGGCAGCCGCTGCGCGAGGGGCAGCTCGCGGTGTTCGGGCCCGGCGCCGCGCTACAGCTGCAGGCCGCCGCGGAGCAGGACTACAACGGCAGCCGCACCGGCTGGGAGGTGCTGCTCCTGGGCGGGCTGCCGATCCGCGAACCCGTCGCCCGCTACGGCCCGTTCGTGATGAACACCAAGGCGGAGATCGTGCAGGCCGTGGAGGACTTCCAGGCTGGCCGGCTCGGGACCGTCGCCCCGCAGTCCGTGCCGCACCGCTCCGCGCAGGACACCGCGCTGGAGCAGCCCGGCTCCGCGGACGAGCGGGGCTGAGGCTCCGCCCGGCGGCGCCCCGGCGTCCGTCCCACGCCCGACGCCCCTGCGGGGAGGGCGGGTTCGCCCTCCCCGCGGCAGGGCCGCGACCGCGGGCCGGCTTCCGTGCGCGGCCGTCCGCCCGGCTCAGCCCGCGGACGGCGAGACGTGCAGCGGGGTCAACGGGGCGCCGACGGAGAGCAGTTCGTCGAACATCCGCTTGGCGGCGGCGTCGAGGGCGTCGTCGCCCCGGAACCCGCCCTCGTCGCCGACGCGTTCGGCGACGAACGGTATCGACACCGCGTCCGCGACCGGCACCATCCGCAGCGCCGTCACCACCTGCTTGAGCTGGTGTACCGCCCGCAGCCCCGCGGAGACACCGCCGTACGAGACGAAGCCGACCGCCTTGTACCACCACTCCCTACTCAGGCAGTCCAGCGCGTTCTTCAGCGCGGCCGGATAGCCGTGGTTGTACTCGGGGGTGACGAGCACGAACGCCTGGGCACGCTGCACCGTGGCGCTCCACCGGCGGGTGTGCTCGTGTACGTACGCGCCCGCGACCGGGTGCTTCGGCTCGTCGAGCAGCGGCAGGTCCAGCTCGGCCAGGTCGACCGGCTCGACCTCGAAACCGCCGTGCGCGCGGGCGAGTTCGGCGGTCCAGGCGGCGATCGCGCCGCCGGTCCGGGTGGGCCGGGTGCTGGCGGTGACGATCTGCAGGAGCGGCTTGGTCACGGTGTTCTCCGTTTCTGGTCCTCCGCGTACGCGGTTGCGCCGTGGCGCTGTTGTCTTACGCCGACCGCGGGCGCCGCGTCGAATCCGCGGGCGCCGCACGCCGGTTGGGCACGGCCCGCAGCGCGCCGTCCGCGCCGGGCGGTCAGCGCTGCCCGTCGGCCGTCTCCCGCAGCGCGTCGATGACGCTGCGCAGATGCGCGTGTGTCGCCTCCGTGGCGCGCTGCGGGTCGCGGGCGGCGATCGCGTCGACGATCGCGCGGTGTTCGCGGGCGGAGCGCTGCGGCCGTCCGGGGCGCAGCGACAGCCTGAACTGGTGGCGTACGAGCTGGGCTTGGAGCCGGTCCAGCAGTTCGGCGGCCGGGGCCTGCCCGGAGAACTCGCGGATCAGCCGGTGCAGCCGGTGGTTCAGCTCGGAGTAGCGCATCAGCTCGCCGTCCCCGGCCGCCGTACGCAACTGGTCGGCGACCTCGGTGAGTTGGGCGATCTCCCGGTCGCTCGCACGCTCGGCGGCCTTCGCCGCGCACAGCCCCTCCAGCACCATCCGGCACTCGGTGATGGCGACGGCCTCCTCGACCGGCACGACGCGCACCCGCGCGCCCCGGTTCGGGATGCGCTCGACGAGCCCTTCGGCGCCGAGGTCCATCAGGGCCGCCCGTACGCTGGCCCGGGTCACGCCGTAGGTCTCCGCCAACTCGGCCTCCACGAGGCGCTGTCCGGGAGACATGTCGCCCGCGGTGATCGCCTCGCGGAGTGCGTCGAGAGCGGCCTGCCGTCCGGCCGCTCCCGTACGCGGTGCGCTGGGCATCCCTCGCTCCTCTCCCCTCTCCGACGCCGGGACGGCAAGTCTACGTCGACGGAATCGTCGTCGATTTCGCGCACAGTCGGTGCCGCCTCGGCTCCGGCCCGTCCCGCCCGTGCCCTGCCTCGCCCGGCCGGGACGGCCCAACGCGCGCCCGGACGCCGGGCGTTGGGGAGCGCCGGGCGCGGGCGCACCGGCGGGTGATACAGATGCGGATGTGTCCGAAGAAGAAGCCCTGCGGCGCCGCCGCGTCCGCAGACTGCAGAAGTACGCCGTCAATCCGCCGCTGAAACTGGCCGCCCTGCTCGGCTTGGCACCCGGGCACGCGCTGATCGAGACGACCGGACGGAAGACGGGCAGGCGCCGGCGCACGGTCGTCGGCGTGCATCCGACCGGCGCGGACGGTGCGCCCGTGGAGGCGGCCCGCGCGGACACCGTGTGGATCGTGTCCGAGCAGGGCCGGCACTCCGGCTACGTCGCGAACCTGACCGCCGATCCGCGGGTGCGGCTCCGGCTCGGCCGCAGCTGGCGCCACGGGCGGGCCCGGGTGCTGCCCGAGGACGATCCGCAGCGGCGGCTGGACGGTTTCGGCCGTCCCTCGCACGCGGCCGCGGTCCGCCGGTTCGGCACCAGCCTGCTCACCGTGCGGGTGGACCTGTCCCGGTGACACCGCCGCCGCGGCGGCCGCGCCCACCCGCGCCCGCGCGGCGGCATGGCGTTCCATGACCGTGCCCATGACCGTGCACGGCGCGGACGCCCGCCCCGCTCCCGGCTCTGCACACCGGCGGCCGGCGGGCACGCACCCCGCCACCGCACACCACCGCAGCACTCCGCCGAAGTACGAGGTCACACAGTGAAGTTCGCAATCGCTCTGCCCCAGTTCACCGCCGACGGCACCTTCGACCCGAGCGCGTTCCGCGGCTACCTCAGCCGGGCCGAAGAGCTCGGCTTCGAGAGCGCGTGGACGCAGGAGGCGACGCTCGGCACCTCGCCGCAGCTGAGCCCGCTGGAGACGATGACGTACGCCGCAGCCTGCACCGAGCGGCTGCGGCTGGGCTGCGTCGTCTTCGTCACCACGCTGCACAGCCCCGTCCATCTCGCCAAGAGCCTCGCCTCCCTGGACCAGCTCAGCCGCGGCCGCATCGAGGTCGGTGTGGGCACCGGCGGGCCGCGGATGTTCTCCGCGTTCGGCGTCGACCCGGACTCCTACATCGCCCGCTTCAACGAGGGCCTGAGCCTGATGAAGGAGCTGTGGACGCGGCCGAGGGTGGACTTCGACGGGCGGTTCTGGCAGCTGTCCGACGCCGGGATGGAGCCCAAGCCGTTCCAGAAGCCGTACCCGCGCCTGTGGTTCGGGGCGAACAGCCCGACCGCGCTGCGCCGCGCCGTACGCCGCGGCGGCGGCTTCTTCGGCGCGGGCTCCTCGCCCACCTCGGCGTTCGCCGACCAAGTGCGGGTCGTGCGGGACGCGTTGGCCGAGGAGGGCCGTGCCGCGGGCGACTTCCCGATCGCCAAACGCGTCTACATCACGGTGGACGACGACGCGGAGCGGGCGCGGCGCCGGGTGAACGCCGGTCTGGAGCGGATCTACGGCAGGCGTTCGGAGCGGATCGAGGCGGCGGCCGTGGCCGGGCCGCCCGAGCAGTGCGTACGCGCGCTGCGCGAGGTCGGGGACGCGGGCGCCGAGACGATCCTGTTCACGCCGGTCGACGAGCAGCCGGAGCAGATGGAGCGGCTGGCCGCGGAAGTGATTCCGCGGTACGCACGCGACTGACCCGGGCTCGGCCGGTGCCGGCGGGTCAGCCCGGCTCGCCGTCCTGCTCGCCGTCCTCCGGCACGAGCGCGCCGTAGCGGCGCCGCCTCGGCCACGGCACTCCTGTCAACGGGCCGTCCAGGAGCGGGTCTTCGGTGTCCGCCATCCACTCGTGCAGCTCCGCGGCGAGGCGGTCGCGCAGCTCGCGGTGTGCCGGGTCGGCGGCGAGGTCGGCGCGCTCCAGCGGGTCCGCCGCCAGGTCGTACAGCTCGTCCGCGGGGCGCGGGCGCAGATGGTCGTCGCCGTAGCCGCGCCGGGTGGGGGCGGTCTCGATGTCGCCGGGCAGCGCGAGCAGCGGCCGCGGCTCGAAGTTCCGTACGTACTTGTGGCGTTCGGTGCGGACGGCGCGCGTCGGGTCGTAGACCTCGTGGAAGTTCTTCTCGGTGAAGACGCGGGTGCGCACCGGTGCCGGGTCGCCGCCGGAGAGCCACGCGGTGTGCCCGACGCCCTGTACGTCGGCGGGCGGTTCGATGTCCAGCGACTCCAGCACGGTGGGCACGAGGTCGACGTGGCTGAAGAGCCGGCCGGTCGCTCCGCGCGGGGTGCTCCAGCCGGCCGGCGGCCGCATGATCAGGGCGACTTCGGTGCCCGGGTCGTAGAGCGTCGACTTGGCCCGCGGGAACGCCGTGCCGTGGTCGGTCGTGAAGATCACCCAGGTGTCGTCGGCGAGGCCGAACCGGTCGAGCGCCGCGAGCAGCCGCCCGGTCGCGGCGTCGGCGGCACGCACGGCGCCCTGGAACGCGGCGAGGTCGTCGCGGGTCCACTCGTTGTCCGGGAGGAAGCCGGGCACGGTCACGGACGCGGGGTCGTCCGGCGGATAGCGCTCGGGCGGGTACGGGCGGTGCGCCTCCTCGAAGCCGACGACGAGGAAGAAGGGGCGTCCGTCCGCGCCGGCGGCCGCGCCGTCCGCCACCCCCTCCGGGCTTCCGGCGGTCCGCTCCAGCCAGCCGATCGCGGCGTCCGCCACCGGGCCGCAGTGCGCGCGCCGCTCCAGCCCGCGCCCGTACGCCAACACCTCGTCGTAGCCGAGGGATTCGGGCCTGCTGGACTCCTGCTGCATCCCGGCCAGCGCCGTACGGTAGCCCGCCGCGCCGAGCAGCGCCGGCAGCGTCCGCGTGCCGGGGGCGTACTCCCAGCCCAGGTGGGACAGCCCGAGCAGCCCGTGGTTGTGCGGATAGCGGCCGGTGAACAGGGAGCCGCGGGCGGGCGAGCACAGCGGCGCGGTGCTGAACGCCCGGTCGAAGCGGACGCCTTCGGCGGCGAGCGCGTCGACGTGCGGGCTGGGCACGCCGGTACGCCCGTAGGTGCCGAGATGGCGGCCGAGGTCGTGCCAGTGGACGAGCAGGATGTGGGGGCGGTGGGCCGGCGTCACGCGGTGCTCCTCGGCGGATCGGCTGGGCTGTTCGACGGCTGGGCCGGCTCGCGGAGCCGTGCCGTCTCGGGGCGGCGGCAGCGCGGCCGCCGTGCCCCGCCAACAGTGTGGCGGCGCACGGGAGTTGCGCCCGGTTCACGGATTCCGTCGGCGCGTCCGGGGCCCGCCGCGCCCGGTGCTACGGTGACCCGCGTGACCGGGGATCAGGCGGGGCGCAGGCTTCCGCGGGGCCGGCACGGGCTCAGCCGGGAGCAGGTCAGCGCGGTGCAGCGGACGCGGCTGCTGGAGGCGATGGCGTACGTCGTCGCGGAGCGCGGCTACGTCAAGACGTCGGTGGCGGCGGTGCTCAAGCGCGCGGGCGTGGGCCGGGAGACGTTCTACGAGCTGTTCTCGGACAAGGAGGACTGTTTCCTCGCCGCGTACGACTCCGTGGTGGAGCTGATGCTGTCGGTCTCCTCGCAGGCGCTGGACGAGGACGGCGATCCGCTGGAGCGCTGGAGCCGGTCGCTCGCGGACTACCTGTCGACCCTCGGCGCACACCCGGAAGTCGCCCGCACCTTTCTGATCGAGGTGTACGCCGCGGGGCCGCGGGCGATCGGCAAACGCGGCGAGCTGCAGCAGCGGTTCGTGGACCTGGTGGCGGAGAACTTCCGGGCCCGGGACGAGGACGACCGGTTCGCGTGCGAAGCCCTGGTGGCCGCGACCAGTTCGCTGGTGACCACCAGGGTGGGCGCCGGAGCCGCCGAAACCTTGCCCGCGCTGCACGAGCCGCTGGTGGGTCTGGCCCGCAGACTGCTGGCCCGCTGAAGAGGCGCCGGAGGCACCGGCCGGCGGCCTCGGCTCCCGCTGCCGCCAACTCGCCCTCGTCCGCGGCCCGTTCGGGTGCCCGGCCGTACCCGTCATGCGCTGCCGTCAGTGGATCGGGGTCGCCGCGGCCTTGGCGGCGCGGCTGCGGGTCTGGCGCAGCGTGAACCGGTGCAGCCGTCCGCTCAGCGCCGGTGACACCCGCTCCAGCCACCAGCCGGCCCGCCCGTAGAACGGTGTGACCACCAGCGAGCGGCGGCGGCGCACGCCGCGCAGCAGCCGGTGCACCGCGACCCGGGTGGGCAGCGGCGCGACCGGGACGAGCCGGCGGGCGTCCGCTCCGGCCAGCGTGCCGCGGAACGTGTGGCGGTCGAACATGCCGGACTCGACGAACGCGGGGCAGAACGACGTCACGGTGATGCCGTGCCCGGCGGCCTCCAGCGCGGCCGTCTTCGACATGCCCAGCACCGCGTGCTTGGTGGCGCAGTAGTGGGCCTGGAGCGGCACCGGCACCATGCCGGCCACCGAGGCGGTGTTGACGATGTGGCCGTGGCCCTGGCGGACCATCTGCCGGTACGCGATGGTCGTACCGTAGGCGACGCCGCGGAGGTTGACGTCGATGATCGCGTCCCAGTCCCGCAGGGTCACCTCCTCCACCTCGCCGAAGATCGCGACGCCTGCGTTGTTGAACAGGTAGTCCAGGCGCCCGTGTTCGGCCACCGTGCGGTCGACGGCCGCCTGCAGGTCGGTGTCCCGGGTGACGTCGACGACCATGCCGGACGCGGCGCCGCCGCGGGCGGTGATCTCCTCGACGACCGCGTCGACGGACTCCGCGACCACGTCGGTGACGAGCACGAAGGCTCCGTGCGCGGCGAGTTGGCGGGCGATCTCGGCGCCGATGCCGCTGCCCGCACCCGTGACGACCGCGGTGCTGCCGTGGAATGTGGCCCGTGCGCTCATCTCCCGTGTCCCCTCTCTCCGGCCTCGCCGGTCTCGCCGGTCTCTCCGGCGGCCCGCCGCAGCCGGCGCCCCGCCCGGGTTAGCGCCTTCGCGGTCCGCTCGATCGTCCGTACCGGCGCAGCGGTCCGATCGGGCTGCACGCGCAGGGAGTTCAGGGTCATGGCGAGCATTTCGTAGTGCCCGGCGAGCATCGGCAGCTCGATCAGCTCCGGTTCGGTCAGCTCGGCGGCGAGCCGGTGCCACACCGGGTCGGACAGGCGGCGGTGCTCGTGCAGTTCGTCGACCGCGGACAGCAGTGCCGCCTGCCGCGGCGGCCAGCCGGCGCCCGGGGAGGCGCAGCCGATGCGGTCGATCTGCTCCCGGGTCAGCCCGGCCCGGCGGGCCAGCCGCCGATGGTGCGTCCACTCGTAGTCGCAGCGGCAGTTGTGCGCGACCCGCAGGATGACCAACTCGCTGTCTCTGCGCGGCAGTACGCCCCCCGGCATGAGCGCCGCCGCGAACCGCAGCCACTTCCGGTACAGCCGACGGTGCCGGGCCAGCGTGGTGAACAGGTGGGGCGGTCCGGTGCCGGCGGCCAGCCCGATCAGTCCGGCGACCGCGGTGTTCAGCGGGCCGATCTCGCGGACCGTGCCGGGCGGCACCCGCGGCGCCGGGGGCAGCGAAGAAGCCATGGCCGGACCATAACAGTCTCACGAACAACAGTGTTCGTAGATTTTCGGCCCGCTCCCCCGGCGTTCGGACCGGCCGGGCCACGGCTCCGACTCCCGTACCGCGCCGGGCGGTTCAGCCCGCGGCCTGCCAGGCGAGCAGCGCGGCGCCCAGCAGCGGAGCGTCGTGTACGAACCGGCCGCGCCGCACCTCGACCGGGAACGGCGCCGCCCGCCCGAGCACGTCCCGTACCCGGTGCAGGATCCGCTCGCCGCCCTCGCCGCCCAGCATTCCGCCGCAGGCCACGATCCGGTCCGGGTCCACCACCACGGCGAGGTTGGCGACGTGGACGGCGAGCGTGTCCAGCGCCTCGTCGACGAGCCGCGCCAGCTCCGGCTTCAGCCGCGCCGCCGCGAACACCTCCTCCGTGGACGCGGCACGCCCCAGCACCGCCGAACCGCGCTCGGCCAGCGCCCTGCCGGACACGTACTCCTCCAGCGGCGCCCGCGGCTCGCCCTCCGGCAGCCCCGACTCCCCGGCGGCGCCCGCGAGTTGGCCGGATCCGCTCGGTGCACCGGCGGCCGGGCGGCCCGCGTCGCCCGGCCGCTGTGCGGCTTCCGCCGCCGGTGCGTACGGACCGTCCGGCGGCCCGGCGAGGTCCGCCGGCCCGCGCAGCTGGTAGCCGAGTTCGCCCGCGGCGCCGTGCGCGCCCTCCAGCGGTCTGCCGCCGACGACGACGGAGACCGCCAGGCCCGTGCCCAGGTTCAGATGGATCCCGCACGGCGAACCCGCCAGCTCGCCCCAGCGGGCCTCCGCGAGAGCCGCGGCCCGTACGTCGTTCCCGGCGCCCGCGGGCACGCCACCGAAGCCGGTGCGCAACCGCCCGGCCAGCGGGCCGCGTTGGAGCCCGCGCACGTTGGGTGCGAGCAGCACACGGCCGCCGTACTCGACTCCCGGGGTGACCGCGCCGACGGCCCGCAGCGTGCCGTCCAGCTCCGCGGTCAGTGCGCGGCCGCGCGCGAGGATCCGCTCGGTCAGCGCATCCGCGCCCTCCTCGGGGCGGGTCCCGATCGTGGCCCGCGCCAGTACGCCGCCGCAGCGGTCCACCGCCGCGAGCGCGGTCTTGGTGCCGCCGACGTCCACCGCCAGTACGTGGTCACCGTGCGCCGGCTCCGCGGCCATCAGCCCACCGCCTTCGCGGACGGCCGCCCGCCGCCGGCGTCCCCGTCGCCGCCGTCGTCTGCGGCGTCCCTCGTGGAGGCGGCCAAGTACCGCTCCTCGACGGTCTTTTCGCCGAACGGCCAGGTGCGCTCGCGGCGCGCCCACAGCACGAAGGCCACGCCTCCCGCGGCCAGCCACACCAGCGACCACTCGATGGGCCGCCGCCCCGGCGAGTTGTGGTCCGCGGAGACGTACATGAACCCCCAGCCGACGAACGCGAGCACGCTCGGTACGGGATAGAGCCACTGCCGGTACGGCCGGCGCAGTCCCGGCTGCCGCCTGCGCAGCACGGTGAGCGCGACGATCTGCGACAGGGTCTGGACGAGCACCATCACGGTCGTCAGCAGCTGGATCAGCGTGCCCAGATCCGTGTGCCGGCCGATCAGGAAGCCGACTGCGGTGAGCGCGCCCATCGTCAGCAGCCCCCGCACGGGGAACCGGTGCCGGGGGTGCAGCCGGGCGTAGCCGCGGAAGAACACCCCGTCCCGCGCCGCGTCGTAGGGGACCCGGGAACCGCCCAGCAGCCCGGCGAAGACGGACGCGAAGGCCGTGACCAGGATGAGCACGGTGACCACGTCGGCGGCGGTCCTCCCCCACGCGTGCTCCAGCACCGCCGAGGCGATCGACTGCGAGGCGGTCGACTTCGGGTCCAGCATGCTGTGCCAGTCGAGGGCGCCCAGTACGCCGATCTGGAGCAGCAGGTAGATCGCCATCACGCCGACGATGGAGAACAGGATGGCGCGCGGCATGGTGTGCCCGGGCCGGCGGATCTCGCTGCCCATGTAGGCGGCGGTGTTGTAGCCGAGGTAGTCGTACACGCCGACCGCGAGCCCGGCGGCGAAGCCGACCCAGAACGTGGAGCCGGTGACGTCGAACGCGCCGTGGGGATAGGTGAACGCCATCGCCGGGTGGAAGTGGGTGTAGGCGGCCACCAGGACCGCGGCCACGGCGGCCAGCATCACGCCCCACATCACGGAGGTCAGCCGGGCCACGGAGTCGATGCGGCGCCACAGCAGCGCCGTCACCAACGCGACGACCGCCAACCCGACGGCGTCGCCCACGGGTTGGCTCATGGACGGCCACAAGTAGCCGAGGTACTGCACGAGTCCGACCACGCCGGTCGACATCGTGAGCGGAATGAACAGCACGGCGGTCCAGACGAACAGGAACGGCATCAGCCGGCCGGTGCGGTACTGGAACGCCTCGCGCAGGTAGACGTAGGTGCCGCCGGCTCCGGGCATCGCCGCGCCGAGTTCGGCCCACACCAGCCCGTCGAAGAGGGCGAGCAGCGCGCCCGCCACGAATCCGACGACGGCCTGCGGGCCGTGGAAGGCGGAGACCATCAGCGGGATGGTGACGAACGGGCCGATGCCCACCATCTGACTCATGTTGAGCGTCGTGGCCTGGAACAGCCCTATGCGGCGGGCCAGTCCACCGCCCGCCGCCCGCTCCTCGTCCTCGGACATGGCCGGATCCTTTGCTCGGTCGTCATGGCCCGGCGAACGTAAAGTAGACTTCCTTACAAATGCAAGAGGCGGGACACCCTGCGAAGATGACGCGCATGGCCACAGCCCCCAGCTCTCCCGACGCGATGCGCGGACCGGGCAGCATGCGCCGCGCCAACGAGTGGGCGGTGCTGCACCGGCTCTACGCGCAGCAGCCGGCCTCCGCGCCCCAACTCGCCGCGGACACCGGCCTGTCCAGGCCCACCGTCAACCTCGCACTGGCCAACCTCGAAGGCGCCGGGCTGATCCGGCAGACCGGCGTACGCTCCGGGCGGGCCGGGCGGGCGCCCCGGCTGTGGGAGCCGCACCCGGACGCCGGCCGGATCCTCGCCGCCGACATCGGCGTGCGCTGGACCCGGCTGGTCCTCGCCGACCTGGCCGGCAACGTACTGGCGCGGCGCCGCGAACGCTCCCGGGTCTCCGACGCGACGCGCCTCGTACGGCAGTTGGGAGAGCTGATCGCCGAGGTGCTGCGTGAGCGGCACGTGTCCCCGGACGAGGTCCGCGCCCTCGTGGTCGGCAGCCCCGGCTACTTCGACCCGGCGGAGGAGCGGCTGCGCTCCGCGTCCAACCTGCCGGGCTGGGAGCGGCCCTCGATGGTCGCCCAACTCACCGCCGAACTGGGCGACTTGGGCGACCGGCTGGCGTTCGAGAACGACATCGACCTGGCCGCCGCCGGCGAACAGTCCGCCGGACTCGGGCGCGGCGTACGGGACTTCGTGTATCTGCACATCGGCAGCGGCGTCGGCATGGGCACCGTGATCGACGGCAAACTGCACCGAGGCGCGCACGGCGCGGCCGGAGAGGTCGCGTTCCTGCCGATCGGCGACGTCGCCCCGCACACCCGGGAGCGCGGCGCGCTGGAGACCGCCGCCGCCGCGGACGCGATCGTCGCGTCCGCCCGCCGCGAGGGGCTGCGCACCGCGGAGACGGCCGCGGACGTCGTGGACGCGGCACGCGCCGGACGCAAGCCCGCGGTACGGGCGATGGACGGCCAACTCGACCTGTGGGCGCGGGCGGTGCTGTCCGTGACGGCAGTCGTCGATCCGGAGCTGGTCGTGCTCGGCGGCGGCGTCGGCGCGCACGCGGAGTTCCTGCTCGACGGGCTGCGCGACCGGCTCACGGCGCTGACCCCGCTGCCGCTGCCCGAGCTGGCGGTCTCCGCGGCCGGCGAGGAGGCGACGCTGCTGGGCGGCCTCGCGCACGCGGCCGACGCGGGCCGGCTGCGAGCGTACGAGCGCTACGCGGGGCGGCACACACCGGCCCG
>Ga0164243_10006269_pt1 | contig 18049 bp, 12 predicted proteins | sample OricompcompostOP_FD_108781 | JGI IMG/M metagenome (GOLD analysis project Ga0164243, IMG submission 108781) | Organic Plus compost microbial communities from Emeryville, California, USA - Original compost - Organic plus compost (OP) | ecosystem: Engineered > Solid waste > Mixed feedstock >... | reverse complement strand
GACGCTCTTCTGGAGGATCTCGAAGCTCGTGCGCCCGCTGACGAGGAGGACGGCGCGATTCAGGGGCAGCCGCCCCTCGAGCAGCGCCCAGCCGATCAGCTTGTCGAGCGCGTTGTGCCGGCCAACATCCTCGCGGATGGCGAGCAGCGTGCCCTCGGGATCGAAGAGGGCCGCGGCGTGGAGCCCGCCGGTCTTCTGGAAGATACCTTGCCCGGTCCGCAGCTGGTTCGGCAGCCGGTAGAGGACATCGATTGGCAGGAGAGGACCAGGAGGAAGGGTCGGGTAGCCGCGCATCTCCAGCGCATCGAGATTGGCTTTGCCGCAGACGCCGCATGCGCTGGTGGTGAGAAAGTGGCGTTCCAGCGCGGCAAGATCGGGCAGCGTACCCGAGCGCAGTGTGACGTTGACGATGTTGTAGCGCTGCGCGGCATCGACGCCCGGATCGACGCAGTACATGATGCGGGCGATGTCATCCCGATCCGCGAGGACCCCTTCACCGTGGAGGAATCCTGCCGCCAGTTCGAAGTCATTGCCGGGGGTGCGCATCGTGACGGCGACCGTCTGACGTTCTCCGCCGGCGATCAGCCTGATCTCCAGCGGCTCCTCCGTCACGATCGTGTCCGTGCGGATACGGCCCGACGCCCCTTCGATTGTCCAGATCCTGGCCGGCGTTCTGGCCCCTGGCCGGACATCCATGATTCCCAAATCCTTCGCAATTCCCGCGATGCCGATGCGGGCCAGCCAGACCCCGCGCCCGCTCTCCCGGTCTTCGATTCCTGCCGATATCCCAAGTGTGCCACGAAGCCGTCCGTTTTGGACCGGGATATGCTATGAATGAAGCCTGATTGCTGCCAGCGCATTGTCGCCGTCTATCCTGTCACGGGGCTCCAGCGAACCCTGTGCCGGTCCGCAAGGAGGCACCATGAACGATGCGGAGCGTCGCCAATCGATCACGCCAGAGATGCCAGAATCCGAACCCTCGCCGGCGGGCGCTCTTCTGCATGGGCAAGGCGCGCCGGGAGTGCCGGCCGCTGGATGCGGCCCGGAGACGGACGCGCAGCCAGCCTGGCGGGAGCATCGCGCCGCGGCGGCCGGGTGGGGCGCCGCCGCGAGTGTCGGCAGGGTGTTGCTGCGCCAGCGCGAGCTTCAGCAGGCTCCGCGCATCATGCTGACGATGAACCACGAGTCGAGTGGCTTCGACTGCCCCGGGTGCGCGTGGCCGGACGATCCCAAGGTCACGCTTGACATCTGCGAGAACGGTGTCAAGCATGCTGCCTGGGAGATGACTGCCAAACGGGTAGGGCGCGAGTTCTTCGCCGCGCATACCGTTGCCGAGCTGACGGCGTGGAGCGATTTCGCCCTGGAGGATTCCGGCCGGCTGACTGAGCCGATGACGTGGGATGCTGCGAGCGACCGCTATCTGCCGGTGTCCTGGGATGATGCCTTCGCCTTGATCGGCGAGACCTTGCGAGGACTCGATTCACCGGATGAGGCCGCGTTCTACACCTCAGGCCGGCTCAGCAACGAGGCGACCTTTCTCTACCAGTGGTTCGGGCGCGAGTTCGGCACGAACAACTTTCCAGATTGCTCGAACATGTGCCACGAGGCGAGCGGTGTAGCCTTGCGCGCGTCCATCGGCACCAACAAGGGCACCGTGGATCTGGAAGACTGGGGGAAGGCCGACGCGATCTTCCTGCTGGGTGTGAACGCGGCATCGAACTCGCCGCGCATGCTGACATCCCTGGCGGAGGCCACGCGGCGGGGCGCGGCGGTGGTCCACATCAATCCGCTGATCGAGGCTGCCGCGACCAAGACGATCGTGCCGCATGACTTTGTCGATATGGCCCGGTTCCGCACAACGCCGACCAGCACGCTCAACGTCCAGCCGCGGATCGGTGGCGACGCGGCGTTGATCCGGGGCGTGGCGAAGGCGCTGTTCGAGATGGCGCAGGATGACCCAGCCGCGCTCGACCAGCCGTTCCTCGACCGATTCACCAACGGAGCCGGGGCCTATCGCGCCCTGTGTGAGGCGGCGGACTGGGCCGATCTGGTTCATCAATCCGGCGTGCCAGATGCGACCATCCGCGAACTCGCGCGGGTCTACCGGAACGCACGGGCGGCGATCATCGGCTGGTGCCTCGGCATCTCGCAGCAGGAGCACGGGGTCGACACGATCCGGGAGATCGCCAATCTCCTGCTGCTGCGCGGGAACATCGGCCGGCCGGGTGCCGGGGCATGTCCCATTCGTGGGCATAGCAACGTGCAGGGCAACCGGACGTGCGGGATCAACCACCATCCGACGGATGAGTTCCTCGATCGGATCGCCGTCGCCTGCGACATCACGCCGCCGCGAAAGGCGGGCTACGATGTGGTCGATACGATCACTGCCATGCACCGGCGCGATGTGAAGGTATTCGTCGGGATGGGCGGCAACTTCGCGCTGGCCACGCCGGACACCGCCTATTGCTTCGAGGCGCTACGCCGATGCGAGCTCACGGTGCAGGTCTCGACCAAGCTCAACCGCAGTCATCTGGTTCACGGGAAGCGGGCGTTGATCCTGCCATGCCTGGCGCGCTCCGAGCAGGATATCCAGGCGAGCGGGCGCCAGTCGATCACGGTCGAGGACTCGATGAGCATGGTGCATCTCTCGTCCGGCCGAAAGAAGCCGGCGTCGGAGCACCTGCGATCGGAGCCGGCCATCATTGCCGGGATGGCGCAGGCGACGCTGACCGACACGCGCAGCCCGTGGGCGGCGATGGTTGGCGACTACGACCTTATCCGCGACCGGATGGCGGTGGCCCTGGAGGGGTTCGACGACTTCAACCGGCGTGTCCGGCAACCAAACGGGTTCCGCATCCGGCAGGCGGCGCGCGAGCGGATCTTCCTGACGCCATCCGGCAGGGCCGAATTCTCGCTGGAGCCGCTGGTGGACGTCCTGCCCGTGGATGGGCTGCTGATGCTGAGCACGATGCGCTCGCACGACCAGTTCAATACGACGATCTACTCGAACGACGACCGTTATCGGGGCATCGCCAACCTCCGTACGCTGCTGCTGATGAACGAGGCCGATATGGCCGCGCGCGGGCTGAAGGCGTTCGACCGGATCGACATCACAAGCATCGCGAAAGACGGCGCCAGGCGGAGTGTGTTCGGCTACCTGGCGGTGCCATACGACATCCCGCCCGGTTCGGCGATGGGCTACATGCCGGAGCTCAACGTGCTGCTGCCGGTCGATGCCTTCAGCCCGAAGAGCAAGCAGCCGGTGATGAAGCACATTGCGGTCGCGGTCGAGCCGTCAGCGATTCGGGCCTGAGACGCTCCGAGGCTGGCGAGGATGGCGCGAAGGTGTCCGCAGACCGTTGCCGTCCTCTGTAGTCGATCAGCACGCCGCAGGTTTCGACGCCTGGCGCCGAAACGGGAGAAGCCGAGAAATGCGCGGACCAACCGACCCCATCGAAGAAGCCACACCCGAGTTCGTCGATGCCGTACTGGCCATCGTCGCCGGGATTCCTCCGGCCAAGGTGATGACCTATGGCGACATCGCCGATCGCCTGACCGCAATGCCTGACCTGGATGGGGCGACCGGATCGTACGGCGCGCGGCTGGTTGGACAGGTGATGGCCCGTCACGGATACGCCAGCGCCTGGTGGAAGGTGATCCGGAGCACAGGACAGCCGCCGAAGGGCTATGAGTCGCGGGCGCTACCGCATTACGAGGCGGAAGGGACACCGCTGTCCGGTTCGGGTGAGCACTACAAGGTCGATCTCAAGAATGCTCGTTTCGACCCGGACCGGCCGGACGAACCGGCGCAACAGGCGCTGCTTTGAGCCGCGGGAGGGGCATCCCCGACGGGTATCGCATCCCGATTGAAGGCGGTGTTCTCACCCTTCGTTGGCGTCATCCTTGCCTTCGCCCCACATTGGGGTAAGGATCTGCGGGTAGACGCGACGCCCATACTGCTCGATCACGATCGCCTGGGTGGGGCAGGCCCGGGCACCGGCGAAGAGCTGGGGCACCGTGACCTGATCGCCATTTTCCAGCGTCAAGTAGCCAGTCTCCTGGTCCAGCACGTAGAAGCCGGGGGCGGCGGTGGTGCATTTCGCGTTGGCGACGCAGCGGTTCGGCAACAGGCGGACGGTGACCCCATCCTTGTCGTAAAGAATCTCGCCCTGATCAGTCACAATCCTCATCCTTCCGGATTCACCGGCACCTCGACGTATTCCTCGCCGATCTCGATCACGTCGCACGATCCGTTCGTCGCCTCTGCCACCCAGGCCTGAAGTGCCGGCAGATTCTCGGCGGTGGTCTGCAGGGTGAAGACCACGGTCGTGCCGTACTCAACATCCTGAAGCAGGAAGTCGGTCGCTCGCAAGGCGTTTTCGAGACGTCCTGCCTCATCGTACGATGCCTCGACGGCGACGATCAGGCGCGGCTGGGCCTCGACGATGCCGACGACGGCAAGCGTTGCGGAGACGGACCCGCCATAGGCCCGAATCAGGCCGCCGGCGCCGAGCAGCGTTCCGCCGAAGTAGCGCGTGACCACGGCCACCACATCGGTCAACCCGTTTCGCTGGAGCACGGAGAGCATCGGCACCCCGGCCGTGCCGGACGGCTCGCCGTCATCACTGCTGCGCTGGAACTGACCACGCTCCCCGACGATATAGGCCGAGCAATTGTGATTCGCCTCCCAATGCTCCTTCTTCTTGGCCTGGATGAAGGCTCGGGCCTCATCCTCGTTCGACACGCGGGCGAGTGCGCCGATGAAGCGGGAGCGCTTGATCTCGATCTCGTGCTCCCCGTTGTGGGCGATAGTGCGATATCCCGTCAACATGTGTGCCGAACGCCCTTCGTCGTGCAGGAGATACGGTGATCCGTGGCCGACACCCGCGCCAGATCGCTCATCCGATGCTCACGCGGGCCTCGATCGGGGCCGTGGCATGGTGCGACTGCCCAAGTGGTCCCCCACGACGGCCGAAAGCTGAGATACTGGGACCAGCATAGGTGAGGCAACGAAGCTGCGTCACGCAGGCAGTGCGTGGGATACCATCGGCGTGGATGCAGGCACAACGACGTGAGAGAGGACGGCAGGGTGACAGGATCGGTTGGGCAGAACGACGAGGTTGACGTAGTCCTGATCGGCGGGGGCATCATGAGCGCCACGCTTGGCGTCATGCTCCAGCAGGTCCGGCCCGAATGGTCGATCCAGGTGTATGAGCGGCTGTTGGTGGCCGGGTCAGAGAGCTCCGGCCCGTGGAACAACGCGGGCACCGGCCACGCGGCGTACTGCGAGATGAACTACACGCCGCAGCGGGCGAACGGCACGATCGACATCTCCAAGGCGCTGCTCATCAACGAGCAGTTTCATGTCACGCGCCAGTTCTGGTCCTCCCTGGTCGAGCGGGGTGATCTGCCCGATCCCGCCCGGTTCATCCACCACATTCCCCATATGAGCTACGTCCACGGGGAGGCCGACCGGGCGTTCCTGCGCCAGCGCTACGCGTTGCTCAAGGAGCAGCCGGTCTTCGCTGGGATGGAGTACACCGAGGACCTCGCCACGATCGATGCCTGGGCCCCGTTGATGCTCGAAGGACGAGCGAACACCGGGTTGATGGCCATGACGCGGCATGACGGCGGGACCGATGTCGATTTCGGCTTCGTCACCCGGAACCTGCTGCAGTCGATCGAGCGACACGGCGGCAACGTCGCCACCGAACACGAGGTCCTCGGGTTGAAGCGGCTGCCGGACGGGCGATGGCGCGTGCAGGTCAGGGACCGAGGGTCCGACATCACGTTCTCCGTCGTCGCGCGCTTTGTGTTCATCGGAGCAGGCGGCCGGGCGGTGGAGCTGCTGCACGATTCTGGAATCGACGAGGCAAAGGGCTACGGCGGGTTTCCGGTCAGTGGGCAGTTCCTGGTCTGCACGAGCTCGGAAATCATCGCGCGGCACGACGCCAAGGTCTACGGGAAGTCTCAGGTCAATGCCCCGCCGATGGCCATGCCGCACCTCGACACGCGCATGGTGAACGGCGAGCGGGCGCTGCTCTTCGGGCCGTATGCGGGGTTCTCGCCGAAGTTCCTCAAACGAGGCTCATGGCTCGATCTGTTTTCCTCCGTCCATCTGGACAATCTGCTGACCATGCTGACGGTTGCCAGGAAGGAGATGCCGCTGACGCTCTACCTGATCAACCAGGTGCGCCAATCGCCGGAAGACCGGTTGGAGACGCTGCGGGATTTCATCCCCACTGCCGCCAAGGGCGACTGGAAGCTGATCCATGCGGGTATGCGCGTGCAGACCCTGAAACGGACATCGCGCTGGTCCGGATCGCTCGAGTTCGGGACCGAGGTCGTCGCAGCCAAGGACGGCACGATCGCTGGGCTGCTCGGGGCGTCGCCGGGCGCCTCCACCGCGCCGTCGATCATGCTGAATGTGCTGCAGCGGTGCTTCCCCCGGGATTACGCGGAGTGGGAGCCGAAGCTCAGCCAGCTGGTTCCGGCGATCGGGCGGAATCTCAACGACGATCCGGCGCTGCTGCGCGAGATCGACGAGCACACCGACAAGGTGCTGAAGCTCGCCTGATTCAGGTTGGCGACAGAGAGGAGCGGCCCGGCGAGAGCGCATCGCCGGGCCGCTCTCGTTTCGGCGTCAGCAAGCCAGCGAGGTTCAGGGCCGGTCATTCAGGAAGTGTCGAGGGTCACGATGGCGCGACATCCAGGGCGAGTGTGGCGAGGTCGCTTGCGTCGATTCCTGACCATCCATGAAGGATCGCGCGCCAGCGTTCGGGGATCGCGGTTGCGCCATAGGCGGCCCCAAGGAGACTCCCGGCGATGGCGGCGACGGTATCGGTATCACGGCCACCGCGAACGGCCGCCTCAAGCGCGCCGACGAGGTGGACCGCTCCGCGCTGGCCGCTCCCGCGTGTCGTGGCGATGGCAGACCAGGCGGCCTGGAACGCCTCGACGACCCACCCGTTGCGGCGGAAGTCGCGCGGCTGCAACGATTCGGAAAGGGTGATGAGACCTCGCCAGTGATCCTGCCGGCTATCCTCCAGCAGGGGGAGGCCGATGCGGATGTCCATCAGGCCGGTTTCGATCGCGTGGCGGACCGCGAGAGACCAGAGCACGCACGCCTCGCCAGCCGTGCGTTCGACGTGGGTCAGCTCTCCGATTGCGGCCGCAAGCGCGGCCACATCGTCCGGCGACTGATCGAGCGTGAAGAGGGCCACGGGAGCGGTTCGCATCAGGGAGCCGTTGCCAGCGGAGCGTCCGGTCCGCTCATGGAAGGCGCGTGCCTCGGTGCGAAGGCGGGCGGCCGAGGGCCCCTGCGCCCGTCCGACCCCTGCTGCGCCGAAGATCGTACTGGTCTGGCTTCCGATATCCTTTGTCTCACCCGCCCACCTGCCCCAGTGGGCAACGATGTCGTCGAAAAGGCGCTCGTCGGCGATGGCCGCGCCGCGGCTGCGCGCCGAGCGCATGGCGAATGCAATGCCGACGGCCATCCCGGTGTCATCGGTCCATTCGCCCGGCTCCCAGCCGAACGAGCCGCCACCGGTCATCACGATCGGTGTGTCCTCTGGCAGCGGAGGCCCGAACTCATAGCCTGCGCCCAGTGCGTCGCCGGCGGCGAGCCCGAGCAGCGTTCCTGCGATTCGATCCTGGCGAGTAGTCAATTGCACGGCACGGCCCCTCTCGTGCATCACATGTGGTGAGCGATCGGACCAAGTGTACCGGGCAAAATGCTGCAATACCGGACGGTGTGCGGTCAGCCGTTCGGATTCGCCGGGAGCGCGTCACCGAGCGCGGCGACCAGGGCGGCGGGGCTGGTGAGGATCGGAGCCCGCAGGTGGCGCAGGAACGGGAGCGCCGCCATCATGCTCGCCTGGGCGAGGACGATCGCTGATGCACCGGCCGCTGCGGGCTCGATCGCTTGCGCAATCTCCTGGCCGTATGACGCAAGGTTTCCGCGCTCGAAGGCATCCCAGGACTCGAAGCAGGGGATGAGCCTGATGTCTGGCATGGGCGTTCCATCCGCGCGCGCCACGCTTTCAAGGAGGGCCACCGTCGGCTCAACGGTCGAGGCTAGTGCTGCGGCAACGACGACCGGTCCCGCCGCCTGACGGGTCATGCGGATTGCCGCCTCGGCCATCGGCCGGTCGACCCGGATAACGGAGCAGGACAGCTGAGCGCTTGCCGCTTCGGCCACTGGTCCAATCGTCGAGCAGGTGCAGACAATGAGCGACGGTTTCTGCCGGGCGAGGTCCTGGAGCGCCTTGATGACCCGGGCTTCGAGGGCAGGCGTGATTCCCGCGTGGCGGGCCTCGGCCAGCAGGGACTCGTCAATGACATGAACGGTGTGGACCGATGGCGTAAGCGCTACCAGCAGGCCGTCAAAGGTTGCCGGATGCAACGGCGAGGTATGGAGGAAGCCGATCGTCGCGGGGCTGGGCAAGGGCGGGATCGGCATGGGCGCTCAGCTCCGGGAGGGGTGCGGGCGGCGGGATTCGAACCCGCACGGGTTGCCCCAGCGATGTTTAAGACCGCAGCGTCTTCCTTTCCGCCACGCCCGCGTAGGCGACTGGATCGCCTGGGATGCAAGAACCGGGGACGGGCGCTGGCCCATCCCCGGTTCTGATGTGGAGCGGAAGACGGGATTCGAACCCGCGACCTTCTCCTTGGCAAGGAGATGCTCTACCACTGAGCCACTTCCGCGTGCCAGTCTCTCCACCGGCAGGAGGGATTCTAGCCGTTGCGCCGAGGCGCTGTCAAGGATTCCCGGTGGCGAAGCGATGCGGCATGGCCCTGCATAGCCATGACGTGTTCGTGCGTCCGGCCGGGGATAGTACGTGTGTCCGACACATTGCTGACACACATTCCGGGCCACGTGCGGGGTATGCTGTGAGGGACGCACACAGGGTTTGCGAATTGGGATTGCATTCACCGACGGGGACGTTCACAGAATGATCGCTGCGGCGCCGGGTACCAATCAGCATACGACCGATTCCTCGCCGCCCGAACCCCCGGCATGGCCGACAGCGGCGCCCGATACCGGACTGACGGCGGAAGAGGTCAGCCAGCGGCGCGATGCGGGACAAGGAAACGACGCCGCCGTTCCTACGGGAACAACGTATGGGGAGATCCTGAAGCGGAATCTCCTCACGTTCATCAATGTCACGCTGGTCGGCATCGGGTTGGTGCTGGTCGCGCTCGGGGAGGTGCAGAACGCCATCCTCGCGTCGGGCCTGGCCGTGCTCACCGCGATCGTTGGCGTCATTCAGGAAGTCCAAGCCAAGCGCCGGCTCGACAAAATCGCTCTGCTCAACCGGACGAAGACGACCGTCGTCCGCGATGGAGCGGAGCAGAAGGTCGATCCGGAGCAGTTGGTGCTCGGCGACGTGATCCTGCTGAAGCCGGGCAGCCAGGTGCCGCTGGACGGCCAGGTGCTGGTGGCGGACGGCCTCTCGATGGACGAGTCCCTCCTGACCGGCGAGGCCGATCACGTCGAGAAGAAGCCGGGCGAGCCCCTCTACTCAGGCAGCTATTGCGTCGCGGGCTCCGGGCGATATGCCGTGGAGCATGTCGGAGCGGACTCGCTCGCCTCGTCAATCACCGCAGGGGCGCGGTCGCGGAAGGCGACGCTGACGCCGCTGCAGCAGCAGGTGAACGCCATCGTCAAAGTCCTGATCTTCGTGGCGGCGACGCTGTTGATCGCCCTGATGGTGCAAGCGGTGGTCGTCTGGCACGCCTCATTCCGCGATTCGGTGACGGCGGCGGCGGTGATCCTCGGCATCGTGCCGCCGGGGCTGTTCTTCATGATCACCGTCACCTACACCCTGGCGGCGGTGCGGTTGGCGGGCCGTGATGCCCTCGTTCAGCAGACGAACGCCATCGAGTCGCTGAGCAACGTCGATGTCTTCTGCATGGACAAGACCGGCACACTGACCACGAACAACCTGAAGCTCGAAACCATCGACGTCCTGTGCGCGCGATCCGCGGAAGAGGTCCAGCGCTGGCTCGGGGTCTTTGCGGTCTCGGTCGATGGGGGGACGAAAACCTCGGATGCGCTCGCGCAGGCATACCCGCAGGAGGCGATCACGCCTTCTGCCATCGTTCCGTTTGCGTCGGTCCGACGATGGAGCGGGATGGTCGCCGACGCGGGTGACACCAAGGGGACGTTCGTCCTCGGGGCGCCGGAGATGCTCCTGCCAAAGCTCGCGAAGGCCCCGCGCGACCAGGATGCATCGTGGAAGGAGCAGGGGCTCCGCGTGCTGCTTTTTGCCTGGTGTCCTGATGCGCCGACATTGACCGGGGCGGATGGCGACCCGGTGCTGCCGGACGGCCTGGAGGCGGCATGCTGGATCGTGCTGCGGGACGAGCTGCGTCCTCATCTGAGGGAGACGCTGAACGCCTTCGAGGACGTCGGGATCACGCTGAAGATCATCTCGGGCGACAATCCGGAGACAGTGCGGGCCCTGGCGGTGCAGGCCGGCTTTCCCGCCGACTCCACGCACATTGCGGGGGATGAGCTCGACCCGTTGCAGGGTGCGGACTTCGATGAGAAGGTCGGATCGACGACCGTCTTCGGGCGGATCAGCCCGCACCTCAAGGAGCGGATCGTCGACTCGTTGCAGGGCAATGGCCACTATGTCGCGATGACCGGCGACGGCGTGAACGATGTCCTCTCCCTGAAGAAGGCTCAACTGGGCATCGCGATGGAGAGCGGCAGCGAGGCGACGCGCGGCGTGGCCGATATCGTCTTGTTGCGCGATTCGTTCAGCGCCCTGCCGGTGGCGTTCCAGGAGGGCCAGCGCATCCGTCAGGGGCTCAAGGGCACGCTGGCGATCTTCCTGGCGCGCGTGTTCACGGTGGCGATCATCATCGGCCTCACGGCCTACTTCCGGTTCGCCTTCCCCTTCCTGCCGGGGCACATGACCGTGTTGACGGCCCTGACGGTTGGGATTCCGACGATGGCGATTGCGCTCTTCGCGCCGTCGCATGGCGCGACTGGCAGCCCCGTGAAGTGGCTGGTGAAGTTCGTCACGCCAGCCGTACTGTTTGGGGCATCGGCGGCGTTCCTGATGTACGCATTCGTCTACGTTCAGCATGACCTGTCGCTCAGGAACCTGCATCCAGCGGAGATCGTCAGCGCCTTCCTCTTCAACAACGACGAGGTCCTCGGCCGTGACACGTTGACGTTGGTGCTGGTGCTCTTCGGACTGGGGCTGGTGGTCTTCGTCTCCCCGCCGACGCCGTGGCTCTCGGTGGTGGAGGAGAATTCGGGCGACTGGCGCCCGACGATCGTCGCCGCGCTGATGGTGCCGCTCTACGTGGTCATCCTTGCGTTCCCGGGTTTGCGGGAGTTCTTCGGGCTCAATGTGCTGACGTGGTGGCTCTACCCGCTGATCGTGGTGGAGGTGGCGATCTGGATGGTGGCGTTGCGCTATCTCTGGGCAAGCCGCATCCTCGATAAGGTTGTCGATTCGAGGGCATTCGACCGGTTCGCGCGGATCGTGGCCAGGGTTGCGCGGGAGATCGACCGCGCGTTCCAGGTTATCGGTGCCGGGATCGGGGCGGCGCTCAAGGACATGGTGAAGCGATTCTGGGCCTGGTTCGGCGCGCGGAGGGAGGCCCGGGCGGCAGCTCGTGAGGCCGCCGCGATGCGGAATGCCACGGAATCGTAGAGGGGAGCATTTGCGTGACGTCGATCCTTCCGGATGATCTGGTTTCGGTTGAATGGTTGCGAGATACCCTGGGCGATCCGTCACTGCGTGTGGTGGATATTCGCGGCTCGGTGCAGACCGAGGACCTCGGCGGCGGACGACAGGCGGCTCGCTACGCCGGTGCGCCAGAGGAATATGCGGCCGGGCATATACCGGGTTCGGTCTTCGTGAACTGGACGACCGACATCGTCGACCCGGAGGGCGAGGTGAAGGCACAGGTTGCTCCGCCGGCGCGCTTCAAGGCGGCAATGGAGGCGATCGGCATCGGGGATGACACGGATGTCGTGGTCGTCGACCAGACGGGCGGTCACCTGGCAACACGTCTGTGGTGGGCGCTTCGCTACTACGGACACGACCGGGTCGCCGTGCTCGATGGCGGATTCGCGGCGTGGTCCGCGCACGGCTTGCCGCTGACCGCCGACGAGCCGGCCATCCCGGCGGTCACGTTCACGCCCCGTGTGAGATCGGAGCTCATTCGCGACCGCGATCAGGTGCTCGCCCAGATCGATGCTGGCAAGGAGCAGATCGTGGATGCACGGGCGGCGGGACAGTACTCCGGCGCGGTGCAGCGTGGGTCGCGCGGCGGGCACATTCCGACCGCGATCAACATGCCGGCCTCGTTGCTTGCCGACGCGGATGGACGCTGGAAAAGCGGTGCGGAGATCGCGGACGCGGTACAGGCTGCTGGGGTCGACCTGGAGAAGCCGATCGTCGCCTACTGCAATGGCGGCGTGACGGCGACACAGCTGCTCTTCGGACTCCATCGCGCGGGTGCGCGAACCTGGGCCAACTACGACGGGTCGTGGAACGAGTGGGGCGAACGCCCGGAGCTGCCGGTGGAGGGGAACCGCGACCTCTTCAACGAGGATGCCACGAAGGGGTAGACAACGGTTTTCGGAATAGAGATATGGCCCGCGGCCAACCAGGCTGTGGGCCATCGTGTATTGTGGCGGGCTGAATGGAGAACCCCGGTCTCTGATTTGTTCGGAGGCCGGGGTTCAGGGGTGCCAAGGGTCGGACTCGAACCGACGACCGCACGATTTTCAGTCGTGAGCTCTACCAACTGAGCTACCTTGGCGGGGTGCGATGGATTTCGGAACTCCGGGGCCAGCCGGTGGGCGATAAGGGACTCGAACCCCTGACATCCACGGTGTAAACGTGGCGCTCTACCAGCTGAGCTAATCGCCCATGAAGGCCGAACGAAGACTCCGGGTGCCCAGGAGAGGATTTGAACCTCCACGCCCTAAACGGGCACTAGCCCCTCAAGCTAGCGCGTCTGCCGATTCCGCCACCTGGGCAGGTGCGTCGTTTGCCGCAGCGCAGGGAGTATAGGCCGATTCTTGTCGCTGCGTCAATGCAACTCCGGCATCAGTTTTCGCGCCCGTCGCCGACCTGGGTTGGTGACGATCAGGGGATGGCGGAAGGGATACTACGTTGATTTTGACGCTTGCACCCTCGATTTTTCGTATCGAACCAGCATAAAAGTTCATCCTTCGGCTACAATGAGGATGCTTGCGGCGGCAAACTGCCGTGGCAAGCCGCTGGCGATGCCACTTGCAACTCCCTCCTCGCCAGTGGAGCATGGAACTGACTTCGCAACCTGCCAAGCGCAAAGGACCGATCATGCCATCACTCTCACCGAACGGCGGCGTCTTTGGGGCGGTCGGCTCGCTCAAGAACTTCGTGAATGTCGTCAAGGAAGTCGATTTCGAAGAGGTTCGCGCGCGGGCGGAGCGGGTGCCCGCGATCATCGTCATCTCCAGCGACGCGGATCATGCCTTCGAGGCCGCCAAGGACATCTTCGGCGATCGGCCCGAACGGTATATCGAGCTCAAGGGGGTTCCGGCCGGAGATTCCGTGCGGCTGGACGCCCACCGCTATGACATGGTGGTAGTCTACGATCCGGAGCGGACGAGCCTGCTCGACCGGGTACGACAGGCTACAAGCGGATTCGAGGGCAAGCTCTACTTCCTGGCGGCGTCACTGCCCGGGCCGCGTACTCCGGCCGAGCAGGTCCGGCTGGAAATGGTCACCGCACAGCCCGACCTTGCGCCGGCGATGGGCCGTTTCTTTCCCGATTTCCGAGCGGCGGCTACCAAGGCGATCGTTGATGAGACATGCCGGGCCAATGCGCAGTTCGCGCTGGTCTCCAATGTCCCGGCGATCGTGCCGGTCCTCGGCGGATTCATCGCGGCGGGCGCCGATCTGGTTGTGCTGACGAAGAACCAGATCATGATGTGCTACAAGCTGGCAGCGTTGCACGGCAAGGATCTGCACGACCAGACGCGGATCATCACCGAGCTCGTCCCGGTGGTTGGCGCTGGATTCCTGTGGCGGACGGCTGCGCGTGAGGCGACATCGTTCCTCCCGCTGGCTGCCGGAACGATTCCCAAGGTGGCGATTGCCTACGCCGGCACGATGGCCATGGGATGGGCGGCCGACTTCTACTACCGCTACGGCAAGAAGCCAACCAAGGCGCAGCTTTCCGAGTTCACGAAGCGGGCGACCGAGATCGCGCAGTCGATCCCGTTGCCGGGGCGCGACGATGCACAACGGGCATTGAAGGACCCGGATGCGACCGAGGCGATCGATGTGACCCCAAGGACGACCGCCTCCGATGAGCCGGAGCGCACCGAGGCGATCCGGTAGGCAGAGGCATACGAAGAACGGGCCGTGGATGCACATCCACGGCCCGTTCTTCGTATGCCGGCGATCGCTACAGATCGTAGGTCCTGGCGCGCTCGTTGAACTCCGGGACGGGCAGATCAAGCAGCGATGCTGCGCCGGCGCGATTGCCGTCCGTCTGGCTGAGGGATTCGCGCAGGGCAATCCGCTCGACATCGGCAAGGATCTCCGCCAGCGAGTCGCCGCGGCGTACGCGCTCCCCGACGTCCATCAGGCGGCGGCTGTCCGTGCCGAAGAAGTCGATGTGCTCCTCGGTGATGACCCCGCCGCGGGAGAGGACGGTCGCCCGCTCGATCAGGTTTTCGAGCTCGCGGACATTGCCCGGCCAGTCGTAGTCCATCAGCATGGCCATCGCCTGCTGACTGAGGCGCGCGGGACCGGCACCGGGAGCATAGCGATGCTTGTGGACGAAGTGCTCCACGAGCAGCGGGATGTCGTCCTTGCGGTCGCGGAGCGGCGGAAGGTAGATGGCGATCACGTTCAGGCGGTAGAAGAGGTCCTCACGGAAATGGCCGGCCTCGATCTCCTGAGGGAGGATCTTGTTCGTCGCGGCGATCACGCGGGTGTCGATCTTGACCGACACGCTGCCGCCGACGCGCTCGAACTCCCGCTCCTGGAGGACGCGGAGGAGCTTCTTCTGGGTCGAGAGCGTCATCTCCCCGATCTCGTCGAGAAAGATGGTGCCCTTGTTCGCCATCTCGAAGCGGCCCTTGCGCTGGTTCATCGCTCCGGTGAAGGAGCCCTTCTCGTGACCAAAGAGCTCGCTCTCCAGCAGCGTCTCGGGCAGCGCGGCGCAGTTCACCTTCACCAGCGGGCCGCGGGCGTAACTGGACGTTTGATGGAGGATCGTGGCGATCAGTTCCTTGCCGGTCCCCGTCTCGCCGGTGACGAGTACCGTGGCATCGGAGTGGGCGATGCGGCCGATGGTCTTGTAGACCTCCTGCATCGCCGGGCTGTTGCCGATCATCAGCTCGCTGGGATCCGACTCGCCCAGACGCGAGGAGAGCTCGAGCACGCGCTCGCTCAGCCGCAGCCGCTCGAAGAACCGTTGGACGGTGAGGAGAACTTCGTCGAGGTCGAAGGGTTTGGTGATGTAGTCGTAGGCACCGAGCCGCATGGCGTCAATCGCGATGCTCGACGTGCCGTAGGCCGTCATCACGACGATGGGAAGGTCGATCGACCCTTTGGCGGCGCTCCGCAGTTCGTGCATCACGTCCATGCCGGTCTTGTCCGGCATCCGAACGTCCATCATCACGAGGTCGGGGCGCTGATCCTTCTCGGAGAGGGCCGTGATGACCTCTTGACCGGAGGCGGCTTCCGCGACATCGTATCCTTCGTCTTCAAGCAGATCTTTGAGTACGGAGCGAATCGAATCGTCGTCGTCGGCGATCAGAATGCGGTGCATTGCAGTTGTTGATCCCTCCAGCATGGTCCCATTGCCAGTCGCGCACTCGCGATCGGCGTTCCGTCAAGTATAGAGCGCCGTCGAAACACGCTCCCGTTCGGCGGTACAGCGCAGCGGCGACCGCCCCCGGCGGAGTGAGCGTGGCCGAGATGGCGCCGGAGTGTCACGCATGACCCGCAGAATTGTGCTCATCGGCCCAAGTGGAACCGGCAAGAGCTCTACGGCCCGGATTCTTGGTCAGATGCTTGGCTGGGATGTTCATGACACGGATGCCCAGATCGAGGAGCGGGAGGGTCGGACGATCCCCCAGATATTCGCCGAATCGGGCGAAGGGACATTCCGCGCCGTCGAACGACAGGTTCTCATGCAATCTCTGCGCCACCGTTCCGTCGTCATTGCGACTGGCGGCGGCGCGGCGGCAAATGAGGATGTTTGGGCGCCGACCATGCTGGGCGACCCGGAGACCCTGACGGTCCATCTCGATGCTCCGGCTACGGTGCTGGTCGAGCGGCTGCGGCGGCAGGCGGAATCGAGCGGGGAGAAGGCGGAGCGTCCGCTCCTGCAGGGTGATGCGATTGGCACGCTCTCGGGTCATCGGGAGACGCGGCGGGCGTTCTACGAACGCGCCACCGTTGGACTTGATGTAACTGGACGAGCCCTTGCCGCAATTGCGGCCGACATCGCGGAGATGGCAGCCCTCGATGCTGGCGTTCCCTCCATCATCGAACTCACGTCTACCAGTGCGCCATCCGGGATCGCGATCGCGCCGGGGATGCGGCAGCGAGCCGGGGAGATCGTGGCGGAGCAGTGGCCGAAGGCACGCCGGCTCTGGCTCTGTGTGGACCAGCATGTCGCAGCCGCGCATGGTGATGGGCTGATCGAGGACCTAGGGCTCGGTGCGTACGATTCCCGCATCGTTGTCGTTCCGCCGGGAGAAAGGAGCAAGAGTTTCGACGGGATTGCACGGCTGTGGGACGCGTTGCTCGAAGGCGGCGCGGAGCGGTCGGATGTCCTGGTTGCGGTGGGCGGCGGCGTGGTGGGCGACCTGGCCGGCTTCGCAGCGGCGACCGTACTGCGGGGGATCGGCCTCGTCCAGATCCCGACGACGCTGCTGTCCATGGTGGACAGCAGCGTCGGCGGCAAGACCGGCATCAACCATACGACCGGAAAGAACCTGATCGGCGCCTTCTACCAGCCTCGCCGGGTGATCGTGGACACCGAGTTGCTGGCGACCCTGCCGGGCCGTGAATACCGGTCCGGTTTTGGAGAAATCGTCAAGCATGGCGTCATCGAGGCCTCCACGCCGGGTGGTGAGGATGGCGTGCTCCTTGGCATCCTGGAGCGGAACGCCGGGGCGTTGCTGGCGCGGACGAGCCCGGTGCTGCCCTGGGTGGTGCGCCGGAACATCGCGATCAAGGCGTCGGTTGTCGAGGCGGACGAGCGAGAAGCTGACCTGCGCGCGATCCTGAACTTTGGGCACACGATGGGCCACGGCATCGAAGCGGCCGGGTACGCGATGCTGCATGGGGAGGCGATCTCTACTGGTATGGTCGGGGCGCTGCGGCTGTCGGCGGCTGTCCACGGGGCTGATCCCGGCCAGGTCGAGCGGGTCACTGACCTGCTTGCGCGATACGGCCTGCCAACCTCGGCGGAGGTCGACCCGGCTCGCGTAAGGGCCCTCATGAACCAGGACAAGAAGAAGTCGGGCGGGAAGCAGCTCTGGGTGCTTCTGAACGGCGAGAACCGGGTCGATATCGTGCGGGACGTGGCCGAGGATGCGGTCGATGCGGCCCTGGCTGCTGTCGTGACGGTATCGGACCGGTCAGCGTCGCCCGACCACACACCGACCTGAACGGCTGTGCTATCCTGACTGGTGGCGCATGCAGGGGGAGACAACCCGAATGCTGGCATGTGGCAAAGCTGTCTTAACCGTCGTGCAGTCGCAACCCGGACGGACTATCGGCTTTCCATCACCCTTGTCGAGGGTGTCGTTGAAGCAACGTCCTTCCTGGAAACAGGAGACCAACAGGCGTGACATCCTCCCCCCAGGTGATCGTCAGCGCATCGATCGCCTACGATCATGTGATGTCGTTCAACGGGTCCTTCAAGGATCATATTCTGGCTGACAAGGCTCATGTCCTCTCTGTCAGCTTCCTGCTCGATTCCCTCAAGCATCAACGCGGCGGCGTGGCCGGCAACATGGCCTACAGCATGGGCCTGCTCGGTGTGCCCGTGGCGCTGGTCG
>Ga0164243_10006268_pt1 | contig 18051 bp, 14 predicted proteins | sample OricompcompostOP_FD_108781 | JGI IMG/M metagenome (GOLD analysis project Ga0164243, IMG submission 108781) | Organic Plus compost microbial communities from Emeryville, California, USA - Original compost - Organic plus compost (OP) | ecosystem: Engineered > Solid waste > Mixed feedstock >... | reverse complement strand
TGTTGCTGCTCGAGCCCGATTTCGGCGCGGCGACGGTCCTGCTCGCGACGGGCCTGGGCGTGCTGTTTCTCGCGGGCGTGAAGCTGCGCCATTTCCTGGCGCTCGTGCTGCTCGCGGTCGGCGGCATGGCCGCGCTCGCCGTGACCTCCGCCTACCGCATGAAGCGGCTCACCGCCTTCCTCGATCCTTGGGCCGATCCGTTCAACTCGGGATTCCAGCTCACGCAATCGCTGATCGCGATCGGCCGCGGCGAGCTGTTCGGCGTCGGCCTCGGCGCCAGCGTGCAGAAGCTTTTCTATCTGCCCGAAGCGCATACGGACTTCGTGTTCGCCGTGCTCGCCGAGGAGCTCGGGCTCGCGGGCGTCATCGTGACGCTCGCGCTGTTCATTGCGCTCGTGTGGCGCTCGTTCGCGATCTCGCGCAACGCGGCCGAAGCGGGCCTGCCGTTCCAAGCGTTCTGCGCCGCCGGTTTCGGCATCTGGCTCGGCTTTCAGACGTTCATCAACATCGGCGTGAACATGGGCATCCTGCCGACGAAGGGGCTCACGCTGCCGCTCATGTCCTATGGCGGATCGAGCGTGATGGTCACGCTCGGCTGGCTCGGCCTGTTGCTGCGCATTCATCACGAGGCGAGCGTCACCGGCCGCCTCGCCGTGCCGCGGAAGGGGCGTGAGGAATGAGCGCGCGGGCACACATGGGCACGGTGCTCATCATGGCGGGCGGCACGGGCGGACACGTGTTTCCCGCGCTTGCGGCTGCGCGCGTGTTGCGCGAGCGCGGGTTCGAGCCCGTGTGGCTCGGCACCGCGCGCGGGCTCGAAGCGAAGCTCGTCCCGCCGCAGAACATTCCGATCGAGTGGATCAGCGTGAGCGGCGTGCGCGGCAAAGGCATCGGCACGCTGCTCGCGGCGCCGTTCCAGCTTGCGCGCGCCGTGTGGCAGAGCTTGCGGGTCATTCGTCGCCGCAAGCCGGTCGTCGTGCTCGGCGCTGGCGGCTTCGTCTCCGGGCCGGGCGGATTGGCTGCATGGCTGTCGCGTCGGCCGCTCGTGATTCACGAGCAGAACGCCATCGCCGGCATGACGAATCGCACGCTCGCGCACTTCGCGGCGCGCGTGCTGGAAGGATTTCCATCGAGCTTCCCGCGCTCGGTGCGTGCGGAGCGAGTCGGCAACCCGGTGCGGCGTGAGATCACGAGCCTGCCGAATCCGGAAAAGCGCTTCGGCGAGCGTAAAGGCCGTCTGCGCGTGCTCATCATCGGCGGCAGTCAAGGCGCGGCTCGTTTGAACACCGTCGTGCCCGCCGCGATCGCGAACATCGATCTGAGCGTGCGTCCGCTGGTGCTGCATCAGGCGGGCGAGCGGCACATCGCGCAGGCGCGCGAGCTGTACGCGAAGCACAACGTCGAGGCCGACGTGCGCGCGTTCATCGACGACATGGCCGAAGCCTACGCCGGCGCGGATCTGATCATCTGCCGCTCGGGCGCATTGACGGTGTCGGAAATTGCGGCCGTCGGTCTGCCCGCGATCTTCGTGCCCTTCCCCGCGGCGGTCGATGATCACCAGACGCGCAACGCCGAGTTCCTCGTGCGCGAGGGCGCGGCGCTGCTCATTCAAGAGAGTGATCTCACGCCCGTCCGCCTCGCGAGCGAGTTGCGGGCGCTGCTCGAGGCGGGGCGGCCGAAGTTGCTGGAGATGGCGAACAAGGCGCGCGCGGTCGCGATCACGGATGCGGACGTGCGGCTCGCGGATGCGTGCGTCGCGGCGGCGGGAGGTGCGCGATGACCGATCGCATGCGCCGCATCCATTGCATTCACTTCGTCGGCATCGGCGGCGTCGGCATGAGCGGCATCGCCGAGGTGCTGCTCAACCTGGGCTATGACGTCCAGGGCTCGGACCTCAAGCGCAACGATGTCACGCAGCGCCTCGAGCGTCTGGGCGCGAAGATCCTGATCGGTCATGCCGCGCAGAACGTCGGCTCGGCCGATGTGATCGTCGTGTCGAGCGCGATCCGCGCGGACAACCCGGAGCTCGTCGAGGCCAAGGCCCGCCGCATTCCGGTCGTGCAGCGCGCGGAGATGCTCGGTGAGCTGATGCGCTTCCGTTATGCCGTCGCGGTCGCCGGCACGCACGGCAAGACGACGACGACGAGCATGGTCGCAAGCCTGCTCGCCGAAGGCGGGCTCGATCCGACGTTCGTGATCGGCGGGCGGCTCGTGAGCGCGGACTCGAACGCGCGGCTCGGGCAGGGCAAGTATCTGGTCGCCGAGGCCGACGAGAGCGATGCGTCGTTCATTCACCTGCAGCCGATGATCGCGATCGTGACGAACGTCGACAACGATCATCTCGGCACGCACGAAGGTGATTTCGAGCGGCTGAAGCAGAGCTTCATCGAGTTCCTGCACAACCTGCCGTTCTACGGGCTCGCGGTGATCTGCGCGGATGATCGCGAAGCGGCCGGATTGCTGCCGCGGATCGGCCGTCCCGTCGTGACCTACGGGATTGCGAACGAGGCGGACGTGCGCGCCGTGAATATCGTGCGTGACGGGCTCGTGACGCGCTTCGATGTGCTGCGCACGGGTCGGCCGGCATTGCCGGTCACGCTGAATCGCCCCGGAACGCACAACGTGCTGAACGCGCTGGCTGCGATCGCGGTCGCGACGGAGCTCGAGATTGCGGACAGCGCGATTCAAAGCGCGCTCGCGAAATTCGGCGGCATCGATCGCCGGCTGCAACAGAACGGCGATGTCGAAACCGCGAGCGGCCGCGTCACGCTGATCGACGACTACGGCCATCACCCGACCGAGCTCGCGGCGACGCTCGAGGCGATCCGCCAAGGCTGGCCGGGGCGGCGCATCGTGCTCGCATTCCAGCCGCATCGTTATTCGCGCACGCGCGACCTGCTTGATGATTTCGCCAACGTGCTCGCGGGCGTCGAGGCGCTGATCGTGACGGAGGTGTACGCCGCGGGCGAAGCGCCGATCTCCGGCGCCGACGGCAAGGCGATCTGTCGCGCCGTGCGCTCGCATGGACGCGTCGAGCCGATTTTCGTCGAGAAAGTCGAGCAGCTGCCGCAGGCGCTGCTGCGCATCGTGCGCGACGGCGATCTCGTCGTGACGATGGGCGCCGGCAGCATCGGCTCCGTCGCGGCGGAGCTGCCGAAGACATTGAAGGAGGGCGCATGAACGCGCTTGCGCTGCCTCCCGATTTCGAAGCGCGCGTCCTGCGCAACGAGCCCATGACGAAACACACGTCGTGGCATGTCGGCGGTCCCGCCGATCTGTTCTTCACGCCGCGGGATGCGAGCGAGCTGTCCGAGTTTCTCGCGCAGCTCGATCGCGCGGTGCCGGTGATGTGGATCGGGCTCGGCAGCAACCTGCTCGTCCGCGACGGCGGCATTCGCGGAGCGGTGATCGATACGCACGGCGTGTTCGACGAGCTCGAGCGCATCGACGACACGAACGTCTGGTGCGGCGCCGGCGTTGCGTGCGCGAAGCTCGCGAAGCAATGCATCAAGTGGGGCCTTGGGCCTGCGGAATTCTTCGCCGGCATTCCCGGCACGCTCGGCGGCGCGCTCGCGATGAATGCGGGCGCCTTTGGCGGCGAGACGTGGAATCACGTCGTGCGCGTCGCGACGCTGGATCGCGCGGGCGTTCGGCATGAGCGCGACAAGAGCGAGTACACGACGGGCTATCGCCATGTCGCGGGTCCGGCGAACGAATGGTTCCTCGGTGCGCAGCTGCGGTTCGAGCAACGGCCTGGCGTGAGCGCTGAGGATATTCGCGCCTTGCTTGCGCGCCGTAAGGCGACGCAGCCGATCGGCGAGTGGTCGTGCGGCTCGGTGTTCACGAATCCGCCGGGAGATCACGCGGCGCGCTTGATCGATGCGGCGGGGTTGAAGGGCACGCGGATCGGCGGCGCGCGAGTGTCGGAGATGCATGCGAATTTCATCGTGAACGACGGCAGCGCGAGCGCGGCGGACATCGAGCAGTTGATTCGTCGCGTGCAGCAGGTCGTCGAGCAGCAGCATGGAGTGAAGCTGCAGACGGAAGTGCGGATCGTGGGGGAGGGGCTATGAGCGTGCTGTTTTTAGCGGCACCTGCTGTCGACGGCGCGGCCCCCTCCCTAACCCTCCCCCGCTGCGCGGGGGAGGGGATTGGAATCGTGCGTCCCCTCCCCTGCGAAGCGGGGGAGGGACAGGGTGGGGGCGTGCACCATCCCCACCGGAGAACCAGTCGATGACCACCCGAATCACCAACCCCAAAGATTTCGGCCGCGTCGCCGTCCTGATGGGCGGCACGTCCGCCGAGCGCGAGGTGTCGCTCGACTCCGGCCGCAACGTGCTCGAAGCGCTCCTGCGCAAAGGCGTCGACGCCTACGCCGTCGACGGCATTCCCGCGCTGGCGCAGGACTTGATCGCGAAGCGCGTCACGCGCGTGTTCAACATCCTGCACGGTCATCACGGCGGCGGCGAGGACGGCATTCTGCAAGGTCTGCTCGAATCCTTCGGCGTGCCGTACACCGGCTCGGACGTGCTCGGCTCGGCGCTGTCGATGGACAAGATCCGCACGAAACAAGTGTGGCTGTCGCTCGGACTGCCGACGCCGCGCTACGTGCGCCTATCGCGCAACGACGACGTTCATACCGCCGCGAAATCGCTCGGCCTGCCCGTGATCGTGAAGCCCGCGTGCGAAGGCTCGAGCGTCGGCGTCTCGCGCGTGTTCACGGACAGCGACCTGCCGAATGCCGTCGCGCTCGCGAGCCGCTACGAAGGCGAGCTCTTGATGGAGCAGCTCATCGAAGGCGAGGAATTCACGGTCGGCATTCTCGGCGACGAGGCGCTGCCGACGATTCGCATCGTGCCCGCCGGCGAGTACTACGACTATCACGCGAAGTACGTCGCGGAAGACACGCAGTACGTCTGCCCGGGCCTGCACGGCGCGGCGGAAACCGAGATGCGCGCGCTCGCGTTGGAAGCCTTTCGCGCCGCCGGCTGCAGCGGCTGGGGGCGCGTCGATGTGATGCGCGATCGCACGGGCGCGAATTTCCTGCTCGAAGTGAACACGGCGCCCGGCATGACGAGCCATTCGCTCGTGCCGAAAGCGGCGCGCGCCTGCGGCATCGACTTCGACGATCTGGTCTGGCGCGTGCTCGAAACGAGCTTCGAGCGCGCCGGCGCGGGAGGGCCGTGATGTTCGGAATGGCGAAAAAGCGCAACCGCAAGAAAGACGAGAGCACCTCGCGCTTCTCGCTCGAATGGGCGAAAGCGCTGCTCGCGGGCAACGGGCGCTCCGTGCTGTCGCTGTGCGCGCTCCTGGGATTGGGGCTCGTGTGCCTGTGGGGCGCGACGTGGGTGCTCGATCGGCCGATCTCGGCCGTCGAGGTCGGCGGCCAGTTTCAACGGGTCGCGCCGATTCAGATCGAAGAGGCGGTCGCGCCGTTCCGCGGCGCCGGATTCCTCTCGGTCGATCTCGATGCGCTGCAGGCCGCGGTCGAGAAAATCGAATGGGTCGATCGCGCGCGCGTCGAGCGCAAATGGCCGAACGGCGTGCGCGTCGTGATCACGGAGCACGTGCCCGCGGCGCGCTGGGGCGAGGACGGATTGATGAACACGCGCGGCGAGCTGTTCCTGCGCGGCGCGCGGCACATTCCGCCCGAGCTGCCGCAGCTGAACGGTCCGGAGGGCACGCAGGAGCAGGTCGCGAAGCTGTATCTCGAAACCTATCCGCGCCTGCTCGCGGTCGGCATGCGCTTGACGCGCGTCGAGCTCGATCCGCGCGGCGCGTGGCAGCTCACGGTCGGCGACAACATCACTGTGCGGCTCGGCCGCCAGGACGTGCAGAGCCGACTCGATCGCTTCATTCGGGTCGCAAGTCCGATGGTGGCCGCGCGCGGCAGCGAGGTGAGTTACGTGGACTTGCGCTACAGCAACGGATTCTCGGTCGGCTGGAGCGGGCCGGCCGCTCGCGTCGCACGCGGCGCAGGAGACAAAACCCCTGATGCCTAGGAAAAGTGATCGCAACCTGATCGTCGGACTCGACATCGGCACCTCGAAAGTCGTCGCGATCGTCGGTGAGCTGACGCACGACGGCCAGATCGAGGTCGTCGGGCTCGGCTCGCATCCTTCGCGCGGCCTGAAGCGCGGCGTCGTCGTGAACATCGAATCGACCGTGCAGTCGATTCAGCGCGCGGTCGAGGAAGCCGAGCTCATGGCCGGCTGCGAGATCCATTCGGTGTACGCGGGCATCGCGGGCAGCCACGTGCGCAGCCTGAATTCGCACGGCATCGTCGCGATCCGCAACAAGGAAGTGACGGCCGAGGACGTCGATCGCGTGATCGACGCCGCGCGCGCGGTCGCGATCCCGGCGGACCAGAAGATTCTGCACATCCTGCCGCAGGAATTTCTGATCGACAGCCAGGAGGGCATTCGCGAGCCGATCGGCATGTCGGGCGTGCGCCTGGAAGCGAAGGTGCACATCGTGACCGGCGCGGAAAGCGCGGCACAGAACATCGTGAAATGCGTGCAGCGCTGCGGGCTCGCGGTCGAGGACGTCGTGCTCGAACAGCTTGCGTCGAGCTACGCGGTGCTCGCCGACGACGAAAAAGAGCTCGGCGTATGCCTCGTCGACGTCGGCGGCGGCACGACCGACATCGCGGTGTTCTCGGGCGGCGCGATCCGCCATACGGCCGTGATTCCGATCGCGGGCGATCAGGTGACGAACGACATCGCCGTGTCGCTGCGCACGCCGACGCATCACGCGGAAGAGATCAAGATGAAGTACGCGTGCGCGCTGTCGCAGCTCGCGAATTCCGACGAGACGATCGAAGTGCCGAGCGTCGGCGACCGTCCTGCGCGGCGGCTCGCGCGTCAGACGCTCGCCGAGGTCGTCGAGCCGCGCTACGAGGAGCTGTTCGCGCTCGTGCGCGAAGAGCTGCGCCGCTCCGGCTTCGAGGAAGTGATCGCGGCCGGCGTCGTGCTGACGGGCGGCAGCTCGAAGATGGAAGGCGCCGTCGAGCTCGCGGAAGAAGTGTTTCACATGCCCGTGAGGCTCGGCGTGCCACAGCACATCAGCGGCCTCGTGGATGTGGTGAGCAATCCGATTCATTCGACGGGCGTCGGCTTGCTGCTGTACGGCCGCGAGAATTTTTTACGCGGTCGGCGCGAGCCGATCGCCGGCAACGTGCGCGGCGTGTTCGACCGGATGAAGGCTTGGTTTCAAGGCAATTTCTAACGCGCCGCGCGCGGGGGATTGCCAACAACAAGGCGATGGACCGCCACCGGATGGGGTGAAGGGCCGGCTCGCGCAAGCGCGCCGGGGAAGCGTTTGCAGTTGATATGTCCTAAGTGACATCGAGGGGACTAACGATGTTTGTACTTGCTGATACAGAGAATCAAGGTGCCGTCATCAAGGTGATCGGCGTGGGCGGTGGCGGCGGCAATGCGGTTGCGCACATGGTCGCCACTGGAATCGAAGGCGTGGACTTCATCTGCCTGAACACCGATGCGCAGGCGTTGAAGCACTCGAAAGTGAAAGTCGGTCTGCAGATCGGCTGCAATATCACGAAGGGCCTGGGTGCGGGCGCGGACCCCGAGGTGGGCCGTCAGGCCGCGATGGAAGATCGCGACCGCATCATCGAGATGATCGAAGGCTCGGACATGCTGTTCATCACCGCCGGCATGGGCGGCGGCACCGGCACGGGCGCGGCGCCGGTCGTGGCGCAAGTGGCCAAGGAGCTCGGGATCCTCACGGTCGCGGTCGTCACGAAGCCGTTCGAGATGGAAGGCTCGAAGCGCCTCGCGTCGGCCGAGCACGGCATCGCGGAGTTGAGCCGCCATGTCGACTCGCTCATCACGATTCCGAACCAGAAGCTGCTGACGGTGCTCGGCGGCGATGTGACGCTGCTCGATGCGTTCAAGGCGGCGAACCAGGTCCTGCAAGGGGCCGTGCAGGGTATCGCTGAATTGATTACACGCCCGGGCATGATCAACGTCGACTTCGCCGACGTGCGCACGGTCATGGCGGAAACCGGCATGGCGATGATGGGCTCGGGCTCGGCTCGCGGCGAAACCCGCGCGCGCGAGGCTGCCGAGGCCGCCGTCTCGAGCCCGCTGCTCGAGGACGTCAATCTTTCCGGCGCTCACGGCCTGTTGATCAACGTCACCGCGGGACCCGATCTGCGCACCAGCGAGTTCAGTGTGGTCGGCGACACGGTCAAGCAATACGCCTCCGAGGACGCGAACGTCGTCGTCGGCTGCGTGATCGATCCGGAAATGCGCGAAGAAATCCGCGTCACGGTCGTCGCCACCGGCATCGGCCGTCCTGTCGCGCAAACACAGCACACGCCGGATGCCCGCAAGATGACGGCGATTGCCGGCGGCCGCGCTGCCCGCGCGGGCGTGCCGACGCTCGATGATCTGCATGTGCCTACGTACATTCGCAATCAGCGGGAAGGCCACGCACCGCAGCAGCGCCGCGCCGTGGGGGACGGTTTGAACGTCGATGACACCTCGCTCCTCGACATTCCTGCGTTCCTGCGCCGGCAGGCGGATTGATGCTTTGTAGGTAGCTCGAAGACATCTCGTAGAAAACGATCAGGGGCGCGATTAGTCCCCGCGCCCCCGGTCGTTGTCGTCGATCGACATCATAGAAGGGACTTGCTTGTGACCCGTGGGTCGCGGTGCTACGGTGCCGCGGAATTCAAGGGCGGATCACCGGTCGAATTTACTTGTCAATGCCGGCCTGATTCGCCTCGCCACCCCTCGAAGAGCTTCCCATGCTGCGACAACGAACCTTGAAGAATCCCATCCGCGCGAGCGGCGTTGGCCTGCATTCGGGTAAGAAGGTTCTGATGGTGTTGAAGCCCGCGCCGGTCGATACGGGCGTCGTGTTCCGGCGCATCGATCTCGATGAGCCGGTCGAGGTGCGTGCCTACGCGCAGAACGTCGGCGAGACGACGCTCGGCACCTCGCTCATCCAAGGCGGCGTGCGCGTCGCGACGATCGAGCATCTGCTGTCGGCATTCGCCGGTTTGGGCATCGACAACGTGTACGTGGAATTGAGCTCGGAAGAAGTGCCGATCATGGACGGCAGCGCCGGTCCGTTCGTGTTCCTGCTGCAGTCGGCCGGGATCACGGAACAGGACGCGCCGAAGCGTTTCGTCCGGGTGTTGCAGCCGATCCAGGTGGAAGACGGCGACAAGTGGGCCCGCTTCACGCCCTACAACGGCTACAAGCTCAATTTCGAAATCGAATTCAATCACCCGATCTTCGAGAAGCGCGGCAACACCGCCTCGATGGAATTCTCGACGACGACCTTCCTGAAAGAGATCAGCCGCGCGCGCACGTTCGGCTTCATGCGCGATCTGGAGTATCTGCGCTCACGCAATCTCGCGCTCGGCGGCACGATGGACAATGCGATCGTGCTCGACGATCACCGCGTCCTGAACGAGGACGGCCTGCGCTACGAAGACGAGTTCGTGAAACACAAGATTCTGGATGCGATCGGCGATTTGTATCTGCTCGGACGCAGCCTCATCGCGGAATTCAGCGGCCACAAGTCGGGCCACGCGCTCAACAATCGGTTGCTGCGCAAATTGATCGCGACGCCGGCGGCGTGGGAAGAGGTGACGTTCGAGAACCTCGACGACGCGCCGATCGCGTACGTGCCGGCGCTGCCGCTCGCCGAAAGCGCCTGAGTATTTCACCTCTCCCGCAGGGAGAGGTCGCGCGAAGCGCGGCCGCTCCTGCGCGTCCATGCGCTCGCGGCATTCGGGCATCCTTGCCCAGCAGGTGAGGGGATTCGCGCCGCACCTCGCGCCTCCGCGCAGCTCCGCTGCGCCTCTCCCTCACCCCGGCCCTCTCCCTTCGGGAGAGGGGGGCTTGCCAACGCGTACTTTGATTTTTGTGACGCGCGTCTCGCCCGCCGCATGCAGCGCATCGATCAGCATCTTCTGGTCATAACGCACGCGCGCGCACCACGCTGCGGAATCCATGCTGATGACGAGCGTGTCGTCGCGATAGCTCGCGGATAGAAAGTGCTCCTTCTCCGGGCTCGAAAGCGCGGCGCGTACGCGCGCCGTTATGTCTTGCGTGGCGCGGGCGCGCTCTTCGAGCCGCGCGATCAGCGGCCCGAGCCCGGCACTGAGTGGCTTGAAACGGTCGGTCATGAGATTTGGGAGCGAGTGGCGCCAGGTTTGAGTGAAGGGCTGCTGGGCTGCTGGTCAGAGCCGGACCGAGTACTGCGCTGCCTCTTCTCTTGCCAGCAGCCCAGCGCCCAGCAGCCCTTCAATCAGCCCTGGCACCCAACCAACCCCTCCCGATAAGACATAAATTCGCACAACCCCGCCCACATTGTGAGGCGCAGGCGCTTGATCTTTTCCACGGCGATTCTGCATATTGCGCTCACTGTCAAAGGCAAACTCGTCGAAAGGCGGGGACGCAAAGCCACCGGTCTAAGGTTGTTGCTCGTCGATGCCGTCAAGGGCTGTTCGAGCGCGATGACGATAGCGGGGTTGCCAGGATGTACAACACGAACTATTCGGTTTTACGTCCACCTCGCTCGATTGCGACGCCTCGGTGCGTTGCTGGCCCGGCGAAGCCAAGGCTTCCCGGAGGGACGTTTTTGTCGCGCCATCTTTAAAGGACGCGAAGTATGAGGACAACCACGCGCTCAACGAAGGCTTGCTGCCGTACCTCGGGCAGCCGTCGTCCGGCTCATCGCCCGCTGTTCTCGATGACGTGAGCGCACCATGAACGTCATCCTGTTCTCCAAACGACTGGGCCGCGCGCGGCAAATCGAGCTGGGCCGCCCCCTCGCGATGACGGTCATGATCGGAAGCGTGGTCGCGCTGCTCGGCGGAACCCTCTTCCTCGGCATTCAGCTCGGCCGCAGCGGATTCGTTTCCAACCCCGTCGGACAGGTCGGCGAGTGGAGCCGCAAGATCGAAGCACAGAGCGCGCAGATTCTCGATGCGAAGCGCGAAGTGCAGGAACGGCTCGATGCCCTCGCGGGCCGGGTCGGCCAGATGAACGCACACGTGATCCGTCTCGATGCGCTGGGCAAGCGCCTGACCGAGATGGCGAACCTCGACAAGGGTGAATTCAATTTCGAAAGCCCGCCGGCCGTCGGCGGACCGGAAGGTCTGGTCGAGGGCGCGGTCGTGGCCTCGCCCGAGCTCACCGCGATGCTCGATGACCTGAGCCTGCAGATCAAAGATCGCGAGCGGCAGCTTTCCGTGCTCGAAAGCATGATCTCGACGCGCAATCTGAGCCGCCAGATCGTGCCGGGCGGCCGCCCGGTGACCCAGGGCTGGATCTCATCCTACTTCGGTCAGCGCACCGATCCGTTCAACGGCCGCAGCGCGTTTCATCGCGGCGTCGATTTCGCAGGCCCGGCCGGCTCGCAGGTCGTCTCCGTCGCCTCGGGCGTCGTGACGTATTCGAAAGAGCGCTTCGGCTACGGCAAGACCGTCGAGATCAATCACGGCAACGGCTATGTGACGCGCTATGCGCACAACCAGCGCGTGCTCGTCGCCGTCGGCGACACCGTACAAAAAGGCCAGCCGATCGCCCTGATCGGATCCACCGGCCGCTCGACCGGTCCGCATTTGCACTTCGAGGTGCTGAAGCAGGGCCGCGCCGTCGATCCGATGAGCTTCGTGCGGCAATAGGAAGACTCGCCTCGCATTGCGGTCGGTGTATGTCTCGCGGCGCGGCCCCTCGCCGTGTTTTGAAGCTTCGCCTGTATTGAATTCCCGTCGAACGCCCCACAGTGACCGGTCCGGGCGGCCGAGCTGGCGCGGGTATCCGACCGTCAGCCGCAAACCGCTCTGAATCGCTCGGCTACGCGCGCCCTGGCGCCCATAGCCTCACGTGTACAATACCCGCCCTTTTCCCCCTGCCCACCGGAGTTCAAGCGTGGCGAATTGGCTCACCCAGCTATTCGGGAGCCGTAACCAACGGCTGTTGAACGGCTATTCGAAGTACGTCAGCCGCACGAATGCCTTGGACGCGACCTACAAGGCCTTGAGCGACGAACAGCTCAGGGACAAGACCGCGGAATTCCGCGCGCGCCTCGCCAAGGGCGAAACACTCGACGACCTGCTTCCGGAAGCTTTTGCGGCAACGCGCGAAGCGGCGCGTCGCGTGCTCGGCATGCGCCATTTCGACGTCCAGCTCATCGGCGGCATGGCGCTGCACTTCGGCAAGATCGCGGAAATGCGCACCGGCGAAGGCAAGACCCTCGTCGCGACGCTGCCGGCCTACCTGAATGCGCTGCCGGGGAAAGGCGTCCACGTCGTCACCGTCAACGAATACCTCGCACAGCGCGACGCCGACTGGATGGGCCCGGTCTATAAATTCCTCGGCCTCACGGTCGGAGTGATCAAGAGCGGTCAGAACACGGAAGAGAAGCGCGCCGCGTATGCGGCCGACATCACGTACGGCACGAACAACGAATTCGGTTTCGATTATCTGCGCGACAACCTCGCGTTCAGATTGGAGGATCGCGCGCAGCGCAGTCTCGCCTACGCGATCGTCGACGAAGTCGACTCGATCCTGATCGACGAAGCCCGCACGCCGCTGATCATCTCCGGTCCGGCGGAAGAGAGCACCGAGCTCTACATCAAGATCAACCAGCTCGCGCCGCGCCTGAAGCGCCAGGAAACCGAAGAAGGCGAGGGCGACTACTGGGCCGATGAAAAGACGCGCCAGGTGCACTTGTCCGATACCGGTCACGAGCGTGCGGAGCAGTTGATCGCCGAGGCGGGTCTCATCGGTCCCGACCAGAGCCTGTACGACGCCGCGAACATTCGCTTGATGCATCACTTGAACGCGGCGCTGCGCGCGCATTCGCTGTATCACCGCGATGTCGAATACATCGTCCGCAACGGCGAGGTCGTGATCGTCGATGAGTTCACCGGCCGCACGATGCCGGGCCGGCGCTGGTCGGACGGCCTGCATCAGGCGATCGAGGCTAAGGAAGGCGTCCGCGTCCGCGAAGAGAATCAGACCGTCGCGTCGATCACGTTCCAGAACTACTTCCGCATGTATTCGAAGCTGTCCGGCATGACCGGTACGGCCGATACGGAAGCGTTCGAGTTCCAGTCGATCTACGGCCTCGAAGTCGTCGTGATCCCGACGCACCGGCCGATGGTGCGCAAGGACCATCCGGACTTCGTGTATCTCACCGCGAAGGACAAGTTCGCGGCGATTCTCGAGGACATCCGCGATTGCGTGAGCCGCGGCCAGCCGGCGCTCGTCGGCACGACGTCGATCGAAACCTCGGAGATGCTTTCGAAGCTGCTGCAGGAACACAAGATCCCGCACGAGGTGCTGAATGCGAAGCAGCACGAGCGCGAAGCGCTGATCGTCGCCCAGGCCGGCCGGCCGGGCGCGGTGACGATCGCGACGAACATGGCGGGCCGCGGTACCGACATCGTGCTCGGCGGCAATCCGGAGGCGGACCTGCACGGCATCGATCCGAACGACGAAGTCGCGCGGCGCCGGGCGCGCGAGGAATGGCAGAAGCGCCATGACGCGGTGCTCGCGGCGGGCGGCCTGCACATCATCGGCACCGAGCGCCACGAATCGCGGCGTATAGACAACCAGCTGCGCGGCCGCTCGGGCCGCCAGGGCGATCCAGGCTCGAGCCGCTTCTATCTGTCGCTCGAAGACAATCTGATGCGCATCTTCGGCGATCCCGAGCGCACCAAGCGCTGGCTGCAGACGGCCGGCATGAAGGAAGGCGAAGTCATCGAAAGCCGCATGCTGAGCAAGCAGATCGAGCGCGCGCAGCGCAAGGTCGAAGCCCACAACTTCGATGCTCGTAAGAATCTGCTCGAGTACGACGACGTCGCGAACGATCAGCGCAAGGTCATCTATCAGCAGCGCACCGAGGTCATGGCCGCGGAGGACGTCGCCGATTCGATCGCCGGCATTCGCCACGAGGTCGTGAACGGCATCATCGACCGCTTCGTGCCGCCGAAGAGCGTCGAGGAGATGTGGGATCTCGACGGCCTCGCCGAGGCGATCGCCCGCGACTTCGCGGTGCGCATCGATGCGAAGAGCTGGATGGCGCAGGACCAGAACCTGAACGAAGACGATCTGCGCAAGCGGGTCTGCGCTGAGATCGATCAGGCGTACGAGGCGAAGGTGCAGCAGTACGGCGCGGAGGTCGTGCGTCACCTCGAGAAGGCGATCATGCTCCAGCAGCTCGACTCGCACTGGCGCGAACATCTCGCGGCGATGGACTATCTGCGGCAAGGCATTCATCTGCGCAGCTACGCGCAGAAGAATCCGAAGCAGGAGTACAAGCGCGAAGCCTTCGAGCTGTTCACGACGATGCTCGACCGCATCAAGCACGACACCGTCTCGCTGCTTTCGCGCATGCAGCTGCGCACGCAGGAGGAAATCGATGCGGAAGAGGCGGAGCGTCAGCGCCGTCTCGAGCAGGCGATGCAGTTCCAGCATGCGGCGCCGCAGAACCTGGCGGCACCGCCGCCGGAACCGCTGCCGGATGAGATGGAAGGGCAGCGCGGCGTCACGCAGTTCGTGCGCGAGACGAAGAAGGTCGGGCGCAACGAGCCCTGTCCCTGCGGCTCGGGCAAGAAGTACAAGCATTGCCACGGGTCGTTGGGAGCGGAAGGCTGAGTACTCAACCGCAACGTCGTCCCGACGCCCACGTCGTGGCCGCGGCGCTGTTCGATGCGTCCGGGCGCTTGCTGCTCGCGGAGCGGCCCGCGGGCAAGCACATGGCTGGCGGTTGGGAATTCCCCGGCGGCAAGCGCGAGCCGGGCGAAGAGCGCATCGATACGCTGAAGCGCGAGCTGCGCGAGGAGATCGGCATCGAGATCCTCGAGGCCGAGCCGCTCATCAGCTACGAGCACGAGTTTCCGGATCGCACGATCCGGCTCGACCTGTGGTTCGTGACGCGCTGGAGCGGCACGCCGATGTCGCTCGAAGGTCAGACTCTCAAGTGGGTGGCGCTGGATGAGCTCGAGAGCGTCGGGCTGCTCGAAGCGGATACGCCGATGGTCGCGCCGCTGAAGCGGCGCGCCGCATCTCTCACCTCTGCCGAAGGGAGAGGTCGCGCGGAGCGCGGCTGAAGAGCGCGCTTCGCGCGCGGCACCTCACCCCGGCCCTCTCCCTTCGGGAGAGGGAGCCCTTCGAGGAGGAGCTAGCGTTTCACGCTGTACACGAAGCTCGCTTTCGGCGAGCGCAGATAGCGCTCCGTAATCGTCTTGCGGATCTGCGCGAATTCATCGTCCGCATCGACGTACTGCGCCTTGAGCGCCTCGGCGCCCTGCCGATCGCCCGAGCCCTTGATCTTCAGCACCGTCGTCTCGAACGCCTCGATCGCGGGCGAGAGCTTCTCGAAATTGACCTCGAGACAGCCGCGGTCCGTGCCGTTCGCGGCAGTCGTGTCCGCATGCCATTCGACGCCGCCGTCCTTCAAGAAAGAGCCGAGCTGCATCGCGGCGAGCTGGCTGTAGTTCCTGGGCGTGCCATCGGCCGCGTACATGCCTCGCGAGATGTGGCCGAACGCCCACGCAATGTCGCGCACATGAATCTTCTGCACTTCCTCCGGCGTGAAGATGCCTTTCGCCGCGAGCCAGTCCGTCAGATACAGCGAGCTGGTCTGCGCCTTCAGTTCCTCGAGCGTCGAGGCCATCGTGCCGCCGAACACCTGATCGTCCTCCTTGCCCTTCACTTTGTACTCGTGCGACGGGCCTAGATTGTGGGCGGCTTCGTGCAAGAGCGAGCCGATGATCGATTCGCGCGGCGTGGTCGTCGCGAGCTCGTTGGTCTTCGAACAGAACAGCGAGCTCATCAGCCGTTTCTGAACGGCCTGGCTGTCCGCGTCCGTATAAAAGTTCGTCATCGCGACCGTGCGGCCGCCCTTTGCGGCGACCGGTCCCCAATTCGGCAATGATTGGCCGACGGTCGCGCCGGAGGGCGGGCGCTTGTCGCCCGCATTCAAGACGACATCGATGAAATCCGGAATCGCGAAATTGACGTTGCGAGCCTTGTAGGGCGCGCCCGCCATCTCCGCGAGCCGGGCTTCCATCTCGTTCTTCAGCGGATCGAGCTTGCGCTGCCACTCGAGCGACTCCGGATTGATGCGCGCGAGCTGAAACGCAAAGCCCGCCTTCCATGCGCACGGGTCGTAATACACCTCATCGGGCGCGATGCGCAGAAACCATTTGCTGTTCTGCGCATTCATCGCGACCCAGGCTTCATCGGCGGGCTGCCAGTCGTTCGAGCGAAAGGATTTCGCAGCGGCCGTGAGATAGCGCTTGAGCGCGGATTCATCATCGCCGAGCGCCGCGGCCGCTTCTTCGAGCGATGCAGCGATCGCGAACATCTCCTGCGCGTAGACCTCGTGATAGGGCACGGCCTTGAAACGATTCGGGCCATCGCCTTGCACGACACTGAAATGATCCATCAGCGCCGCCGCGTTCGGCTGTTTTTCCAACATGGCGCAGAACTTGGGATCGCTCTGGATCTCCGCCGGATACAGCCCGACGACCCGCGGCGGTTTCGGCGAGATCGCCGTGCACGCCGGCTCATTCTCGGTTCTCGGCTGCACGCAGAACGGCGACTGATTGCGATGAAACATGGCGCGGCTCGCGCTATCGCCCTGCGCGATCTGGGCGCTCATGCCGAACACGCCCTTCTGTTTCGCGTAAATGCGCTCGATCAGCCCGGCCGCATCCAGCATGCGGTCGAGGAATTTCTTCTCGCCGTCGGACAATTGAGTGAGGTCCGTTTCGACGAGCGTCGGCCGCCCCTGCGCAAGCTCCTCGCGGACCAGCTTCACGCGCTGCTGTTCCGACGGATCCTGCGGCAACGGGTCGCTCGCGCGAATCCGCTCATACGCCTTCGCGAAGTCTGTGGTGAATTTGCCCGCGTCATCCACCCAGCCCGGCATTTCTTCGCGCGGCGTGCGCGTGAGCACCGCGAGCTCGTGCGGCTCAAGCGCGCCGTCCTTGTTCGAGTCTTCGCGCCAGAAGATCGGCAGGTTCAACTCGGCCGCGCGAAAGTTGAACGCCTCGCGTTCGACGGCCGAATAAGGCAGTTGTGTACGATCGGCCCCGGAGCCGGATTTATTGCACGCGCTCAACGCCACCGAAAGCGTGCAGACGTATACAAACGCAAGCGCATAGCGCAGTCGAGAGTTCGGCATCAGTGTCTCCGGGCAAATCTCCGACCCAATGGAGCCGGCAGTTCTACTGCGGAAGCGCGATGCGGAGCAAGCCGGAAGCGACGAGCCGAGGCGCACCGTTTCGTCACGCCTTGCCAAAGCGCTCCTCCAACAGATCGATCTCGCGTACCAGCGCACGCGATTCCTCGTCCGAAATGAGGCTCTGCCGCGCCAGTGCGAAAAACGTTTCGCGCTCCGCACGAATCGCGGCGAGGCGCAGCTTGCGCTCGATCGCGTTCATGCGCCGGATGCGAATCGATCGCTCGCCTCCGACGTGACCTTCGAGACGGCGCCGATACAGCTCCATGACATGCGCCGCGGCTTCTGCGTACAGGTCGGCGTCGCTGTGGCCGCTCGCCATGTCGTGCGCCGCCACCTCGACTGCGCGAATCGCCGCCTTCGCGGCTTCACCTCGCGCAAAGTCCGTCTCCTCGTCGGAGGGCGTCTCGGTCGGCAGATGCAGACCTTCGAGCAATCGCGGCAATAGCAGGCTTGCAGCCGTCAGCGACAAGATGATGACGCCGGCGGCGAGGAAGATCGTGAGCTCGCGAGCCGGAAACGGCGAGCCATCCATCACGATCAGCGGCAGCGTCAGCACGCCGGCCAATGTGATCGCGCCGCGGACGCCCGCGACCGAGATCGCTGCGATCAGGCGCCAGCCGGGCGGTGAGCGTTGCGCATCGCCGTTGCGCCGCGCGAGGCGGTACGACACATACACCGATGCCCACACCCAGCTGAATCGCAGGACGGCGAGGCCGAGATTGATCGCGAGCACGTAGACGGCGAGCCACCATGGATTTTCGTGATTCGACTCGCGGACGACATCGACGGCGCCTTCGAAAATCTCCGGCA
>Ga0164243_10006267_pt1 | contig 18054 bp, 17 predicted proteins | sample OricompcompostOP_FD_108781 | JGI IMG/M metagenome (GOLD analysis project Ga0164243, IMG submission 108781) | Organic Plus compost microbial communities from Emeryville, California, USA - Original compost - Organic plus compost (OP) | ecosystem: Engineered > Solid waste > Mixed feedstock >... | reverse complement strand
GGCCTGGCAGGTGAAATACTTGCATCGGGGGTCTCCTTCAGCTGGTGTGTTGCAACCTCAGCTTCGGAGACCCCCGAGTCTTTCTCAAGCCTCGCGTCTCAAATGTGTCTGGACCCGGTCAGGAAGAAGGCCCTTATGAGCGAGGATGAGCCGGTTTTGGAGGTGTTCACCGCCGGGGCGGGGCGGGGGCTCTGCACCGGATCGCGCCGCTTCCGGAGGGAGAAATCGAGGCAGCAATCGCTTTCGGCGCCCCGCCTGGGCGCGCTCACCCCGTTCGCTGGAATATTGCGACGCCCGCGCGCGGCTGCGCCGCCACCGCCTGGAGGTGGCAGCGCAGTTGCAAAAGGGTCTATGCTCCGTTGGCGGCGCTCAGGATGGCGCGCACGCTGGCGGTCGCGACATCGGTATCGAGCCCGCAGCCAAAGAGGCTCTTTCCGTCGGCCGTGCGGCACTCGACATAGGCGGCTGCCTGCACGTTGCTGCCTTGGCCGATTGCGTGCTCGGAGTAATCGACGATGTCCATCACCGGGCCGCCCGACTCCGCGAGCGCGGCAACGACACTCGACATGAGGCCGTTACCGCGGCCGCTGACGCTGCGTTCGGTGCCGTCGATGGTAAGCTTGCCGGCGAAGATGCGGTCGGTGCCGCTATGCGTTTCGGCCCAGTCGACGAGCTGGAAACGTTTGCCTTCGCTCGCAAGATAGTGGCCCTCGAATGCGTGCCAGATATCTTCGGCGCCGAGTTCGCGGCTCGTCGCGTCGGCGACGGCCTGGACAACATGGCTGAAGCTCGCCTGCATACGCTTGGGCAGCTTCAGCCCCTTGTCCTGCTCGAGAACCCAGGCGACGCCGCCCTTGCCCGACTGGCTGTTGACGCGAATGACCGCTTCATAACTGCGCCCGAGGTCGGCGGGGTCGATCGGGAGATAGGGAACCTCCCACCGCTCGTCGTTCTGGCGTTCGCGCGCGGCAAAGCCCTTCTTGATGGCGTCCTGATGGCTGCCCGAAAATGCCGTGTAGACGAGCTCGCCTCCATAGGGGTGGCGGGGATGGACGGGCAGTTGGTTGCAATATTCAACCGTCGCGATGACTTCGTCGATGTCGGAAAAGTCGAGCGCAGGGTCGACGCCCTGCGTGTACATGTTGAGCGCGATGGTCACGAGACAGGTATTGCCCGTGCGCTCGCCGTTGCCGAACAGGCAGCCTTCGACGCGGTCGCCACCGGCAAGCAGGCCCAGCTCTGCCGCTGCAACGCCGGTGCCGCGGTCGTTGTGCGTGTGGAGCGATATGATCGCGCTCTCGCGGTTCGGTAGATTCTTGCAGAAATATTCGATCTGGTCGGCGTAGATGTTGGGGGTCGCCGCCTCGACTGTCGCTGGGAGGTTGAGAATGATCGGCTTCGCGGGCGTGGGCTGGAGAACATCCATCACCGCCGCGCAGCATTCGATGCTGAAATCGAGTTCGGCGGTGGAGAAGGTTTCGGGGCTATATTCGAACCGCCAGTCGGTACCGGGCAGACGCGCAGCATTGTCGCGCAGCTGTTTCGCGCCGTCGATCGCGATCTGCTTGATCTCGGGCATTTCCATGCCGAAAACGATGCGGCGCCACGCAGGGCTTACAGCGTTGTAGAGATGGACGATTGCGGTTTTCGCGCCTTCGAGACTGTCGAAGCTCGTGCGGATGAGGTCTGCACGGGCCTGCGTCAGCACCTGCGGCGTCACGTCGTCGGGGATACGGCCCGAGCGGACCAGATTCTGAATATAGTCAAAATCGGTGGCACCGGAGGCAGGAAAGCCGACCTCGATTTCCTTCAGCCCGCATTTCACGAGCAGGTCGAAGAAGCGCGTCTTCTTCTCGGCATCCATGGGGTCGATGAGCGCCTGGTTGCCATCGCGCAGGTCGGTCGAGAGCCAGATCGGCGCCTTGGTAATCGTGCGCGAGGGCCACTGGCGGTTCTCCAGCGGAACCTGCGGGAAGGGGCGGTATTTGGTCGATGGGTCGCGGAGCATGGTCATGAGTCGGTTGTCTTCTGCGTTTCGAGTGGGATGCGGTGTCGATCAGGCCCTTGGGCGTTCGGCCCGCCGCTAGTCGCGCAGGCCAGAGGTCACGCCCAAGGGCGTGTAAGTCGCAGAAGAAGAAGGCCGCGCATTTGCATGGCCGTCCTAGTGATGCAAAATATCGCGATTGGCAAGGGGAAAGGTGGGAAAATTGCGCCGGCGCTTCAGAGCGCTCTGGATCTCCGCGTCGCAAAGATCCAGGGCCCGAATGGAACGGCGGTTATTTCTTCTCGAACGCAGCGGTGATCTCGAGTTTCACCTCATCGCCGACGAGCGGAACGCCAAAGCCGAGACCGAAATCGCTGCGCTTTATCACAGCGTCAGCTTCAAAACCGATCGTTTCGACATTGCCCATCGGCGAAGGACCCGCGCCGGTGAAGTCAACGTCGAGCGTCACGGGTTTCGTCACACCATTGAGGGTGAGATTGCCGGTGACCTTTGCCTCGTCGCCTTCCTCGTCAACCACCACCGAGGTCGAAACAAAACGCGCCGGTTGGGGGTTGGCGCCGAAGAAGTCTGGCTTTGCACCGCTCTCGGCCGGCGCGCGCAGGAGGTGATCCTTGAGTCCCGCACTCGCGACGGTGACACTGGCAATGGGGATGCTAATGTCGAGCTTCGCTTCGGCGGGGGCCTTGGGATCAATCGTCAGCGTGCCGGTCACATCGCCGAAAATGCCGAAATAATCATTGAAGCCCAGATGATTGACGCGCCAACCGACGAGCGTGTGATGCGGATCGGCCTGATAGGTTCCGCCGGTGACGCGCGCGGCGTCCTGCGCGCCGGGGGCAGTGGTGGGCATCTGTGCGAGCAGCGGGACTGCAAGCAGCAAGGGCAGAGCAAGAAGGGGGGCGGCAATACGCATGGCGAAAGGCTCCTCATTTTTTCAAGGGCGCAAAGGCTATGCGAAGGGGTGGCGGGGCGTCAATCGTCCGCGGCGTCGGCGGCGCGCTTCCTTGCGCGGCGCTCGGCCTGCCATTCGCGCAGCGCCGCCGCCGAGCAGCCTGAAAAGCCGTAACTGCCAACGGGCGAGCAACTGTCGGGACGGGTCGCGCGCGCGATATTCTCATATCCCTCGACCGCCGAGGTCCAGCTGCCGCCGCCGACCGGCGCGTCATCCTTCAGTTCCTCGCGCAATTCCCTGGGCACGCGGTAGCGATCCGATTCGGGCCGCTGCGCGCAAACAACAATCTCGTCACCTTCGGCCTCGGGACAGGGTTCATCGCCATAGGTGTAGAGGATCGAGGTCTTCTGCGGCGGCTGTCCCGTTTGCGCGAGACTTTCATCTTCCTGGGCGAGCACCGGCGACGCGAGCGCTGCGGCGGCGATGAACGAGAAGAGAAGATGGGCATGGGCCGTCAAGTCGCATTCCTTCGCACCCCCCGGGCGTCCGGTCTATGCGCCGCAGATGAACCTCAGCCGAACCGCGTCTGCCCGCCATCAGATTTCGAGCGATGCGGCAATCGCCGCCCAGATCTCTGCGAGATCGTCGGGCGTGATGCCATAAGGCGGCATCACGTAAATGGTGTTGCCGAGCGGACGGAGCAAGATCCCGCGGTCACGGTAGAACGCGATGAGGCGGGGAGCGAGGCTTGAGAGATAGCCCGCGTCCGTCCGGACGACGTCGAGGGCAGCGATGGTGCCGAGGCGGCGAGGGCATGCGACGCGCGGATCGTGCGCCAGCATCGAAAGATGCGCGCCTTGCGCCTGGGCGAGCGCGTCGATCCGCTCCGCAACCGGCTCGTCGCGCCATATCTCGAGATTGGCGTTGGCCGCCGCGCATGCGATCGGGTTCGCGGTGTAGCTTGATGAATGATAGAAGCTTCGCGCACGGTCAGTCGACTTGTGCGAAGCAAAGATCGGCTCGATGCACAAGGTCACCGCGAGCGGGATCGCGCCGCCCGTGAGCCCTTTCGAGAGACAGAGAATGTCCGGGATAACCCCCGCCTGCTCGCAGGCAAAGCGGGTGCCCGTGCGGCCCCAGCCCGTCATCACCTCGTCGGCGATGAAGAGCACGTCATGCGCTGCACATATGCTGCGCATTTCGGCGAGGACCCAGGCGGGATAGATCAGCATGCCGCCGGCGCCGAGGATCAAGGGCTCCACGATGAAGGCCGCGGGCTTTTGCGCGCAGGCAGCCTCGAGCGCATCGAGGGTCGCCTGCTCCATCCCCTCGCGCGGGAAGGGGATGGTGCCCACGTCGAAAAGCAGTGGCTCATAGGGCTTGTTGAACACCCCGCGCTCGCCGACCGACATCGCGCCGATCGTGTCGCCGTGGTAGCTGTGTTCGAGGACGAGAATGCGATGGCGCGGATCACCGCGGTTGGCGAAATGGCCGAGCGCCATCTTGAGTGCGACCTCGACACTGGTGGAGCCTGAGTCCGAAAAGAACACGCGGGTGAGCGGGCCGGGCGTGATGCGGATGAGCTCGGCGGCAAGCGTTTCGGCGGGTTCGTGCGTCCAGCCGGCGAAAATGAGTTGATCGAGCTTTTCGGTCTGGGCGCGGATTGCGGCCATGATGCGCGGATGCGCGTGACCATGCGTCGTGACCCACCAGGAAGATATTGCGTCGATCCAGCTGTTGCCGTGCGCATCGTAGAGACGCGCGCCTTGGGCGCGGGCGATCAGCGGGATCGGTTCGCCAAGGCCGTGCTGGGTAAAGGGATGCCAGACGGGGGAGGGGGGCGCATGGGTCATCCTTTGGCCCTACACCGGAGCGCCGCGAGCGCAAATGGTCCAAGGCCCGTCAGGGGTAATCCGCAAGGACAAAATGCTCGCGGAATGCGGCGTCCAGCGTCTCCCGCGTCAGGAGATCGAGCCGCGGGAGGCGTCCGAGGCGTTTGGCCCCCGAAAATGCGGCGATGACCGTTTCGCTGTCTTCATGAGGCTCGCCGATGAAGGCGACACCGTGGAGCGGGACACCGCGCGATTTCAGCGCCTCGATCGTGAGCAGGGAGTGATTGATCGTGCCGAGTGCAGTGCGCGCGCAGACAATGACCGGAATCTGCCAGCGCGCGAAAAGGTCGGCATAAAGGATATTGCGCGTCACCGGGACCAGTGCGCCCCCTGCGCCCTCCACCAGGAGGTCGCCTGCGGGCGGAGCGAGCCCCTCTGGGTCGATGGCAATGCCATCGCGTTCGGCCGCAAGGTGCGGCGAGGCAGGGGCGCGAAGGCGATAGGCTTCGGGATGCACGCGTACCCCCGCGAGGCGGGCGACCGTCTCGCTGTCGGTTTCCTCATCAAGTCCCGCCTGGATCGGCTTCCAATAGGGCAGGCCGAGCGCGCCCGCGAGCGCCGCGCTGAATATGGTCTTGCCGATGCCGGTATCGGTACCGGTGACAAGGTAGCGGCGGGTCATGCCGCAGTCATCGCGGCCGCGAGCGCATCGACCATCGCGTCGATCTCGGGCTCGTCGACGTTGAGGGTGATCGCGATGCGAAGCCGTGCGGTGCCGTGGGGGACGGTGGGCGGGCGGATGCCGCGAACATCAAAGCCCGCGTCCTGAAGCGCGGCCGCGATCTGCATTGTGCGGCCATTGTCGCCGATGAGGATGGGAATGATCTGGCTGCCGCTCGCCGCGATGCCGAGCGGTGCAAGGCGCGTCTCGGCACGGCGGACGAGCGCATGGAGCCGTGCTGCGCGCTCGGGCTCGTTCGCGACGATCTCAAGTGCGTGGCGCACGAGCCACGCGACAAGCGGTGAGGGCGCGGTGGAGAAGATGAACGGGCGGCCGCGGTTGACTACAAAGTCGCGGACGATCGCGGGGCCGCAGAGCAGCGCCCCTTCGCACCCCAAAGCCTTTCCGCAGGTATGCAGAGTGATGATATTTTCACGGTCCGCGAGCTCGTGCGCGAGCCCCTGCCCGGCGGGGCCGTAAACGCCGGTGGCGTGCGCCTCGTCGATGACAAGGACCGCATCGTGGCGTTCGGCGACCGCGGCGAGGTCGCCGAGCGGTGCCCGGTCACCATCCATTGAATAGAGGCTTTCCACGGCGATCCAGGGTGTGCCGGTGCCACCCCCGCGGCGCCAGCGCCCAATGATGTCGTCGAAAGCCTGAGCATCATTGTGACGTGCGTCGACGCGCCCGGCGCGACCAAGTTTCATGCCATCGTGCGCGCTGGCGTGGATCAGTTCGTCGTGGACAACGAGGTCGCCGCGCTGGGGCAGTGTTGCAAAGAGCGCGGCATTTGCGGCAAAGCCGGTCGAGAAGAAGAGCGCGGCCTCGCTGCCATAATGGCGCGCGGCGTGGGCTTCGAGCGCCTCATGCTCTGCATGATTGCCGCGCAGGAGGCGGGAACCCCCGGAGCCTGCGGGAATGCCGCGCTCGAGGCCCGCGGCGATCGCTTCGCTCAAGGCGTAGGAGCCGGCCAGCGCAAGATAGTCGTTCGAAGCGAAATCGACGCCCTTGCGCGGGCTCAAGCTGCGGCGACGGTCGTCGGCCGCGAGTGCTGCAAGGTTCGCGCGGTGGGCGCGGAAGGGGAAGTTGCTGCTCGACACTCGCACGCTCCCTCGAAGAAAGCAGGCTCCACGAACTGTTCGGCCCGGGCTTGCCGAAGGCCGTTCAAGGAATGAACGGTGCCTCGGCAGGTCCGGCACGAACGGCAAAAAGGCTGGTTTGGCCGCTGAGCGTCAGAACGCAAATGCGCCCGATCCAACCCCTCCCCGGATAAGGGGACTTAAAGCGTCAGTTGACCGCCTTGTCCACCAGCTTGTTCTTCGCGATCCACGGCATCATCGCCCGCAGCTCAGCGCCCGTCTTTTCGATCGGGTGAGCAGCGGCTGCCTTTCGGCTCGCCTTGAGTTCGGGCTGGCCGGCCTGGTTGTCGAGGACGAAATCCTTGACGAAGCGGCCCGAGGTGATGTCCGCGAGAACGCGCTTCATCTCGGCTTTCGTTTCGTCGGTGATGATGCGCGGGCCGGTCTTGATGTCGCCATATTCGGCGGTGTTCGAGATCGAATATCGCATGTTTGCAATACCGCCTTCATAGAGAAGATCGACGATCAGCTTGGTTTCGTGGAGGCACTCGAAATAGGCCATCTCGGGCGCATAGCCCGCCTCGACCAGCGTCTCGAACCCTGCCTGGATGAGGTGCGTGATACCGCCGCACAGGACCGCCTGTTCGCCGAAAAGGTCGGTTTCGCACTCTTCCTTGAAGGTCGTCTCGATAATGCCGCTGCGCCCGCCGCCCACGGCAGATGCGTAGGAGAGGGCGATGGCCTTGGCATTTCCCGTCGTATCCTGATCCACCGCGATCAGGCAGGGGACGCCGCCGCCCTTTTGATATTCACTGCGCACCGTGTGGCCGGGGCCCTTGGGCGCGACCATGAAGACGTCGATGTCGGCGCGCGGTTCAATGAGGCCGAAGTGGACGTTGAGGCCGTGCGCGAAGGCGAGCGCGGCACCTGCCTTCATATTGTCCGCAAGGTCGTCGGCGTAGATCTTTGCCTGATGCTCGTCGGGAGCGGCGATCATGATGACGTCGGCCCAGGCAGCCGCTTCCTTGTTCGACATCACCTGGAAGCCCGCACCCTCGGCCTTCTTCGCGGTCGCCGAACCTGGACGGAGCGCGATCGCAACCTCCTTCACCCCGCTATCGCGAAGATTCTGGGCATGGGCGTGGCCCTGACTGCCGTAACCGAGGATGGCGACCTTCTTGCCCTTGATCAGATCCTGGTCGGCGTCGCGATCATAATAAACCTGCATCTCATTCTTCCCTATTGGCGTCGCCCCAAAGCCCGGGGCCGATAGCGTGGTTGAAATTGCGAGCGATCCCGGCCTCGCCGGGTTGTCGATAACGTCTAGAGCGCCTCCGCGCCGCGAGCGATTGCGACGACGCCGGTGCGTCCGACCTCGACCAGCCCGCATTCGCGCATCAGCGCAATGAAGCGGTCGACCTTTTCGCTGTTGCCCGTGATCTCGAAGATGAAGCTGTTGATCGTCGTGTCGACGACCTTCGCGCGGAACACGTCGGCAAGCCGCAGTGCCTCGATTCGCTTGTCGCCCGTGCCCGCGACCTTCACGAGCGCGATCTCGCGCTCGACATGCGCGCCCTGATCGGTGAGGTCGGTGACCTTGTGGACGGGGACAAGACGGTCGAGCTGCGCGATGATCTGGTCGATGATCGGCGGCGGGCCGGAGGTGACGATCGTAATGCGCGACAACGCATGGTCGGCGGTGATGTCCGCCACCGTCAGGCTTTCGATATTATAGCCGCGCGCGGTGAACAGGCCGGTGATCTTGGCGAGCACGCCCGCCTCGTTGTCGACGGTAACGGCGAGCACGTGGCGCTCGCCCGTTTCGGTTGTGATTTTCATATGGGTTACACCAGCGCCTTGGCTTCGTCGTCCATCGTGCCGGTCACATCGCTCGGCTGGAGGATCATGTCGGTGTGCGCTGCGCCCGACGGGATCATCGGGAAGCAGTTGGCGAGCTTGGCCACGCGGCAATCGACTATCACCGGACCCGGCGTGTCGAGCATGGTCTGTATTCCCTCTTCGAGCTCCCCGAGCGTGTCGATGCGCAGGCCCGTCCAGCCATAGGCCTCAGCGAGCTTCACGAAATCAGGCAGGCTGTCCGAATAGCTGTTCGAATAGCGGCTTTCATAGGTCAGCTCCTGCCACTGGCGGACCATTCCCATCCATTCATTGTTGAGGATGAAGATCTTGACTGGCAGGCGGTACTGGCTGACCGTTCCCATTTCCTGGATGTTCATCTGGAGCGAGGCTTCGCCCGCGATACAGATGACAAGGCGGTCAGGTTTGGCGATCTGCGCGCCTACCGCGGCGGGGAAGCCGTAGCCCATCGTGCCGAGCCCGCCGCTGGTCAGCCAGCGGTTGGGCGCCGAAAAGCCGAAGTGCTGCGCCGCCCACATCTGGTGCTGGCCAACCTCGGTGGTGATGATGGGATCGCGCCCCCGCGTTGCCTCGAAGAGCGCTTTAACCGCGCGCTGCGGCATGATTTCGGCGGCCCCGTCCTTCTTTTCGGGAAAGTCCAGACAGCGAGTCGCACGCCAGCCGTCGATGCGGCGCCACCATTCGCCAAGATCGCGCGCCCTGTGCCCGCGCTCCTGCCATGCCGCAATCAGCGCGTCGAGCGCGCGCCCGGCATCGCCGAGCACGGCGACATCGACGGGGACGATCTTGTTGATCGAGCTGCGATCGATGTCGATGTGGATCTTCTTCGCATGCGGCGCAAAGGCGTCGAGGCGGCCCGTCACGCGGTCATCGAAGCGCGCTCCGACCGCAATGATGAGGTCGGCGCGGTTCATCGCCATATTCGATTCATAGGTTCCGTGCATGCCAAGCATGCCGAGCCACTTGGGATCGTCCGACGGGAAGGCGCCGAGACCCATCAGCGTCGAGGTTATCGGCGCGCCGGTCAGCCCGACGAGCTGGCGCAGCGCCGCACTCGCATCGGGGCCTGCGTTGATCACGCCGCCGCCGGTGTAGAAGATCGGTCGCTCGGCCGCCGCGATGAGCTCGATCGCGTCGGCAATAGCGGCCGCGTCGGGCTCGACCTGCGGACGATAGCTTTGATGCTCGATGCGTGCCGGCACCGAATAGGTGCCGACTGCAACCTGCACATTCTTCGGAATGTCGATAACCACCGGCCCCGGGCGGCCGTGGGTAGCGATGTAAAAGGCCTCGTGCAGGATCGGACCCAGGCGGTCGGGGTCCATCACGAGATAATTATGCTTGGTACAGTGACGCGTGATGCCGACCGTGTCGCATTCCTGGAACGCGTCGGTGCCGATCAGAGTCGTCGGCACCTGGCCGGTGAGGACGATCATCGGAATGGAATCGAGCAGCGCATCGGTGATGCCGGTGACGGCATTGGTCGCGCCCGGTCCCGAGGTCACGAGCACGACGCCGGGCCTGCCCGTGGCGCGGGCGTAGCCTTCGGCGGCATGGGTCGCCGCCTGCTCGTGGCGGACGAGGATATGCTTGATCCTGGGGTGATTGAAGAGCGCGTCGTAGATGGGAAGGACCGCGCCGCCCGGATAGCCGAACACTGTGTCGACCCCAAGGTCGACCAGCGCCTGAACCACCATGTCGGCACCGCTCATTTCCGTCACGATCTTGCTCCTTTCCTCATCATTCGCCCGCGCGCCAGGGATGCGCTTGTGCGCTGCAACAGTCGGCGGGCAATAGGTGCATGATTCTATCCTGTCAATAATCTATCACGTAATTTTATTGCAATTTCGATTATAGAATCGATCGATAATGATTCGTCATGGCGTGGCCAATCCTGGGGTGGTTGGTGGCGGAACCAGGTATATTGCCGCTTTGCATATTGGCGCGTTGCTGCCTGCGCGCGCTCCAGGGCCTCCTCGCGGGTGGCTTGGCCTTGCAGCCACTGTGCGACCTGCTGCACCCCGATTGCGCGCATGACGGGAAGTTCAGGGCCGAGTCCGCGCGCGATGAGCGCCGCGACTTCCTCGGCCGCACCGGCCTCGAACATTGCCTCGAGCCGAGCGTCGCAGCGCGCGCGCAGCCATTCGCGGGGCGGCAGGAGAACTAGCGGGAAGAGCGCGACCTCGGATGCGATCCCGCCCTCGCGCGCCTGCTGCCAGTGGGCCAGCGTGCGACCGGTGGCGCGAACCACCTCCAGCGCGCGCGAGACGCGCGCCGTATCGGCGGGGGGCAAGCGCTCGGCGGCCGAGGGGTCGAGACGGGCGAGCGCAGCGTGCGCCTCGGCGGGAGGCAGGGCGCGGACCTCGGCGCGGATGGCGGGGTCGATGTCGGGCACGGGAGCGATGCCGTAGAGGAGAGTGCGCAGATAAAGGCCGGTCCCCCCGACGAGAATCGGTACATCCTCGTCCTCCCATGCGCGGGCAAGCGCGCGGCGCGCGTCGGCGGCCCAGCGCGCCGCATTATAGGTATCGCAGCCGTCAACATGGCCGAACAGACGGTGGGGCACACCCGCCATCTCCGCCGGCGTGGGACGCGCCGAGAGAATCGCCAGATCGCGATAAACCTGGCTTGCGTCGGCATTCACCACTTGCGCGCGACCTACCGCCTGCGCCAAAGCGACAGCCAGCGCGCTCTTGCCGCTCGCGGTCGGCCCGGCGATAAGCGCGAGCGGGGGCTTGAGCCCTCTGGAGGTAGAAGGAGACACCATGTTCGTTGCGACGCTGATAGCAGCCGGAAAGCTGACGGGCGAGGTGGTGCGCGAGGCGATCGACCGCCTCGACGCAACGGGGCACGAAGTCGGGGCGCCGCACTGGCTCGACGAGGGCGATGCTGCCGATATCGTCTTTCACGGCAGCCTGGTGAGCGCGCGCAGCGAACTTGCAAAAATGGACCATGGTGCGCTCGACGTCGTGGTCCAGCCGCTCGGCGATCGCACCAAGAAGCTGCTGATCGCCGACATGGATTCAACGATGATCACCTGCGAGTGCATCGACGAACTCGCCGACTATGCCGGGATCAAGGCCGAGGTTGCGGCGATCACCGAGAAAGCGATGCGCGGCGAGGTCGACTTTCGCGGTGCCCTCGAGGAAAGGGTCGCGCTCCTCGGAGGGCTCGCCGAAGGCCTGCTCGCCGAATGTCGAATGGAGCGGGTGCGCCTGACCCGCGGTGCGCGCACACTCGTCCAGACGATGAAAGCCTATGGCGCGCATAGCGTGCTCGTCACCGGGGGCTTCACGGCCTTTGCAAACCCGGTTGGCGAGGCAATCGGCTTTGACCGGGTGGTTGCGAATCAGCTGCTGCTCGAAGGGGGCAAGCTCACCGGCAAGGTTGCTGAACCGATCGTCGACAAGGACGCAAAGCTTGAAACGCTGAAGAGTGAGGCGGCAAGGCACGCTCTGCCCCTCGCCGACACACTCGCGATCGGGGATGGTGCAAATGACATTCCGATGATCACCGCCGCAGGGCTTGGCATTGCCTATCATCCGCACCAGGCGGCCGCGGATGCAGCGGACGCGGTGATCCGGCACCATGATCTGACCGCACTGCTCTGGGCGCAGGGCTATTCGCGGCGCCAATGGGTGCTAGGTTAGGCCGGCAGGGCAGGCCCTTCGCTATTTATCGACTACCAGACACGCCTGACCATCCTTCCTCACCGTCGCGCAGAAGGCGTCGGCCTCGGCCTTGTCGGCAAAACCTCCCGCCTGAAGCCGGGTGAGCTTGCCGCTTTTGACCAGATAGGGCTGACGCGAGGCGAGGGCGGGATATGTCTTTTCAAGGCTCGCCCAGAGTTTGCGGGCATTGCTCTCGATGCCGAAAGCGCCGAGTTGCGCGCGCCACAGGCTGGTTGTCGCAGGGCGAGGCGCGGGCGCGGCAGCAGCGCCAGGTTTCGTGGCGGCCGGCGCGGGAACGTCTGTCATGGCGACACCGGGTGCCGACGCCGGCGGCAGCGGATCGCCCTAGGGGGGCGGGGCATATGTTGTACCCGGGGCCGACGGCGCGGCGGCTTTCACCGGGGCCGATACCGGCGGCGGGGCTTCCACCGCTGCAATGCTCACCGCGGTGTCGGCAGCGGCCGTCGCCTCCGCCGCAGCGGCAGCAGCCGCCTCGGCCGCGGGCGAGAGCACGGGTTTGAGCGCCGGTGCGGGCGCGGGCGCGGGCGCCGCGATCACGGGAGGGGGGGTGTAGCTGGTGCCAGGAACCGAGGCGGGCAGATTCGCGGTCTTGACCGGTGAGGGGGCCGGTTTGGGCGGCGGAGGGGCGGCGGCGTTCACCGCAGCGAGACGCGCGCGGGCTTCTGCCTTCTCCATCTCGGGCAGCATTGAAAGGCCCTTTTGCCGCTGCTCAAGCGGGATCAGGCGATCAAGTTGGGCAAGGCGCGCCGAGGCAATCTGGAGCCCGGCGTCGCTTGCGCGCTTGGTCAGCGCATAGGCAAGCGGCCAGTTTTCGGCCGCAAGGTCGCCGTTGAAATGCGCAGTGCCCAGAACATATTGTGCGCGCGGCTCGCCGCGTGCTGCCGACTGGGCGATAAAGGGCATGGCCTCCTCGCGGCGACCGGCGGTGAAGAGAACAAGCCCAAGATTGTCCTCGGCCTGTAGATGCCCCTGTTTTGCAGCGCGGCGATACCAGGCCTCGGCCTGATCCAGATCGGACGGAACACCGCGGCCGAGCTTGTAAGCCTGTCCAAGGTTGAACTGGGCATCGGGATCGCCGGCAACAGCGAGCGGGCGCCACTGGGCGACGGCGCTCTGATAATCCCCCTTTTGCCAGGCCTCGACCCCATCCTTGACAGAGGCGGCAGCCGGCGCGCCGAGCGATGCGGCCAGGAGCGGCAGCGCGAGCGAAGCGATGGTGCGAAATGAGCGCATCGAATTCTCCATGACCCCGCCGCCTGGAGGGGCGAGCAGTTCCCGAGGGAAAGCCCCTAACCCCAAAATGGCTAACACGCCGTTAGCAAGAAACAGGGCGACCCCGCTCGTGACCCGATCTGGCACAACATCATCTCAAGCCTTTGGTTACCATAGCTCTCCATCGTCCGTTCACCCTCTTTTTATCATCGTTAACCCAATTTTAGCGCCCCGCATGTCATTCCTTCGCCCGATTTTGGACATTCAGGGGGACAGTCGTGCGCGTTTTGGCATTGGCTTCACAAAAGGGCGGGTCGGGGAAAACGACCTTGTCGGGGCACCTTGCGGTGCAGGCCCAGCTGGCGGGCGCCGGGCCCGTCGTTCTGATCGACATCGACCCGCAAGGCTCGCTCGCTGACTGGTGGAACGAGCGCGAAACCGACCTTCCGGCCTTTGCTCAGACCACCGTAGCGCGGCTCGCGTCTGACCTGGAAATCCTGCGCCAGCAGGGCTTCAAGCTCGCGGTCATCGACACGCCGCCCGCCATCACCATGGCGATTCAGAGCGTCATCAGTGTCGCCGAACTGATCGTCGTGCCGACGCGTCCCAGCCCGCACGACCTGCGCGCCGTGGGCGCCACGGTCGACCTTTGCGAGCGCGCGGGCAAGCCGCTGGTGTTCGTTGTCAACGCGGCGACCCCCAAGGCCAAGATCACGAGCGAGGCCGCGGTCGCGCTCTCGCAGCATGGAACCGTTGCGCCGGTGACGCTGCACCACCGTACCGATTATGCCGCGTCGATGATCGACGGCCGTACGGTGATGGAAGTCGATCCCAATGGCCGCTCGGCCGAAGAGATCCGTCAGCTTTGGACCTATATGAATGACCGGCTGGAGAAGAATTTCCGCCGCACCATTTTCGCATCGCCGCTCCCCACGCAGGGCAACTACGGCGCGGTTCGCCCGATGGGCGGGGGCTTCGGCCGCCGCATCGCTGGCCAGTAAGGGGAGGACATGATGGGCGAACCCAAACCTCTCGCATCGCTGAGTGCCGGTCTGCTTGCCCGCAAGGGCGGTGCGCGGCCGGCCATGCGCCGCCAGCCGCTCGGCAGCGGCCCGGGGCCGCTTGTCGGGGCCGGCTATGACGATCTTGGCTGGAATGACATGGGCTATGATGTCGATCCCGACCAGAGCGCTGAACCGGCCCATATGGTCGACCTGAAGCCGCTACTCACCGGATCGGTGCTCGCGCACAATGTCGAGGCCGAACAAGCCGTCGAAGAAAGCGCTGAGCCCGCAATCGCCCAAACGCCGCTTGCGGCCGAGCTCGGCGAGCCTTTCGCTCCCGAGGTGCCCGAGGTCGTGCGCCAACAGGAATCGCTGATTGACCGCGTCGCCGCTGTCGCGCGCAAGGTCGAGCAGCAGCCTTCGGCCAAGGCGAAAGCACCCCGCGCGCCGCGGGCCCGCGAAAAGGCTGCTTTCACGCTGCGCCTCGATGCCGAGCGTCACCTGCGCCTGCGTCTTGCGAGCGCCGTCACAAACCGCTCCGCGCAGGTCATCCTCACGGACTTGCTCGACCAGTATCTCTCGTCGCTGCCTGAAATCGACGCGATGGCGAGCCGCCTGCCAGCGGCGCGCCCTGCGCGCCGGACGGCCTAGCACCGGACAAAATGGGGGGACCTTCATGAACCGCAAAATGCTGATGAAAATCGCCGCGTCGGGCTTCGCCTTGGGAATTACGGCGACCGGATGCAGCGGTACAGGACCGCTCGCGGTTGCCTCGTCGAAGGTCGCCGACAAGGCCGATGCCGCCGCGAAGTCTGCTGACCGCGCGCGCGCCGCGCTCGAGAAGGGCAGGGCAGGAAAGGCCGTGAGCTTTGCAGAAGCGGCGGTCGCAGCAAGCCCACGCGATGCGGGATATCGCGCACTGCTCGGCCAGGCCTATCTCAGCGATGGGCGCTTTGCGTCGGCCGCAGCGGCGCTCGGCGAGGCCATGGAATTGGGCGCGCGCGACGCCAATACCGTGATCGCACTGACGCTCGCGCATATCGCCCGCGGCAACAACCCTGGTGCGTTGGCGTTGCTCAAGAACAATAGCGATGTCGTTCCCGCTTCCGATGCGGGCCTTGCGCTTGCGCTGGCGGGGGACAGCGAGTCGGCAATCTATGTGCTGACCGCCGCGGCTCGGGCGCCAGACGCCGGCGCGCGTACCCGCCAGAACCTTGCCCTCGCGCTTGCCCTCTCGGGTCGCTGGGCGCAGGCGCGCATCCTCGCCTCGCAGGACCTGTCGCCCGCCAAGATCGAAGGGCGAATGACGGAGTGGGCGAAACTCGCCGAAGCGCGTGACCAGGCGATCCGCGTCGCGAGCCTGATCGGCGCCAAGGCGAAGGCCGACGCCGGCATGCCCGTGCAGCTTGCGCTCGCCAATTTTGGAGACACGCAAATGGCGAAGGCTTCGGCAGATGCGTTGCTGCTCGCCAGCGCCGATCCCGCGCCGGTCGATAACTATGCACCGCCGCCGCCCGTGGCTATCGACGCGGGCGGTGCAGACGCACCGATCCGTACGGTCGAACTTCCGATGCCCGAGCGGGTGGCCGGCGTCGCCATGCCGGTCACAGAGCTTCCTTCGCCGAGCGCCGCAGCGCCGGTGATCACCGCCGATGCAGCGCCTTATCGCCACGCGCCGCGCGTGGCCGCGCCCTCCGCAGCCGACGAGGTCCCCGTCCGGCTGACGGCACAGGCGTTTGATGCCAAGAATCCATCGGGCTGGGCCGTCCAGCTTGGCGCCTATGACAGCCTGGGCATCGCCAAGGAAAAATGGGGGCTGCTCAAGACGCGCAACGGCCAGCTCGCGGCCTTCCCGGCGTCGAGCCATGCCGCGACGGTCAAGGGCCGCACCTATTATCGCCTCACCGTGAATGGCCTTAAGAGCCGCGCCGACGCGAGCAAGCTCTGCGGCGAGCTCAAGGCGCGCGGCCAGAACTGCTTTATCCGTCGGATGGGCGGCGAGACGATCCAGTGGGCGGCGAAAGCGACCCCTGTTCGTATGGCATCGCGCTAGGCCTCACCTGACGGCGGGAACGCTCCCGCCTCGTCATGCCAAAATGCCTCGAGGGCGGTCAGCGGATGCGCTGGCCGCCCTTCCACATTGCCGTCGCGCGGCCCTGCACCGGCATGCCGTCGAACGGCGTGTTGCCTGCCCAGGCTGCCATTTTCTTCGCGTCGACCTGCCACGGGGTGTCGGGATCGACGAGGATGAGGTCGGCCTCCTTGCCGACCGCGAGCTGGCCCGCATCGACCCCAAGAAGGCAGGCCGGGGTAGCAGCTAGCAGCTCAAAGAGGCGACCGGGCGCGATATGCCCGTCGCGCACGAGGCCAAGTCCGAGCGCGAGCAATGTTTCAGCGCCCGCCATGCCGGGCTGGGCTTCGGCAAAGGGAAGGCGCTTGTCTTCGGGACCACGCGGGTCATGGCCCGAGGATAGAATGTCGATCGTCCCGTCTGCGATCGCGATGAGACAGGCGCGGCGATCCTCCTCTGACCGGAGCGGGGGCGAAAGGCGCGCGAAGGTGCGAAAATCCCCGATCGCCGTATCCGAAAGCAAAAGATGCGCAGGCGTGATGCCGCAAAGAACCGGGAGACCTTTCGCTTTTGCCGCGCGGATGAGGTCGAGCCCGCGCACGGTTGTGACCTGTCGGAAATGAACGGGCGCGCCGGTTTCCTCGACGAGCGCGAGATCGCGCGCGATCGCCATCGCCTCGGCAATTGCGGGGGCAGAAGCAAGGCCAAGCCGCGTTGCCATCTCGCCGTCGGTCGCGACCGCGCCCGCCGTCAGCCCCTCGTCCTCGGCATGGATGATGGTCACAAGGCCCAGCGAGGCTGCGTAAGACAGCACGCGGCGCATCACGCCGCTGTCGGCTATGCGCGCACGCCCCGTGGCAATGGCGCGCGCGCCCGCCTCTTTCATCAGCCCGATCTCAGCGAGCTCCTTGCCCGCGAGCCCCTTCGTCGCGGCGGCGAGCGGATGCACCCAAAGGTCGGGCTTGCCGCCCTTTGCGGCGCGCTCGACGAGACCGGCCCCGTCGAGCGGGCCGCTGTCGGGCATCAGCGCAGCGCGTGTGATCCCGCCGAAATGAAAGGCTGGCTTGTCGGTTGCAAAGACGCCAAGGTCGATGATGCCGGGCGCGAGCCACTGCCCCCCCGCGTCGACTGTCTCGCTGCCGTCCGGAACGTCGGCAGGATCGAGCGCGGCGATGCGGCCGCCGATGACGAGCAGGCTTCCCGGGCGCGGCGCGCCGCCTTCCACGAGCAGCGCCCCGGTGATGTGGAGCGGCCTCAGTTCCATCCCGGCACTCCTCGCTTGCGGCGCGTCAGAATGTCGAGACACGCCATGCGCACCGCCACGCCCATCTCGACCTGCTCGGTGATCGCCGAGCGCGCGGGATCGTCAGCGATACTGCTGTCGATCTCCACTCCGCGGTTCATCGGGCCAGGGTGCATCACGATTGCATCGGGTTTCGCCCTTTCGAGCCTTTGGGGCGTCAGGCCGTAGAGCGCATGATATTCGCGCGCCGAGGGAAGATAGGCCCCGTCCATTCGCTCGTTCTGCAGGCGCAGCATCATCACGACATCGGCGCCTTTGAGCCCCTCATCCATGTCGGTGAAAGTCGCGACGTGCATCCGGTCCATCGCAGGGGGGATGAGGGTCGAGGGCGCGACGACGCGTACCTCGTTGCCAAGCAGGGTCAG
>Ga0164243_10006266_pt1 | contig 18055 bp, 16 predicted proteins | sample OricompcompostOP_FD_108781 | JGI IMG/M metagenome (GOLD analysis project Ga0164243, IMG submission 108781) | Organic Plus compost microbial communities from Emeryville, California, USA - Original compost - Organic plus compost (OP) | ecosystem: Engineered > Solid waste > Mixed feedstock >... | reverse complement strand
GGCTGAGATCGGGCGAGACCCGATAGACGCCGGCGACGTCGAGCTCGGGCGTATGCTCGGGCGGGGTCAGCGGCGGCCGCGGCGGCGGATCGGTGAAGTAGATCGCGCCGTCGGACTTCACGACCACGTCGTTCGGGCGGTTGAGCTTCAGGCCGCGGTAGCGATCGGCGATGATGGTGATGCTGCCGTCGGCTTCCTCGCGATCGACGCAGCGGCTGAAATGATGGCAGACCACCAGCCGGCCGAGCTGGTCGCGGGTCTGGCCGTTGGCGTTGGCGGTGCCTTCCTTGTCGACGGTCACGCCTTCGCCCGGCGTGTAGCGCATCCGCCGGTTGCCGTGGATGTCGCTGAAGAGGAGATAGCCCTTCTCGCGGATCCACACCGGCCCCTCGGCCGGGCCGGTCGGGCCGCCGTAACCGGAACCGAGCTGCTCGGGCTCCCGATCCTCCGACGCAATGCGCCGCATGCTTTCGTGCAGGATTTCGACTGCCATGTCTCTCACTACTCCCGTGAATGGATGGATGGAGGCGACGCGTTCACCACAGCGCCTTGGTGGCGAGCGCCGCGCCCTCGGCAAGCGATCGCAATTTCGCCCATTGCACTTCCTCATGGACGCGCTGCATCGTCCAGCCCTGGGAGAAGCCGCAGTCGGTGCCGGCGATGACCCGGTCACGGCCGACCACGCTGGCATAGTTGCGGATGCGCCAGGCGACGAGCTCCGGGTGCTCGACGACATTGGTCTGGTGGCTGACGATCCCGGGGACCAGCACCTTGTCCTCGGGCAGCTTCACGTCCTGCCACACCATCCATTCATGCTCGTGGCGGGGATTGGCGCCTTCGATCACATAATATTTCGCATCGATCTTCAGGATCAGCTCGACGAATTCCTTCAACGGCACGTCGGTGGTGTGCGGCGTGTTCATGCTGCCCCAGCACATGTGATAGCGCACGCGATCCTGCGGAATGCCGCGCAACGCATGGTTATAGGCTTCCACCTGCAGTTCGGAGGCGCGCCTCAGATCCTCGATCGAGGGCTTCGGAATGCCGGGCAGCACCTGGTTGCGGGACGGCAGGCCGAGGTCGAGCTGGACCATGTAGCCGGCGTCGACGATCGCCTTATATTCCTCGTGCATCGCATCGGCGAGCGCGTAGAGATAGTCCTTCTCGGAGGCATAGACATCTCCCGCCAGCGCATCGTGGCGCGACGGCGTGGCGGAGGGGACGAAGGCGTCGGCGAAATCGTGGGGGGCGAGCGCCGCGGCGAAATTGTCGAGGTCGCGCTGGAGTTCGGCATGACCCACGTAGCGCAGGGGCTCCACCACCCGGGTGCGTGCGATCGGCACGTTGAGCGCTGCCTCGATCTTGTCGCGCGGGATCTCCGGCGGCAGCCACATGGTGCGGTACATGCCGCTATATTGCTTCATGAAGCCGGGGAATTCCTCGGCGAGCTTGGGATAATAAAGGCCGTCGGACGTCGTCGTCGTGCGCTGGACCTCGAGCCCGCCCAGGCGGTTGGTCACATAGCTGGCGAAGTCCGGCTTGGAGAATTCGCCGTCGCTGGGAATGTCGATCCCGACTTCGGCCTGCTTCGCCACCACCTCCCTGACGCTGCGCGCCACCAGCTCCTCGAAGGCGGCGGAATCGACCGGATTTCCCGCCACCTTGTCGATGATCATCTCCAGCAATGCTGCAGGACGGCACAGGCTTCCGACGTGGGTCGTCAGGATGCGTTCGCCCAAGCCCTTCATGGCATTCTCCCAACTATGACTGACTCGTCCGGCTTGCCCGGAAACATAACATGATAAGTATTGAGAGGGGCCGGTACCGTCAACGCCCCAATTCGATCGCCGCCGTGCACGGCAATGGTGTTTGTCCCTGATTGCGAAAGCGCCGCGTTACGCTATGACGAAAGGCGCCTTTTGCTCCGCCATCGAGGAATCTGCGGGCGGAAAGCTCTGTGTTCGGTAAAGTCGTCGGCCAGGAGTCCTGGCGGAGCGCCGGGGAGTTGTTCTTACTTTTTATCGCTAGGATGCCAGCTGATATTGTGCGCTCAAGTTAACAGGTTCAATATTGCGATCCGATGGCCGGCTTTCCGAAGCGGAGGTTTCCGACGGGGAAGCCGCGTAAGGAAGGGGGTTCCGGCCCGAAAAACAGGGGAAAGGATGACGATGATCCGCAAACTTCCGCCCTTCGAGCAATCGATCGCCGCCATCATGCTTGGTGCCAAGGAAGCGGTCCTCGCGCCGATGCGGCCGAAGCTGCGCGAATATAATATCACCGAACCCCAGTGGCGGGTGCTGCGCGTGATCAACGACCGGGGCGCCACCGACGCCACCGGTCTTGCGGAAGTGGGGCTGCTCCATGCGCCAAGCGTCACCCGCATCCTCAAGGAGCTGGAACAGCGCAAGTTCGTGGTGCGGGAACTTGATCCCCACGATCGCCGACGGACCCTCGTCGCCCTCACGCCCGAGGGCCGCGAGGTGGTCAAGATCATCTCGCGCCACGTGCTGCACATCATGCGGGCCTATACGGAGCGCTTCGGCGCCGAACGGCTCGAGCGACTGGAGAATGAGCTGAAGGCGCTCTCGGCCGCGATCAAGGGCGTCGAATAGCGACCGGTCGGGCCGTCGGCCGCGCGCCGGACGACCGCCCGCGCAGAATGGCTATTGCCTCTCAAATATTTATCATGTTAACCGCATGGTGAATGTTCGAAAAGGGGAGTCAGCCATGCACAAGATCGTCGTCCTCTATCCGCCGCAGCCTGACCCGGAAGCGTTCAAGTCCTATTATCTCGAAACCCACATTCCGCTCTGCCGCCAGCTGCCCGGTCTGAAGGCCCTGCGCTACAGCTTCGACGTCCAGGGCGTCGGCGGCGAGCCGCCCTATTTCTGCGTGTTCGAGGCCGAATTCAGCGATGGCGCCGCATTGGGCGCGGCGATGGGCTCGCCCGAAGGCCAGGCGGTCGCCGGCGACGTTCCCAATTTCGCCAAGGTGGCCCCGACGCTGATCCACTATTCGGTCGAGAGCAATATGTGATGGCCGACCCCGCGTTCGACCGGGGGCTGGCCCTGCGCCGGCGCATGTTCGGCCCCGGCGGCGCCGACCGGCAGATCGAGGCGGCGAGCGACTTCACCCGGCCGCTGCAGGAATGGGTGACGCGCTCCTGCTTCGGCGAACTCTGGCACCGGCCGCACCTGGATCCGAAACTCCGCAGCATGCTGACCCTCGGCATGCTCGCCGTGCTCGGCCGATCGAACCAGGTCAGGGTCCATGTGAAAGGGGCGATCGCCAACGGCGTCTCGCGTGAGGAGATCCGGGAAATCCTCCTGCATGCGACGGCTTATGGGGGGATTCCGGTCGTGGTCGACAGCTTCGCCGCGGCCGAGGAGGCGCTGGTCGAGGACGGCGCCTGACGCCGCCTGCAGATTTGCGTGTGAGGCGGTGGATGGTCGCGCATCGAGCTGAAGGGGAGGGGCCTCGCGAAGCCGGGGACCCGGGCGCAGGTCAGGAGGGATAGGAATGGCTGCAAAGAGAATGATTGGTCGCCTGGGCGGGGCGCTTGCCCTGAGCCTGTGTCTCGCTTGCACCGGGCCTGCTGCGCAGACCGCGGTCGCATCGGGGGAGCAGGCCGCCCGGCCACCGATCATGATCGAGCGCCAGGGCAGTTTCCATGCCGGCGGCAAGGTCCTGCGCTCGCCCGAAGGCGAAACGTTGAGCTGCGATCACGGCTATGTCGAATATCAGATCCCGGTGGATGCCCGTCGGACCGGACTGTTCATGTGGCACAGTTCCAGCGCCCATGTCTGGCAGCAGCGGTGGGACGGCGGCGAGGGGTTCCGCGACATCTTCCTGCGCCGCGGCTTCCCCGTCTATCTCTGGGATGGTCCCCGCGTCGGCCGCGCCAACTGGGGGTGCGAACCCTATACTTTCACGCCGTTCGTCGGGCAGGATCAGCGCAACTACCTGTCCTGGCGCCTGGGCCCCGCCGAGGGCGAATGGTTTCCGGGCGTGCAGTTCCCGCGAGATGATCCGGCAGCGCTCGAACAGGCGATGCGCGCCCGCTACGACGAGTTCGATACTGAACCCAACGTCCACCTCCAGGCGGAAGCGGCGGCGCGGGCGATCGACCGCATCGGGCCGGTGGTGCTCGTCACCAATTCGGCCGGCGGCCTGCGCGGCCTGCTCGCTGCGACCAAGACCGACAATATCAAGGCAATCGTCGCCTATGAAACGCCCGCCCTCGTCTTTCCGGAGGGGGAGGGGCCGCAGAAGCCGACCGGTGCCATCGATTCGATCCACGTCCCGCCCGAGGATTTCAAGAAGCTCACCCGAATCCCGATCCAGCTCGTCTGGGGCGACAATACCGAAGGAACCTTCTGGACGGCGGGGACCGAGCTCAGCCGGCAGTTCGTGGAGATCATGACAGCCCATGGCGGTCAGGCCGAGGTGCTGATGCTGCCGTCGGTGGGGCTGACGGGGAACACCCATATTCCCTTCGCCGACCTCAACAACGTCCAGGTGGCGGACCAGCTCTCGCTCTTTCTGGAGAAGCACGGCCTCGACCAGCGCTAGGGTCCGGGACGCTGCCGGAAATTTTTTCGAAGCCGGCGCCGGCTTGCTCCGGGGCCGATCGCTTCCGCCAACCATCGCGGCCCGCGCGACTAAACGCTTGAACTCCCGAATGCGGGCGCGAAATGGCGCCAATTCGGATCCATCCGGTCGCCCGTCCTCGTCCTGATTTTCGCGCCTGGCGGACGGGGCTGAAAAGGCGGTGAACTGCAAGTACGTTGACAGGACGGATCGGGGCATATACTTATCATGTTATCTTTTCTGGGGCGAGCGAATCCCATGCCGGACGGGCGGGATTCGGACAGGCTGGTCGCCATCAAACGGCAGAAGGAGAGGAAGGCTCGTGGGATCGGCTTCGTCATTGTCAACCTCGGCGCCATGGGACCGGTCGCATCGATCGGGCGCGTGCCGCGGGTTGAAGTGCGCCGTGCCGGCGGACCATATGGAGGCCGGGGTTCCCGGGCTTCCCAGTCGCCATGGCCGCCCGGCTGCGTCAGTGGCTGAACGGGGGGATCTCGGGACCGGCCTGTTCCGGTCTTGTGCGGCGCCGGCTTCGGCCATGGCCGAAATCGTCATCGGATGACCAATCAAGAGGCTGGAATGACAAAAGCTTTCGTTCTGCGCGACCTTGTCGATGATCGTCCCAAGGACGGCGTGTTCCGGGTGAATCGCGCCATCTTTCGGGATCCCGATCTGTTCGAGCTGGAGATGAAGCACATCTTCGAGGGCGGTTGGGTCTTCGTCGGCCTTGCGACGCAGGCCGAGAACCCGCACGATTATTTCACCAGCTTCGTCGGACGGGTGCCGATTGTCGTCAGCCGCGACGGCGAGGGCGTGCTGAACTGCTTCGTGAACGCCTGCCCGCACAAGGGTGTGCGCCTCGTCCACAAGGTGTGCGGCAATGCGCGCCGGCACGTCTGCCCCTATCACAGCTGGACCTTCGACAGCGGCGGCATCAACCGCAACATCAAGTGGAAGAAGAGCGGCTGCTACGCCCCCGCCTTCGACGAGGAGAGTCACGACCTCGCCCCCGTTGCGCGGTTCGGCGAATATCGCGGCTTCCTGTTCGCCAGCCTCAATCCCGACGTGCCCAGCCTGGATGATTTCCTGGGCGAGACCCGCAAGCTCCTCGACCTTGTCGTCGACAAGAGCCCGGAAGGCGTCGTCGAGCTGGTGCCGGGCCGCGTGACCTTCACTTATGCGGCGAACTGGAAGATGCAGCTCGAAAACTGCTCCGACCAGTATCACTTCACGTCGACGCATCCGAGCTACATCCGGATCCTCGACCAGCGCGCGCGGGAAAAGGCTGAGGAGGTGGTCCAGGCCACGCTCGGCGCCGCCGATTTCTGGCAGGAGGATGCCGCCGGCATCACCGGCGGCACGATGAGCTTCGAACACGGCCATGTGCTCAACTGGGGCGTCATGCCGGTGAGCTCCGCCCAGCCCGATTTCGAACGGGCGGATCAGCTCGCCCAGGCGCATGGCGTCGCCAAGCGCAACTGGATGTTCAACATGCGCAACCTGACCATCTTCCCCAATCTGCAAGTTGCGGAAAATGCGTCGAGCCAGATGCGCGTCATCCGCCCGCTCGCGGCCAATCTGACCGAAATGCAGACCTGGTGCATCGCGCCCCGGGGCGAAAGCCCGGAGGCGCGGGCTCTGCGCATCCGCCAGTATGAGGATTTCTTCAACCCGACCGGGATGGCCACGCCGGACGACACCGTCTGCTATGAGGAGGCGCAACTGGGCATGGCCGAGCAGGAAAGGCCCTGGCTGCAGGGCCATGCCCGCGGGCTCACCGCCTCGGTCCCGGGAGGCAACGACTATTCCGATATGATCGATCTGAAACCGGCGCGCAGCGTCCTCGCCGATGCGCAGCTCTGCGATGAAAGCCTGTTCGGAAGTTACTATCGCGCCTGGGCTGCGCGCATGGCGGAGGTGCTGGCATGAGTGCGCTTGGAAAGGCCGAGGCGGAGGCGATACTCTTTCGGGAGGCGCTGCTGCTCGACAGCGGCGATTATGACGCCTGGCTCGCTCTCTACACGCCCGACTGCCTGTTCTGGATGCCGGCATGGCGGGACGACGGTACGCAGACCGAGGATCCGGATCGCGAGCTTTCGCTGATCTATTATCGCGGCCGCCGCAATCTGGAGGACCGGATCGCCCGCATCCGTTCCGGCATGTCGGTGGCGTCGGTGGTGATGCCGCGCGTGGCCCACATGATCGGCAACGTGCTGGTCGGGTCGGCGGACAATGGCGAGGTTCCGGTGGATTCCTCTTTCGTCGTCAACGTGCACGACGTCCGCACCAATCGCAGCCATGCCTATTTCGGGCGCTACGAGCACGGGTTCCGGCTCGAGAACGGCGAGTGGAAGATTTCCCGCAAGATCATCCGGCTGATGAACGACGTCGTGCCGACCATGCTCGACGTCTACGGCATCTAGGAGCGTCCAGATGCTGTCATCTCCGACGCCGAGCGTCGCGATCGTCGGTGCCGGCGCCATGGGCTGTCTGTTCGCCGCCAGGCTGGCGGAGCAGGGGGCCCGGGTCACCCTGGTCGACGTCGACCGCGACCGGCTTGCCACCATCGGCAGCCAGGGGATCACCCTCGTCGACGACAAGGGGTCGCGGACGCTCGCCGTCGGCGCGCAGCTGGCGGCGGAGGTCGCTGCGCCGATCGATCTGCTCATGCTCTTCACCAAGGGCATGCACAGCGGCGCCGCGGTGCGTTCGGTGGCGCATCTCGCCGAGGCGAAGCCGGTGGCGCTGACGCTTCAGAACGGGATCGGCAATGCCGAGCTGCTTGCCGACACCTTCGGGGCGGATCATGTGCTGATGGGGACCGCGCATGTGCCGGCCGATCTGTCGCCGCCGGTGACGGTGGAGACCCATGGCTTCGGCACGCTCGAGCTGGGCGGGCTGACCGAGGCCGCGCAGGCCTTCGCGCCCGATTGCGCCGCCTTGCTGGAGCGCGCGGGCTTCCCGACCAGGGTCGCGGCCGACGTCAATGCCGCGGTCTGGGAGAAGGTCGCCTTCAACGCCGCTCTCAACGCCGTCGGCATGATATGCGAGGTGCCCAATGCCGGGGTCGACAACGAACCCGGCCGCCGGATCGCGACCCGGGTGGTCGACGAAACCGTCGCGGTGGCCGCGGCGCGAGGAATCCATCTGAACCGCGACCGCATCGTCGCGACCGTCGATGCGGCCCTTCGCGAACATGCGCATCACAAGGCGTCGATGCTGCAGGATCGCGAACATGGGCGGCCGACGGAGATCGAGACCATCAACGGGGCGGTCGCCCGCGAAGGCGCCCGCCTCGGCGTTCCGACTCCGGTCTGCGACACGCTCACCGATCTGGTGCGGATCATTGAATTGGCGGCGCGCGGCGGGCAGGGAAGGCCGTGATGCGCGCCCCGCGCAGAAGGATTGGGAAAGGTACCGAATGATCACCGTGCGGGAAGCGACCCTGGAACTGCTGCGGGCTCACGGCATGACGACCGTGTTCGGCAATCCGGGTTCGACCGAACTGCCCATGTTTCGCGATTATCCCGAGGATTTCCGCTACATCCTCGGGCTGCAGGAATCGGTCGTCGTCGGCATGGCCGACGGTTTTTCGCAGGCGACGCGGAAGCCCGCGCTGGTCAATCTGCACTCGGCCGCCGGCGTCGGCCATGCGCTCGGCAACATCTTCACCGCCTGGAAGAACCGGACTCCGCTGGTGGTGACGGCGGGCCAGCAGGCGCGTTCGATCCTGCCCTACGATCCCTTCCTCTTCGCTCAGGATGCGACGCTCTTTCCCAAGCCCTATGTCAAGTGGGCGATCGAGCCGGCGCGGGCGGAGGACGTGCCTGCCGCGATTGCGCGCGCCATCCATGTCGCGCTGCAGCCGCCGTGCGGGCCGACCTTCGTTTCCATTCCGGTCGACGACTGGGACCGGATGTGCGAGCCGGTCGAGATCCGCCGCCTGGGCGGCGACCGCCCCGGCGATCCGGCGCTGCTGGACGAAGCGGCGGTGGCGCTGGCCCAGGCGGAACGGCCCGCCATCGTCGTCGGCGCCGGCGTGGCGCTCGACCAGGCCTGGGACGTTGTGATCGCGCTTGCCGAGCGGCATGAGGCACGGGTGTTCGCCTCGCCCCATTCGGCGCGCAACGGTTTCCCGGAGAACCATCGCCTGTTCGCCGGCCATCTGCCCGCCTTCCGCGAACCGATCGTCGAGCGGCTGGGCGGCCACGATCTAATCCTGCTGCTCGGGGCGCCGCTGTTCACTTATCATGCGGAAGGATTCGGCCCCCACATTCCGGAGGGCGCCAGGGCCTGGCAGATCATCGACGATGCCGACACCGCGGCCTGGGCGCCGGTCGGCACCGCCATCGTCGGCACGGTCAGGACGTCGGTCGAGCGGCTGCTCGCCGGCCCGGAGCCGCGCCGGCGCGAAAAGCTGCCGCCGCCCCCGCCGCCGCCGGCCTTGCCGACGAGCGGGCCGCTGACCGATGCCCATCTGATGCAGCGCATCGCCGCGCTGCGGCCCGCGGACTGCAAGCTGGTCGAAGAAGCGCCGTCGACGCGCGGCCCGATGCAGACCTATCTGCCGACGACGCGGCCGGACGAATTCTACACCTGCGCCAGCGGCGGCCTGGGCCACGGCCTTCCGGCCTCCGTCGGGGTCGCGCTCGGCAGCCCGGGCATCAAGACGATCGCCCTGATCGGCGACGGATCGGCGATGTACGGGATCCAGGCGCTCTGGTCCGCCGCCCAGCTCGGCGTCGACCTGGCGGTGATCATCGTCAACAATGCCCGCTACGAGGCGCTGATCAACTTCGGCCGCAGCTTCGGCCTGCAGAAGACGGTCGGCACCAGGCTGGCGGGCATCGATTTCGTCGGGCTGGCGAAGAGCCAGGGCGTGCCGGCCGACCGGGTCGATACGATCGAGGGGCTGGACGATGCGCTGAAGGCCCTGTTCGGCGGCCGCGGCCCGCGGCTGCTCGAAGTGGTGGTGGACTAGGACGATGACGGCTCTCCTGTCCGCCCGGAGGGACTGATGGCGGAGGCCCTTCGATACGACGTCCTCATCGTCGGCAGCGGCCATGGCGGCGCACAGGCGGCGATCGCGCTGCGCCAGAACAAGTTTGCCGGTTCCATCGCCATCATCGGCGAGGAGCCTGACCTACCCTATGAACGGCCGCCGCTCAGCAAGGAATATCTCGCCGGCGACAAGGGCTTCGACCGCATCCTGATCCGGCCGGCGGCCTTCTGGGAGGAGCGGGAGGTCAGGATGATCGCTGGCCGCCGGGTCGTGGCGGTCGACCCCGAAGGCCATCGCGTCACCGCCGACGACGGCGGCACGCTGGGCTACGGGCATCTGGTGTGGGCGGCCGGCGGGACGCCGCGGCAGCTCGCCTGTCCCGGCAGCGACCTTGCCGGCATCCATTATGTGCGGACCCGCGCCGATGCCGATCGGATGATGGCGGAGATGCCGGGCGTCACCGATGCGGTGGTCGTCGGCGGCGGCTATATCGGGCTGGAGGCGGCGGCCGTCCTCGCCAAGTTCGGCAAGAAGGTCACCGTGCTCGAGGCGCTCGATCGCGTGTTGGCGCGGGTGGCCGGAGAGCCGCTGTCGCGCTTCTACGAGCAGGAACATCGCGCGCATGGTGTGGACATGCGCCTCGACGCCCGGGTCGACTGCATCGTCGAGCGGGACGGGCGCGCGGCGGGCGTGCGGCTTGCGGACGGCGAGCTGCTGCCGGCCGACATGGTGATCGTCGGCATCGGTATCGTTCCGGCGGTCGAACCCTTGCTGGCGGCGGGCGCGGAAGGCGGCAACGGCGTCGCGGTCGATGCGCGCTGCCGCACCTCGCTTCCGGACATCTTCGCGGTCGGCGATTGCGCGCTCCATGCCAACCGCTTCGCGGGCGGCGCCGCGATCCGTCTCGAATCCGTCCAGAACGCCACCGACATGGCCACCACGGTCGCCCGCGCGATCGCTGGCGAGCCGCAGGATTATGAGGCGGTGCCCTGGTTCTGGTCCAACCAATATGATCTGCGGCTGCAGACCGTGGGGCTCTCCATCGGCTTCGATCGCGTGGTGGTCCGCGGCGATCCCGCCGCCCGCAGTTTCTCGGTCGTCTATCTGAAACAGGGGCGGGTGATCGCGCTCGACTGCGTCAACGCCACCAAGGATTATGTGCAGGGTCGGGCGCTCGTCGTCGCCGGCGCCGTGATCGATCCCGACAGGCTGGCGGACGCCGCCGTGCCGCTCAAGGAACTGGCGGCGCAGGCGGGTGCTGCAAAGAACGAACGGCAACAAGTGGAGGGGGCATGAAGAAGCTGGTCAACGACCCGCTGCGGGTCGTCGAGGAAATGATCGAGGGGCTGCTGCTTTCCGACGACCGCCTGACCCGGATCGAAGGGGAGAATGTGGTCCTGCGCCGGGACCATGCCGAGCTGGCGGCAAGCGGCAGGGTGGCGATCATTTCCGGCGGCGGCGCGGGGCACGAGCCTGCCCATGCCGGCTATGTCGGCCAGGGCATGCTCACCGCGGCCGTGGTCGGCGCCGTCTTCACTTCGCCCAGCGTCGATGCGGTGCTGGCCGCGATCCGGGCAGTCGCGGGGCCGGCCGGCGTTCTCCTCATCATCAAGAATTATACCGGCGACCGGCTCAACTTCGGCCTGGCCGCCGAGATCGCCCGGGCCGACGGCATCGCTGTCGAGATGGTCGTCGTGCGCGACGATATCGCGCTGGATGACGACGGCGGCGCGGTCGGACGGCGCGGCATTGCCGGGACGGTGCTGGTTCACAAGGTCGCCGGCGCCGCCGCCGAAGCCGGACTGTCGCTCGCCGAGGTGAAGGCGGAAGCGGAGGCGGCCTGTGCCGGCCTGGTCAGCATGGGCCTCGGGCTCGGCGCCTGCATCGTGCCGGCGGCCGGCAAGCGCGGGTTCGAACTCGGCGAGGACGAGGTCGAATATGGCCTCGGCATCCATGGCGAAAGCGGCGCGCTGCGCGGGCGGATCGCCCCGGCCGACGAGATGCTGGATCGGCTACTCGACCGGCTGATCGAGCGCGGCGACATCGGGTCCGCCGATCGCGTCGCCCTGCTGGTCAACAATCTCGGCGGCACTGCCGTCCAGGAACTGGGCATCGTCGCGCGCCATGCGCTGATGCGGCTGCAGAAGGCCGGTGTCGCCGCCGAAGCGGCACTGGTCGGCTCTTTCCTGACCGCGCTCGAAATGCCGGGATGCTCGGTTTCGCTGCTGAAGCTCGACGATCTGCGGCTCCAACGGCTGCTGGCGCCGAGCGGCGCCGGTGCCTGGGTGCAGCCGACCAGGCCCGCCCCGTCGCTGGGCTCGGTGACCTTGTCGAGCGACGCCGATGCGGTCGAGGATTTCGGCCCCTCCTGGACTGACCCTGCCCATGCGCGCCGCTTCGCCGAGGCGATCGCCGCCATTTCCGCCGCGCTCCAGGGCGAGGAGGAGCGGCTGACCGATCTGGATTCGGTGGTGGGCGACGGCGACATCGGCATCAGCCTTGCTCGCGGCGCGCGCGCCGTCGAAGAGGTCGCGCCGCGCCTGGACATGGATCGGCCGGCCGCGGCCCTGCGCGCCGTTTCGGCGACGCTGCGGCGGTCGCTGGGCGGAACCTCGGGTCCGCTTTACGCCGTCTTCGTGCTGCGGATCGCCACCAGCCTCGCCCAGGCCCGCGATCCCGGCGATCCTTCCGCCTGGGCCGCCGCCTTCCGCGCCGGCTGCGACGGCATCCAGTCGCTCGGCGGAGGCAAGGCTGGCGACCGGACGATGCTCGATGCCCTGCTTCCCGCAGCCGATGCGATCGAAGCGGCGGCGAAGCGGGGCGACGACGGGGACGCACTGCTGCGCGCTGCCATCGCCGCGGCGGAACAGGGCGTCGCGGCCACGGCGCAGATGCGCCCGCGCCTCGGCCGTTCCGCTTATGTGGGTGACCGCGCGCTCGGCAATCCGGATCCCGGCGCCTATGCCGTCGCCCTCTGGCTGAAGGCGATCGCTTCGGTCTTTTAGTGCCGAGGGGAGGATGGCATAAGCGGCCGGGTGTTGAATGCGGTTCGCTTGCGCCTGACTGTCCTCCTCCTTCTGCTGGGCGTGCTCGTGGGGACGGCTGCCGCCGCACAGCCCGTCCCTCCGACCCTGTTCGTCGACGTCAACGTCCTGCCGATGGACCGCGACCGGGTGCTGCGCGGACAGTCGGTGCTCGTCAGCAATGGCCGCATCGCTGCGATCGGACGCAATCTTGAGGCGCCTGAAGGCGCACGGATCGTCGATGGCCGTGGCAGCGCCTATCTCATGCCCGGCCTTGCCGACATGCACGTCCATGTCCGCGATCGCGAGATGCTTGCGACCCTGCTCGCGCACGGCATCACCACCGCGCTCGACATGGGGGAGGCACCGAACGCGATCGTCGGGAGGACGCGAGCGGCACTTGCTGCGGGGGAGCTTCCGGGTCCGCGCCTGTTCGCCGCCCTCGCGGTCGACGGCTCGCCACGCTACGGCCATCTGGTCGTGCCTTCGCCGGAGGCCGCCGGTTGGGCGGTCGGGCTCGCCAAGGCGAACGGCTATGATTTCATCAAGGTCTATAACGGCCTCTCGCCGGCGGCCTTTGCCACTTTGGTGCGGGAGGGCAGGGCCGCGGGCCTGCCGGTCGTCGGACATGGCGTCGAGACGGTGGGGCTGGAACGGCAGATCGCCGAGGGGCAGGTACTGGTCGCGCATCTGGAGGAGTTTCTCTACGCCTTCTTCCGCCTGCCCGGCGATGGAGGACAGGATACGGTTCCGGACGAGGCCGAGATTGCGCGCGCCATCGCTGTCCTGAAGCGGAGCGGCGCGGTCGTCACCGCCGATCTCGCAACCTATCAGGCGATTGCGGACCAATGGGGCCGGCCCGAGCGGGTGCGGGACCATCTCCGGTCGCCGTCGGCCCGCTATCTCTCGCCGTCGGATCGCATTGCCTGGCACCGTAGCGGCTATCAGGGCCGGAGCGGCAGCCTGTCGGAAAGGGCGGCGTTCCTCGGTCGTTTCGTCCGCGCGCTTGATGCGGCCGACATACCGCTGATCGCCGGGACCGACGCGCCCACCATCCCGGGCCTGATCGCCGGCGAAGCGCTTCACCACAACCTCGCCGCCCTCGAAGCGGCGGGTCTCTCCCCCTTCCGGGTGCTGTCGACGGCGACGCGCCAGCCGGGCCGCTTCATTGCCCGCGTCCATCCCGGAAGCGAACCGTTCGGCACGATCGCCGAGGGCGCCCGTGCGGACCTCCTCCTGCTCGCGGACGATCCCCGCGCCGACCTGTCGACGCTCCACCGCCCGCTGGGAGTCATGGCTGCCGGCCGATGGCACGACGCGGATGCCCTGGCCGCCCTGCGCGAAGACGTCGCAAGGACCTATTCGCTCGGCGGTCAGGAGCAGGCCGCAGCCGGGCGTTGAGCCAACGTCACGGTGGTGACCGAGGTCCGGACAGTGAGCGGGGCTCGTTCCGAAATCGCCGCGTATCGCCGGCCGATTCCCCGACGGGATTGAATATCGCCCGAACCCATCTAGGCTGATCCGGATGGTGCGCTTCGAGCCCTATCGTCGCCGGCATCGGCAGGCCTGCCTCGCGATCTTCGACGAGAACTGCCCCCGCTTCTTCGCTCCCAACGAGCGCGAGGACTATGCCGGCTTCCTCGATCGGGAGCATCCCGACTATCGTATCGGAATGGTCGAGGGGCATATCGTCGGCGCCTTCGGCCTGTGCCCGGGGCAATGCGACGGCGAAGCCCATCTCAACTGGATCCTGCTGTCGCCGTCCGTCCAGGGAAGAGGCTTGGGCCGGGCGATCATGGCCGAAGTGGCGCGCCATGCGCAGGCCAGACGCGTCAGCCGCATCCTCATCGCGGCAAGCCACCTGTCCGCCTCTTTCTTCGCGCGCTTCGGCGCCCGCGAACTCAGGCGCACGGACCATGGTTGGGGTCCGGACATGCACCGCATCGACATGGTGTGGGAGCTTGATCTCCCCTTCGTCGACACCGCGCCTCCTCACGGTACCCGCGCGTAAATCGTTCCCGCACCAGCCCCCAACCCCCTGTTCCGGCTTCGGCATGCGCGAGTTCCGGACGGGGCAAGCGAAGCGCTGCGGCCGATGCGAGCGTGACAAAGGCGACCGGAATCATTTATCACATTAACTAATAAGACCTGCCGAGTCCTGGAGAGCGTTGATGTCTGGTGCTGAGACTGTCCCCGCGGCGGCCACTCCGGCCGCAGAGGGTCCGGTGCGGGCGGCGCCGCCGCCGGAAAGTCAGCCTTGGCCCCCACGCAAGGACGCTTATTATTCGCTGTTCGTGATGACCGTGGTCGTCATGTTCACGGTGCTCGACCGCAGCGTGATGTCCCTGCTGATCGAACCCATCAAGCAGGATTTCGGAATTACCGACACCCAGGCCGCGGTCCTGATCGGCGCGGCCTTTTCGCTGCCCTACGGGATCGTCGGCGTCCTCGTCGCGCGGCTTGCCGACCATCGCAACCGCCGCAACCTCGTCGCCGCGTCGATCGCCTTCTGGAGCGCCTGTACCGTCGCCTGCGGCTTCGCCCAGGGCTATGTCAGTCTGCTGATCGCGCGCATGGGCATCGGCGCCGGCGAATCCGGCTACGGCCCGGCAAGCTGGTCGATCGCCACCGACAACTGGCCGCGGGAAAAGGTCGCCTTCGCCACCGGCACCATGGGGATCGGCGCGATGCTCGGCATGGGGCTCGCCCTGTTCCTGGGCGGCGCGGTGCTCCATATCGTGTCGGGCATGCCGGCGGTCGAAGTGCCGCTGATCGGGCAGGTCCGCCCATGGCAATGGACCTTCATCATCGTCGGCGCTCCGGGGATGCTGTGGGCGCTGGTCGTGCTCACCAGCAAGGAACCGCCACGGCGCGGCCTCGCGGCGGGGGAGAAGGCGCAGAAGGTCCCGGTGGCCGAGGTCGCCGGCTGGCTGCGCAACGACTGGCGAACCTATCTCGCGGTGATCGGCGGCATGGCGGTGAAGGCGATGATGATCGCCGTGCCCAGCACCTGGGGCGCGACCTTCTTGCACCGCCAGTTCGGCTGGGATCTCGGCAGCATCGGCATGATCACCGGCACGATCACCCTGATCGTCTCGCCGATTGCTCTGATGGCGGGCGCCAAGCTTTCGGAATATTGGACCAGGCAGGGACGCGCCGACGCCAATCTGCGGATCATCCTCTATGGCCTGCTGGCCTCGATCCCCTTGATGGTCCTGGCCCCGTTGATGCCCAACCCCTATCTCGTCCTCGCCGTCAACGCGCTGGGCGGCTTCGTCAGCACGCTCAGCTTCGGCCCCAGCATCGCGGCCTTCCAGGTGATCACGCCCAATCGCATGCGCGCGCAGGTCGGCTCGCTCACCCAGTTCTGCAACAATGTGATCGCATTCGCGCTCAGCCCGGTCATCGTCGCCTTGTTCACCGATTATCTCTTCGGCGATCCCTCGATGCTCCGCTACTCGATGGTGCTCAACGCGCTGGTGATGGGCGCCCTGTCTCTGCTGATCGTGTGGCAGGGCCTGAAACCCTATGCCCGCGCCTACGAACGCGCGGTACGCGAATTCGCCGACTGATGTCTCCCCGATCTTTTTCTTGCCCCTGGAAGAGGACCCTATGAGCAGCCTGGAATCCCTGGAAATCATCGACGCGCAGATCCACGAGCCCTGGCCCGGCCGACCGCTCGACGAGAGCATGAAGGACCAGACCGCCCTGTGGCAGGTCGAGCTGGCGCGCGAGGCGATGGATGCGATCGGCGTCGACATCGCCCTGGCCGTGACCAGCGAGGCGTTCATCGATCGCGCGCACGAACTTTATCCCGGGCGCTTTCCGGGGGTGCACACCTTCTTTCACACCCGTCCCGATCTCGCTTCGGAAGTGCGGCGGATCCGGCAGCATCCGGCGATGGTCGCCGGGCGCGCGCTCGTCGGCGATTTCACGACGGCGAAGATGCGCCCCGAATTCCTGTCCGGGGTATTCGATCCCATCTATGCGACGGCGGCGGAGGTCGGCCTGCCGATCTTCAATTCCACCCATGGCGGCTGCGTCCATATGGCGGCGATCGCCGAGCGGCATCCGAACCTCGTGCTCATCGTCGATCATATCGGCGTTGCCCAGCATCCGGTGTCGCCGCCCGAAACCATGAGCTGGGCGCCGTTCGAGGATCTGCTCGCCCTCGCCAGATATCCGAACATATATGTGAAGCTCTGCGGCGCGCCGCTGCTGTCGCAGCAGAACTATCCCTATGAGGATCTCTGGCCGAACCTGAACCGCATGTTCGAGGCGTTCGGCTACGAGCGCGTCATGTGGGGCAGCGACTATACGCGCCTGCGCATCGCCGATCTGCCGCGCGGCGATCGCCCGCGCCGCCGTGGCATCACTTATGCCGAGAACCTCAACTACCTGCTCCACAGCGACCGCATGACCTGGGAGCAGAAGGCCCTGGTGCTCGGCGGCAATGCCCGGCGGCTGTTCAACCTTCCCCCTGTCTCGCAGGACTGGGGGCCGCCGCCGATGAGCTGGGCGATGGGGCGCTGACCGGCTGGCTGCGACCGCCGATGCCGCGCGCTCGAACTTCCGGTGCGGGCAATTCGGGGCGGTGTCGCGGCGATAGGCTCGAAGGCGAAGGACCAGGGCGGCCGCATTCCCGCGGCCCCAGCGCGGTCCGATCCGGAATAGTGAGAAGGACGAGAAGGATATGAGGCGTTCAACCGACCATTTTCTGAGCACCCACGGCGGCAACCTGCCGCTTCCGCCCGAACTGGAGCGGCTGATCCGCAATGCGTCGGAGCATGAGGCGGAAATCGAGCAGGAACTGCCCAGGGCCGTCGACTGGGTGGTCAGGCAGCAGATGGACTGCGGCATCGATATCATCAACGACGGCGAATATGTGAAGGCGTCCCACCCGGGCACCTACGCCGGCTACATCCACGACCGGATCAGCGGCTACAACACCATCGACCGCCCGCCCGGGCTGGGCCCCAAGCGCGCCTCGACCGCCGAGCGCGACCGGCGTGATTTCCCCGGCTTCTACGAATCCGGCCTGTGGTTCGCGGGGTCCGGCGGTCCGGTGCGCCCGGGCTTCGCCACGCCGGGCAGCGGCAGGAACGGCTATTTCCGGTCCGATCCGGACAAGATCCGCGCCTGCACCGAGCCGGTTAAATATCACGGCTATGACGCGATCGCGAAAGACATAGCCGCGCTCAAGACCGCGCTGGAAGGCAAGTCCGGGGTCGACGGCTTCGTTGCTGCCGTCGGGCCGCTCAGCCTCGGCGCCGGGATGCACAATCTTTATTACAGGGACGAGCGCGAATATATGTTCGCGGTCGCCGATGCGGTGCGTGAGGAATATAAGGCGATCACCGATGCGGGCCTCATCCTCCAGGTCGACGAGCCGGAATTCGCCACCACCTGGATGTTCTATCCCGACTGGACGGTCGAGCAG
>Ga0164243_10006265_pt1 | contig 18055 bp, 17 predicted proteins | sample OricompcompostOP_FD_108781 | JGI IMG/M metagenome (GOLD analysis project Ga0164243, IMG submission 108781) | Organic Plus compost microbial communities from Emeryville, California, USA - Original compost - Organic plus compost (OP) | ecosystem: Engineered > Solid waste > Mixed feedstock >... | reverse complement strand
GTGCGGCAGCTCGGCGACGCGGGCGCCGTCGGCGGCCAGCGGCTCGGCCTTGGCGCGGGTGCGGTTCCAGACGCGGACGTCGAGTCCGGCGCGGCAGAGGTTGCGGGCCATCGCGGCACCCATGATCCCGGTGCCCAGGACGGCCACAGAGGTGCGATCAGCCATGGCCCCGACCATAGGGCCTGTTCTGCGGTGCTGCGCAGCGTGCTGCACCGGGCCGCACCGCCCGGTCGCTACACGACGTGGTGCAGCCAGCGCACGGGAGCGCCCTCGCCCGCGTGCCGGAACGGCTCCAACTCGTCGTCCCAGGGCTTGCCCAGCAACTTCGCGATCTCCGCGGAGAGTTCGCTCTCGCCGCGGTCGGCGCGGTCGACGGCGGCGCGCAGCCGGTCCTCGGGGATCAGGATGTCGCCGTGCACTCCGGTGACCGCGTGGAAGATGCCGAGGTCGGGCGTCGAGCTGTAGCGCTCGCCCTCGGTGCCGGCCGCGGGCTCCGCGGTGACCTCGTAGCGCAGCAGGCGCCAGCCGCGCAGCGCGGAGGCGAGCTTGGAGGCGGTGCCGGGGTCGCCCTGCCAGGACAGCTCGCTGCGCCAAGTGCCGGGCGACGCGGGCTGTTTGATCCAGTCGAGACTGAGGCGGGCGCCGAGGACTCCCGCCACGGCCCATTCGACGTGCGGGCACAGCGCGCGGGGCGCGGAGTGCACATACAGAACTCCACGTGTCGTCACCGGACCTCCAGAGCGTGCGAGGGCGCCGTCGCGGACGGCCTCGACTGCCTACCGGTCATGCGCTGGATCAGCGCCTGACATTCTGCACCATCGGTCACTTCGTCATCAGCGCCCGAGGTCACGAATAGTAAACACCATTGGCATCAAACATCCCCGAAAGGGACATGAAGTGACGCGATGTAATATCCAGTTGTCGCTTGGCACTTGTGGCTCACCGCCGGCAGCGCACGACCGTACGCGGGCTTCCGCCCGGCGGTCGACGGGCGGTGGATCCGGCGGCTCTCCGCCGCTACCCACCGCGCGCCCGTACCGTTGAAACCGTCGGGAGGGGACGGGCGTCCGGACCGACGGGGGAAAGTTATCGCGCGCCGGTGCACGGCGCGTGACCGCCGTCCGATGCACAACGCCGAACATCGGGGATCGGAAGGGCAGATGCCGCTTTACAGCCGCCGCCGGGGTGCCGCTCCGGACGGTCAGAGCCCGGAAATCCGTGGTCCGGAGCGGGTGACGAGCGCCGCGCCGGCGCCGTCCGCCGTGCCCCGGAGACGTCCGCGTCCGGTCGCGCTGGCCGCTCTCGTGGCAGTCGTGATCGGCACGGCGGGGCTCACGGCGGGCTGCGGCAGCGGCAGCGGCGACGGCCCGCGGGGAAGCGGCGCCGGCGACCGGCTGTCCGAGCAGCACGCCCGCGGCGCCCACCCCTCCCGTAAGCCGCACCGTCCCGTGCACCCGTGGAACCGCCGGCCGGGGTCGGTGGCCGCCGTCGGCGACTCGATCACGCGCGGCTTCGATGCCTGCTCGGTGCTCTCGGACTGCCCGCGCGTCTCGTGGGCCACGGGTTCCGCCTCGGACGTACACAGCCTCGCGCACCGGCTGCTCGGGCACGGCGCCAAGCGGCACAGCTGGAACTACGCGGCCAGCGGCTCCGTCGTCGCCGATCTGCCGGCCCAGATGTCGCGTGCCGCGCGCCGCGATCCCGGGCTGGTGACGGTGATGGCGGGGGCCAACGACGCCTGCCGCCGCACGACTTCGCGCATGACGTCCGTGCCGGAGTTCCGCGCTATGTTCCGCAAGGCGCTGCGTACGCTGCACAAGGGGGCGCCGAAGGCGGAGGTGTACGTCGCGAGCGTGCCGGATCTGCGGCGGCTGTGGGCGCGGGGGCACGGTGATCCGATGGCGAAGCGCGTCTGGGGCCTGGGCATCTGCCAGTCGATGCTGCACGATCCGAGCGCGGCGACGCGGGCGGCGCAGGATCGCAGGCAGCAGGTGCGGCAGCGGGTGGTGGCGTACAACGCGGTGCTGCGGAAGGAGTGCGCAGGGTTCGCGCGTTGCCGCTACGACGGCGGCGCTGTCTTCCACTACCCCTTCACCAAGGGCGAGTTGAGCCGCTGGGACTGGTTCCATCCGAGCCGGGCCGGCCAGCGCAAGCTGGCCGCGCTGGCCTACCGGGGCGTCACGTCGGCGCGGGCTCCCCGCGGCCCGGGCGGCTGAACTGCCGTACGTCAGGCGGGAGTCGGGAGCCGGGGCGGAGGCGGGAAGCGCTCCGACCCATTGACGGCGCTCGCACGCCTCAATAGATTCGCGTCAGCATTTCGAACGTAGGCCGAAATATCGAACGGATGGCGCGGCGAAGCCGGCCGCGTGGCCAACAGGACTGCGTGAAGGGGCACTTGCGTGCGCATCACCGGAATCAGCACTCACGTCGTCGGTACGCCCTGGCGCAACCTCACCTACGTACGGGTCCACACCGACGAGGGCCTGACGGGCGTCGGCGAGACCAGGATGCTCGGCCACACCGACGCGATGGCCGGCTATCTCCGCGAGGCGGAGGTCAACCACATCGCGGGGTCCGACCCGTTCGCGATCGAGGACCTCGTACGGCGCATGAAGTACGGGGACTACGGACGGGCCGGCGAGATCGTCATGTCCGGCATCGCCTGCGTCGAGACCGCGTGCTGGGACATCGTCGGCAAGGCGCTCGGCGTGCCCGTCTGGCAGCTGCTCGGCGGCAGGGTGACCGACCGGGTCAAGGCGTACGCGAACGGCTGGTACACCACCGAGCGCACCCCGGAGGCGTACCACGAGGCGGCGCGTGCGGTCGTCGAGCGCGGCTACCGCGCCCTGAAGATCGATCCGTTCGGCACCGGGCATCTCGAACTCGACCACGCCGCGACGCGATACGCGGTCTCGCTGATAGAAGCGGTACGCGATGCGATCGGTCCGGACACCGAGCTGATGCTGGAGATGCACGGCCGGTTCAGCCCGGCCACGGCGGTGCGGCTGACCCGGGAGCTGGCGCCCTTCCGGCCGTCGTGGCTGGAGGAACCGGTGCCTCCGGAAAACCTCAAGGCGCTCGCCAAGGTCGCCGGAAAGGTGGACGCGCCGATCGCCACCGGCGAACGCATCCACGACCGCATGGAGTTCAGGGAACTCTTCGAGTCGCAGGCGGCCGACATCATCCAGCCCGACGTGGGGCACCTCGGCGGCATCCTGGAGACCCGCAAACTCGCCGCCACCGCGGAGACGCACTACATGCTCGTCGCCCCGCACAACGTCGGCGGCTCGGTGCTCACCGCGGCATCGCTGCAACTCGCGGGCTGCACGCCGAACTTCAAGATCCTGGAGCACTTCAACGACTTCGCCGACGCGGAGATCAAGAAGGTCGTCAAGGGCGCCCCGCAGGTCGTCGACGGCTACTTCGCGCTGTCGGACTCCCCCGGCCTCGGAGTGGAGCTGGACACCGACGCCGCCGCCGAATTCCCCCAACAGCAGGCCCACTTCGACCTGTGGGCGGACGGCTGGGAGCGGCGCGACCCGGCGGGTTCCGGTTCCGGGCCGCGCCCAGGTTCCGGTTCCCGTCCCGCGGGGCCGCGGCGATGAGCGCCGCAGGCTCCCCTCCCGCCGCCCGCGAGGCGGACCGTACCCGCGGGGCACGCGCCGTCGTGCTCGACGGACCCGGCGCACACCGGCTGGTGACCGGTCCATGGCCGGAGCCCGGACCCGGCGAAGTACGCGTCGCGGTGCACGCGGCAGGCGTGTGCGCCAGCGACCGCGAGGTGTACGACGGCACCCGCGACCCCGCGTACGTGCGCTACCCCGTCACCCCCGGACACGAGTGGTCCGGCACCGTCGACGCGGTCGGCGAGGGCGCGGACCCGCAGCTGCTCGGCCGCAAGACCGTCGCCGAGGGCTTCCGTGCCTGTCTGCGCTGCGCGCGCTGCCGGGAGGGCGCCACGAATCTGTGCGCCGGCGGGTACGACGAGACGGGGTTCACCAGGCCCGGCGCCTTCGCCGACACGCTCGTGCTTCCGGAACGACTGCTGCACCCGCTTCCGGATGACGCCGATCTGCGGGCGGCGGCGCTGCTGGAACCGGCGGCCGTGGTCGCCGCCGCCGTGCTCGCCGGCCGACCGCAGCCCGGCGAACGGATCGCGGTCCTCGGCGCGGGCACTCTCGGGCTGCTCGCCGTACAACTGCTGGCGGCGCACTCGCCCGCTCGGCTGCTCGCCGTCGATCCCCGACTGGCGCGCGCCGAGCAGGCGTTGACGATGGGGGCGACGCACGCCCGCGGCCCGCACGACCGCGCCGAAGGCGGATCCGCGGACGAGCGCGCGCCGTTCGACCTCGTGGTGGAGACGGCGGGCGCGCCCAGCACCGCGTACGACGCGTGCCTGCTCGCCCGGCGCGGCGGACGCGTCGTCCTCACCGGCATGTTCGAGCCGGGCGCGCAGGGCATCGATCCGGCGCGGCTCGCGGTCGACCAGCTCACCGTACGGTCCGTGTTCGGCGCCTCGTCGGCGGCCTGGTCGTACGCGGTGCGGGCGTTCGGCAGCGGGCTGCTGCGGCCGGCGCCGCTGATCACCCACGAGCTGCCGCTGACCGGGTTCGGCGAGGCCGTCGCCCTGGTCGGCAGCGGCGACCCCGCGGTCGGCAAGGTGCTGCTACGCCCGTGACGGCCCGTCCGATCGCCGCGCTCGACGGACCGGATACGGCGCCGCACTCGCCGCCGTATCCGTCGCGGGCGCGGCCCGGTCGGCCCGCGTGACCGTCAACTCGCGGCGCAGCGCCCGTACTTCACAGCCTTCACAGCCTCGGCCCCCGCAACCCAGCAACCCCGAACCTCCCGTACTTCCCGTACGTCCCTACGGACACCCCCAGGAGCACCGTGACCGCCACACCCTCCGGGCCCCGGCTTCCCGGCGCCCGCGCTCTCTCCGCCCTCGGCATGTCCGCCCCCGAACCGGATCCGGCCGACGCGTCGCCGCACACCTTTCCCGACGGCGGCACCTGGCGCACCGAAATCCCCTCCACCGAAGGGCCGGAGGCGCTGGAGACCGTGCTGCGCGAAGCGGCCGACCGCGAACTGCCCGTACACCGCATCAGCCAGGGCAGCGGCGTATGGATGCTGACGGACGCGGAGATCACGCACATGGTCGGCGCCTGCGCCGAACAGGCCGTGGAACTCTGCCTGTTCACCGGTCCGCGCGGCACCTGGGACATCGGGGCGGCGACGCGCAGCGACTCGGGCGGCGGCGGGCTGCGCGCCCGCGGCCACGACGCCGTGGCCGGCTGTGTCGAGGACGCGCTGCGGGCCGCCGAACTCGGCGTCCGCTGCCTGCTGGTGGCCGACGAAGGCGTGCTGTGGGTGCTGCACCGGATGCGGATGCAGGGCGAACTCCCCGCCGACACCACGCTGAAGGTCTCCGCCCTGATCGGCCCGGTCAACCCGGCCTCGTACAGCGTGTACGAGCGGCTGGGCGCCGACTCGATCAACGTCCCGTCCGACCTGACGCTCCAGCACCTGACGGAGATCCGCCGCGTCAGCGCCGCTCCGATGGACTTCTACCTGGAAGCGCCCGACGACCTCGGCGGCTATGTGCGGATGTACGAGGCCGCCGAACTGATTCGCCGCGGCGCTCCGATCTACCTCAAGTTCGGGCTCAGCAAAGCGCCCGGAATCTATCCGTACGGCGCGCAGTTGCGCACCGTCACGCTGGACAGCGCGCGCGAGCGGGTGCGCCGGGGGCGGCTCGCGCTCGACCTGCTGGCGCGGCTGGGCGCGGACGGCGGAATGGCGGAGCGCGGGTCGCGGCTACCGGGCGAACTGCACCGGTTTCCACTGCCGTAGCCCCACCGCCCGGAGCCGAGGAAGCGGGGTACGCACGAGGAGGCCGGGCACATCGAGGAGGCCGAGTACGCCGAGGGCGCCGGGAAGGGGACGCCGAGACGGGGGCGCCGCGGCTCAGGCCACGACCCGGGCCAGCGAAAAGCCGTCGTATCCCTTGCGCCCCACCGTCTGCACCGCGGTGGCGCTCAATCTCGGGTGCTCCGCGGTCAGTTCGAGGAACCGGCGGAGGCCCTGGATCGTGGGCTTCGTACTCTCGGAGTCGGCGATCTCGCCGCCGCGCACCACGTTGTCCCCGACGATCACGCTGCCGGGCCGGGTGAGTTGGAGAGCGGCCTCCAGATAGTGCGGGTTGTTGGACTTGTCGGCGTCGATGAAAACCAGGTCGAAGGGCTCGGCGCCGTCCGCCACCAGCTGGGAGAGGCTGTCGCGCGCGGGGCCGACCCGCACCTCGGCGATCCCGGCCAGCCCGGCGCGGGCCAGATTGCCGCGCGCCACCTCGGCGTTGGCGGGCTCGGCCTCCAGCGAGACCAGCCGCCCGTCCGCCGGCAGCGCACGCCCGAGCCAGATGGTGCTGTAGCCGCCGAGCGTGCCGATCTCCAGAATCCGCCGGGCGCCCTGGATCTGGGCGAGGAGGTGCAGCAACTTCCCTTCGTTCGGCGTGACGTTGATCTCCGGAAGGCCGGCCGCGGCACTGTCCCGCAGCGCCGCGTCGAGCACTTCGTCCTCGGGGGCGAGCAGAGCGGAGAAGTACTCGTCGACCGTGGTCCACTGCTGCTGGGACATGCGTTCCTTTCGGCTCTGCACACGACGTACGCCGCCGTCCCGTCGGAGAGCGGTGCCCGCCGCCCCACGAGACGGCGGGCACCGCCGCACACTCAGGCGACGTCGACGGTGACCTCGATGTTGCCGCGGGTGGCGTTGGAGTACGGGCAGACCTGGTGGGCCTTCTCCAACAGGTCCTTGGCGGCGGCCGCGTCCAGGCTCGGAATGTGCGCCTCCAGCGCGACCTTGATCCCGAACCCGCCCTCGGGAAGGCTGCCGATGCCGACCTTCGCCGTCACCGTGGAGCCGGAGATGTCCGCACCCTCCTTGCGGGCAACGGCTCCGAGCGCTCCCTGGAAGCAGGCGCTGTAACCGGCGGCGAACAGCTGCTCCGGGTTGGTGCCCGCACCGCTGCCGCCCATCTCCTTCGGAGGGTTGACCACGACGTCGAGCTTGCCGTCGTCGGTCGCGACGCGGCCGTCCCGGCCGTTCTCCGCGGTGGCCACGGCGGTGTACTTGACGTCGACGGGCTTGATGGACATGGATCCTCCTGTCGCTGTGACTGACCGGGACCTCGCGCCCAAGACCTCCGGCCGGTGTCGAGCCTACCCGGCAGCTGCCAAGCGCCCAGGGGCAGTTGGGCCGCCGGCCTCCGCGTGCGCCCGCGACCTACTGCGGCAGGCTCACGATCATCTTCCCGGTGTTCCGCCCCGCGAGCATGCCCAGGAAAGCGTCGACCGCCTGGTCGATGCCCTCGACGACCGTCTCGTCGTAGACCAGCTCGCCGGAGCGGATCCAGCCCGAGACCTCCTCGACGAACTGCTGCTGTAGGTCCGTGTGATCCGCCACCAGCATGCCCTGCAGACGCAGCCGCTTCCCGATGACGAGGGCGAGGTTGCGCGGGGCGGCGGGCGGCTCGGTGGCGTTGTACTGCGCGATCATGCCGCAGATCACGGCGCGGCCATGGGTGTTGAGCCTGGCGATGGCCGCCTCCAGGTGGTCACCGCCGACGTTGTCGAAGTACAGGTCGATGCCGTCGGGCGCGGCCTCCTTCAACTGCTCCCCGACGGGCGCCGACTTGTAGTTGAACGCCGTGTGGAAGCCGTACTTCTCCGTGAGCAGCCGCACCTTCTCGTCCGAGCCGGCGCTGCCGATCACCTGCGAGGCGCCCTTGAGCCGGGCGATCTGGCCGACCTCGCTGCCGACCGCACCGGCCGCTCCCGAGACGAAGACCCGGTCCCCCTGCTGGAGCGAGCCCACTCTCAACAGGCCCGCGTACGCGGTCAGTCCGGGCATGCCGAGCACGCCGAGGTAGGCCGGCAGCGGCGCCAGCTCGGCCGAGACCCGGGTGGCACGGCCGCCGTCGAGCGTCGCGAACTCCCGCCAGCCCAGCCCGTGTTGCACATGGTCGCCTACCGAGACGTCCGGGTGCCGGGAGGCGAGCACGACGCCGACGGCGGCGCCGTCCATGGGCCGGTCGAGCTGGAAGGGCGGGACGTAGGACTTCACGTCGTTCATCCGCCCGCGCATGTACGGATCGACGGAGAAGTGGAGGTTGCGCACCAGGATCTCCCCCTCGCCGGGCTCGGCGACGGGCGCCTCGCGCAGCGCGAAGTCCTCCGGCGTGGGCCAGCCGTGCGGCCGGGCGGTCAGGTGCCACTCGCGGCCGGTGGCGGGCAGGGTCTCGGGCGCGGTCATCGCGGTGCCTCCAGACATCTTTCAGGTACTGAAAGAACCATGCGCTGTCATCTTTCAGGTTGTCAAGCGACCCGCTACGCTTGTGGACATGGCCGCCGCACGCTCCGCACCCCGCAGTCCGCACCGCTCCCGCCGCCGCAGACCGCCCGACCCGGTCACCGTCGAAGTGGTCGATCTGATCGGCACGATCGTCGCCCGCTACCACACGGAGTACGAACTGGCCGCCGCCCACCACTCCCTCACCGGCGCCCAGGCCCGCCTCCTCACCCTGCTCGCGCGCGAGCCCACGCCCATGCGCAAGGTGGCGAAGCAGCTCAAGTGCGAGCCGTCGAACGTCACGGGCATAGTCGACCGGCTGGAGTCCCGCGGCCTCGTCGAGCGCCGACCCGACCCGGCGGACCGCAGAGTGAAGCTGGCGGCGGCCACCGACGACGGCCTGGCCATGGCCGAAGAGCTGCGCGCCTCCCTGGACTTCGCACGCGAACCGCTCGCCGACCTGACCCCGGCCGAACGCACCGTGCTGCGCGACCTGTTGCACCGCATGCTCGGCGAAAGCCCGCCGGACGACGCGAGTTGAGCCCGGCGCACAGCCCACGGGGTGCGTGCTGGGCGTGCTGGGCGTGCTGGGACGGTACGTACGAGAGTGCGCAGAGCCGCCGCCCGGCCGCGTCACCCCTCCGTGTGAGCGCCGGCCTCCCCAACACGGCGTCCGGAAAGGCGACTTGCCGCGCGCCGGCCCGCTCGGCTCGGGAAAGCGCTCAGCCCGCGAACGCCGGCTGTGGCAGCCCCTGCCCGGCGTCCGGCAGCACCAGCAGCGAACCGGCCAGCGGCTGCCCGGCCGGATCGGCGCCCGTGGCGGCCGTCGTCACATAGAGGTCGCGCAGCCCGGGGCCGCCGAACGCGCAGGCGGTCGGCCGCTCCACCGGCAGCCGCACCGTGCGGTCCAGCCTGCCGTCCGGTGTGTAGCGGCGCACCGCCCAGCCCTCCCACAGCGCGGTCCACACGCAGCCGTCCGCGTCGACGGTCAGCCCGTCGGGCAGCCCGGCCCCCTCCTCGATCTCCGCGAGAGGGCGCCGCCCGTGGACGGCGCCCGGGTCGCCGGGATCGACGTCGAAGACGTCCACGCGGCCGGTGGGGGTGTCGTTGTAGTACATCAGCCGTCCGTCCGGGCTCCAGCCCGTTCCGTTGCTGACGGTGACCTCGGGCAGCACCGTACGCACCGACCCGTCGCCCGCCACCCGCACCAGGTTTCCGCCGCCGGTCCCGCCGTCGTAGCGCATGCTGCCCGCCCACAGCGAACCGTCCGGCGCGACCGCCGCGTCGTTGCCCCGCCGCCCCGGCACCGGCTCGCGGTGCAGCCAGGAGAAGGCGCCGGAGGCGTCGTAAAGTCCCACGCCGTCCCGGAGGTTGACCACCAGACCGCCGCCCGCGCGCGGCTTGGCGGCGCCGACGTGCTGCTCGGTCGTCATGACGGTACGGGCGCCACCGGCCGGGTCGAAGGTGTGCACCCGAGAGCCGAGGATGTCCACCCACAGCAGCACTCCGCGCGCCTCGTCCCAGGTCGGCCCCTCACCGAGCACGGCGTCGGCGCGCACCGCGATCTCCGTGCCACGCCCCGTCCCGATGCCGCTTCCGCTCATGCCGCGCCCTCCTCGCCGTACGCCGTACCGTCCCGGTCCCGTCCCCCGCGCCGCCATCTGCCCGCATCCGCCGCCGCGTACGCCTCACCGCGCGCCGCGATGTCCGAGCCGCGCCGACAGCTCGGCCGCACCGCCGCGCGCCAGCTCCTCCAACTCCGCGCCCCGCGCCGGGTCCCAGCGGATCACCGGCACCGAAATGCTCAGCGCCGCGACGACACGGGCGCCGGAGTCCCGCACCGGCGCGGCCACACAGCTGACGTCCGGATTGGACTCCCGGTGCTCGAACGCGACGCCGCGCGCCCGCACTTCGTCCAGCGCGGGCCGCAGCACGTCCGGCGACGTGATCGAGTCCGGAGTCAGCGCAGGCAGCTGCTCCCCGGCCGGAAGCAGCTCCTCCAGTTCGTCCGCGGGGAGCGAGGCGAGCAGCATCTTGCCCACGGCCGTGCAGTGCGCGGGCAGTCGACGGCCGGCGGCGGAGACCATACGGACCGCGTGCGTGCTGTCGACCTTCGCGATGTAGATGACGTCCGCGCCTTCGAGGATCGCCACGTGCACCGTCTCGTCGCAGGTGTCGGCCACGCTGCGCGCGACCCGCTGCCCCTCTGCGGCCAGGTCGAGCTGCTCGGCGTAGCGGCTGCCGAGCTGGTAGGCCCGCACCCCCAGCCGGTAGCGGCCCGGCTGCTCGGGCAGCGGCGTCAGATAGTTGCGCGCGGCGAGAGTGCTGACCAGCTCGTGCACCGTCGTACGCGGCAGCCCCAGCCTGTTGGTGATCTCCGGCGCGGAGAGCGTCCCGTCGCCGGCGAGGAACAGCTCCAGTATGTCCAGGGCTCTGGTGACGGCCGGTACGAGACGCCCCATGGCTGCCCCCTCCTCGCGCTTGCGTACGTCGCCAACGCTGTTCGACATTCCGTGAGTTGGCCGGTATCGCGAACACGGCGAGCACACAGCCTAGCCACAGCCGCACACGGCCGACAACGGCCGGGACGCCCGCGGCCGCATGCTTCGGCCCGTCCATGGGACCCACACCGTATGCCGTACACCGAGGTCGAGGGACGCCGTCTCGCCCTCAGCAATCTCGACAAAGTGCTCTACCCGGCCACCGGATTCACGAAGGGCCAGGCGCTGCACTACTACGTGACGGTCGCCGAGGTCCTGCTGCCTCACCTGCGCGACCGCCCCGTCTCGTTCCTGCGCTACCCGGACGGGGTCGACGGCGACGCCTTCTTCGCGAAGAACGTGCCGCCGGGCGCCCCCGACTGGATCACCACCCGCGAAGTCACCCGGATCAGCAGCACCCCGACCCGGCAGGTGCTCGTCCAAGACCTGGCCACCCTCGTGTGGGCCGGCAACCTCGCGGCCCTCGAACTGCACACCCCGCAGTGGCGCACCCAGCACGAGGCGCGGGCCGACCGGCTCGTCTTCGACCTCGACCCGGGGCACGGGGCCGGCCTCATCGAGTGCCGCACGGTCGCCCTGTGGCTACGCGACCGGCTGGCCGCGGACGGGCTGACCGCGCTGCCGAAGACCTCCGGCGCCAAGGGCCTCCATCTGCTGGCGCCGATCGAGATCACCCCGTCCACCGCCGCCTCCGCGTACGCGAAGAAGATCGCGCTGGAAGCGGAGGCCGAGGCACAGCTCGGCGGACTCGCACTGAGCCGGATGGCCAGGGAACTCCGGCCCGGCAAGGTCTTCGTGGACCACTCGCAGAACGCCGCCGCCAAGACCACCGCCGCCCCCTACACCCTGCGCGCACAGCAACAGCCCCTCGTCTCCGCGCCGTTGACCTGGGAGGAGCTGGACGCGGCCGACCGCGCCGAGCAACTGACCTTCGCGGCACCGGAGTTGCCCGACCGACTGGAACGGCTCGGTGACCCCATGGCGCCGCTGCTCGACCCGTCGCTCCCCGTACGCATCCCCAAGTGAGCCGGAACGGCGGCCGGTCGGCGACGGGCCGCGAACCGGAACGGCCTGGAACGGACTGGAACGGACTGGCACGGGCCCGGACGGAACGAACCGGAGCCGGGCCGTCGGAACGGCCCGGCAGGTCACACGGAGCTGGAGCCCCAGCCGTCACGGGCCGACGCGTGCCGCTGGTCGCGGATCGACCTCACCCGCTCGTTCACCGGCCCGGGCAGCCGGTGCCCGAACCGGTCCGTCACGACCCCGGCCGCCTTGGACGCCGCTTCACGGCCGGTCTGTGCGGCACTGTCCGTGGCGTTCCGTACGGCCGGATTCGCGGCGAACCGCTGTGCCGTCTGCCGCAGCCGCTCATAGCGTTCGCGGCCGGCACGCGTGCCCAGTACGTATCCGACGGCCAGTCCGGCTGCGAACGTGAGCCGGTAGCGCATGGCTGCACCCTTCTGTCGCTTCTCGTGGTCCTCGGCCTCGACCGTGCCCCGCACGGCTGGCGCCGATACCGATTTCGGAGTACCCCCCGGCATGCGCTAATGTATGGCGCGCAGCGAGAGGACGACCTTCCGGGCAGGCGGGACGTCTGAGCATCGCAGTCCCGTGTAGCTCAATCGGCAGAGCAGCCGGCTGTTAACCGGCAGGTTACTGGTTCGAGTCCAGTCGCGGGAGCAGCGGAGAAGAGCCCCGGCTGGGGCTCTTTTTTCATGGCCTCTTTCACGGTCCGCCTTCTTCAACGCCGACTTCCGTTCGCCGCCGGCTCGCCGTCGTTCGTCGCCGGCCGCCGCTCCTCACCCCCGGTCGTGCGCTGATCCACCGCGTTCCGCCGACGCCCCGCTGAAGCCGCATCAACTCCGTCCGCCGACGCGGGAACCGATCACCCGGTGATCGAAGTCCTCCCTCCAGTACGGCTCCCCCGGCGCGGGCGGCAGATCGTATGAGCAGCTATGCTGCGGCAGACGCGACGCGCGTACAGATGTGCGTGTGCCACGTACGGGGCGGTAGCTCAGCAGGTTAGAGCAACGGACTCATAATCCGTCGGCCGTGGGTTCGAGTCCCACCCGCCCCACCTCTGCCGGCCGGGCCGCCGCCGAAGAGGGCCGAACTCGCGTGGCCCGGTGGGCGGTTGGAGGCGGTGTTCGCCCGCTCGGAACTGAGCCGGCCGGCTCACGTCCTCGGCATACGTACGGGGAGAAGCGGGCTCAGGAGCGTGCCGCGCTGTCTCTCAGCCACGTGCGGTAGCGGCGCAGCGCCCGCCGGTCGCGGCGTTGTTCGCAGAGCAGGGCGCGGGCCGGGCCGGTGCCGGGTTTGGGGTGGTTGCCGCGGGCGATGCGGTGCATCTGGTGGCGGACCTGGGCCATGCTCGCGACGGAGGCGAGCGCTTTGTCGGACCAGGACACCGGCCGCAGCCGCCGGTCGGCTTCGCGACCGTGCCGCCAGCGGTCGGGCAGGTCCGGTGTCACCGCGAGGGCGGTGCCCATTCCGACGACCGCCACCCCGCTGTCGAGGACTCTCTCCGCGATCTCCCGCCGGGTGATGCCGCCGGTGAGCATCAGCGGCAGCGGGCTGGTGCGGGCCAGTTCCCCGGCCAGGTCCAGGAAGTAGGCCTCGCGGGCCCGGGTGCGGGCGTCGGCGGGGCGGCCGGTCATCGCCGGGCTTTCGTAGCTGCCGCCGGACAGCTCGACCAGGTCGACGCCGAGCGGTTCGAGCATTTCGATCACCCGGCGGGCGTCGTCGGCGTCGAAGCCGCCGCGCTGGAAGTCGGCGGAGTTGAGCTTCACGGCGACGGCGAAGGACGGTGCGATGGCGGAGCGTACGGCGCGGACGACGTCCAGCAGCATTCTGGCCCGGTTCTCCAGCGGTCCGCCCCACGCGTCGGTGCGCTTGTTGGCCAGCGGGGAGAGGAACTGGGAGAGCAAGTAGCCGTGTGCGGCGTGTATTTGCACACCGTCGAACCCCGCTTCCTCGGCGCGCCGGGCGGTGACGGCGAAGCGGGTCACCGTGGCGTCGATCTGCTCGGGGGTCATGGCGGTGGGGCGGCCGAAGCGGCTGCTGTGCCGGCCCAGGTCGAGGCCCACGGCGGACGGTCCCCATACGACGCCGGGCATGCCGGCCTGCACCTGGCGGCCGGGGTGGTTGATCTGCATCCACATCGCGGCGCCGCCGGACTTGCCGGCGTCGGCCCATTCGGCGAACGGCTTCAGCGGCGCGGCCTGGTCGAGTACGACGCCGGCCGGGCCGGTCAGCGCTTCGGCGTGCACCATGACGTTGCCGGTGATCAGCAGTCCGGTGCCGCCGGCCGCCCAGCGCCGGTAGAGCAACATGAGCCGCTGGTCGGGCAGTTGGCCGTCTCCGGCCATGCTCTCCTCTATGGCGGCCTTCGCGATCCGGTTGGCCAGCACCTTTCCGGAGCGCAGTGGCAACGGCGAGAACAGCTCGCTGGCCATCCGAATCCCTCTTCCGTCTCGGCCACTTAGCATGTGTGCAGTGCTGACATTAGCCGAGAATGTGAGCACTGCATACATTGGGGAGTGTGACCCGTGCCGCAAGCCAGCTCGTACCACCACGGCGATCTGCGCGCCGCCTGCCTGCGTGCCGCGCGGGAGTTGCTGGAGGAGGACGGCGGTTCGGGGCTGTCGATGCGGGCGGTCGCGCGGCGTGCAGGCGTCTCGCCGACGGCCCCCTACCGCCACTTCGCGGAGCGCGAAGCCCTCGTCTCCGCGGTCGCCGCCGAGGGGTACCGCGAGCTCGCCGGACACCTCGCCGCGGCCCACCCCGCGCCCTCGACCCCCGACGAACTCGCCGCGGTCGCCGCCGCGTACGTCCGCTTCGCGGTCCGGCATCCGGCGCTGTTCCGGGCGATGTTCGCCGAGCCCTGCGACCCGGCCGACGAGGAACGGGCCGCCGCGACCGCCGCCATCACGGAGTACGTACGCGGCATCGTCCACCGCGTCTTCCCCGGCGCCGACCCGGACGCGCTGTCGACCGCGGTGTGGGCCCTCGTACACGGACTGGCGTTCCTGCACCTCGACGGCAAGCTCGACACCTCCACTCCGGACGCGGTCACCGGCCGGGTCCGCGCCGCCGTCCTCGCGGCGTTCACCGCCTCCACGGCGACGCCGCAGACGGCCGCCGCACCGTCCGGGCAGGCTCCCGCGTCACGCACGTCCGCCCGCCGCGGAGGTCGACTCCCCGGCCGGTGAAGGCGGTTCGCGGGTCAGGGGATGCGCGCCACTCCCGCGTACGTGGACTCGTGCAGATCCTCGTCGGTGGGAGTGTTGCCGTCCGGGTGCCAGTCCTGGACGGAGACGAGTCCGGGCTCGACCATCTCCAGGCCGTCGAAGAAGCGCCGGATGGTCTCCGGTGGGCGGGCGGTGTAGCGGACCCGCTCGTAGGGAGTCTCGCTGCTGCTCGTACTGTGCGACAGCAGCAGGTGGCTGCCGGACGGCAGGTGTGCGACGAGCCGCTGTACGGCGCCGATCGCTTCGCCGGTGTCGTGGAGGTGTCCGAGGCAGTCGCTGAACAGCACGGCGACGGGGCGGGTCAGGCCGAGATGCCGGCGGGCCGCGGCGACGACGGTGTCGGTGTCGCGCATGTCCGCTTCCAGCGCCTCGACTCGGCGGCGCCCGTCGCCCATCGCGTCCTGGTGCATGACGACCCTGGGATCGATGTCGACGTACAGAGTGCGCACGTCCGGCTGCTCGGCCGCGGCGATCTCGTGGGTGTTGTGGTCGGTGGGGAGTCCGGCGCCCATGTCGAGGAACCGGTCGTGGCCGAGGGTGCGTGCCGCGTAGCGGACGGCGCGCATCATCCAGGCCCGGGAGTTGCGGGCGTAGGCGCCGATGCGGTCGTACGAGGCGGCGACGGCGTCGCCGGCCTCCTGCTCGATCCGCCAGTAGTCCTTCCCGCCGAGCCAGTAGTGCCACACACCGGCGGCGCTGGGCGCGTGGCCGGGGTCGATACTGCCGTGCGACATGCGGTCGTCTCCTAGAGTCGTCGGGTTCGCCGGGCGGGGGCGCGGGTTGTGGACCGGTGAGGACCGGTGAGGCGGCCGACGACGCCGAAGTCGCCCGCCACACCCAACCCTTGAGTCGTCGGTGGAGAACTCGAAGGGTACGTACTGTCCCTTCGTCGCATCCAGGGGGCTGGGGGTTCGCCGGAGGACATCGCCGCGGGCCGGAGGAGGCTGCTGCTGAACTCTTCGCCGGTTGACGGGAGTTCGGGCGACGGCGGGCACGCGGTCGGGCCGCGGACGAGCTGGACTTCCGCGCCCGGTGGAGCCTGGCCGAGGGGATCCGGAGCTACGCCGCCGCCCCGTCCGCCGCGGCAGATCGCGGGCATACCTGACTCTTCCGACGCTTTCGCCGGACAGCGCCCGGCCCGACTGCCGTAGCCCGTAGGTTGGTTGGCGGCGAGGTACCTCGTCGCCCTCGGTGCGACGGGTCGGCTCGGGCCGGGTCGGGGCACAACCCTCGGGGCCGGTCGGAAGTCTCACTGTGGTCCGGCCGGGCCGGCGGCCACGGGATGGCGGCACGGGCCGGCGAGGGAAGGTGCGATGACTGACGCGGGCGCTGTCCGCCGACGGAGGAGGCAATGGTGAGTTCGAAGCGCGCCAGAGTAATCGGCGGTGCCGCCGTGCTGGCTGTGGTGGCCGCTGCGGGGTGCGTGACGACCGTGTACGCGACGACGGACGACGCAGGCGGTACGGCGCACGGACCGGCGGGTGCGAAGGCCGGGACGCCCGAGAAGATCGACTCCCGCGTCGTCGACAAGGGCGACAGCCACATACGGATCGAGCTGAAGGACAAGCGCCAGGTGTCCCTCTCGTACGTGAAGAAGAAGGGGCTCGTCGAGCGGCACAAGCCGGCAAAGGGCGGCGACTGGTCGGCGCCGAAGACGGTCTACGGGACGAAGGCCGAGTCCTGCCAGGGCATCGACGCGCGGGCGCACGGCAGCACGGTCACGGTCACGGCCGACTGGGGCACCTACTGCTCGGACGGCGAGCCGCCCGAGCAGTCCCTCGCCGCGGTGGGCGTCGGCGACTTGGGCAGCTGGGACACCCACCTGACCAAGGACTTCGACGGCTGGCCGCCGGCGAAGATCTACGACGGCGGCGACCGGGCCGAGTTCGTGGACAAGAGCTGGGACGGCACCACGACGCTGACGTGGAAGAAGGGTTCCGGGTTCGGCGATCCGTCCACGGAGTACAAGCCCATACCCAAGCGTTTCGTGGGCGGTTGGCGCGCGGAGGACGGCAGCCACGAGGTGACGTTCCGGCAGGCTGCCGCGGGGAAGCGTCCCACGGCGACCATCGAGACTCTTAAGGGCGAGCGGTGCCGCGGAAGCGGTGCGGTGACCGAGAAGTCCGCGGACTCGGTCGAGTTGCGGAACTTCAAGGTCAAGGACGGCGCGGAGGCGAAGAACTGCCCGCCCAAGCTGTTCGAGCACTTCTACAGCGTGCAGACCGCCGGCGGTGACATGCAGCTGATGGAGCTGGGCAAGCCCCCGAAGCCGGTCGCGAACTACAAGCGGGCGGACGGCTGACGAGCCGGGCGGCCGGGTGGCCCGGGTCTGCCTCGGGGCCACCCGGCCTGCACGTCCGGGCTTCGTGAGCCGGCCAACCGCCCGCCTGGCCGGGCGAGTTGGAGGGCTCGGCGGGCGGGCGAGCGGGCCGCGGCGGTCAGAGCTCCAGCTCCGGGCGCAGCGGCTCGCCGACCGTGTGGAGGTAGCGCAGGACGCTGAGGCCGATCAGCAGATTGCCGTGCAGCCGGCCCAGCAGGGTGTTGACGCGCTTGGAGGCGGCGATCTACTGATGTCCCGCGTCGTGCCCGACGAAGGCGGTCCGCGTGACCATCACGGCGAGATAGGCGGCGACGAGCAACTGCCACCGGGAGCTGCCGAGTACGCGGAACGCGGCCCAACCGGCGGCCAGCAGCAGGAAGTTGGCCGCGATCTCGACGGAGTAGTAGCCGGGCCGTCTGCCCAGCAGCCCGCCTGCTTCACCTCGCGGGACAGTCGCGCGTAGTCGCTGCCGCGGCCGGTGTGCGGGGCGTCCACGGCAACGCCCGTGCCGGGAGCGGGAGTCGGCCGCCCGTCGGCGGGGTCCCGGTTGTCACAGTCGTCTCTCCGCTCGGCTCACCGCACGGCCGCACCGGCCGCCGGTCACGCCGCCCCGCGGTGCCGCGAGGCTCCGG